>Ga0209712_10000009_pt1 | contig 357502 bp, 316 predicted proteins | sample ArcOceMetagenome_FD_187443 | JGI IMG/M metagenome (GOLD analysis project Ga0209712, IMG submission 187443) | Marine eukaryotic phytoplankton communities from Arctic Ocean - Arctic Ocean - Greenland ARC118M Metagenome (SPAdes) (version 2) | ecosystem: Environmental > Aquatic > Marine > Oceanic...
CGGTTATGGCTGCGCTTATGGAGCGTTTGTCGTTGTGTCGCTATGGCTATGGAAAACGCTATTTAGCAAAAAATCCCCTGTTTTTCCTGTCGCCGGTCCGGCTGATGGTCGTGATGGAGAAAATAGAGATGTTGCGTGGAGTGGAGTGTGAGCTGACTGCGGCAGCGGTGGGCGACCGTGTTTCCTTGTTCAGTTTTGAAGATGAAGAGCAGATGTCCTTCACGTTGGCAGAAGCGGGAAAGCGATCCCTGGGGGACAAGGATATTTCTGTGCTTTCTCCATTGGGCGCTGCTTTGCTGGGAGCCTTGCCCGGAGCAGTGGTTAATGTGAGTTTCCTTGGCCATGGGCACCGGTATCTGTTGCTGAAGGTGAAAAAAGCAGCAGAAAAATGAATGTTTCAAATAGAGAGGGAGGGTCATACCTTGCATGTTTCACCGTAAGACAAGACGGAAAATATGAAACCTGTTTGAAAGGAAAGCGTTATGAGTAAGGAAAAAGTGAAGAAAAAGCCGCAGAAAACCCTGAAAGAGAAGCGGCGGGAAAAAAGAGCCAGTAAATAATGACGACAGGGCGCCTTGCGCGCCCTGATTTAAGCCTGTTTTAGCAGGATGCGAAGTTCATCAGTGTTGCCAGTCAAGTCTGCCAGAGTGTACTGATCCAGCGCCTGCAGAAAAGCTGTCTGTGCCTGTCCCAGTGCCTGCTTCAGCTTGCAGGCGGGATCTATTGGGCATGACGATTCCGTGCCAAAACAGTCCAGCAGTTTGAGATTTTCTGTTTGCCTAACCAGCTCCCCTACATTGATCTCTTTCGCGGATTTCGCCATCACCAGGCCGCCCCCTCGCCCTCTCAAGCTTTGCACATAACCCAACTGCACCAGTGTCTGTGCGACCTTGGCCACGTGGTTGTTGGAGATGTGATACGCATCGGCAATTTCCTGGACAGTGGCCGGGTGCTCGTTACGCCGGAGGGTGAGATAGATTAGGGCCCGCAGGGCGTAATCCGTATGTGTTGTGAGTTGCATGGCTTGACCTGCATTAAATGAGTATCTAATATGCCTATTTAAAAGAGGCATGTAAAATACCTATTAATGTCATCAACGGGAGTCACGCCGTGCTTACGCAGAACCAATTGGCTGTTATTCAACAAACCGTTCCTGTTCTTCAGGAAAACGGAGAGGCACTCACCCGGCATTTCTATGCACGTATGTTCCGGGAGAACCCGGAGGTGCGGCCCTTTTTTAATCCGGCCCATCAGCAGGCTGGAACCCAGCAGCGAGCTCTGGCGGGGGCTATTTGTGCCTATGCACAGCACGTGGATAACCCGGCGGCACTGGCAGATGCGGTGGAGCTGATTGCCCAGAAGCACGTTTCCCTGGGTATTCAGCCGCAGCACTATCCGATTGTTGGCGCAAACCTGTTAGCGTCTATTCAGGAGGTGCTTGGAGTTGATGAAACGTCGGAGATCGTTGATGCCTGGGCGGCGGCTTACGGGGCGTTGGCAGACATCTTTATTGGCCGTGAAGGGGCGTTGTACCAGCATCAGCAGGATGCGTTCGGTTGGCAGGGCTTCAAGCCCTTTGTTGTTGCCCGCCGCGAGAAGGAAAGTGAGAATATTGTTTCCCTTTACCTGGCTCGCCAAGATGGAGAGGCCCTGCAGCCGCACGAGCCCGGCCAGTACATTACCGTACGGGTGACGCCGCCCGGTGGTCAGCCAGTAATGCGTAACTACAGCCTCTCCTGCGCGCCGGGAGAAAGCCATTATCGAATCAGTGTGAAACGGGAGCTGGCTCCCGCTGACGCGGCGCCCCATGGTGTGTGTTCAGGTTATATCCATGAGCATATCCAGGAAGGGGAGGTTGTCGAAGTGGCGCCTCCCTGTGGAGAGTTTACCCTGGCTGACTCTGCGGGTGACGGCGTGCCGCTGGTGCTGGTTGCTGGTGGTGTGGGAATTACGCCGCTGCTTTCCATGCTGCATGGGGCGCTGGCTCAGCAGAAGGGGCGTGAAGTGATATTTATCCAGTGTGCCGTGAATGGAGCCGTTCGGCCTTTTGCTTCGGAACTGCAAATGCTGACGGATAGTCATGACAACTTGCATTGTCATGTTCGTTACAGCGAGCCGTCTGCCCAGGATAAGGCGAAAGGTGGTTTTGACAGCACCGGGTTTCTGGATCGTGCATTGCTGGATCAGTTGGTGGGAGAGCGTCGCGCAGAGTATTACTTCTGTGGCCCGGTGCCCATGCTCAAAGCCCTGTATGGCGTGCTGCAGGAAAAAGGTGTGGACGATGCGGATATCCATTACGAGTTCTTCGGTCCGGCAGAAGGGCTTGCCGCTTGAGTGTCTGCAGCGCCGGGCTGCTAACGGAAGAGGCCGCGCTCATCGAGCACGGCCTCTTGTTGTTCGCCGACAGCGGTTAATGGCACCGGCATGCCATAGCCAGTTCAACTATCCACTAATTCAGCATCTCCACTACGCCTTGATTGCTCATCATTGCTACCCGGTTTCGCCCGGCACCTTTTGCCTGATATAGCGCTTCATCAGCCATTTTCAAGAGCTGGGCACCGTCTGCGGCGGTACCGTCCGAGCAGGCGACGCCAACGCTGATGGTGACTACCTGGCTGACCCGGGAGCCGCTGTGGGGAAGGCCAAGTTGCTCGACCCGGTTACGCATGCGCTCAGCGAAAACCAGCGCATCGTTGAAGCTGGAGTCAGTCAGAGTAATGACAAATTCCTCGCCACCGTAGCGGGCTACGAAATCGGTATCGCTTTGCACCATTCCCAGAGGGACGCCCGCCACTTTTTTCAGGCATTCATCGCCGGCCGGGTGGCCATAGGTATCGTTGTACTGTTTGAAAAAATCGATGTCGAACAACATCAGGGTAATACGTTCTGGCGCATCCGGGTTGTTCTGATTCAGCTTGTGATAGAGGTGGCTCAGGCGGCTTTCCATTCCCCGGCGATTGATACAGCCGGTCATGCCGTCGACGGTGGCCTGGTTTTCCAGTACCAGATTAGCGGAGTGTAATTCGTTTCTGTGCTGGAACAGTACATGTTCGGAGAGGAAGTGCTGTCGCAACAGTCGCTCGTACACGTATTGGCCAAACAGGCTCATGCTCGCAAAGGCCAGTGATACCAATACGAGGGTGGATGGTTCAAAGGGATGGCGGTTGGAGCCGAGTTGCAGGCTGAAAACCATGCAGCCAATCATGATCACTGAACTAACCAGTGCGGAATAGAATGGCACCCGTATCAGGATGCAGATCATCAGGATGGCCAGAGGGGTGTGAAAGAAGAAAGTGTAGGCCAGGGGGTGATCGACAATGGCGCCCAGATAATTGCCGGTAAGGGCAATGGCGAATGCCAGTATCAGCGTGGCTTCATGAAGCCAGTTGCGCCATTGGGGCTTGCGAATTAATACCAGACAGCCGCCGGTGAGCATCAAGGTGAAAAGGCGTGGGCGCCAGGAAATGTTGAGAACGTCGGGAGAAATGCGTGACTCGATAAACATGGCGGAGACAATCAGGAACGCCACCAGTGCCAGCGCCCAGGGCATGACTTTGGCCACGCTTGCCCGGAAATAGAGGCGAAAATCCTTTTCCAGCGGTTTGGGCAGGCGAAGGTGCCACGGTAACGTAATATCGTTGCCGGTTGGCAGTGGGGTATGGTTCTGGTTTGCGGTCACGGCCGTAGAGGCTCCTTTCAGTCCATGAATCGGTGACTGCGTGCGTGAGCAGCATGCACTACATCATAGTGCAAAGTACTGTCATATCGATAATGGGCACGTGGCCAGCGGTGTATTGTAAGGACAAAAGGGCAGCTGTGGTTAGCCCGGCAGAGTTAATCTAATCCAAAAGCGCTAACAGTGCCTGCTGTTTCCCTTGAGGGAGTTGGCGAAAGCGTTCCAGCAGGAAGGCTTCTTCGTTGCCTTGCGGCACCGCTGCTTCGCCGTGGGGCAGGGTATGCGGCCAGTTCTTCAGGCTATGTTCCAACCGGGCAATAATTTCCGCGTTCATGCTGCGATGGCTGTGGTTGGCCGCTTCCGCGACCTCGTTTCGCATACCGCAGGGAAAACGAACCACGAACTTCTCGGTTCGCGTGGTTGCGTTGCTTGTCATAGTAACCTCTGAATCACGCCTGCTTACATGGGGCTGGCGAGAAAGGCTTGCCGGCCTATGACAACAGAGCAGGCTGTGCTGTTATCTGGACACAAGCTTCAGACCTTACGCATTTTTTTGCCTCCAGGCGATACTGGCAACATGCCAGTAATGGCGAAATAGAGACACGGTTAACACTCAAATGCGTAAAAGTTTTTTTTACACAGAGAAACGTCATGGCCTTGTGATCTGGTGCACGGTGCCAGTGAGGATCAGCCAGTGCTAGAATTGATCCTGTTGATGTGGGCATGAGTGGCTATTCATAAAATGAATATTGGTGCGGCAGATCTGAATCTGCTCAAGTATCTGGATGTGCTTCTGCGTGAGCAGAATGTGACCCGAGCGGCGGAGCAGCTGGGGATTACCCAGCCGGCGATGAGTAATTCGCTGAAACGGTTGCGCGAGTTATTTGGTGATCCTTTGCTGATCCGTACCAGTGACGGCATGACGGCGACGGAACGCGCACAGGAGCTGCGGCCGTTGGTGCGGCAAATTCTGTCCCAGGCGGAGCAATTGTTCACCCCCGAGGACGTGTTCCAGCCGGCGGACAGTCGCCGGGTGTTTCGGATCATGACCAGTGATTATGCGGAAGCGACTCTGGTGCCCCATATTGTTCGTCGCCTGCGCGCCGAGGCGCCCAATGTGGTGCTGGATTTCCTGACCCCGTCGGACGTGAGCTACCAGGACATGGAGCAGGGCCGGGTGGATATGGCAGTGAATCGCTTTAACGAAATTCCGGGCTCATTTCACCAGGTAAGCCTCTGGAAAGACTCCTTTTCCTGCTTGCTCAACCGGGATAACCCCATTGCCGAAGGCTTTGATCTGGATAGCTATCTGTCCGCCCAGCACATCTGGGTATCAAAAACCGGTTTTGGCGTGGGATTCGGCATGAATCCGGAAAAGCTCGGCGGGCTGGGGTGGATTGACCATGCCCTGGAACAGTTGGGCAAGAGCCGCAAGATCAGCATCTTCACTCGTCATTATCAAATGCCCGCCTTGCTGGCCATGAATAACGACCTGGTGGCCACGCTGCCAAGCCGGGTGGCGCGCATGCAGGCCCAAAATGAGCGTTTGCTGATCAAGCAGCCGCCGTTTGATATCCCCGAGTTCGAGCTGAAAATGGCCTGGTCCTCGCTGTTGCACCACAACGTGGCACACCGTTGGTTGCGGCGGCTGATTCAGGAAGAGGCAGAGCGAATTCTGGCAGAAGAATAGCTACACGCTAGGATGGGGAAGCGGGAAAAGCTCTCCCGGCTTTCCTGCTCAACTTTTCACGTTGAACTTTCAACTGATCTTTCGCGGGCAGGGCGACTATCGTGTAGTACCAGCCTAACCCGCGTTGCAGCTTGAAGCTTGCCGCTAAGAGCTTGTTCTCAGATCACCGATGTGCCGCTGAGCCAGCTGCTATGGGTTTTCCCGGGCAGGTTCTCGCCGGCTTCGGCGATGGCGCCTTTGCCGACACCTTCGAAGGCGCGGACCCGAAAGTGCTTGCCGGGAGCTTCATCGGCCAGTTGGGCTGCAATGTGCGCGGCCAGCTGTTCGACGGTGGTGTCCGTGTCGACCATGTAGCAATGGTCTTCCGGGATTACCAGCTCGAAATGACCCTGCTCGGCATCGTAGCGGAACCGGTGGTGGGGAATTTCATCGATGTAGTAGGTGCCTTCCAGATCTTCTTCCGTGCCCAGATAGATGTCTTCCCAGCGGTCCGCCCAGAGCTTTTCCCAGTAACGGCTGCGCCGGCCATTCTCGAAAATGTGAATATTGGAACGATGGCCGTGGGCAATGCGCTGGCAGTTGCCGTCGTGTTTTTTCAGGCCATGGGAATAGTGGTAGAACGGCGCGGTGCCGGTATCTTCTTCGCGCAGCACCACGCGCACTTCCGCTACATTCGCCGGTACGACGGTCTGGATTAGATCCATCAGATACAAGGTCAGGCTGGCCTTGGACACTTCCGGACCGGGCATCAGCAACAGGCTCTGGCTGGGCGCCACCATGCGGATGGTGCCACCCCGGTATGCCCATTCCAGGCTGGTGTCGTTATCGCGTTCGGCGATGGTGGCCTGGTCATTGTCCACGGGAACCAACAGGCGATGATCGACACTGTCATCAATGATCTGCTTGATGCGCTTTTTGATGTGGCCGAAGTCGAAGACCATGCCCTGATCATCCAGATCGCCGCTCAGTTCCAGGTCCACCAGCCAGGATTCGCCCACCATGCCGCGCTTGGGGTGCAGGTAGGAAAAATCGGCGACGGTTAAATTTTCGACAAAAAGAGTGGCCATGCTGTTCCGGTTGATAATGATGGGTTTCGACAGGTCACTATAATGCCATTATTCTGGGCTGCCGCTAAGGTGCACAGCGCTTGCTGCGGACATTTTACGAGCAGTTATCGTAGTAGCTGTGAACCGGGGCACACCGGTTGCACAGTAAAGTGCACATGCTGTGGCGTGGCTACGGGGTTCCGCCGTGGCTTTTCCGCTGACCCAACCGAGAGCAGTTATGGCTGAAACGCTTTTCTCCAAGATCATCGACCGGGAGATCCCTGCCGATATCATCTTCGAAGACGACCAGTGCCTGGCCTTCCGGGATATCAATCCCCAGGCGCCGACCCATTTTCTGGTAATCCCCAAGAAGCCGATTGCCAAGCTGTCCGATGCTGAAGAGGCCGATCAGGCATTGCTTGGGCATCTGTTGTTGGTGGCCAGTCAGGTGGCCGGGCAGGAGGGGCTGGAGGATTTCCGCCTGAACGTGAATAACGGCGCTGGCGCCAGCCAGACCGTGTTCCACCTGCATGTGCATGTGCTGGGTGGCCGTTCCTTCAGCTGGCCGCCGGGCTGATCTTCTCGCCGCCGGGGTACAGGTAAGACGGGCGCCGGCAGGAGAGCGCATGGAATTGCCTGACGTACAGAGGTGGCAAATGGAGCAATGGATAAAACCGGTCACGCTGGAAGGCGAGCATGTGGTGCTGGAGCCGTTGTGCGCAGACCATGCGGAGGATCTGGCCGAGGCGACGGCCGATGGCGAGTTGTGGCGACTTTGGTATACCACGGTGCCTGCCCCGGCAACGGTGGCGGATTATATCGATACGGCTTTGCAAGGGCGGGCACAGGGCGATATGCCCTTCGCGGTGCGCCACCGTGCCAGCGGCAAGGTGATCGGCAGCACCCGCTTTTTTCGTGTCGACGAGAATAATGCGCGCCTGGAGCTCGGCCACACCTGGTATGCCCGCCGTTTTCAGCGCAGCGCGGTGAACAGTGAGTGCAAGTTGCTGCTACTCGGGCATGCCTTCGAGACCCTGAATGCCATCGCGGTGGAGCTACGCACGCACTGGCATAATCACGCATCACGCACAGCCATTGCCCGTCTTGGGGCCAAGCAGGACGGCGTGCTGCGCCACCATACCCGCTCAGCTGACGGGGTGTACCGCGATACGGTGGTGTTTTCCATTCTTGAGCAGGAATGGCCGGCCGTACGTCAGAACCTGCGTTATCGTTTGGCCCGTAGTTCGCCGTGAATTACCTGGCCCATTTGACCCTGGCGCAACCGTCGGTGCCTTCCAAGGTAGGTAATGTACTGGGGGATTTTATGCGCGGTGCGGTGGTCAGCGAGCTGAGTGAGCCACTGCGCCGGGGGCTGGATAATCATCGTCTGGTGGACCGGTTCACCGACTACCATCCCTGGGTCATGGCGCAACGCCGTGGGTTTTCGGCCCGCCGGCGTCGTTTTGCCGGAGTGGCGCTGGACGTGTTGTTCGATCATTTTCTGTGGCAGCACTGGGCCACCTTCTACGGACATGACCGGGACGCAGCCATTATCCGCCATTACCAACATCTGCAAGCGGGCCTGCCGTTGATGCACCTGCCCATGCGTGAGCGGGTGGAGCGTCTGATTAAGCATGATCTGCTTAACCAATACGGGGAGTTGGAGCGGGTTGGGCAGGCGCTGGATGTGATCGCTGGGCGTATCCGCTTTGCCAATGACTTTGCCGGCATCATCCAGGAAATTGAGCCGCGCTATCAGGCACTGGAGGCCGGGTTCCTGGCGTTCTATCCCGAGCTACAAGCGGCGGTCAGGGTGGCCGCACTGGAGTGATGACGGGTTGGCTGCAAGCTCCAAGCTGCCCACAGCGCCATAAAGGGCGGCATTTCTCCAACAGCAGGGGCCGCCTCCTGACCTTCGGGACGCGGCCCCTGCTGTTTCATAGCCTTTCTTGCTTTCCGGCCTGTTGTCGCGTGTGGCTTGTCGCTTGCTGCTGTCCTTTCCTTACAAGGCAGGCATATTCAGTTCGGCCATGGTGTCGTAATACAGCTCATCGGCCAGGTTGCTGTTGCGGGCCCGGGGGGAGCGCAGGGCCGGTTTGTGATTGGCGAAATACTCGCCGCTGATATCCGCGTACTGTTCGTCCAACGCCAGGCTGACCGGAAGCGAAGCGGCTTTTTCCGGGGTAGTGAGCGTAGGGCGAATCAGCGCCATGACGGCGCTGGGCACATGACGGAAAATCGGTGTGTCCACGCCGCCGGGGTGCAGGGCATTGCTGGTGATGCCGGTGTCTTTCAGGCGGTCGGCCAGTACATTGCTGAACAGAATATTGGCGAGCTTGGACTGACCGTAGGCGTCCATGACCAGGTAGGGCTTGCGACCTTTCCAGGTTTTCTTGTTGATACGGCCCAGCCAGTGAGCCACCGAAGCCAGGTGCAGAATCCGGGGCTGGGTGCCTTTCTGTAGCAGCGGCAGCATCAGGTGTGTGAACAGCACCGGAGCCAGGTAATTCACCCCGAACTGCATTTCGTAACCGTCTTTGGTGAATTCCTGCCGGGTGGGGACCACGCCGGCATTGTTGATCAGTACATCAATGTGCCCCAGCTCCTGGTAGAGCTTGGCTGCACAATCGCGTACCTGTTCAAGGTCCGACAGATCCAGCGCGAACAAACGTATTTTGGCCTGCGGGTGGGTATTCTTGATTTTGGCCACGGCGGCCTGACCTTTGGTCTGGTCGCGACAGGCGAGGATCACCTCCGCGCCACGGCCGACTAGTTGCTCGGCGGTACAAAAGCCGATGCCAGAATTACCGCCGGTAATCAGTACGCGTTTGCTCATGGTCGTTTTGCCCTTCTTCCCTGTTGGTGTGTCGCCAGCTTAACAGGCCTCACAGGTTGGAGTGGGGCCGGTGAGGCCATTTTCGGTGTTTTCCTGTGGCCGCTGTTGCGTCATGGGGAGCCATTGAAGGATATCCTGACTGACCTGTTGCCACTCTTTGCTCTGCAGTAGCAGGTGTGGGCCTTGCGGATAAAAACGGTAACTGCCTTGCGCCGCCAGATGGTCGCGCAGGTGGCGAATACCCGCTTCGGGGACCGAGTGATCCTTGCCCCCGTACAGTAGCAGGCTGGGTACGTTCAGCTGGCTGGCCGAATCGCTGGCGCTGTCCGCCAACTTGATCAAGCCCCAGTACGCGTCCATGCGCACTTCACGCATGACGCGGGGATCCTTGGCCAGGCGTTGGGCGCTGGCCGGCGAGAGGGTCGGATCGTCGGGATCGCGCTCCACCGTGAGGCGGTAGCCCGGCGCCAGGGTGGCAGCAGTGGCGATGGCTGCGTTCCAGCCGTAACGAAAGCGAATGCCTTCGCGCACCGCCGGGCCGGCCAGTATTAGCCCTGCCACCTTGTCCGGTTCCCGTTGTGCGGCGAGCATGCCTACGGCGCCGCCCAGGCTTTCGCCAAGCACAAACAGGGGTTGCGGGTAGTCCTGGTGCAGGCGGCGGATTTGCGTCACGGCGTCCTGCACCAGTGTCGCCTCGCCGGCCCAGTGTCCCTGCTCCAGTCGGTCGCCGAAGCCCGCCTGGTCATAGGCCACAAAAACATAACCGGCCTCGGCAAACCAGGGGCCAAGCTGTTCGAATGCCGCACCGAAATCCCCGAAGCTGTGCAGGCCGAGAATGACCCCCTGTGGCGTGCCGGCAGGGGCCCACTCGCGCACAGTTTCGGGGAGGGGGTCGGGTATACTGGTAGTGTCTGGTTGTTTGCCGGAAAAAACACTGCAAGCGGCCATCAGCACCCCGGTAAAAACAATAAGAGAAAAGCGCAAAGTACGGAGAGTCATGCCATGAGCGTAGCAGTACCGTTGCAACGGCGAGTGAATGCGGGATTCTTTTTCCTGGTGCTGGTGGTTACCACCGGGCTGGTCTCTCGTTGCGAGGCGGAAAAAGCGCCGGCGGTGGCGATGATGGAGCTGACGGTAACGGCGTCTGCCTATAACTCGTTACACGGGCAGGGGGCGGGCAGCGACCATGCGCTCGCCGCCTGGGGGGATCGGCTTGAGCCGGGCATGCAGGTCATCGCGGTATCCCGTGACTTGATTCGTATGGGGCTGACGCACAATACCGAAGTCACCGTGGAGGGCCTGCCCGGGGTCTGGCTTGTGAAAGACAAGATGCACCGGCGCTGGAAGCGCAAGATTGATATCTATATGGGGGAGGATGTGCAGGCGGCCCGTGAATGGGGCCGCCGCAAGGTCAAAATCCGTTTTCCCCGGCCGCCGGAGAAACCCTGACACCGACTATTCCCGGCTGAGAAAGGTCATGGTCATCTTGGTGGAGGCGCTGGGCAATACCTTGTCCAGCAGTTTGATGAATTTAAAGACCCCACCCACCGGGTTATGCACTGGCAAGTTTTCGTTGGCGGCCTGCCAGGCTTTGGCGGCAATGTCGTCGGCCGTCAGGTTCACACCTAATCGGTCCACCACCGGGGCGCGGAATTCGGCGTCGTCCAGCATCGGCGTTTTGACAAACGGCGGCATGATATCTACCACCCGAATGCCCTGGCGGGCCCACTCGATATTGAGCGCTTCGGTAAGCGCCCGCACGGCAAACTTGCTGGCAGAATAAGAGGCCAGGTGCGGCACGCCATAGACCGCGGACGCAGAGCTCATGTTGATCACTGCCGGTTCGGTACGTAGTTGCAGGTGCGATTGTGCCGCCAGAGTCATGTTGATCAACCCGGTGACATTGATATCGATGATCTGCTTGTGCTGGGCGGCACTGATGTCCTCGAAGTGTCCCATGCGCAGGATGCCGGCACAGTTGAACAGCACGTCGAAACCCTTGCCCCGGGAAAAGGCCTCGCAGGCTTGCTGGCAGGCACCGGCATCGGTCACGTCCAGTCGCTGATACCAGCTGCCACCCAGTGCTTTTGCCAGCCTGGCGAGTGCGGTTTCATTGATGTCGGTCAGGCCCACCTGCCAGCCCTTATTATGAAACAGCGTGGCGGTGGCCAGCCCGATGCCGCTGGCGGCGCCGGTGATCAGGATGCGCTTCATGGGGTGGCCCCTTTGTCGTGCTGAGGCATTGCGTGTTGGTGGATAAAGCGGGCGCAGGTCATCAAAGCCTGATCCGCATCCGCCAGTACCCCGGCATGCAACTGGAAGTCGTGCCAGCGCTGGGGGTGAACCTGAAGCCTTGCTGGTGTGCCGGCTTCGTTCAGTGCGGTGCACAGGCGGTGGCTGTCATTGAGCAGGATTTCATCGCCGCCGACCTGGATCAGGGTGGGAGGCAGCTCGCTCAGGTCACCAAACAGCGGAGAGCATTGAGCGTTGCGGGTGTCATCACCGGCATAGGCGGAGGCACCGCTGGCCAGCCAGGCATGGCTGAGCATGATGTCCCGGTCGGTATCGAAAAGTTGCCCCAGGGTCAGGTCCACCCAGGGGGAAAACAGGATTGTCGCGCAGGGCAGCGGCGTGCCGGCGGCTTTCAGCGCCTGCAGTGTGGCCAAAGCCAATCCGCCCCCGGCGGAGTCGCCCATCAAGGTGAGTGAGGTGGGGCTGACACCGCTGTCCAGCAAGGCCTGGTACACCGCCACGGCGTCTTCGATGGCGGCGGGGCAGGGGTGTTCAGGGGCCAATCGGTAATCCGGTACCACCACATGGGCATTGGCGAATCTGGCCAGATGCGAGGTGATTGCCTTGTGGCTGTCCGGGCTGCCGGCCACGTAACCGCCGCCGTGCAGGTAGAGCACGGTGCTTTGTGCATGCAGTGGCTGATAGTGGCGGCAGGCAACCTTGCCCACCGGATTGTCGTGGCTGCCAATGCCGCCGGCTTTGAGTGTGCTGTAGGCCATGATGTTCAGCCATCGCCGCTGCGCAGCAAAGCTGAAACGGGGGTTAGCGACAGGTTTGAACAGCAGCGCCAGTGACTGGCGCAGAATGCCGGCCAGTAGCTGCTGAAGTGTCGATTGGCTACGGCTTATGCGATCAACAAACAGGCTCATAGGGATTTGTACTCGTAGTCACTGAGTTCCAGGTGCTGGGTTTGGCGGCGGTAGTCAAAGGTGAATCCTGGCCAGTTATTGGTGTTCTTGCCACTTTCGGTCTTGTACCAGCTGTGGCAACCCTTGTCCCACACGGTGTCGCTGATTTTACGCTGCACATTATCGTTGAACCGCGTCTGCACGCTTTCGCGCACTTCCAGCGAATGCAGTTTCTGCTCTTCCATTTCGGCCAGGCATTGCTGCACGTAATGAATCTGGCTTTCCAGCATGTAGATAATCGAGTTATGGCCCAGGTTGGTGTTGGGACCATACAGCATGAAAAGGTTGGGGAAGCCGCGCACGGTGATGCCCAGGTAGGCTTCCGCGCCGTCCTGCCAGGCGGTATTCAGGTCCACACCATCGCGGCCGGTGATGGTCATTGGGGTAAGAAAGTCGGTGGCCTTGAAGCCGGTGCCGTAAATGATCACGTCCACGTCATGGTGGGTGCCGCTGCTGTCGGTAAGGCCTTTCTTGTCCACCGCATCAATGCCGTAGTTGATCACCTCGGTATTGTCCTGGGCCAGCGCCGGGTAGTAATCGTTGGACATGAGAATGCGTTTGCAGCCCATGGGGTAATCCGGGGTCAGTTTTTCACGCAGCGCCGGGTCGCTAATTTGCTTTTTCAGGTGCCGGGCGAATAGCCATTCATAGACCGCCATGGCTTTCTGGAAGGAGGTAAAGCCAAGGACACGGGATTCATTGGCCGCATAAATACGCATGCGATCTAGCGTCTGGGTCAGTGGCAGTTTCTTTAATACCCAGTGTTCGGCTTTCTTGTAGGCGCGGTCCGGTTTGGCAATCACATGGGCGGCGGAGCGCTGGAACAGTTTGACCTTGCCGGCCACTTTGGCCACTTCCGGCACGAACTGAATGGCGCTGGCGCCAGTGCCTACCACTGCCACGGTTTTGCCGGTGAGGTCCTCATCATGATTCCAGCGGGCGCTGTGAAAGTGTGGGCCCTGGAAATCCTCGATGCCGGCAAGCGGCGGGTAGGCCGGTTGGTTAAGTTGGCCGGTGGCGGTGATCAGGGCACGGCAGGTGATGATGTCGCCGTTAGTCAGGGTGATTTCCCATAAACCGGCGTCATCCATAAAGCGGGCTTCTGCCACTTCGGTGTTGAAACGGATATGGCGATACAGGTCGTACTTGCGCGCGCAGTACTGCTGGTAGGCAAGGATCTCTTTCTGCGGCGCGAAGCGGCGGCTCCACGGGTAATGGCGTTCAAAGGAGAACGAATACAGATGAGAGGGCACATCACAGGCGGCACCGGGATAGGTGTTATCGCGCCAGCAGCCGCCCACATCGTGCCCTTTTTCTATCAGCAGCAAGTCGTCTTGCCCCTGGGCTTTCAGGCGAATCGCCATGCCCAGTCCGCCGAAGCCGGCGCCAATAATGACCACGTTGTGCGTTGCTTGCATGGGAAACAATCCGGTTAATAACGTTAGGTTCCACTCTAGCGATACATAAACGCCTTGTTTATGGCATTCTGGGACAGAAATTTGTGGAATTCGGACATTGTCGGTGACAGTACAACGAGCCATTACCAGCGTGCGTATGCAGGTGGCCTTTGCCGAAGAGCGGGGGCTGCCGGTTGCTGCGTGTCTGCGGGGTTCCGGCATTCATCCTGGCATGCTGGGCCAGGCAGACTGCACCATTGATGCGGACCAGGAGCTCACTGTGGTGCGCAACCTGTGCCGGGGGCTGGGCAACGAGGCAGAGCTGGGCCTGGCCATGGGGCAGCGCTACCACCTGAGCAGCTATGGGGTCTGGGGCTTTGCGTTATTGAGTAGCCCTACTTTTCGCCAGGCGGTGGAGCTTGGGTTGCGCTACCTGGATCTGACCTTTGCGTTCGTGGATATCTCCCTGCAGCAAGACGGCGATGATGCCATGTTGATTCTGGATGACAGTGGTGTGCCGGATGATGTCCGTGAGTATCTGTTGGCGCGGGATGCCAGTGCCGTGATGATGATTCAGGAAGAATTGTTTGCTGGCCGTATTCCGCTGTCATCGCTGGCGATGCGTTTGCCGCCGCGTCCGGTGGCCCCATTCGAGGCGATTTTCGGTCTGGCCCCGCAATTTGATTCCTGCCGCAGTCAGGCCCGTTTTGCGGTAGGCCTTCTGGATATGCCCCTGCCCCAGGCCAATCCGGTGACAGCACGTTTGTGTGAAGAGCAGTGCCATCAGTTATTGGTGCAGCGCTACCGCAAGGGCAGTGTGGCGGCGCGGGTGCGCCGGCGCTTGTTGCAGCGGCCGGGGCGGTTTCCGGACATGGCAGCCATGGCGGAAGAACTGACAATCACCAGTCGGACATTGCGCAGGCAGCTGGCGGCGGAAGGAACCAGCTACCGGGTCCTGCTGGATGAAGTCCGGCGGATGCTGGCGGAACAGTGGTTATTGCTGGGTATTCTCAGCCTGGCCGAAATCAGCGAGCGGCTGGGCTTTTCCGAAATCGCCAATTTCAATCACGCCTTCCGGCGCTGGACCGGGCAGCCCCCCGGCCGCTTTCGTCATCAGCTGAGAGAGCAACACTGACAACCCGCCTGACCATGCTCGGTCTGTGTTCCTTGGGGCGACAAGCGCTATGGCATCACCGGTAGTGTCATTTCGCCTTCCTTGTCGAAGGAAAGGGGAATCGGCACGCCGGCTACCCGTGCCTTGCCGACCAACCGGTATTGCAATGGCTGGTCCTGGCGCTGCTGGATTTTCTGCAGCTGCTGCAGGCTGCTTAGCAGGCTGGTGGTAATGGTGGTGGTGACCTGGGCATCGCCCATGGCGGGCAGGGTGATGCGTTCGTTGGTCAGTCCACGGGCAAATTTCTCCCCATTAACGTAGATCTCGTAATCCAGGCTGTTGAGGGTGAGTTCCCGGTCGTTGGGGTTGCGGGCCCGCAGGGTCAGCCCCCATTCCTGCTCGAACAGGTTGAAACTGTTCAGGTTAATGCCGGATACGCTGACTTCCGGGGACTCCAGGCCAGCCAGGCTCTGGCAGCCGCTCAGTATCAGCAAGCTCATGACCATCCACAGGGAAACCACTTTTTTCATCTACTCACTCCATCCATAGGGCACAGGGGGGCTACGACGTGCCAGTTAGAGGGCAGCATAACGGGAAAGTTGCGAGTGTGAAGCAGAACAGGGAGGAGGGTGATGATTAATGCGTGCCGGACGGCCCGATCGCCAGTCACACCACCGCGCCCCTTGCGGGGCGCCTGTGGTGCGGCATCCTGACCGGGCCGCCGGCACGAGGGCCGAATGACAGAATCATCCGGCTTTCTCGATAGTCGCGTGATCGCCGGGGCGAAAGCAAGTACCAGATGTCGTAAATTTGTATCCGGCAGGCTGTGACAATCACAACAGTCAAAGCCGACAAGCTATGGTAGATTTCCTGAAAAGAACGTATCTGAAAACAACGTAGATAAACGCTAACACCGGGGGAGCGCACATGCGCCGCGCATTCATTTTGTTGTTGATGCTGGTCGCAGCCCAGCTGCACGGGGCCGAGCTGGACAAGGATCTGGCCGATTTCAAACGTGACGTGCTGGAAGTCAATAAACGCCTGCTATTGCTCGAAGAAGAGTTGCTGTTCCCCGCCGATACCCAGGTGGGGATTTATGTTTCTCTGGATGTGGGGCACTTTTTCCAGCCGGACAGCATCACGCTGGAGCTGGATGGCGAAGTGCTGACCAGCCATCTCTACACGGAAAAGGAGATCCGCGCCCTGAAAAACGGTGCGGTGCAGCGCCTGGCGCTGGCCAACGTGAAGAATGGTGACCACGAGCTCACTGCCTTTATCACTGGCACCGGGCCTGCCGGCCGGGAAATGCGCCAGGGGGTGACCGGCCACTTCGACAAGAATCACGGCCGCCATTTCGTTCAGCTTCATATCGAGGACGATACCGCCAAGCAGCAGCCGCGTTTCCGTTTTCGCGACTGGCGCTGAGAGCGGTCTATGCGAATGCGCGGAAGCTTGAAAGGGCTGGTGGTGGGGCTGTTGTTACTCAGTTCCCTGAGCTGGGCCCGGCTGGATGAACCTCATCAGGTGCAGGAGCTGGCTTATGGTGAGGTAGCCTATCTGTACCTCAAAGGCGATTATTTTGCTGCCCTGACCCGTGCCCAGATGGCGCTGGAGCGGGGTGAGGTGGATATCCACAAGGCGGATATGGAAGTGCTGCTGGGGGCCATGTACAGCGCCTACGGCATGCCCGAAGACGCCGAGCAGGTTTTCAACCAGCTACTGGATACCCAGGTCAGCGGTGAGGTCGCCCAGCGGGCATGGATCCACCTTGCCGGTCTTTATTATCGCCAGCAGAAATACGACAAGGCACTGACCATGCTGGATCAGCAGGTCGGAGAGCCGCCAGCCAAACTGGAAGAAGTGTATTTCAGTTTGCGGGCGCGGACCCTGATGCGTCTGCAACGCTATGAAGAAGCCGCAGAGCTGCTTGATGCGTTCTCCGAAGACCATCCTCTCAATGCCTACCTGCGCTATAACCTGGCGATCAGCTGGATTAACGGCAAGCACCCTGGGTTGGGGCAGGAATGGCTCTGGCAGCTGGCGAACATGCCGCCGGGGGACGCCCAGGTCAATGCCATCAAGGAAAAAGCCATGCTGGCGCTGGCGATCTACATGTTGCGCAGCGACCAGGAAGACCGTGCGCTGGCCCTGTTGCGAGACGCTCGCCTGGAAGGGCCGTTTGCCGACATTTCCCTGCTGCTCTATGCCCGCGCCCTTTTGATTGAAAATCAGCCCCGCAAGGCGCTGCCGGTCCTGCAGCAACTGGACACCAAGTCGATCCAGCGATTGCCGGTGCAGGAAGCGCAGTTGGCGATTCCCTACCTGTACGAGCAAATGGGCGATCAGCGTTCTGCCAGACAGGCATTCGAGACCGCGCTGGACCGCTTCGATGGTTTGCAGCAATACCTGCTGGAAGTGGAAGCGGATATTGCCAGTGGTGAATGGTTCACGGCCATGGTGGGCGAGCCCCGTTGGTCCACCGCCATGGACCCGGTGCCGCCGTTCCTGCCGCGTCGGGTGGAAAGCTTTCCGACCTTCTATGAATGGTTTGCCACCACCGAATTTCAGCGCGGCTGGAATAACTACCACGAACTCTTGCGGCAGAAGAATCTGCTGACCCAGTGGCAGGAAAAACTGCCGGCCTTCGAGACACTGATGGCTGCCCACCGGCGTAAGCAGGATGAAACCCGCCCTGCGGCCCGAGCGCTATTGGACGATTTGTCACAGCAGGATTTCCAGGGGCGCATGACCCGTTTGCAGCGCCGCTACGATGAAGCCGTGGCCAAACAGGACCCGCTGCCCTTCGCCACCGACAAGGAGCACAAGCTGTGGGAGGCACAGCAGAATGCCGAGCAGCGCACCGAGGGCTGGGGCAAGCGAAAGCGCCCGGATGTGACCGCCAAGCTGGACTTCTACAAAGGGGTTTTGCTGTGGGAGATGCAGGAAAACATCGTGCCGCGCCAGTGGGAACGCCAGCATCAGCTTAATGAAATCGATGGGTTGCTGGAGCAGACCCGTGTGCTGCGCAGCCGGGTGCTGTTTGCCACCTACCGCTCCGAGCGGCTGGAAGATTTCTCGCAGGAATTGAATGCCCTGACCGGTGAGCTGGAACGCTTGCAGCAACGCGGGGCGCTGTTGATGCGTCGCCAACAGTACGGATTGCAGGCGTCGGCCTATGAACAGGTTACCGAAACCCGCAACCGCCTGAAGCGTTTCAGTGCGTCGGCCCATGAAGGGCTGGCCGATCTTTACCATCGCGCCTTGCGCAGCAGCCGCGAGCGTGAGCAGGCACCGACAGATGCCGCGCCCCAGTCCCCCGAGTTCCCGTTGCAGCCGCCCATGGGGTCATCCCGGTGACCGCGCAACAGCTGGATTCCTTGCACCACAGGGGGCAAGGGTTCGATGTGATCAGTGGTGCGGCGTTTTCACCGGCGGACTGGGATCTTTATCCCGATGGCGACAGTTCCGATTGCTGGCGCGGTTATGTGTGCCGTTACGCGATTGAGGACGGTGCCCTGTACCTGGCAGAGCTGGCCCTGTGTGCACCACCAAGCGGGCTGCTCGGGGTGGATGAACAGGGCGAGATAATCACCGCACCGGCACGCTGGCCCGCGCTCAACGGGGTGGCGCCGGAGCGGGTGAGCGGCGGCCTGCTGCCTTGGCGCTATCCTGCGTTGCAGCTTCCTCTTGGCTTTACCGGCTCGTTATTGGTGGGCCAAACCCTGCGGGACGACAGTCTCTACCTGGCCGGCGCGGCGGATTTTCCGCAAGCGGAGGATTACCATGATGTCTGGCGTCTGCAGTTGGAGCAGGGCCGGTTATGTGGTGAGGCACTGGATCGGTCGGGCTAGCGGTAGACTGACAGGGTTCATCATTCAACATCATTGCGCATCATTCTGCGTTGGTGAGGGTTTATGGATATCCCGTCGCTGTTTCTGTTGATGCTCTCTCTCGTTGCCATGGCGGCGATGCCCAGTACCAGTGTGGCACTGGTGGTGGTTCGTTCAGCCCGGTATGGCGTTTCCCACGGTTTGCTGGTGGCCGCAGGTATTGTGCTGGCGGACTTGTTGTTTGTGAGCCTTGCGCTGCTCGGTATGGCGGCACTGGCCCAGTGGCTGGGAGCGGCGTTTGTGGTGGTACGGATATTGGCAGCGGTGTGGCTAATCGGTTTTGGTGTGCAGCTGATTCGTTCCCGGCGGGCGGCCGTGAGCAAGTCGGGGAACAGCGACAAGCGTGCAGGCCGCCATGGTGCAAGTTTTCTGGCAGGCCTGTTGGTAACGCTGGGAGACATCAAGGCCATCGTGTTTTATGCCAGTTTGCTGCCCGTGTTCGTGGATTTGTCTGCGCTGCAAGGTACCGGGATTGCGGTGGTGTTGCTGGTGACGGTGCTGGCGGTGGGCGGCGTAAAAGTGATGTACGCCTTGCTGGCCAGCCGGCTGGCGGAGGTGGTCTTGCCGCCACGCTACCGGCGGCCGCTGCAGCTTGGCGCAGGCTGCGTCATGGTGGGGGCCGGAGTCGGCTTGCTGGTTCGCGCCTGAGACAAGGTCCAGTGCAGATTGGCGCGACTCTGGCCACGCAGACGGACATTCAACGAAAGACCCGGCGATACCGCCATCAACCTGATTTCTGGTTTTTAGCCGCGTCAGGCTTCCGGCACTGGGCGTCCCGCCCTGTGCGTTGTCAGCCGCCGGTCAGGTCATCGGAGTAGGTAACGTTGCCCTCTCGGTCGATGATGATGGCCGAGGTGCCGGGAAGACGATTGATCAGTGCCAGGCCTTTTTCGGCGCCCAGCACAAAGACGCTGGTGGACAGGGCGTCAGCATCAATACTGTTGTCACACAACACGGTAACGCTGGCCAGACCATCGATGCTTTTACCGGTTTTCGGCGACAGGATGTGATGAATGCGGCGGCCGTCCTGAATGAAGTAACGCTGGTAATCCCCCGAGGTGGACATGGCCAGATTGGCCATGGGCAGTTTCATGGCGATGTCCTTTTTACTGCGAGGGTGTTGAATGCCCACTTCCCAGGGGCGACCCCGGTGGTCGCCCAGCACATAACTGTCCCCGCCCAGTGACAGGTAGGCGTGCCTGACGCCTGCCTCTTTCAGCAAGGCGATGCCCTGATCAATCGCGTACCCCTTGGCGATACCGCCCAGATCGATACGGGTGCCGGGGTCACGGAAGCGCACCTTGTCCGGTGCGGTCAGCTCAATACGGTCGGCGCCAATATGTTGGTTCGCGGCGGCCAGCTCGGAATCGTCCGGCGCCTTGCCTTTGCGGTAATCGTACAGATGGCCAGCACTGGCAAAGGTAATGTCGAAGGCGCCGTCGGTGAGTTGATAGTAGTCCAGAGACCGTACCAGCAGCTGATAAAACTCCAGGCTGATGGTTTGTGTTGTTTCGCCGGCATGGGCGTTGACCCGGGCCAGCTCGCTGCTCTCCACCCAGGGGGACAACAAGGCATTCAGCCGTGCCATTTCTTCTTTCAGCGCGTCGAACAAGGGCGCCGCATCCTGCTCGGTCCACAGTGTGACGCTGGCCCGGGTGCCCATCACATCCCAGTCCTGTTGTTGCCATTGGGCCTGTGCCGGCATGGCCAGCAGCAGGAGCAGGGCAGGTGTGAACAGCGTGATCAGGCGGGCAACAGGCGTAAGCGAAACCATGGCAGTTGTCTTCGGGTTGTCAGCAAGAGTGTCAACGCAGTGTACCTGCCGGAGCGGGCTTGTGCCGCCCCGGCAGGTCGGGTCAGGCGGGAGGAGGAAAGACGGGGCCGCTGACGATGGGGTTGAAGGCGGCCAGTTTGTCCAGCGAAGCGGCGTTGCCCAGGCTGTGATTGGGGAAACGGGTGCTGAACTGGCCGATTTCACCGTGCAACGCCATGTAGTTCAACCACACGGTTTCCGCCAGCAGGTTCACGTTGTTGGCCGCCGGGGTGCCGGCGGTTTCCACCGAGGCGTCACTGCGCATCCAGCCCAGTTGCTGATGGTTCTCGGCGCTGGCGCCGTTGGTGTTCAGGGTTGGGCGGCCGTTGGGGTTGTAGACCAGAAAGAACGAGGCGGCGGTGGACGAGTTGTCGCCGGTCCACTCGCCTTTGCCGCGGCCGTTGGTGGAATCATCGATGCGCCCGTTGCTGGAAACGGAGCCATCGCTGAACACGTACATCATCAACGGCATGTTGCGGCGGCGGGCGTATTCCAGGCAGGCGCCCATGCAGCGGCCGGCGCGCAGGTCGCGGATTTCCCCGGTGCCACGCTCGCCGGTGTGATAGTCAAAGCCGCCCATGGAGATACAGCCGGCACCGGCGTAGCCATTGATCACCAGCTTCATGATGGAGGCGGTTTTTTCGAACTCCCGATCATTCAACTCTGACTCGGAGAAGATGCTGAGGATGTCCGTGTCCTGACGAATATTCAGGGCAGAGGGGTCACCATAACGATCGGTAATATCCGCCGCTTCTACATAGCCGCAACGCAGCAGGTCGCGCAGATTAGCGCGGCGGTTGGCATCGGTGAGGCCGCTGTCGATACGGTCGATGCGTTTATGGCTGATGCGGGCGATGGATTCCATCACCGACACGGCATCGTCCTTGGAGAGCAGACCCACCAGCTTGCCGGTGTCCACCAGGCCGGTCACGTCGGTGCCACGGTCCACCTTGGTAGGGCGAGCCGAGGCGATGATGGAGCCGTCCGGTGACATGGAGTTGCCGCCGGACAGGGAGCTGCGTGAACCGATCAGGGATAGTAACTCGCCATCGGCGCCGGCATTGAAAATACCGTACATGGGGTTGTGAGGGTTGTTGGCGGTGTCGTTCTCGGAACGGGCCGGAATCACGCAGCCATTCACGTTGCCCATGGCACCGGGGGCTTTTTCCTGAATGCCGCGCAGGAAGGGCGAGTCACTGTGGAAGGCAAGTCCCAAATCGGTGTTGACGACGCCGGGGTCGGTGCTGGGGGCCATGCCGCCAGGCAGGCCGAGTTTGGAGTAGCCGGCACTGCTGAGAAAATCCAGCTGGCCGCCCTGCCCTCCCACCAGCACATTGGAGCCGGCGATGTTGGCGCCGCCGGCCAGGTCGAAACAGATGAACGGGATCTTGCCGGCGCCGGCACCGAGGATGCCGCAATCGGATTTGATGGTTTCCAGGTCGCCCTGTAACGCCGCCATGGCGTCGCGAGGGTTACTGAACAGGCCCAGCAGGCCCACGCTGCCGAAGGCCGCGCCGGACACCAGGCCGCGGCCGAGCATGTCGCGGCGGCTAATGGGTTTGCCGTGGCCCAGATTCAGAAGCGGGGCGTCGGGGTGCAAGGCCTGTGGTTTTTTCATCATTCTTTTCATGATCGTGCCCCTTATTGAAACAGCATGGTGGCGCTGCCCAGCATGGCGGCACAGGCCGCTTTGGTGGCGGTGGCAGTGCGCTCCACGCAGTCGCTGCTGCATTGGGTCAGGTTGGTATTAAACAGCAGGTCTTCCAGTTCGCTTTCCACGCCATTACGGTCTGGCTGGCTGGCCTGTCCGTTACCGACCATGCGCTCATACAACGGTGAAATGACCCAGTCTTTCCAGTTCTGCTGGCTGAGGGTGTCGGCGCCGGCGCTGTAATTCATGCCCACGAATAACGGCTGAATGCTGGCGTCGTTGCTACGCTCCGCTTCCACCAGCGCGTTGCAGTATTCGATGGCCAGCTGTGCAACCCCCACTTGATGCGCCGTGAGGAAGGCTTCGATATTTTCCTCACTGGGCAGCTGGGCACGCAGGCGCTGGTAGGTGTCCGGCACTTCGCCGTAGCCTTCCGGGACGCCGGTGAGCTGGCTCATGGTGGCGTTGATTTCAGCAAAGTTGCGCAGGCCGGGCAGCGGTTGCTCGCCGTACTGGTTGGGTGTCAGTGGCAGGGGCTGCGGGTCGGTGTGCACATTGGTGTGGCTGCCCAGGCGTTCGAAGGTGAGGAAAAATTCATCGTTCTCCTGGCCTTGCTCCACGGGCAGCAGAGTGCCCAGGCGAGACAGGGTTTCGCCCTGCTCGCTGTAGCCTTCACCGCCAATCAGGGTGTCCACCGTGGCAAAGGACTGGGCCACGTCAGGGACGCGGCCGTTAACGCCCAGGCGCAGGCCTTGCAGGGCCACTTCTGTGTCCACGATATCCTGCTCCAGGTTGATGAAGTAGGGGGCGGCAAACAGGTAACTGTAGTTGTCGAAGCGGGAGACTTCGAATACCAGGTAGGCGCCCTCCTGGTCGATCAGGTGGCCTATGTAGAAGGGCAGGAAGTAGCGCTCGCCCACACCGGCGGCAAAGTTGGTGCGGATCTGTTCGCCAGTGAGCGCGCGATTATGGATGGCGGCAAAACGGACCACCCCTTCCCACGGCCGGTCGCTGGAGGCTTCGTTGCCGAGTACCAGGGCGAAGGTGTCGTCCCAGGTGTTGAGCAGGCCGGGGGGGACCGTGTCGGTGGCCCCGTTGAGTTCGCCATTGATGTAGATCTGGCGACCGTTTACCGGGTCAAACGTCATGGCCACATGCTGGAGGCTGGCCTGAAGCGGATCGTCAGCAGTGGACAGTACCGGCTCGCCGTTGCTGTCGGTGGCTTCGCCGATGCGCTGGTAGGCCAGGTAGTTGCTGCCACTCTGTGCGAGGGTCAAGTTGCGGGCCATGGTGCCAGCGGAGTAACTGATGATGTGGGCATCATCCTGGCCAGTGCTGGCGGGTACCAGCCAGGCTTCCAGAGTCAGTTCGCCGGTGGCGGCAATCAGGTCGGTGAGTTTTTTGCTGGTCTGGGTGCTGCCCTGGGCCTTGCCACCGTTAAGGCGAATACCCCAGCCGCCTTCCCAGGCCACATCGCCGCTGAATTGCAGGTGGATGGCGGGGTCTACGCCGGAGGAATCGTAAGCGGTGAGTCCTTCACCGGTTTTGAATTCATAGCGGGCCACCACGTTGCTTTCATAGCGTCCGCCGCCGGCTGCCAAGGTGCCGTCGTTCACGGTCAGCGCCTTGCTCAGCACCAGGTCGCCATCCGGGGCGGTGGCGGTAATGTTGTTGGCCATGGCGCGAATGGCGTCTTCCATGGCGTCGGCATCGCTGCTGCAGCTGTCACTCCAGCAGTTGTGGTTGTCTTCGCGCAGGCGTTCCACCAGGCGGCTGAGTGCCGGCTGGTTCAGGTCAATTTTGCTTTGCGCGGCACTGTAGGCTTCGTCCACATCATCGGCGGCCAGGTAGGGCGCCTGCGGGGTGGCGGCATCGCTCTGGTGGCATTCGCTGCAATGCGGCTCCAGTAACGGGTACACCGTAGTTTCGAACAGCCCACTGTCCACCGGGAAGTTTTTGCTGTCACCGGGATCGTACAGGGGTGGTGGGTCCAGCTCGGTGGTGCCGCCGCCCAGGCCCAGGGTTTCTCCGGCCCAGGCGCTGATCCACGTGCTGATCTGGTCGGCGCAGACCTGTGGGTCCGCTTCCCAGCAGTTATGGCCACCGGCCACTTTCTGCACCATGCGCGACGCCGCTGGCTGGTTCAGGTTGATCAGCGGATTGGCGGCGGCATAGGCGTCGTTGATGTTGCCGGTTTGCACAAAAGCGGGCTGCTGGTTGCGGTGACAGGCGCCGCAGCGCTGTTCACTGACCAGATTGTTCCAGATATAGATTTTGAACGCGGAGATGTCGGCGTTGCGCGGCGCAGGACCGTTGTAGTTCACGCCGCCACCGTTGCTTCCGGTATCCACGTTCGGTTGTGTGTCGGCACCGCTGCCGCTGCCGCCACAGCCGCTGAGCAAGGCGACCAGCAGGCTGGCGAACAGGGTGGCGTTACGAGGGTAAGTAAGCGGGAAAAAAGACATGCGTTACTCCCCCATGCAGTAGGTGGCCGCATCGGAAAACAGGGTTTTCATGCGGTAGTTATCGTTTTTGAAGTTGCTGGTCATGCTGGCCAGTTCGGCGGTGTCGGCGCCGTCGGCGGGTTTGCGCAGGCACACGGTCTGGAAGACTTTTTCCGCCTGGCAGGTGGCAAAGACTTCACTGTGGGCCAGTTCCTTGCCCATGCTGGCGGCGCCTTCGCCGCTACCGGGGAGGCTTGGATCCCAGCCCAGGTTGGCATTGGGGCCTTTGCGCCAGTAGTTGTCCCAGCTGTTGTCGGGGGTGATATAGCCCCAGGGGAAGTTGTTGCCGTTGATCAGGTATTTTCCCTGCACCCGGGTGCCGGTCTCGGCATCGTTGCCGCTGTTGTAGACCATGCGGCCGCCATTGCCTTCCTGTTCGCCTTCCCAGTCGTAGTAGGCAAAGGCCTGGGCCAGCGGGTCCATGCCGCTGTGACAGCCGATACAGCTGTTGCGGAAGATACGGCTGTCGCCACCGGGGCTGCGGCTCACGTCCTGGCGGATGCGGTCGGAGGGGCGGCTGGTGTCCTTGACCTGCTCCAGGTCACGACACATGTGATTCATCAGGGTGAAGCGCAGCATGGCCCGGTTGGTGCCGGCGTAGAAAAAGGCGTTGGCAGCGGCGCGGGTCGTCAAGACGCCGGCCACGGCTTCTGCCGGGGTACCGTACTGGCTGGCCTGGCTGCTTTCAGTGAGTGCCGTGCTGAGATCCGCATGTTGATCTTCCAGCGCCTGATAATGGGCATTGCTGGAGGGAGAGGCCGCGGGGCTGGTGTTGCCCACATAGAGCAGGTCACTGTAGAGGATGCGGCGGAAGTCCACATCGTCACGGACCACACCGATGATGGTGGCGGTGTAGTCGTTGAGCGGTGCGAACACGTCCTGGGCTTCGTTGGTCCAGGGCGTGGCAAACTGCTTGATGGTGACGTTATAGAAGGCCGGGTTGTCCATGGCCAGTTCGGCGGCCTCGGCAACCTGGTTGTTATCAATCCGCTGCGCCATTTCGGTCAGCGTTGCGGCATCGGCCGGTACGCCGGCAAGCCGATTGTGGATGCGTTGAGCCTGATCCCGGCTGTTTGCCGTTGCTGTGGCGGATACCGCCATGGCAAGTGCGATCAGTATGATCCCCCGGTAGCCTTTCATGGGCTTGGTCCTTGTTGTTCTCTATGAGCACCGCGGCCGCATTTTGCGGTCGCCGGCAAGCCAGTAGTGATAATGGTATTACCGTTTAACAGATTTCCCGTATCCCGTGAGTATTCTGTATGACATTCTGCGTCACTCTCTGTGAAGTGACGCCCAGAAATTTAAGAAGATATTCGGGATACTGATGTAAACCTACGAAATACGGATGAACGGGTGAAAATAATAAAGCGTATTGGGGGACTCGGCCTGCTGGGGATGCTGGCAGCGCTTGGTGGCTGCGGCGGCCTGGACGGCAGTGAGCAGGCAAAAGATCCGACCGTGACCGAGATCCCGGTGGCCTATGTGCAGCGTACCCCGCCCCAGGGTGACATGAACGCGATGGTGCAGGAGACACTGGAAGACCCGGCGGTGTTCCAGGCCGGTGCCCGTTTGATGGTGCGCGACAGTGCTTCATCCCGCGCTGAGGCCCGGGATGTGACCACGGCGCGGCTGGGTGCAGGCCACGATATCCGTGATCTCAGTGTCAGCCCGGACGGGACGCGATTGCTGTTTGCCGCCCGCGCACCGGAAATCCCTGATGCGGATGACGATGAGCAGCCTACCTGGAACGTTTGGGAATACGATTTTCAGGGCGGCGTGATCCACCGTCTGATCAGCAGTGATTTGCTGGCTGAAGAGGGCCAGGACCGTTACCCCGCCTACCTACCCGATGGCCGCATTGTCTTTTCTTCCACTCGTCAGCGTCAGGCCCGGGCTCGCCTGCTGGATGAAGGCAAACCCCAGTTTTATCCTCTTGAGGAGGGGCGCGACGTGAGTGCTTTCGCCCTGCATGTGATGCAGCCGGATGGCTCGGATATTCAGCAGATCACCTTCAATATGAGCCACGATGTGGCACCGCTGGTGAAGGCAGATGGCCGGGTGGTGTTCCTGCGTTGGGACAACAAGGACAATGAAGACCGCTTTGACCTGTACCGAGTGAACCCGGACGGGACCGCGCTGACGCCGTTGTACGGGGCGGAGAGCCACGCACTCACGGACGATACCCGCCGTGAGTTTCTGCCGTTATCGTTTATGGGCGATGGCCGTTTGCTGACGGCCATCCGGCTACGAGAAACTGCCGCCGGGCAAATGGAACCGGTGGCCATTGATATCGACAACTTCGTTAACCGTGAAGGCCCCCTGTTTGGCCGGGTGGCGGGGCAGGCAGAACAAACTCTGCCAGGCCCGGATACCACGCTGACCGGAGATATCTCGGTGACCGGACGCATGGCCGACCTGGTCAGTCTGAATGATGGTACCGGGCGTTACCTGATGGCCTGGTCGCCGTGTCGTTTGCAGGACGAGGCGGTGTTGCGCCCCTGTACTGACGAATACTTGCAGCAGGGTTTGCCGGAAGCCGAGCCGGCTTTCGGGCTATGGATTCTGAATCCATCAGAAGGAACGCAGTTGCCGGTGGTGCAGCCTCAGCAGGGGCTATGGGTGACGGAGCTGGCTGTGGCCACGGCTAGCAGCATGGCTGCCGTGGTGCCGGTGTCGGATCGGGACGACGCACTGGCTGATGCCAATATGGCGCGTATCGATATTCGCAGCGTTTACGATCTGGATGGCGGGTTTTCCGATTTCATGAACCCGGGGCTGCCGGGTATCAACTCGATCGCGGATTTCAGTGATCCGGCCCAGGTCACGCCGGACCAGCGACGGGTGCGTTTCCTGCGTATCACCAAAGGTGTTCTGATCCCCAACGAAGACGTGCGCGATATCAGCGGAGCCCAGTTTGGTCGGGCAGCTAACTTCGGTATGCGGGAAATTGTCGGTTATGTGCCGGTGGAGCCGGATGGTTCCGTGCGGGCCCGGGTGCCGGCGGATGCACCACTGGGCCTGCAACTGGTGGATGCAGACGGCAAGGCCGTGTTCAGCCGCCATGGTGCCTGGTTGAACTTGCGCCCCGGGGAAACACTGCAATGCCAGGGCTGCCACCGAACCAACAATCCACAGCCCCATGGGCGCACCGATGGTATGGCGCCATCGATCCATGACGGCGCACCGGTCACCGGCCAACCGTTCCCCAACAGCCGCGCCGATGTGGTGCCCTTTGCCGATGCCGGGGAAACCATGGCCCAGGCCCTTGTCCGTTTCCTGCCGGACAGCGAATGGCCGGCTATCAATATGCAGGCGTTTGACGCCTGGAGTGATCCGGCGCCGGATCCGGCCGATGAGCTCTTGCTCAGCTATGAGGATCTGGAGACGCCGGCTCCCGCCACGGCGGGCTGCCAGACCCAGTGGCAACCGGAATGCCGGACGGTGATTCACTACGAAGATCACATCCAGCCGATCTGGGATTTGCCCCGGGTGGCCGATGTGGGTGGCGTGATGGAAGATCGTACCTGCTCGTCGTGCCATAACCGCCGCGATGCCATGAATGCCCTGCAAGTGCCGCCTGCCCAGCTGGAGCTCACTGGTGAGGCGTCACCGGACCAGCAGGACCAGCTCACCAGTTACCGGGAATTGTTGTTCAACGACAACGAGCTGACGCTGGAAGACGGCGCTTTGGTGGACAACCTGATTATCGTCACCGATGGTGAAGGCAATGTGGTTTACCAAACCGATGAAGACGGCGAGTTGATTCTGGATAACAATGGCAACCCGATTCCCGTCACGGATACGGTGGCGGTGTCCGCTACCGTGCGGGCCGGGCAGGCACGTAACTCCGGCGCTTTCTTTGATCGCTTCGCCTCTGGCGGCGTGCATGAAGACTGGCTGAGTGCGGCGGAGCAGCGCTTGATTGCCGAATGGATCGATCTGGGGGCGCAGCTGTATAACGACCCCTTCCGGGTGCCGGAAAACTGAGCGGGCTTTCCCGCGCCCTGACATGTATTGGAAAGGAGACGCACCCGGTGCGCCTTGTTGTAATTCTGTTATCACTGATGGCGGTGCTTCCGGCCTGGGCTGAGCCCGAGACTGAGGCCAATGCCAAATCGGATACTGCGGCGGTGCGCGTCAAGGTGGCGGAGCCGTTTGTGGAAATTCACACCGGCCCGGGTCGCGGTTATCCCGTGTTTCATGTGGTGGAGCGCGATGCCCCGCTGACCCTGGAATATCGCCGTGCCGGCTGGATCAAGGTCAGCACCGTGCGTGGCCGGGTGGGCTGGGTGCCTCGCGAAGCGTTGCTGGCAACCCTGGATGGTAGCGAGCAAACCCCGGAGATGAAAAACCTGGGGCAGGAAGCATTCCAGGCCGGCCACTGGCAGGCGTCGGTGCTGATGGGCGAACTGGATGAAGTGACTTCTCTGGCGTTTGCACTGGGTTACCGGATGACGGAGAACCTGTCCGCCGAAGCCATGTTCACTCAGGCCAGCGGCCCCTTCGCTAACAACAAACTGATTGATATTAACGTGCAGCACGAGATGTTCCCGCGTTGGCGGGTTTCTCCCTATGTCATGCTGGGTACCGGGCGCGCCAAAATCGAGCCCCGTGCCACGGTGGTGACACCGGAAAACCGTGATGAGAATTTTGCCTTCGCCGGGGCGGGCCTGAAAGCCTACCTGTCGCGGGGGTTTGTTCTGCGCGGTGAGTACCGTAGCTATGTGCTGTTTACCCAGGAAGACGACAACCGGAATTTGGAAGAATGGAAACTCGGTTTCTCTGTACTGTTTTAGCGGCATCCTTGCTGCTGCCACTGCAAAGTCTGGCGGCGGAACAAGAGGATGACAACAACACTACCGTTCGGGATGCGGATGCGGAATCCGTACTCGATCCCCGTATCGAGCGTCGCCACATCAAAGAGGCGGATATCGATGCGGAAAACTTCGAAATCGGCCTCTACACCGGCATTCTCTCCATTGAGGATTTCGGCAGTGACCCGGTGTTGGGGGTGCGGCTGGATTACCACCTGTCTGAGGATGTGTTTCTGGAAGGCAGTCTGGGCCGTTCCAAGGCAGGGGAAACCAGTTTTGAAACCCTGAATGCGGGTGTGCAGCTGCTCACTGATGATGAGCGTGAATATACCTACTACCAGGTGGGCGTGGGCTACAACCTGCTGCCGGGCGAGGCGTTTCTGTCGGAAAATCGTGCCTACAACAATGCGCTGTATTTGATGGGCGGGGCCGGCATGACGGACTTTGCCGGCGATGACCAGTTCACCTTGAGTCTGGGCGTGGGCTACCGTTTGTTGATTAATGACTGGATGGCGGTGCGCGTGGACATGAAAGATCACATCTTCAATCTGGATGTGCTGGGTGAAGACAAAACCACCCATAACCTGGAATTAACGGCAGGTATAGGTGTGTTTTTCTGATTATCGCTGGCCGCGGTAAGGCGTCGTCAGAACAGGCCGTAACGGAATAAAAAAAGCAGCAAATACAGAGTGAGGGGAAGCACAATGAGAAAATGGCTAACAAGGGTGTTGTGTGGCGCGCTGTGCGTATGGAGCCTGGGGGTCAGCGCGGATGTAACCGGCCCGGCGCCGGACTTTACCCTGAAATCCAGTAGTGGCGAGAACATCAAGCTCAGCGAGTTGCGCGGCACGGTGGTGTTGCTGAACTTTTGGGCGTCCTGGTGTGGCCCGTGTCGTACGGAAATGCCCTTGCTGGATGAGCTCTATCAGGAATACCGCGACTATGGTTTTACCATTCTCGGCGTGAACCTGGATGAAAACCGGGATCAGGCCAACCTGCTGCTGGATAAAATTCCCGTGAGCTTCCCGGTGCTGTTCGACCCGGCCAACGACACCAGTGAGACCTACCAGGTGGATGCCATGCCGACCACAGTCCTGATCGATCGCAATGGCAGGGTGCGCTATCACCACCGTGGCTACAAGGACGGTTATATGGATCACTACCGGACCGAAGTGAAGGAACTGGTGCTCGAATAATGCGACAGACCGCGCTGATTTCCCTGTTGATTGCGGCTGCCCTGAGCAGTGGCTGTTCATCCGTGCAACCCTGGCTCAAGCCTTACGAGCGTGCCCGGTTGGCCGACCCGGTGATGAATCCGGCAGCCAACCCTGCATCGGATAACTACATGCACCACGTGCATCAGGCCCGTGAAGCCATGCGCGGAGCAGAAGGTAGTGCTGGCGGAGGCTGCGGATGCAACTGATGTGGGGGTTGCGCGTCGGCGTGCTCTGGCTGCTGACGGCCAGTGCGTTGGCGGCGGTGTTGCCGGAGGACAGGCTGGACGTGTTGCGCCATGCCTATGATGGTGGCGGCATGGATATCAAGGGACCGTCGGTGCTGGTGCGCAAGTCCTTTGCGGATAAAGTCTCGGTGCGTGCCAATTACTATGTGGACAAGGTGTCAGCGGCCTCCATTGACGTGGTGACCAGTGCCAGCCCTTATTCAGAAGAGCGCACCGAAAAAAGCGTTGGCATCGATTACCTGGCGGGCAAAGCCATTTATTCACTGAGCTACGGGAATAGTGAAGAAAGTGACTTTGAAGCCAACTCGGTACACTTCGACATGAGCCAGGATTTTTTCGGGGATCTGACCACCCTGAGCCTGGGCTATTCGAAAGGCTGGGACGAAGTGTTCCGTACCGGCGACAACAGCTTCGCTGAAGAGGCGGACCGTCAACACTTTCGTATCGGTTTGAGTCAGGTGCTGACGAAAAACCTGATCGGTAGCATTGGCCATGAATTGATTACCGATGAGGGCTACCTGAATAACCCTTACCGGTCGGTGCGCTACCTGACATCACCCAACAGCTACAGTTTTGAACCAGAGCGCTACCCCAATACCCGTACCAGTGACGCCACGGCGCTCCGGTTGTCGTATTACCTGCCATGGCGTGCCGGGTTGCACGGGGAATATCGAATTTATAGCGATTCCTGGGGCGTGGATGCCAATAGCTGGCAGCTACAGCTGATTCAACCCATCGGACAAAGCTGGACGGTGGAGACCCGTTACCGGAGCTATCAGCAGGGCGATGCGGATTTTTATGCGGACTTGTTTCCGTTTCAGAATGCCCAAAATTTCCTGGCCCGTGACAAGGAATTGAGCGAGTTTTCATCCACGGTGATTGGCCTGGGGGTGGGGTTCCAGTTCAGTAAACCCAACTGGAATACCATCAGCAAGGCCGGCCTGCACCTGTGGGTGGACCGCTTCAATTTCGATTACGATAACTTCCGCGATATCCGGGTACAGACCACCCCCGGTACCGAGCCTTTGTACAGCTTTGATGCCACCGTAACCCGGCTGCTGTTTACGCTGTGGTACTGAGCTGCCAGCACGCATCACGCTGATTCTTCCGTGTTGCATGATGCGTGCAGCGTGTTGCGTCTCTCTATGCGTCTCTTACAATGAATCCGTCAGCAGGATCCCGAAGCTGTAACGGTTTTCATAGTCGTCATAGTTGATCAGCGAATCCCCGTAGCCCGTGAACACTTGCACCAGCCCTTTGAAACGCTTGCTCAACGGGAACGAATAGTTGATGCGGGCGGCGCCTTTGTTTTCGGAGCGTAGGTTGTTGCGTAGCATCAATTCCACTACGTGATTGCCGAATGGGCGCGCGACTTCCAACTCAAAGTTACCCATGTACTTCTCGATATCCGGATTGTCGTCGCCACGGGTATCCAGCGGATCATCTTTTTCGCTTTCAGGAATCCGGTACCAGGGCTTGAAAGACCAGTAGTAATCGTTGGTCTTGAAAATATAGTTCAGGAAAACCCGGTTCCAGCTACGCGATACCGGGATATCCTGGCCGTTGGATTCGTGGTTGAAACCCACCGCCAGCAATTCCGAATCCAGCGGACCGATTTGCCAGTCGATGGGCTTGGTGATGAACAGCTCGGGCTCGTAATTGGCTTCCCGGAAGGGCGCAGAGAGTTCGCTGTTGTAGGCCTGCCAGTAAAAGGTGCCGGTGAAGGCCATCCACAGGGTGATGTCATCAACAATTTTTTCCTTGATCGGCGCTTTCAGAGAGAGTTGGAATTTCACCTCGGTGGGCTGCAGATCACTGTCATTCTTGCTGGGGTCGTTCCACTGCCGGTTGGACCAGTAACTGTAGGGCAACAGGTAATTGCGGCGGTGGGGGGTGATGACGAAGGGATTGCCCTGGGTGGTGTTTTCCAGTGCCAGTCTGGCCCGCAGTGCATCTTCATGGGCGCTGATTTTTTCCTGTTCTTCGCCATTGGTGCACCAGCCGCGCATTTCCTGCAAGGTCACCTTGCCGTTGGCGGTCTGAGCGCTGCGCAGCAGACAGTTATTGAGCTTTTGATCTTCGGTCATGCTGGTGGGGGCGGTATCAGGAACCGGTGTGTCGTTATCGACGGGCTCCTGAGCGCACAACGGGGAGCTGGCCAGCGCCAGGGCAAAACAAAGCCGCTTATGCATAAAAGGCCTTCCTGTGGCGAAGTGTGATATAGCGAGTTCCTAAAGGGATTGGGCTTCCTCATCGCCCATGGTGCGAGCTTGCTCTTCCAGCATGACAGGGATGCCGTCGCGTACCGGGTAGGCCAGGCCGCTGGCCTTGCACTTCAGTTCAGCCGACTTTTCATCGTAGATCAGTGGTGCCTTGCTCACCGGGCAAACCAGAATATCCAGCAGATTCGGATCAATCATTTCACTATTCCTTAACAGGCGGTTAAACCGTAATCCCGCGAGTATACCGAAACCCGAGGGGCTTGAGAGGCCACAGGGGGCTGACCGACGCTTTTTTACGGTTGCCGGGTAAATGCCTTTTAAATCAGCGCGGTTAGAGGGTAAACGGTAGTTTCAAACGCTTGTTTGACTTGCGGGTCACAAATAGGGGTGGAGCCGTGCTGGAGGCCTGACCTAAGATTAGCGTCCCAAGGAGTACTTCAGAGACTCCCCTACACTGGCGAGCCGCGGCCCGCCTCATTGTCACCGGTAATTTAAGGGAGATTTGAGATGCCGGATTACAAGGCTCCCCTGCGCGATATGCGCTTTGTACTGAATGAAGTGCTGGATCTGGATGGCCACTACGCCAGCCTGGGTCTGGAAGACATCAACAGCGAACTGCTGAATGCTTTCCTGGAAGAAGGCGCCAAGTTCTCCGAAAACGAGCTGGCTCCCCTGAACCGTTCCGGTGATGAGGAAGGCTGTGGTTTCGATAACGGTGTGGTGACCACGCCGAAAGGCTTTAAAGAAGCCTATACCAAATACGTGGAAGGCGGCTGGCCGGCCATGGGTGGCGACCCGGAATTCGGCGGCCAGGGCCTGCCGGGTTCTGCTGGTATCGCGATTTCTGAAATGACCGGTTCCGCCAACTGGTCCTGGAGCATGTACCCGGGTCTGTCCCACGGTGCGGTTGCGACCATCGAAGAGCACGGTACCGACGAGCAGAAAAACGGCTACCTGCCCAAGCTGACCAGCGGTGAGTGGACCGGCACCATGTGCCTGACCGAGCCAAGCTGTGGTTCTGACCTGGGTATCCTCAAGTCTAAGGCCGAGCCTAACGAAGACGGTTCCTACAGCATCACCGGTACCAAGATCTTCATCTCCGCCGGTGAGCACGACATGGCTGAGAACATTATCCATATCGTTCTGGCTCGCCTGCCGGGCGCTCCGAAAGGCACCAAGGGTATTTCCCTGTTCATCGTGCCCAAGTTCCTCACCGACGGTAACGGCAGTGTGGGCGAGCGCAACGCGGTGACCTGTGGCTCCATCGAACACAAGATGGGCATCAAGGCCTCCGCCACCTGCGTCATGAACTTCGACGGTGCCAAGGGCTACCTGATCGGGCCGGAGAACAAAGGCCTGAACTGCATGTTCACCTTCATGAACTTTGCCCGTCTGGGCACCGCCATTCAGGGTGTTGCGCACGCTGAAATCGGTTTCCAGGGTGGCCTGACCTACGCCAAGGACCGTCTGGCCATGCGTAGCCTGTCTGGCCCGAAAAACCCGGAAGGCCCGGCGGACCCGATCATCGTTCACCCGGATGTACGTCGCATGCTGCTGACCTCCAAGTCCTTCGCGGAAGGTGGTCGTGCGCTGGTTTACCTGTGTGCCCAGCTGGGTGACAAGGTGAAACTGGAGAAAGACGAAGCGGCCCGCAAAGAAGCCGACGACCTGATGGCTCTGCTGACTCCGATCGCCAAGGCGTTCGTGACCGAAGCGGGCCTGGAAGCCGCTAACCACGGTGTGCAGATCTACGGTGGCCACGGCTTTATCCGTGAGTGGGGCATGGAGCAGAACGTTCGTGATGCCCGTATCTCTACCCTGTACGAAGGCACCACCGGCATCCAGGCACTGGATCTGTTGGGCCGCAAGGTGATGATGACCCAGGGTCAGGCCCTGCGTAACTTCACCAAGATCGTGCACCAGTTCTGTGAAGCCAATGGCGACAATGCGGACCTGAAAGAATTCCTGGAGCCGCTGGCCGGCTACAACAAGGAATGGGGCGAGCTGACTCAGGCCATCGGCATGCAGGCCATGCAGAACCCGGAATACGTGGGTGCCGCCTCTGTGGACTACCTGATGTACTCAGGCTACGTGACCCTGGCTTATCTGTGGGCCCGCATGGCGTCCGTGGCCCATGCCGCACTGGAATCCGGTGCCGGTGATGAAGACTTCTACAAGGCCAAGATCAGCACTGCACGCTTCTACTTCAAGCGTATCCTGCCGCGCGTGGCTGGCCATAAAGGCGCCATCGAAGGCGGTCTGGACTGCATGATGGATCTGGATGCGGAACACTTTGCATTCTGATCTTTCCTGTAGATAAAAAGAGCCCGCCTCTCATGGCGGGCTTTTTTTTGCTTCTTTTTTGAGTTCAAGACGATGCGAAATGGGCGAGAGATAACGCGCCTGTGGTGGTTGGCGGCCTGATCGTTACTCCCGGCATTTTTCCGCTATAGTGATGCACTTCAAAAAACGGGGCAACAGGGACGAAGGGGGAATACCCATGAAAAAAGGACTCGTGCTGGTTGTGGTGCTGGTCGTACTGCCGGTAGCGGCATGGCTGGCGGCGACCTTTTATGTGGGCCTGCGAGTTGAGCAAGTGGTCCGCGATGAAGTCGCGAAGATGGAAATTCTGCCGGGGCAGAAGGATGTTCTGCTGGATGTGGTGCGTTACGAGCGGGGTTTGCTGTCCTCCAGTGCGCATACCTGCCTGATCATTCAAGGAGAGCTGGCGGCCATGCCGCAAGCGGCGGCGCTGTCCGGCCAGGTTTGTTCGCTGAGCACGATTCATCACGGCCCGCTCGCGTTCACCGATGAGGGGCTGAAGGTCGGCCTGGCCAGCACCCGGGAAGTGCTGGACCTGTCGGCCTTGCCGCCAGAGGGTAAGGCGCTGGTCGAGCAACTGTTCAAGGGCAAGGCGCCTCTCGTCGGGAGCAGCTTTTACGGCTTTGACGGCAGTGTCCGTATTCGGGTGGCGCTCGCCCCGGTCGATCTGGATTCGCCCATGGGCAAGGTCGTGCTGGAGCAGCTTCAGGTGGATGTGCACCGCCCGAGTATCGACGGTTACCCGGTGAACAGCTTTGTGACGGTCAAGGGGCTGGATATCAACGCACCGCAAGGGCAAATGGCGATTGAATCGCTGACCGGCTCGGTGGATGTGGTGGACATGCTGGGGGGGACGCTGCCGTTGACCGACGTGAACCTTAACGGAGAGGGGCTGCTGTATGCGCAGCATGATCTGCCGTTGTTGGGATTCGACTTTACCCTGCAGGGCAACAGCCAGAGCAAGGGCGACACGCTGGCCGGTAAAAGCGGCTTGTGGCTGGAGAACGTTGCCGGTGCCATGGTGCCATTAGCCATGGATAGCGCTTACCTGGGCGTGGATTATGTCGGCCTGGACAAGCAGGCGCTGATCAAGGTCAACGCCCTCAACAACGAATTGGACCAGCTGCAAACCGACATGCTGCTGGGGGCCATGGCCAACACTGAGACCGCCGATCCGCAGCAAACGATTGCCAGAATCAGGACGTTGATTGATGAAATGATGACGGTGATCGGGGAGCAGTTGCTGCACCCGGGAGAGAGCCAGCTGAATATGCGGTTGCTGGTGGACAATGCCGGTGAGCGTCAGCTCAGCCTGGATGCGCGTACCCGCTATCTCGGGGTAGAGGGGCGTAACTTGCCACTGCAAGAGCTGCAGGCGCTCACCGAGCAGCAAATGAACCAGATGCTGGATGTCTCTGTGCAGGTGGATATGAATCACGCCGTGATTCCGCCGCCGTTAGCCATGCGGTTGCCCGGTTTGGCTGCCCAGGGGCTGGTGGTGCAGCAGGGGGATCGTTGGAGCAGTGTACTCAACGCCAGTGGTGATGAGGTGGTGCTCAATGGCGAGACTATTTCGGTTGCGATGCTCAAGCAGCGTCTTGAAGCGGCCAGTGGACTGGCTGGCCCTCAGGACGGGGAATTGTCTGCAGAAAGTGGTTCCGGGGCTCACTAGACGGCGTTGTCGCCCATTGACGTCAGGCTCCAGGCATTTGGCGTCTGGCGCCTTTTTCAATGCAGGCGTACTGGTGCATGCTGTAGTGACGTTTCAGGAGTGTGAGCAATGATCAGAGTCGTTGCCTGGCGATTACTGGCGGTGTTCTGCGTGGCCCTAGGGATGATCGGTGTGGTGATTCCCGGCTTGCCCACGGTGCCGTTTCTGCTGGTGGCCGCCTGGGCGGGCACGCGCGGCTGGCCCCGGCTGGAGGCCTGGCTGCTGAATCACCCGAAATACGGGCCGAGCATCCGCGACTGGCGTGAGCAGGGCGCGGTATCGCGCCGGGCCAAGTGCGCAGCCTCCACCATGATGCTGATCAGCATCGTGCTGATCAGCCTGTCCGGGGCGCACAATAGCGTAAAAATCGCGGTTCCTGTCTTTCTGTGCGGCACGTTACTGTGGCTGTGGCGGCGTCCGGAGCCGAAAAAGTAAACAATGCGCCCCCTTTTCATGTGACCGAAGTGCGTATTTGTTGATGGAAATGGCCGCCATGAACGCCGGGTCACAAATAAGCCTGTAACCCGGAGGCCTGCCTGCCTAAAATTCGCACCCTGCCAACTTTCGGGAGATGTGCAAATGGCGACCTATAAAGCCCCCCTCGAGGACATGCGTTTTGTTCTCAACGATGTGTTCAAAGCGGACCAGCTCTGGGCCTCCATGCCGGCCACCGCAGAGGTGACTCAAGATTTGTCCGATGCCATTCTGGAAGAAGCGGGCAAAATGACCGAAGGCCTGTTGTTCCCGCTGAATCGTAACAGCGATGAGCAGGGCTGCACCTGGAACGACGGGGAAGTGACCACCCCGGACGGTTTCAAGGATGCATTCAAGACCTTCGCCGAAAACGGCTGGAGCGCCTTTTCCGGCAACCCGGAGTTCGGTGGCCAGGGTATGCCCAAGTCACTGGCGGTGCTGTTCGAAGAAATGATGCACAGTGCCTGCTCCTCGTTTGCCCTGTACCCGGCGCTGACCAGCGGTGCCTGTCTGGCGGTAGACGCCCACGCCTCCGAAGAGCTCAAGTCCCAGTACCTGCCCAAGCTGTACAGTGGTGAGTGGAGCGGCACCATGTGCCTCACCGAGCCGCATTCTGGTACTGATCTGGGCATTCTGCGCACCAAGGCCGTACCCAACGACGATGGCTCCTTCAACATCACCGGCACCAAGATTTTTATCACCGGCGGCGAGCATGACCTGACCGGCAACCATATCCACCTGGTGCTGGCCAAGCTGCCTGACGCACCGGCTGGGTCCAAGGGCATTTCCCTGTTCCTGGTGCCGAAATTCTTGCCGGATGCGGATAACAACCCGGGCGACGCCAATGGCGCCACCTGTGGTTCTATCGAACACAAAATGGGCATCAAGGGTTCCGCCACCTGCGTGATGAACTTCGACGACGCCAAAGGCTGGATCATCGGTGAGCCGAACCAGGGCCTGGCGTGCATGTTCACCATGATGAACTACGAGCGTCTGTCCATTGGCCTGCAAGGGCTGGGGCTGGGTGAAGCGAGCTACCAGAGCGCGGTGGAATACGCCCGCGAACGCCTGCAGGGCCGCAGCGCCACCGGCGCGAAAAACCCGGACGGTCCGGCGGACCCAATCATCGTGCACGGCGATGTGCGCCGCATGTTGATGAACATGCGTGCCATCAATGAAGGGGGCCGCGCGCTGGCCGCCTACGTGGGCATGCAGCTGGATACCTCCAAGTTCAGCGAAGACGCAGACGCCAAGAAAAAAGCGGAAGATCGCGTGGCGCTGTTGACCCCGATTGCCAAGGCCTTCTTCACCGACCGTGGCCTGGATACCACCATCACCGGCCAGCAGGTCTTCGGTGGTCACGGTTATATCCGTGAGTGGGGCATGGAGCAGTTTGTTCGTGATTGCCGTATTTCCCAGATCTACGAAGGCACCAACGGTATCCAGGCGTTGGACCTGGCCGGCCGTAAAGTGGCCCGCAACGGTGGCAAGTCCGTGGATGCCTTCCTGGCGGATGCCCAGGCCTGGGTTGATGCCAATGGCGACAACGCGCAGCTGGCTGCAGTAAAAGACGACCTGCAAGCGGCTTTGGCATTGCTGAAGTCCTCTACCGATACGCTGCTGGCACAGGCCGGTGACAACCCGGATGCCATCAGTGCCGGTGCGGTGGAGTATCTGGATATCTTCGGGTATGTGATTTACGCATGGCTGTGGGCCCAGATGTTGGCGGCCACAGACGGTCGTGATGATGACTTCGTCAAAGCCAAGCGCATTACCGGGCAATACTACTTCCAGCGTGTGTTGCCGAAAGCCCAGTCCCTGGCTGCCCAGCTTAACAGCGGCGCGGGCACCATGATGAGCCTGGATGCGGATCTGTTTTAAAGGCCGCCGCATGCGGCACGCCACACGCCGCACGCATTAAAAAAACCGCACCTCTCGGGGTGCGGTTTTTTTATGCCTGTTAACGTTTCAGCGCGGAGGGCAGCGGGGCGTGATTCGTACGTGTTGTTGCCTGCTGCATGAAGCGCGCAGTGTCTCTTCTACGGAAACTGCATATTCAGCGGTGAGCTGCCCTGCAGGCTTTGCGCACGGTCGGGCTCGTCGATAAAGGGGTTGCGGTTGCCCTGGAGCTGTTCGATAACGTTGTTACGGCGGCGCTCTTCGTCGGTAACCGGGTCTTCCTGGTTCCAGCGTTGGTACATATCCAGGGTGCCGAGCAGGGGGAGCTCGTAGCGTTCGTGGAGATAAAGCATGGCCCGGGCCACGTCCCCCTTGGCGGTAACGGGAGGTTCGAATACCTGGAACGATTGTTTGTAACCGCAGTTGCTGTTTTTCTCTGTGGTGTCCGGCAGATCGCCAAACAGGGTTCGCCGGCGGTCCAGCTCGGCGCGGCGGGTGACAGGGAAGAGGGCGTGACGGTCTTTACGAATATCGGAGAATTGCGGATTGTTTTCGCAAAGACGACTACTTCGGCAACCAAAGTGCTGTGCCAGCCGGCGTTCATCGTAAATTTGTTCTACCGAAATGCGATCACCGGGCTGAAAGGATTCCTGACAATAAAGGGTGTCGCCTCCGTTAGCGTAAACCTGCTTGAGAAAGAGTGCGTCCATGCCATCGGCAAAGCTGGCCGAAACCGGCAAAAAACTTGCCAGCAAGGCAAGTGTAAATTTGTGCATATTGTGAATCCTGTCACATTATCAATATTGCCATCTTAGCCCCCAAGGCCAGGGTGACGGATATCTACAATGTATACCGGGCAGACAGGTGGTGCCAATGGCGGGATTAGTGGTTGTCTAACAAAAGAGTCACGCAACTCTGGATGTGTGCGGTGATCGCGGTTTCGTCGGGAAGCTGGTTGGGAGCCAGCAGGGCGCAGAGCTGGAAATCGGCCTTGATCATGCCAAAAAACTGCCGGGCTGCATGGGGGCTGGGTTCGGCGCCGGGGAGCTGTCCGCGGTCGTGAAGGCACTGAAGATAAAGCAGTAACTGCTCCTGCAGCATGTGGGGGCCGGCTTCGTAAACGGTTTGCCCGAGTTCGGCAAAGGCTGAGCCTTCTGCAATCAATAACCGGTACAGCTCCAGGTTGACCGGGTCCGTCAGCGCGTTGAAAAAAGCGTGCCCCAGCCGTTCCAGGCCTTTCCGGGCTGGCAGTTCGTCTAGCTCAAGGCTACGGATATCGTGAATCATCTTGTGGGTGTGGTGAGTGATCACCGCGCTGAACAAGCCGCGCTTATCGCCAAAATACTCATAGAGGCTGCGTCGCGACCCTCCCGCTTCGGCAATGATCATGTCCAGCGTAGTGCGCGCATACCCGTGCTGGAGAAAGGTGTGCGTGGCGGCATCAAGCAATGCCTGACGCCGTCGCTGGCCGCGTGTGGTGATCTGCTGAGTCATGAAATAAGTCCTGTTCTGTCACTGAATGGTATTGAGCAGGACACTTTCCGGCAATGGCGATACGCATCAATGTGAAGAAAGAGACGGACAGGCTAAAACGGGATTAACCGCACGAAAATAAGGTTGATATATAAATAAGAATCAATATCATTGCGATTCTCTTCTTATCCATTCCTTGTCCAAGGAGGCGGACACCCCTCATGACCCTCATGGGCCTGTTGTTTTCCCGTAGAAAGAAAGCCTTCGCGGCGGTGGCCGTGCTCAGTGTGTTGAGTGCGGGATTGAGTGTGGCGGTTCTGGCGTTCATCAGTCAGCGGTTGCTAGCCGGTGGCGCGGACTTGCCCGTAGTGCTGTTGCAGTTTGCCGTGCTGCTGGTGGCGCTGCTGGCCACGGCCACGGCCGCCCAGGTGACCTTGCATGTGCTGGGGCACCGGATGGTGTACGGCCTGCGTCGGGATCTGGTGCGTCGTGTGCTGGCCACGGATATCGAGCAACTGGAAAAGGTGGGCGGGCCGCACCTGCTGGCGGCGCTGAGCACCGATCTGCGCAACCTGACAATCGCCTTTGTGCACTTGCCGGAGCTGGTCTACGGCGCCGCGTTGAGCGTGGCGGCCCTGGGGTGGCTGGCCTGGCTGGCACCGGGACTGTTTGCTGTCACGGTGGCCTGGTTGCTGGGTACGGCGTTGATGGGCGTCTGGCTGGTTGGGCGTATTAATTTCCATGTGGGCAAGGTCCGTGAAGGGGATGACCATCTTTATCAGGACTATCAATCCATGATTGATGGTCGCAAGGAACTGGCGCTGAACCGGCCGCGAGCGGCCCGTTTCTTTGATGAAGAATTTGATGGCCATGCCCGGGGGTACCGTGACCATGTGACCCGGGCAGACATTTGCAATGGGGTGGCCGGCAACCTGGCCAACGTTTTGGTGCTGGCACTGATCGGGGTGCTGTTTTACCTGGCTGCCGGGCGTGGTTGGGCGGATGCCAATACCGCTTCCATTTTTGCACTCACCATTTTGTTGTTGCGTACGCCTTTAATTGGCGCTGTCGCTGCGTTACCCACCTTGCTGGCTGCGCGGGTCTCTCTGCGCAAACTAACCGGGCTTGAGCTGGCTGAAGATACGACGGACCTGCAGGCAAGGGGGGATACGCTGGCAGGCTTCAGTACGCTCAGCTTGCAAGGCGTGCATTACCGGTATCCGGATCAGGACGACGCGCCGGGCTTTGCGGTGGGGCCGCTGGATCTCACCATTCGCCGTGGCGAGCTGATTTTCGTGCAAGGGGGTAATGGTAGCGGCAAGAGTACGTTTGCCCGCTTGCTCACCGGTCTGTATCGGCCCCAGCAGGGTGAGTTGCGGGTGGATGGCGAGCTGGTCACCGAGGTAAACCGGGTTGCCTTTCGCCAGCTTTTTTCATCGGTGTTCACGGATTTTCATTTGTTCAGTCGCCTGTTGAAAGGCGATGGCACGGAAGTGGCGGCGGCGGATGTGGATGCCTGGCTGGCCACTCTGGGCATGCAGCACAAGGTGCGCCAGCAAGATGGCCGCCTCAGCGATATTCGTTTTTCCCAGGGGCAGCGCAAACGTCTGGCCCTGTTAATGGCGGTGATGGAGACCCGGGACTGCTTGTTGCTGGACGAGTGGGCGGCAGATCAGGACCCGCAATTCCGACAGTTCTTTTATCTCGATCTGCTGCCGCGCCTGCAAGCCGCCGGAAAAACCATCATTGCCATTACCCACGATGATCATTATTTCGATCGCGCTGATCGCCTGCTGAAAATGGATAGTGGTCGGTTGGAAGAACTGGATGACCTCAGCGCTCGCGAGAGCGTTCAGGTGCTGCGCGAAGCGGGTATTTAGGCGGTTGCTGAATCCTCCTTGTGCGCTCGGGCTTTCAGGTCGGGGCGCTTTTCTCTCACTCTTGTTAACGGCGAGGAAGCCATGAGTATTGATAATCCTGAAACGGAATTCACGGTCGTCATCAATGATCAGGAGCAGTACAGCATCTGGCCGACCTATCGTCCTGTCCCGGCGGGCTGGCAAGCCGTCGGTGTGACCGGCAACAAGAGCGAATGCCTTGAGCATATCAATCAGACCTGGACAGACCTGCGTCCACGCCGCCTGCGGGATGCGCAAGCGTCCTGATTCTTTCTCTTGCGTCTGCACTAACGGCAAGGAGCTGACATGACCGGGTCTGCCATCGAGAACGTGCGCCCGGGGGCCGACTGGACCCCGCTTTCCTCTTCCCAGCAACGTTTGTGGCTATTTACGCGGCTTTCACCGCAGAGCACGGCCTATAACCTGGGTGGCATGCTGTGGCTGGACGGCGAGCTGAATCCTGAAGCGCTTGAGCAGACCATGAATTATGTGGTGGCTCGGCAGGATATTGTGCGTGTGCAATTTGCCGAACGAGATGGTCAGGGTTGGCAACGGATCGCACCGCACGTGGGCAGGGCGTTGCAGGTTGAGGATGTCAGTCACGAGGCAGACCCGGCAGCGGTAGCCTACCGGTTGGGCCGCGAACACAATGCGAAACCGTTTGATCTGGAGGCAGAGTCACTGTTGCGTTACCGCCTGGTCAGGTTGAGCGAGCAACGGCATGTGCTGCTGATCTCGTTGCATCATATTGTCGGCGACGCCTGGTCGCTGGGCGTGTTCCTGCAGGAGTTTCTGTTTGCCTATAGTGCCTTGCGTGATGGGCTGACACCGAACCTGCCGCCGCTGAAAAATACCTATCTGGATCTGGTCGAAACAGAAGCTGAATGGCTTGCCAGTGACGATGCCCGGGCGCAGCGGGATTACTGGGTCGAAACACTGCAAAATGAAGGCGAGCCCCTGGTTTTGCCCCGCCTGTCACAACCTTCCGGTGCCTCCAGCCGTGCCTGCTTTCAGGACTTCTCCCTGTCTGCAAAGCAGACGCAAACCCTGAAAAATTTTGCCAGAGCGCAGGGCGTCAGCCGTTTTACCGTATTGCTTGCCGTGTTGCAGTATCTGTTGTTTCGGGTGTCGGGGCAGCCGCAGATCCGCGTTGGCGTACCTAGCGCCAACCGTAAAGGCAGCAACCAGTTTTTGGTGGGTTTTTTCGTGAACAACTTGGTGGTGCAGGGGCATGTTTCCCCTGAACTGTCCGTTGGCGATTGGATTTCACAGATCCACAGTGCCTTGAACGACGCCAAGAAAAATCGCGATCTACCCTTTGAAAAAATTGTCGATGCCTTGAGTGATTCCCGCAGTTCGGGCAGTCATCCCTTGTTCCAGGTGGCGTTCAATTATCGTCAACAGGGCAAAGGGTTGAGTTTGAATCTGGGCAACCTGATGGCTCGGGTAGAGGACCTGCCTGTAACGGAAACGCCGTTTGATCTGGTGCTGGATGCCTGGCCGGATGAGCATGGTGGCCTGACGCTGCGGCTGGTTCACGGTGACGGCGTTCTTGATGATGCCTTCGCCGGGAAAATGGTGGGGGCGTTTGAGCAGGTACTGGACCAGTGGTTGCAGTCGCCAGCATTGCCGCTCACCGAGAGTGCGGTGCTGGTGCCGGATGACCAGGTCGTGCTGAAGCGTTGGGGGCAGGGGGCCGGTCAGTGGCAAGTGCATAGTTTTGTGTCGTTGTTTTCACAGCAGGCCGCGAAGCAGGGTGATGCGATTGCGCTGGTGCACGGAGATACCCGCGTATCGTTTGCCGAACTGGAAGCTCGCTCCAATCAATTGGCCCGTTACCTGATTAGCCAAGGCGTGAAGGCGGATGATGTGGTCGGCGTGTCTTTCGCGCGCGGCGTCACCATGGTCGAAGCCTTTATCGCGGTGATGAAAGCCGGCGGCGCTTTTTTGCCGCTGGATCCGGGTTATCCCTCCGAACGCTTGCACTACATGCTGGAAGACAGCGGCGCCAAGTTGCTACTGACCTCGTCGGACCTTGTGGATGTTTTGCCTGAGGTTGAAAGCGTTAAATCGATCGCGGTGGATACACTCTCCCTGGACGATTTTGCTTACGGTATTCTCAACGAAGAACCGCACCCGGATCAGCTGGCCTATGTGATCTACACCTCCGGTTCCACCGGTAAACCCAAAGGTGTGTCCCTGACCCATGCCGGACTCACCATGCATGTGCAGACCATCGGTGAACGCTACGGCATGACCCCGGAGGATGTGGAACTGCAATTCGCCTCCATCAGTTTCGATGGCGCGGTAGAGCGCTGGACGGTGCCGCTGGCCTTTGGTTCCCGTGTGGTGATTCGTGATCAGCAACTGTGGAGCGCGGAACAATGCTGTGAGGTGCTGAAAAACGAAGACGTCACCGTGGCCTGTTTCCCGCCCAGCTATATGGGCCCGTTGCTGGACTGGATCGAGCAGGAAAAACCTGCATTGAAGGTGCGTTCCTGGACCTTGGGGGGCGAAGCCTTTACCCGGGAAACCTTCGAGCGCATGCAGCAGGTGCTGAAGCCCCAGCGCATTCTCAACGGTTACGGCCCCACGGAAACCGTGGTCACGCCGATGCTGTGGGCGGCGTATGAGGGCGACACGCTGACCAGCGCCTATGCGCCCATCGGTACCGCCGTAGGGCCAAGAAAACTGTATGTGCTGGATCAGGATCTTAACCGCGTGCCGGTCGGCGTCGCCGGGGAACTGTATATCGGCAACGAAGTGGGCCTGGCACGGGGGTATCATCAGCGCCCGGACCTGACGGCGGAGCGTTTCCTGCCAGACCCGTTCGGCGAACCCGGCGAGCGCATGTATCGCACCGGTGACCTGGTGAAGTACCGGGACGATGGGGTGATGGAATACCTGGGCCGGGTGGATCAGCAGGTCAAAATTCGCGGTTTCCGTATTGAGCTGGGCGAAATTGAAAGCCGACTGTTAGCCCACCCCCAGGTGCGTGAAGCCACCGTGGTGGCGCAGCCATCGCCTGCCGGGGAGCGTTTAGTCGGGTATCTGGTGCCCCGTAGTCCCATCAAGATCGATGACATTATCGCTGCCCTGGCAGGCTCACTGCCGGACTATATGGTGCCCAGCCAGTTGATCACGTTGGAAGCCATGCCGCTGACTCCGGCAGGAAAAGTCGATCGCAAGGCGTTGCCGGCCCCGCAGTGGCAAATCACCAGCGAAGGGGATGCGCCACAGACAGATAATGAACAGACGCTGGCGGCGATTTGGCAACAACTTCTGGGGCGTGAAACCGTCAGCCGCGATGATAATTTTTTTGCGCTAGGCGGTGACTCCATTCTTGCCTTGCAGGTGGTCAGCCGTGCCCGCCAGCAAGGGCTGGCGTTAACGCCCAGGGATTTGTTCGAACAGCCGGTGTTGAGTCAGCAAGCCGCTGTGGCGCAAGCGGTGATGGTGAATGCCGCCAGCCAGGAGCCGCTGGCCGGTTTGCTGCCCCTGTTGCCGATTCAGCAGCGTTTTATTGAGCAGCGTGGTCTGTCCGCCTGCAACCAGTACCTGCGCTTTTCCATACAAGAACCGTTTGATGCGGCTGTTCTGGAACAGGCGCTGCAGCTGCTTGTCGCTCAGCACGATGCCCTGCGTTTACAGTTTGACGTGAGTGACTCCGCGACGGCGCAGTGTGTGCCCACCGCGAGTGAGCCACTGCTGCAAACCATGGACAGCAACGACAGTGCTGCGATTGAAACCCAGATGATTGCGGTGCAGCGCAGTCTTAACCCGGCGCAAGGCAAGTTGCTGGGGGCGCTGTATGTTACCGGCGACACTGCGCCGCGAGATAACTCTCAGCTGTTGCTCACCATCCACCATCTGGCTGTGGATGGGGTGTCCTGGCGAATTCTGCTGGAAGATTTCTTTTCTGCCTGCGAACAGATAGCGCAGAGTGGCAAGGCATCATTGCCGCGCAAGACCCACACTCTTCGCGATTGGCGTGAAGCGCTGGACCAGCAGTTTCTGCCACAGGCGGAACGGGCGTTGCCTTACTGGCAGTCTGTTTGCCAAGCGATGCCGCCGTTGTTCACCGGGTTGCAGCCCGGCGAGCCGGGCCGTTTCGAACGCGAGGTGGATGCGGATACCCTGCGGCGCTGGCAGCACAGTGCAGACCGCTATGCCTCGCTGAATCTGGATGAGTTTTTGCTTGTTGGCCTGTCGCAAGCCCTGGCGGAGTATTGCGAACGCCGGGTGGTGCGCATTCATCGCGAAAGCCATGGCCGTGCGAGTGATGTGGCGTTGGACTTGAGCCGGACGGTGGGCTGGTTTACCAGTTTGTATCCGCAGCGCCTGGATTGTGCAGATGATCTCACTGCGACGATCAAACAGCAGAAAGAGCAATTGCGCGGGCCTGCCCATGGCGGGCTTGAGTACGGCTTGTTGGCGCAGCAAGGCAAGCTTTCCGGTGCAGAGCATCGTCTGGATGTGTTGTTCAATTATCTTGGCCAGTTTCGCCACGATGATTTGCCGGGTGTGTCGCTGATGGACGCCGGTCTGTGGCAGGAGGCAGATGCGCCGGCGGATGCGCCACTGGTGATCAATGCGGATCAGCAGCATGGGGCGCTGCGCATTCGCGTCGACGTGGATGGTGTGTCCTTGTCCCGTGAACAGGGTGCTGTTTTGGTGGAGCAATGGCTGGAGCAGTGCGAACGGTTGGCGCGGCATTGTGCCAACGAAGCGCCGGTGTTGACCCCGGCAGATATGCCCTTGGCGTCACTGGATCAGGCTCAACTGGATTCTCTCACGCATCACCCGGAACAGATCTTGCCCCTGTCACCCTTGCAGGCGGGGTTGCTGTTCCATTCGCAGCTCAGTGATACCAACAGCACCTATGTGAACCAACTGGTGTTGCCGCTCACCGGAGTGGAGCCGGCGCGAATGCGTCAGGCGTGGCAGGCGTTGCTGGAGCGCCACGGCGTGTTGCGCACCAGTTTGTTGCCGTCGACGCTGTCAGACACTCGTCATCAGGCGGTCTGGTCTGCGCAACAGATGGACTTGCCCTGGCTGGAGAAGGATCTCCGTGACGTTGGCGAATCGGCACTGGATGATTGGTGCCAGCAGCGGCTGGAAAAAGGGTTTGATCTGCAGGCGGCGCCCTTGTGGCAGGTCGACCTGTTACGCACCAGTGAGCAAACCTGGCAGTGCGTGCTCACGCTCCATCACATCCTCATGGATGGCTGGAGCACCGGGGTATTGCTCAGCGAATTGATGGCGCTATACCACGGCAAGACATTGCCGGCGGCGCCAAAGCGTTATGCGGATTATCTGGGTTGGTTGCAGCAACAGGATCGCGGCGCTACCCGGGAATTCTGGCAGCAATACCTGTCCCCAGTGCAGGTGCCAACCCGTCTTGTGGAGGCCGTCGGTACGCCGAAGAAAGGGGCATTCCGCCGTCACCCGATCGAATTTGATACCGCGACCAGCGAGGCTCTGCGCCAGGTGGCCCGTGACAAAGGGCTGACTATCAATACCCTGGTGCAAGCGGCCTGGGCGCGAGTACTGGGCCGGTTCACCGGCCAGCAACGGGTGGTGTTCGGCAACACCGTAGCCGGCCGCCCGCCGGAACTGGCGGGTAGCGACAGCATGCTGGGCCTGTTTATCAACACCCTGCCCATGACGGTGCCCCTTCATGGTGAACAATCCGTCGCCGACTGGTTGAGACAGTTACAGGCAGATAATGCGTCGCTGCGCGAACAGGGTCATGCGCCACTGTTCGAGGTGCAGCAGGCTGCTGGCTGGGGCGGAGAAGGCTTGTTCGATACCTTGCTGGTCTTTGAAAACTATCCACTGGATGAATCCCTGTTGGGCAGTGAGCACAGCGAATTGCAGCTGGGCACGCCCACCAGCCATGAGTTCACCCATTACCCGCTCACCGTTGCGGTGCTGCCCGGTGACCATCTGCAAATGTTGTTTGCCCACGATAGCGCTGCCTTGCCGGTAGCGTTGGTGGACCGCATGGCCAGTGTGTTCAAGCGTACCTTGCTGGCGTTGTCTCATGTGGATGATGTGCCACTGGCCGAGCTGGACGCGCTGGGTGACGACGAGCTCCGGTTGCAGCAATGGAGCCAGGGCGAAGGCGAGTGGCACGCGGCCAGTTTTCTCTCGCTGTTTTCACAGCAGGCAGCCGAGCAGGGCGAGGCTATTGCACTGGTGCACGGTGACACCCGCGTATCGTTTGCCCGGCTGGAAGCCCGCGCCAACCAATTGGCTCGTTACCTGATCGAACAAGGCGTGCAACCGGACGATGTGGTCGGTGTGTCCTTCGAGCGTGGTGTCACCATGATCGAGGCCTTCCTTGCCGTGATGAAAGCCGGCGGTGCTTTCTTGCCGCTGGATCCGGGATACCCCTCCGACCGCTTGCACTACATGCTGGAAGACAGCGGCGCCAAGTTGCTGCTCACGTCTTCCGATTTGATAGAAGCCTTGCCCCGTGTTGATGCGGTTAAACCGATTGCGGTGAATGAACTGTCGCTTGATGTTTTCCCTGTGCAGTCCCTCGGTAACGAACCGCACCCGGATCAGCTGGCCTATGTGATCTACACCTCCGGTTCCACCGGTAAACCCAAAGGGGTGTCGCTGACCCATGCCGGTCTCACCATGCATGTGCAGACCATCGGTGAGCGCTATGGCATGACCCCGGACGATGTGGAGCTGCAGTTTGCCTCTATCAGTTTCGATGGCGCGGTGGAGCGCTGGACGGTGCCGCTGGCCTTTGGCTCGCGGGTGGTGATCCGTGACCAACAGTTGTGGAGCGCACAACAAACCTGCGATGCCTTACAAAAAGAAGGCGTCACCATCGCCTGTATTCCCCCCAGCTACATGGGCCCGTTGCTTGACTGGATCGAACAAACGCAACCGGCATTGAAAGTGCGTTCCTGGACCCTGGGCGGCGAAGCCTTTACCCGGGAAACCTTCGAGCGCATGCAGAGCGTGCTAAAGCCTGAACGTATCTTGAATGGTTACGGCCCCACCGAAACGGTGGTCACGCCGATGTTGTGGGACGCCTACGCAGGCGACACCCTGAGCAGCGCTTACGCCCCTATTGGTACCGCGGTGGGACCGAGAAAACTGTATGTGCTCGATCAGGATCTTAACCGGGTGCCGGTTGGCGTCGCGGGAGAACTGTATATCGGCAACGAGGTGGGTCTGGCCCGGGGCTATCACCAGCGCCCGGATCTGACCGCTGAACGCTTTCTGCCTGACCCGTTCGGTGAGCCGGGCGAGCGTATGTATCGCACCGGGGACCTGGTGAAGTACCGCGATGACGGCGTAATGGAATACCTGGGCCGGGTGGATCAGCAGGTGAAGATCCGCGGCTTCCGTATTGAGCTGGGCGAAATTGAAAGCCGCCTGCTGGCCCATCCGCAGGTGCGTGAAGCGGTGGTGCTGGCCCAGCCGTCACCGGGCGGTGACCGCTTGGTAGCCTACATCGTCACACGCCCCTGTGCAGGAGCGGCGCTTGAGCCGCGAACCGAGCGTAGCGAGGTCCCATCGCTGGACGTTACCGCTATCCTCTCTGAACTGGCTATTTCCCTGCCCGACTATATGGTGCCCAGCCAGCTAATCACCCTGGAAGCCATGCCGCTGACGCCAGCGGGCAAGGTGAATCGCAAGGCATTGCCCTTGCCCCAATGGCAGACGGGCAGCAGTGGCAAAGCGCCGCAAACCGATAACGAAATGGTGCTGGCGGAAATCTGGCAATCCCTGCTGGGGCTGGAAAGCGTCAGTCGCGATGATCACTTTTTCAATCTGGGAGGCCATTCGCTGTTGGCGGTGCAGATGGTTAACCGATTGCGTCATCAGCATCAGCTGGATTTGCCGCTGAACCGGATTTTTGAACAGCCATTGCTCAAGCAATGCGCCTTGCTGTGTCAGCCGGTGGATGCTCTGCCGGCGATTCAGCCGGTGCCGCGCCACGGCGACTTGCCGTGTTCTGCCGCCCAGCGTCGGCTCTGGTTTGTGCAACAGCTGGAACCGGAAAACGGCGCCTACCATATGCCGCTGGCATTGGAGGTGCGCGGTGAGCTGCATCGCAATGCTCTGCAACGGGCGCTGAATACTCTGGTGGCCAATCATGAAAGCCTGCGTACCCGTTTTATCGAGGTGGGTGGCGAGCCCCGTCAGCGGATTCTCGATGCAGGCACGGCGGTTATTGAGTGGCAGGACCTGAGCGAAGAAACCGGGGCGGACGCGACGGCGCACCATTACCAGCATGAGCTATTAACCCGGCCGTTCGATTTGGCGGTTGATGACCTGTTACGGGTGCAGGTGCTGAAACTCTCGGCGCAGCACTATCACCTATTGCTGGTGCAACACCACATCATTGGTGATGGTGTCTCCATGCAGCGGTTGCTGACTGAGTTGAGCGAACTGTATCAACGGGCCCATCAGGGCGAGACGCTGGCGGCTAACCCCGCAGCTATTCAGTATGCGGACTATGCGGCCTGGCAACAGCAATGGCTGGGTAGTGACGAGGCCCGCGCTCAAACCCAGTGGTGGGTCGAACAGCTCGGCGATGGTGGAGAGCCATTGGCCTTGCCCACGGACTATCCACGTGGTGGTTTGCCGGGCAAGGCAAGCGGCGGTGCGCGTCTGCCCATGCCGATCAGTGATGCGCAATTGGTGCAGCTGAAGCAGCGAGCCAGCGAGCTGGGTTCCACCGTGTCCACGCTGTTGCTCAGTGTCTGGCAGACCCTGCTGCATCGCTACAGTGGCCAGCCACAGGTGCGGGTCGGCGTGCCGGTGGCCGGGCGTTTGCTGGCGGAGACGGAAACCCTGCAGGGCTGTTTCATCAATACCCTGGTGATCCCTGCGTCATACCATCAGCCGCAGACGTTTGCGCAACAGGTGGCGGCCACCCAGCAATTTATTGGTGCTGCTCAGGGTCGCCAGGCGTTGCCGTTCGAGATTCTGGTGGAGGCGCTTGGGGTGAACAGAAGCCTGGATCGACACCCCTTGTTCCAGGTGGTATTCAATCATCAGCGGCTCAGCCAGACCTTTGCGCCCCAGTGGCCGGAAGCGGTGATTACCCCATTCGATCCCGGTGCCGCCGGTGCCCAGTTCGAGCTGGCGCTGGATATTCTGGAAGACGATGAGCAGCTGCAGGGCTTTATCGGCTATGCCACTGCATTATTCAAACCGGAAACCATCGAACAGTTACGGGACCATTTCTTCATTCTGCTGGACGCGTTGCTGGATGATCCGCAGCAGCGGCTGTCTGATGCGAGTCTGCTGACAGTAAACGAAGTGGCCGCGGGCCAAGACTTCAATCGTACCGAAAAAGACTGGGGCGATTTTACTGCGGTACCGAAGCGGCTGAGTCAGCAGGCGGCCCGCACCCCGGATGCCATCGCTCTGAGCATGGGTAAGCAGCAGCTCAGCTATGCGCAGCTGGAGCGCAAGGTTAATCAACTGGCGAACCGTTTACGCCGTGCCGGGGTGAAAGAAGACGTGCGTGTGGCCATCGGCTTGCCCCGGTCGCTGGAACTGGTCATTGGTATTCTTGCCATCACCCGCGCCGGCGGTGCGTATGTGCCGCTGGACCCGGGCTACCCGCAGGATCGACTCGCCTACATTCTGGAAGCGTCGTCCCCGGCGTTGTTGCTGACCCATAGCGAGTTGCTGGAAAGCTGGCCGCAAGTGGTGCTCATGTGGTGCCTGGATGAGCTGGATGTGAGTGATCAGCCGGTGACGCCGCCGGCCGTGCAGTGGCACCCGGATCAGGCGATCTACGTGATTTACACCTCCGGCTCCACCGGCAAACCCAAGGGCGTGCTCAATACCCAGGCGGCGCTGGAAAACCGGTTGCTGTGGATGCAGAACGAATATCCGTTGCAGGCGGCGGACTGTGTATTGCAAAAAACGCCTTTTAGTTTCGATGTGTCGGTATGGGAGTTTTTCTGGCCATTGATGGTGGGCGCACGGCTGGCGGTGGCGCCGCCGCAAGCCCATGGTGATCCGCAATGGTTGCAACAGATCATGGCCGAGGAAGATGTCACCACGCTGCACTTTGTGCCGTCCATGTTGAAGGCGTTTGTGGATGCCACCGGCCTGCAGCATCTGCCACAGCTCAAGCGCCTGATCTGTAGCGGCGAAGCGCTGGATATGGAGCTGCAGAAAGACGTATTCGCCAGCCGCAACGATGTGGAACTGCACAACCTGTACGGCCCCACCGAAGCCGCCATTGATGTGAGTTTCTGGCAGTGTCAGCCGGAAGGCGGCCATACCGTGCCCATCGGTGTACCGATCAGCAATATTCAGCTGCATGTGCTGGATACGGACCTCAACCCGGTCCCCCGTGGTGTCCCCGGTGAGTTGTACCTGGCCGGCACAGGGTTGGCACGGGGCTATTTTGCCCGCCCGGATCTGACGGCAGAACGTTTTCTGCCCAATCCTTTCGGGGAGCCGGGCAGTCGCATGTACCGCACCGGCGATCAGGTGCGGCAGCGGGACGACGGCATCATTGATTATCTGGGCCGCCTTGATCATCAGGTGAAGATCCGGGGTTTGCGTATCGAGCTGGGTGAAATCGAACAACAACTAAAACAATTGCCTGAGGTGAATGATGCGGTTGTTGTTGCCCATCACAGTGACGCCGGTGACCAGTTGGTGGCTTATGTGAGCGCCGATAGCGATAACCGTGACGGTTGGCGACAGTCTCTCGCTGAGGCGTTGCCCGAGTACATGGTGCCCTCGCTGTTTATGGTGCTGGAGGCGTTGCCTCTATCACCCAATGGCAAGCTGGACCGCAAGGCTCTGCCTGAACCGCAATGGCAGGCCCGCGAATACCGTGCTCCACAAACCGACACCGAACAGCAATTGGCATCGTTGTGGGAAGAATTGTTGGGGCAATCGGCCGTGGGACTGGATGACAATTTCTTTGCCCTCGGTGGGCATTCGCTGTTAGCCACACGAGTGGTTGCCACGCTGCGTGACCGCTGGAGTGTGGAGGTTCCTCTGCGCGCGTTATTTGAGGCGGACACCTTGCAGGCACTGGCCGCCCTGGTGGATGAACACAACGGCGATGCCAAACAGCAGGAGCAGGATGACCTGTCGGCCATGGCTGATCTGCTCGATGACCTGGAAGATTTATGATCCGGAGTGACCTATGAGCCTGGACAAGGCGGCACTGGCGCAGCGTTTTATGGCGCTGGATGAAACCAAACAGGCGGTTTTTCTACAGAAGCTGGGAGAAAAAGGCATTCCCTTCGAACGCCTGCCGATTGTCGCCGGTGACCGCCCGAATCGTATCCCGCTGGCGCCAGCACAACAGCGTCTGTGGACTATTCATCAGCTGGAGCCGGACAACACCGCCTACCACCTGGTCGCCGCATTTGAATTGAACGGGATGCTGGATGTGCCGCGGTTGCTGCGGGCTCTGGATTCGGTGGTCCAGCGACATGAAAGCCTGCGCACCCGTTTTGTGGAAGAGAGCGGTGAAGGGCTGCAACAGATTGGCAATGATTCCCTGACCATTGAACAGCGCGATGCCCGCGCGCTGGATGACAACGCCCGGCAAACCCTGGCGGATGAACATGCTCACCGCCTCTTTGTGCTGGGCAGTGATTCACCATTGCGTGTGCAGTTGTTGCAACTGTCGGATCAAGGCTGGCGCTTGCAGCTGGTCATGCACCATCTGGTGTCCGATGGCTGGTCCATGGATGTGTTCTTTGCGGATCTGGCGCAAGCGTATCTCAGCGATGCAGCGTTGCCTGAGCTTGCCATTCAGTATGCGGATTACGCGCTTTGGCAAAAGGCCTGGCTGGATGCCGGTGAACGTGACAGGCAACTGGCGTACTGGCGCCAACAACTGGGGCATGATCAACAGGAAAGAGCACAACCTCCGCTGTTGATTGTCCATGACCGTGCCCCGACGCAGACCGCCTTGCGTACTGCGGCCAGCGTGCAGTGGACGATTCCTCCTCACTTACAAGGGCCGTTGCAGACGCTGGCGCGGGAAAACGACACCACCCTGTTCACGGTCGTGCTGGCGGCCTGGCAGTGGGCGCTGGCGTCGGTGAGTGACCGTCGTGATATTCCGGTGGGCGTTCCGGTGGCTAACCGCGAGCGCAGCGAAGTGGAAGCGCTGGTGGGTTTTTTTGTAAATACCCTGGTGGTGCGTGGGCAGCCGCAGGCGGCGCTCACGGTAAGCCAGTGGGTGACGCAGCTACACCAGACCATGCTGGACGCCCAGGCCCACCAGGCGCTGCCGTTTGATCAGCTGGTGGCAGCCCTGTCGCCTCGCCGGGAGCCGGGTGAAACACCCCTTTTTCAGGTGTTGTTCAACTATCAGCGTCGCGATACGGCAGCAAGAAATCTGAGCGACGGCGTTACCATTGCACCGCTTGCTCAGGGTGTGCCGCATGCGTTGTTTGATCTGGCTCTGGATGTCCATGAGGGGGATGGTGGTGCGTTGTTGCTGACGCTGACCTATGCGGCAGACCGTTTTCATTCAGACACCGCTGAGCGACTGAAGCAGGCCATGAGCCAGGTGCTGGCGGCATTCGGCGAGGGTCAGCGAACGCTGGGTGCCATCGCTGTGTCAGAGGCCGATTTGCCACAGCTACAGCATTGGGGGCAGGGAAAGGGCGAGTGGCAAGCGCATAGTTTTGTCTCTTTGTTTTCACAGCAGGCTGCAAAACAGGGCGATACCATTGCGCTGGTGCACGGGGATACCCGCGTGTCGTTTGCCGAACTGGAGTCTCGCTCCAATCAATTGGCCCGTTACCTGATTAGCCAAGGCGTGAAGGCGGATGATGTGGTCGGCGTGTCCTTCGAGCGTGGCGTCACCATGGTCGAAGCCTTTATCGCGGTGATGAAAGCGGGCGGCGCCTTTTTGCCGCTGGATCCGGGTTATCCCTCCGAGCGCTTGCACTACATGCTGGAAGACAGCAGCGCGACGTTGCTGCTCACCTCTTCAGATTTGATTGAAACCTTGCCCCGTGTTGAAGCCGTTAATTCCATTGCTGTCGATACGCTCTCCCTGGACGATTTTGCTTACGGCATTCTCAACGAAGAACCGCACCCGGACCAGCTCGCCTATGTGATCTACACCTCCGGCTCCACCGGCAAACCCAAAGGCGTGTCCCTGACCCATGCCGGGCTTACCATGCATGTGCAGACCATCGGTGAACGCTACGGCATGATGCCAGAGGATGTGGAGCTGCAGTTTGCCTCCATCAGTTTCGATGGTGCGGTGGAGCGCTGGACGGTGCCGCTGGCCTTTGGTTCGCGAGTGGTGATTCGCGACCAACAGTTATGGAGCGCGGAACAATGCTGTGAGGTGCTGAAAAACGAAGGCGTCACTGTGGCCTGTTTCCCGCCCAGCTATATGGGCCCGTTGCTGGACTGGATCGAGCAGGAAAAACCGGCATTGAAGGTGCGTTCCTGGACCTTGGGCGGCGAAGCCTTTACCCGGGAAACCTTCGAGCGCATGCAGCAGGTGCTGAAGCCCCAGCGCATTCTCAACGGTTACGGCCCCACGGAAACCGTGGTCACGCCGATGCTGTGGGCCGCCTACGAAGGCGACACCCTGACCAGCGCCTATGCCCCCATCGGTACCGCCGTAGGCCCGCGAAAACTGTATGTGCTCGATCAGGATCTTAACCGGGTGCCGGTTGGCGTCGCGGGTGAATTGTATATCGGCAATGAAGTGGGCCTGGCACGGGGTTATCATCAGCGCCCGGACCTGACGGCGGAGCGTTTCCTGCCGGATCCGTTCGGCGAGCCGGGCGAGCGCATGTATCGCACCGGTGACCTGGTGAAGTACCGGGACGATGGCGTGATGGAATACCTGGGCCGGGTGGATCAGCAGGTGAAGATCCGCGGCTTCCGCATTGAGTTGGGTGAAATTGAGAGTCAGCTGCTGGCCAATGAACAGGTGCGCGAAGCCGTCGTGGTGGCGCAGCCATCGCCGACGGGGGATCGCTTGGTAGCCTACATCGTCGCACGCCCCTCTGTAGGAGCGGCGCTTGAGCCGCGAACCGAGCGTAGCGAGGCCCCATCGCTGAACGTTACCGCTATCCTCGATGACTTATCCCAATCCTTACCCGACTATATGGTGCCCAGCCAGTTGATCACGTTGGACGCCATGCCGCTGACCCCGGCAGGAAAAGTCGATCGCAAGGCGTTGCCGGCCCCGCAGTGGCAAACCGCCAGCGAAGGTGATGCGCCACAGACGGATAATGAACAGACGCTGGCGGCGATTTGGCAACAACTGCTGGGCCGGGAATCGGTAAGCCGCGATGATAATTTTTTTGCGCTGGGCGGTGATTCCATTCTTGCCTTGCAGGTGGTCAGCCGTGCCCGCCAGCAGGGTCTGGCGTTAACGCCCAGGGATTTATTCGAACAGCCGGTGTTGAAAGCACTGGCGGTGCAGGCAGTGAGTGCCCAGGCGTCAGTTATTTCTCAACAGCCCTTGCAGGGCGCGCTACCCCTGTTGCCCATTCAGCAGCATTTCTTTTCCCTGAATCCGCCCAGCCCCAGTCACTGGAATCAGCACCTGTGGCTGGCGCTGGATGCTCCCATGGAACGGCCGGCGCTGGAGGCGACCCTGCAGGCGTTGTACCAACAGCACGACGCCCTGCGATTGCAATTTACCCGTGAGCAGAACGGGTGGACGCAAACCTGTTTGCCGGCGGATGTACCGAGCCATGAATTATTGTGGTGGCGGCAGGCTCCGGATGATGCGGCGGTATCCGCCTTGTGTGAACAGACCCAGCAAAGCCTGAACATCGAAACAGGGGAGCTGTTCCGTGTGCTTTACGTGCAAACGCCGCAGCAGCCGGATCGGTTGTTGCTGGTGATTCATCACCTGGCGGTGGATGGGGTGTCCTGGCGTATTCTGCTGGACGATTTGCTCAGTGCTTATGGGCAGGCACTGGCAGGCCAGGCAATAACCTTGCCGGAGCGCACCCACAATCTGGGCGACTGGCATCAGGCATTGCTGCAATGGCTGCAGAATAACGGCGATGAGCGCTTGCCGTTCTGGCAGGCCCAGCAACCGGACAAGGCTTTGGCTGCCTTGCCTGCTTACGCCGAAAAGCAAAGTGCATCTTTGGTTCTGGACAAGGAAGAGACTCGGCGCTTGTTGCAGGACGCTCCCACCAAATTGGGCGTAACGGTGCCGGCGTTGTTGCTGACTGCACTCACCAGAACCTTGAAGCAGCCCCCCGTAGGAGCGGCGCTTGAGCCGCGAACCTGCTCGCGAGAAAAGTCTCTGGATGCGATTCGCGGCTCGAGCGCCGATCCTACAGGGAACTCGCCCCTGGTTATCAATCTGGAAGGGCACGGCCGGGAAACCCGACTGGCGCCGGGCATGGACCTGAGTCGGACGCTCGGCTGGTTCACCAGCCTGTATCCGGTATCGCTGCCGTTCTTTGATGACCCGCGCCAGAACCTGTTTGCGGTATCGCAGCAATTACAGCAAACCGAACCGGATGGCGGTGTGGGCTATGGCGCTTTGCGTTTTCTTGCTGACAGCGCACTGAACGACAGCCCGGATGCGCCAGTCACGTTCAACTATCTGGGGCAGTACCACGACGATGCCTTGATTCAGGGTTTTACGCCGTTGCGCGGCGGCGGCACGGCACAAGCAGGCGACAACCCCATGGCGTCACCCCTGGCGATTAACGGTCAGGTGGTCGGCGGGCAGCTGGAGCTGGTCTGGGATTTTGCCTCCAGTGTGTATGACGAGCAACAGATTGCCCATTGGTGTGGCCGTTACCGTCAGGCCTTGCAGGCATTGTTGGCTCTGGCGGATGCGCCCGGTGAAGCCTGCGCCGATCCGGCACTGGTGACGCGCCTGAACCGGACCGGGGATCTACCTGTGCTGTGGTGCCCGCATCCGGTGACGGGACGCACCACCGGTTATCAGGCCCTGGCCGCCAGCCTGGAAGGGCAGTGGCAGGTACGGGGCCTGCAATCGCGCAGTTTCCTGGAGCCTGGCTGGTTTGATCCGTCACTGAATGAAATGGCCGAACGCTATTATCGCACGATGCGCCAGCAGCAGCCGGAAGGCCCTTACTTCTTGCTGGGCTGGTCGCTGGGGGGCGCCTTGTCCATGGAGCTGGCCCATCGGCTGGAGCAGGCTGGCGAAACCGTGGCTTTTGTGGGGCTGCTGGATACCTATGTGCCGGGCCACGAAGTGGCGCAAGACCAGTGGTCATCGCCGCAGGCGCAGCAGACGTTACGTGAACATCTGGGCATGCTGCTGACCTCGGCGTCGTCCGTGGCGCTGGATGATTGCATTGCGCGTCTGCGTGACAGCAAACCGGCGCGGTGGCCGCAGAACTTTGCGCAATGGCTGGCCACACAACCGATTGATCCGGCGCTGGCCGACAGTGCTGCGCAGTTATTGCATGCCTGGGCGGTGGAGCAACATTTGCGGGATTTGTGTTGGGGCTATCAGCTGCCAACGTTGCAGATTCCGGTGCACAGCTGGTGGGCCAGTGAGCCAATGGGTCGCGCCCAGGCACTTGAGAGCGGGCTGGCTGCATGTGTTGATTTCGCCCGCAGAGACACTGTGCAGGCGGATCATTTGACGATTGTGCGTGAGACCACCTTTTTACAGAGCCTGTCGGCCCTGCTTGAGCGGAGCAACGCTCAGCAACCATTGACTGAAATGCCCGGCTAATCACTTTTTTTGTGCACTAGTCGTAAGGTTTGCAATCTGTATAATGCAGTTGCGAATCATTCCTATTACTGTAATTTTTACGATTGTTAGGAGAACGACCATGGGGAATCGGACCGAGAGCGGGCTGATCCGGGGGCTGAAGTGGAGCCGCAATCCGCTGGCGCTGGCGGTAGCCGCGACAATGGCGGCGTCACCTGTCTGGGCAGAAGAGCAGCAGGACGCTGATGAATTGCAGACTATCGAGGTGAATGCAGAACAGTCAGACGACGTGTACGGCGGCGATGACTTTGGTTATGTGGGCCAGCGAAGCCTGACGGCGACCAAGACGGATACGCCGGTGAAAGAAACGCCCCGTGCGGTTTCGATTGTTACTCGTGAACAAATGGATGACCGAGCCTCTGTCAGCATCGCTGATGCGCTGCAATATACTCCTAGCATCCAGGCCAACTTTTACGGCGAAGATAACAAGCAAGACTGGTTTGTTATTCGCGGTTTCAAGCAGGCCAATAACGGTTTGTACCGTGATGGAACCCGGGTTTATTCCTACGGTTTCTACAGCTGGCAGCTGGATCCTTTTGCCCAGGAACGTGTAGAAATTATGCGCGGCCCGGCTTCTGTCCTGTATGGGCAGACCCCTCCGGGCGGCGTGATTAACGTTATCAGCAAGCGCCCTCAGGATTATTCCTTTGGTTCCGTGACAGCAGAATACGGCAGCTATGATCGCAAACAGCTGTCGGTAGATGTGGGCGGTGCTCCGTCGGAAGATGTGTCCTGGCGTGTGGTTGCGCTTGGCCGTGAAAACGGCACCCAGGTGGATGATCTGGAAGCCGAGCGCACCATGCTGGCACCGTCCCTGAAGCTGGGCTTGGGTGATCGGACCGAGTTGACATTGCTGGCCTCCTATCAGAAAGATGATTCCGACCCGTACCTGCAGTTCCTGCCCTCCAGCGGCACGATTTCGCCGAACCCCAATGGCAAAATCGACGATGACGTTGCCATCGGTAATCTGGATTACGAGCAGTTTGAACGTACCCAGGTGTCTTTCGGTTATCAGTTGGATCATGCATTTAATGACTCGACCACTTTCCAACAGAGCGCGCGTTACCAGCAGATTGACATTGATCTGAAGCAGATGTACTCCCTGGGCTATCTCCCGGGCAGTGGTGATTCACAGGTGATTCGTGGTCTCAGTGATGAAGACGGTGATGCTTACGGCATTAACCTGGATAACCGTTTGATTCATACGTGGTCGATCAACAATGTGGAGCATACGTTGTTGGCCGGCATTGATTACCAAAGTTTGCACATCGACGGTAAGAGCTTTGGCAACCCGCTGATGGGTTACGAAGCAGCGCCGGGTGTCTTCGCGCCGGCGACGCTGAATCCGTTTGATCCGCAGTACCGAAATGCAGATGAGTTGACGCCTGTTTCCTGTAATTTCTCCACCTTTGTGTGTACAGAAGTGACCAGCCGTCAGCGGACCACCATTGATGCTTATCAAGTCGGTGGCTACCTGCAAGACCAGATGAAGTTCGATAACAATCTGGTGCTGACTGTGGGCGCCCGTTTTGACCGGGCCAGTAGCGATATCGAAAACAAATCCACCGGCGTTGAGCAGAATATCGACAACGACAAGTGGACAGCCAACGCCGGCCTGGCCTGGTTGCTTAACGACAACCTGACTGCGTATACCAGCTACTCGCAGTTTTTCCAGCCGATTCTGCAACTGGACCAGAATGGCGACGCGGCCAAGCCGCAAGAGGGCGACCAGATCGAAGTGGGTATGAAGTTCCAGCCGGAAGGCATTGATGGTTACCTTAACGCGGCGGCGTTTAAAATTACTCAGGAGAATCTGGCCTCCGGGGCAACTGGTACACCCGCGTTCCAGCAAATCGGTGAAGTGGAAAGTGAAGGGATCGAGCTGGAAGCGGTTGCCAATATCACCCCGAGCTTTAGCCTGCTGGCCAACGCTACCTGGATGGATCCGGAAATCGTTTCCGATAGCACGCCGGCTGAAGAAGGTAATCGTCCGGTGAATATCGCGGATACCCTGTATTCGGCCTGGGCCAAGTACACCTTCCTGGGTGGCCCTTTGAACGGCTTCGCGATTGGTTCCGGTGTACGTTATGTCAGTGATACCTACGGTGATAACACCGAGACCCTGAAAGTGCCGTCCTATACGGTCTGGGATGCCACTGTCAGCTACCGTTACAAGGACTTCAAGTTCCAGGTGGCGGCCAAGAACCTGGAAGACAAGCAGTACGTTGCGACCTGTGACTACTACTGCTGGTACGGCGATCGCCGCAATGTCATTGGTAGCGTGACCTATGCCTGGTAATGGCAACCACCAATCCATTCCGCTGCCCTGTGGGCAGCGGCTGGATGTGTTCGAACAGGCGCTGGCCCCGCAGTGGCGGTGCCAGTGGGATGATCAGGATCTGCTAACGGTGGAACTGACCGACGGCATTGCCCGTGTGGTGCAGTGTTGCCAGGAATCGACGCAGCTTCTGCGTGCCGCCTGGGCGTTCTTTATCTTGCGGCCTGAGATAAAAACTCTGCAGTTTGAGAGCGGCTTTAACGCTGTCTTCATGATTCAGGAAGAGAATCAAACAGCTCGGCTGGAACGCGACATGTTCTGGCAGCTGCCCGGTGACTGGCTAATGCAGGGTGATCCCTTGCCGTACCCGGTCACCATGATCATGGATGAATCCGGCCGGCGTCATCCACGACGCCGCGCCAAGCCGGCGGGGGAAGTGTACCGCCGTTTTGATACCGGTATTCAGGCGTGGGTGTCTATGCGCACGCTGGATATTGAGGAAGACCTGCACCGTTTCATGCGCTGGCAGAACAGCGAGCGTGTGGCTGCCTTCTGGGAGCAGAGCGGCACACTGGAGGAGCATCGCAGCTATCTGGAAAGCCAGGCGAAGGATCCGCGAGTGCTTAACCTTATCGGTTGCATTGATGACGAGCCGTTCGCGTATTTTGAAGCGTACTGGACAAAGGAAGATCGCATCGCTCCCTATTACGATGCACAGGATTTTGACCGCGGGATTCACATGCTGGTGGGCGAAGACCATCACCGTGGCCCGCACAAGGTAAAGGCATGGCTGAATGCGCTCTGCCATTACCTGTTTCTCGATGATTGCCGCACTACGCGGATCGTGTCCGAGCCCCGTTCGGATAACGACAGGATGATTCAACACCTTCAAGCCAGGCGATTTGCCAAGCCAAAGGAGTTTGATTTTCCGCACAAGCGCGCAGCCCTGATGGTGCTGCATCGTGATGCTTTTTTTGAGCGTTGCGAGCTGAGCTGAAAATCACGGTTCGGATTTTTCACGCTGAACCGCCATGGCGCGCTGCCCACCACTATCCGGCAGCAGGTGGCTGGCATGTCGGTAATTCTCGATGTGTCGGTGTATGGATAACCCGGAAGCAAGGACAGGCTTCCGCCACATTGAGGACATTCCCCCCATGAGCGTTCATTCTCAGGAATACGATGTTGTTGGTATCGGCTTTGGCCCGGCGAACCTGGCTATTGCTATCGCACTGGAAGAGCAAAGTGACCTGCAAGGGCTGCGCTACTGCTTCCTGGAAAAACAACCCCGCTTCGAATGGCACGGTGGCATGTTGCTGGAAGGCACTCGCATGCAGGTGTCATTTCTGAAAGACCTAGCGACCCTGCGCAATCCCGCCAGCCGTTTCACCTTTGTTAATTATTTGCACGACAACAATCGTCTCGATTCGTTTATCAACATGGGCACGTTCTTTCCTACCCGTGTGGAATATAACGATTACATGCGCTGGTCCGCCGATCAGTTTAAAGAGCATGTGCACTATGGCCAGGAAGTGATTGCCATTGAGCCGGTGGAGCAGGGTGGCGAAGTGGAATGGGTGCGTGTGCGTTCGCGCAATGCCGACGGTAGCGAGAAAGAGATTTTCACTCGAAATCTGGTGATCGGTATCGGTGGTTACCCGAAAATTCCGGCGGTGTTCGCAGGCAAGATGGGTGACAACATGGTTCACTCATCGCGCTATAAACATGAATATGAGCGTTTTGGTCGCCACGAAACACCGCGTATTGCGGTGATTGGTGCAGGCCAGAGCGCCGCTGAAATATATCTGGATCTGATGGACCAGTACCCGGATGGCAAGATGGATTTGGTCAGCCGAAGCCGGGCCCTGCACCCGGCCGACGACAGTGCTTTTGTGAACGAAATCTTCGATCCATCGTTCACGGATACTATCTACGCCCGGCCGCAATCCGAGCGGCAGGATTTTCTCAAGCGTTTCAGTCAGACCAATTATGCGGTAGTAGATTTGGCGGAAATTGAGCAGATCTACGAGCGCCTTTACCTGCAGAAAGTGACCGGCAAGGTGCAGCACCGATTCCTGTCCAACCGCGATATCGTTGGTGTACAGAATGATGGTACCCGGGTGCTGTTGACCCTGCGCAACAAGGACACCGGCGTGGAACAGACCGAAGTCTACGACGGTGTGGTGCTGGCCACCGGTTATAACCGCAATGGGCATGAGCAGTTGCTGTCGCCAATGGCGGACTGGATGTCCGAGAAAGGGGTGGAGCGCTGCTACCGATTGCCCATGACTGCAGGCTGCCATGCCAATGTGTTCCTGCAGGGATGTTGTGAAGAAACCCATGGCCTCAGCGACACCCTGTTGTCGATCCTAGCGGTGCGCTCCCAGGAAGTGGTGGATGCGTTGATAGAACGGCAGAGCCGGCCGCTCGAAACGGCCTGCGCAAGCTGATGATTCCTGCTCTGGCCCCCTTGTTTCAAGGGGGCTTCTCTTCCTATGGCGACTTGTTACGCTTGGCCGAGCCGAACGATACGGCTATCCCGTTGAGTGATCTGTTTGATGCACAACGGTTACGGCAGTCGTTGTATCAATTTCGTCCTGACTTGAAGGGAGAAGATGAGCGGGCGCTGCTCTCTATCTGGAGTAAATACTATTTCTTGCGGCTGTTGCCGCCGGTGCTTGCGGCCAACCTGATCCTGCAACGAGAATTGCCTTTGTCAGTGGACGTCCTGGCGGTCGAGGTGGATGCGCAGGGGTTGCCGGGTGTCTTTGTGTTGCCGGATGACGGACAACAACTTGTGGCATCCGCGCATCCGCTGTCCCGTTTCGAGGCAATAATGCGGGATAACCTGCAGCCGGTTATCACTGCCTGGCGGCAGGCATTGGGGCTGTCACCCCGGGTACTGTGGAGTAATGCCAGCCGTTATATCCACTGGTTCACGGGAGAGTTGAAAGGGGCGGGTTTGCCGGAGATGTTCTGGGCGCCGGGGCTGGCATTACTTGATCAGCCCACCTTTGAAAACGGTGACAAAAACCCCTTGTTCGGGGCCTACCAAGATAGGATGAACGCCAACACCGGTACCGTGATCACCGTGCGTCGTACCTGTTGTATTCGTTTTCGTTTGCCGGAGACGGCGTTGTGTGAAGACTGCCCACGGCTGTGCCGCAAGGGCATGGCAGCATAGCCCGCTAACGGGGCAGCGCAATCCAGCTCAGCACGCCTTGCTGCCGTTCGCGCCAGCGAAAAGGAATGGTGGCACCAATCTTCCAGTCTGGCGACAAGGTTTTCAGCAGGGTCAGAGAGCGTGTGTCCCGGCGCTCCGCGTCATGGAAATAAAAGCGTTTGCCGGTGATCGGATAGAGCGCCTTGAACAGGCTTTCCTTGGCGGAAAAAATCAGCGTGATGCGATTGGCGCGCTGAATATCCGATAACCCTTCCAGCTGTTCCCGTTCTTCATGTGTCAGCAACTCCCGGCATAGACGGGCTGCCCGTTCTGCGCTGAGCCATTGCTCTGTGTCCAATCCTACGGTCAGCCAATGGCGTGCGTCGGCGACCATCACTTCAGCAATGCCCTGGCTATGGGTAATGCTGCCCAGGCTGCCTGCGGGCCATTGTGGTGCCCGGTCGGGTCCCAGGGCCGGGATGCCCTTAATGCCCAGCATTGCCAGCGCTTCGCGGGCACACCATCGACCTGCCAGGTATTCGCTGCGGCGTTTGGCCACCGCCGTACTCAGGGTGGGCGGCATGGGGATCTCTGCCTGGGCAAAGCTGTCGTCGCAGAGACGCTCAGGGGCATAGTGACAGCCCACGCGCACCAGTCCGGTGGCGAGCTCTTCGCGGTGCAGGTGAGTCAGGCATGCGGGGCGATGGAATAATGACATGATCAACAGATTTCCCGGTTGCCGGTACTATATCAGAGGTGTCAGTCGGAGGCCCCAGTCGCCGCACAATTTGATCCTCACCGCAATGCGACAACTGCTACACTAGGCATGCGCTGGCCGTGCGTTGTCAGTGTTTCCTTGCCACCTTTCTTTGCCACAGGCTGCTCCCGTGACTGATGCTTCTTTTGCTTCCCTGCCGCTGTCTGCGGAACTGCTCGCCAACCTGAGTACCCTGGGTTACGCCACCATGACGCCGGTGCAGGCGCAAAGCCTGCCATTTGTGCTCAAAGGGCATGACGTGATTGCCCAGGCCAGCACCGGCAGTGGCAAGACGGCGGCTTTCGGTCTTGGCCTGCTGCATCCATTGAATCCACGCTATTACGGTTGCCAGGCGTTGGTGTTGTGCCCCACCCGAGAGCTGGCCGATCAAGTGGCCGGGGAAATTCGCCGACTGGCCCGCGGTCCCGGCAATATCAAGGTGCTGACCTTGTGTGGTGGGCAACCCATCGGCCCGCAGATTGGTTCTCTGGAACATGGCGCCCAGATCGTGGTGGGCACGCCGGGACGTGTACTCAAGCATTTGAGCAAGGGTACGCTGAGTCTGGAAGGGCTGAATACCCTGGTGCTGGATGAAGCGGATCGCATGCTTGATATGGGGTTCTACGACAGCATTGCCGAGGTGATCCGGCAGACGCCATCACGTCGCCAGACCCTGTTGTTTTCGGCTACCTATCCGGCAGGGATCAAGCAGCTGGCGGAAACCTTCATGAACAACCCCCAGCATGTAGAAGTGGAAGCGCTCCACGATAATAGCCAGATCGAACAGCGCTACTACGAGGTAGAACCTGCTGAACGGGAAGAGGCGGTGGCCCGTGCTATTGCCTGTTTCCGGCCGGTGTCCTGCGTGGTGTTCTGCGTGACCAAAAAACAATGTCAGGACGTGGTGAACCAGCTTTGCCGGCAGGGGATGTCGGCCATGGTGCTCAACAGTGACCTTGAGCAGCGTGAGCGGGATGAGGTACTGACACTGTTTGCCAACCGCAGCCTGTCCGTGCTGGTGGCCACGGATGTGGCAGCGAGGGGGCTGGATATCGACAACCTGGATATGGTCATCAATGCGGAACTCTCCCATGAGCCGCAGACCCATATTCATCGTGTCGGCCGCACTGGCCGTGCCGGTGAAAAAGGGTTGGCCATCAACCTGGTGGCGCCGCGTGAATCCCGCCGTGCCATGGCCATTGAAGAATTGCAGGGCGCGCCTCTGAACTGGCACCCGGTGAGCAGCCTCAAACCCCGTGAAGGTGACACCTTGCAGCCCCCGACAATTACGTTGTGCATCGGCGCTGGCCGCAAGGACAAACTTCGCCCTGGCGATATTCTGGGTGCGCTGACCGGTGATGCGGGTATTGCCGGCAACAAGGTGGGCAAGATTACCGTCACGGATTATCAAGCCTATGTGGCTATTGATCGTGACAGCGCTGACCTGGCGCTGGAGCGATTGTTGAAAGGCAAAATCAAAGGCAAAAACCGGCGAGTTAAAAAACTATAGCTTTCCCCGTGGCCGGAAATTCTTTCCGGCCACACGTCTTCTATTTTCGCGGCTCACCGTTACCCGGAAACACATAACGTCCATAGGGGAGTTTAAATCCAGAGTGCAGCTAGAGTGCAGAGGAGGCTTCGGTCGTTGCTATGGGGGGTATCTGCACTGAGCCTGCCAAGCTACCCCCAAAAGTGCCCCCTGTCTTTTTCGGGTAGAGGAGGGTTCTTTCACTGCTATAGGTCTGCCTGACGGGATGGTCTTGAGTGTATAGGGGGTTAAGAGTGAAGACAGATACGGTAGAGAGAAAATTGGTGGGCCCACCAGGACTTGAACCTGGGACCAATCGATTATGAGTTGGCAAGGTATACCGCAAAGCCAGCAAAATCAAGAGTAGGGTGGCGTAGCTGGCCGTAATGAAAAGTACTTTAATAACAGTAAATTAGCGTAATTATCCGAAAGCATCCCAAACGTGTGAGTGTACCTGTACTGTACCTTTTTTCATCCAGTACAGTGCCTCTGGAATTCGTGCTGTGGTAGCGGCCCTGGCGGTTGCTGTCATTCTTGGATCGGGGTAATAACGGTGGCAAGGGATATGCTCAGGCTATGGAGAGCGGAATGAACCAATCAACATTCACCAGCGTTTGGGATGCCATCGAGGACAACCCTGCAGAGCGGGCCGACCTCAAGGCCCGTAGTGATGCCATGATACGGCTGAAAGCACATATTGCGGCCAAGGGCTGGGATGCAGAAACTGCAGCAGCAGAGCTGCAGGTAGACCTGTTCCTGGTGGAATGCTTGCTGAAAGGCCGGATCGGCCAGCTCGACCAGGCAAGCCTGGTAGCGATGCAGCGGGCTGCAGGAATCAGGCGCTGACCCGGATTTTGTCGTCATTAGAGATAACCTGTTGTATTTAGGTGAAAAAAAGATAGCTGGCGACGGCCATTCTATTGAATAGAGGGGCGGATTTACTGTTGAGCGCTATGTGCTACCATGCACTTAACGTGTAACACATAGGGTCAGCATTATGAGTGATGCCACTTTTACCTTCCGAGTCGATGAATCCCTGAAAAGTGCTTTTGCTACCGTGGCCAAGTCCCATGACCGTACCGGGGCTCAGCTCCTGCGTGACTTCATGCGAGACTATGTCGCGCAGCAGGAGGTCGGGGCGGGTTATGAAACCTGGCTGAATGACAAGGTTGAGCAATCTCGTTCTTCTGCTGATACCGGGCAGCTCGTGCCGGCCGCAGACGTCGAGGCGAAGTTTGCGGCCCGTCGTGCCGCCACGAGGGCGCGTATGGCTTCCGGTAAATGATGGAGCTGTTTTGGACGCCTGAGGCGATTCAGGATCGCGAAGATATTTACGACTTCATTGAGCAAGAGAACCCCGTTGCGGCCTTGGAGCTTGATGAGCTCTTTTCCGAAGCCGCTCAACGGCTGCTAGATAATCCCAATAGTGGGAGGCAGGGCTTGGTCGCTGACAGCCAAGAGCTGGTGGTCCACAAGCATTACATGCTGGTCTATGACACTGTGGGGGAGCAAGTTCGTATACTGAATGTCGTCCACACTGCCCGCCAATGGCCACCTTTGTAGCTGCTTAGCCAGGAATCGTTGAATCTCATAAAAATGGAATTGAATAATAAAGGAATGGATGATGCACCGTGTTAGCTGCATTTATATCGAAAATTTCAGGGCTTGCCGAAATGTAACTCTCCCGCTGGACGGATATACCCCACTGGTAGGGCAGAACAACGCTGGAAAGTCCACCATATTGGAAGCCATTCGCTGGGTGCTGAAGCCTGGTGCATTAAAAGCAACGGACTTTAATGATTCCCAGAAGCCCATCATTGTTGCCGCTTGTGTCGATGGTATTGACGACGGTGTCTTGAGACTAATTCCTAGTGATAATCATAGGCGAGCGATAGCGCCTTATTGCCGGGACGGACGGCTGTGGATTCGTGTCGTTGCCACGGGAGCGAGGGCAAATGCCAATACGCAGGAAGTATGGCAAGTGGATGAGTGCCCACAGGATGGACTTCCCGAGCATTGGCGCTCTTACCCTTCAGGCCTCCCTCAGGCCGTCTCTGCCTTGTTGCCTGATCCCCTTCATGTGTTAGCCATGCACGATATTAGTGAGGATCTCGGTAAAGCCAAAAGCGGAACGACGATCAAAGGGCTGCTGGATGAGATCATGGCTCCTTTGCTAGCTGCTCATGGAGAGCTTACGACTGCACTTAATACCATTCGTAGTGTGCTGACGACCGAAGGGGAGCAGCGCTCCGAACACCTGCAGCAATTTGATACCAATGCTTCTGAAGCTCTGGATAAGTTCTTTCCTGGCTTGGCGTTAGATTTGGATCTGCAGGTTGTGGATATTAAGGAGTTTTTTAAAGCTGGGGATCTGCACGTAACCGACGAGGTAAGCGGAGACAGACGCCGCTTTGATCAGGTAGGTACGGGGGCTCAGCGTGCCATACAAATGGCTCTGATCCGCTACCTGGCTGATGTGCGCCGAACCGAAGGAGATCAAGTCTCTCGTCGTCTGTTGCTCATTGATGAGCCCGAGCTGTATTTGCATCCTCAAGGTGTAAGAAGACTACGTGAGGCCTTGAAGACACTTTCAAATGCGGGTTTTCAGGTCGTTTTCTCTACCCATTCCCCGCTGATGTTAAGCCGTGATAATGCACAAAATACCGTGATCGTGGGCAATTCAGTAGATGATGGTGTAACCGCTCGCAAGCCTCTTAATCAAGCAGTTCATGAGGCCATTGAAGGCGCGGAAAGTCAGTCGCAGACTCTTTTTGAACTGGGCAACTTGGTGGACATCTACTTTGCTGATCGGATCGTCCTTTGTGAAGGGAAAACGGATCGGAGGTTGTTGCCGCTAGCTTACGAGAAGCTTTATGGCCGTTCCCCTGATCTGGATCACATTGCCTTTGTTTCCGTCGGAGGTTGTAACAACTTTGCCAAGGCGTTATCCGTTCTGAAGGCTATGGATATTCGTGCCTGTGCCATTGCAGACTTGGATTTTGCCTACACTAGCGCGAGGAAGAGCGATCTATTGCCGCGTGATGGGGACGATATTATCAAGGCCAAGGCTGTTTTGGAAAGGCTGCAGCCAGAGAATGGATTTACCTTAAGTGGCAATGGGCTACCGCAAAAATGCAATCAATGGAGCGCGGCGGATATTTGGGCCTGCTTTGCGTCAGACGATGAGGGGCAGGCCGTCGCACAAGGCAGCCATGACGACCTTAAAGACTCCCGAGTGTGGGCTTGGCCGCGAGGCTGTATCGAACAAGTAACCGGTGCGCAAGATAAAGGCGAAGAGGCCATTATCGAACAGGAACAGCAGTTGCGAACAATGAGCGCAGCAGAGATTGAACAGCAGATGCCCGCCTTCAAGGCGTGCTTCGATTGGATTAGGAGTCTTTAATGCCCACGATTGACTTTAAGGGTAAGCAGTTTGTCTACTCCCATCACCTTGGTGTGCCATTCCGCGAATTACAGGTTGTGCCGAAGAAGTCTCTGCCGGCAGAAGGAAAAAAAGCGGCACTAGATGACAACCTGATCATTCAAGGTGACAATCTGGAGGCGCTTAAAGCCCTGTTGCCCACGCATGCTGGAAAGGTGGATTGTATCTTTATCGATCCGCCGTACAACACGGGCAATGAAGGCTGGTGTTACAACGATAATGTACGTTCCCCGCTGATGAAAGAGTGGCTGAAGAAGTCAGCCAACCCAGTGGATAAGGAAGATTTGGAGCGACATGACAAGTGGCTTTGCATGATGTGGCCAAGAATGAATCTGCTTCACGATCTTCTTTCGGAAGATGGAAGCATATGGATTTCATTAGATGATAATGAGGTACACCGGTTTCGACTGTTGATGGATGAAGTTTTCGGTGAAGAGAACTTTATTGCGTCTGTAATTTGGAGGAAAAATTATGCCCCCAAAAGTAGCGCTCGACACTTTTCTGAAGATCATGACTATATTTTGGTTTATGCGAAGAACTCTGTCAGATGGGTTCCAAACCTGCTAGAGCGAAGCGATCAACAGAATGCAGCATATCGGGACACGGGAGACCCGAGGGGGCCTTGGCGCCCAAACAATTTGGCTGCAAGGAACTATTACAGTAAAGGGACCTATTCGATTGAATGTCCAGGAGGTCGGGTTATTCCCGGCCCTCCATCAGGCTCATATTGGCGAATCTCCGAAGAGAAATTTTGGGAGCTAGATAAAGAGGGTCGTATTTGGTGGGGGGAAGATGGCAATAATGTTCCGGCTCCGAAGATATTTTTGTCAGAGGTCAAGGACGGACGGGTTCCTCAAACTTTCTGGGACTACTCTCAGGTTGGTCATACCCAAGAGGCCAAGCAGTCACTTATGAAAATATTAAACTTTGAGAGTTCAGAAGATGTATTCATTACTCCGAAGCCTGTTGGGCTAGTGGAGAGGGTTCTTCAAATCGGCACTAAACCAAATTCTATTGTTCTTGATTCGTTTGCCGGATCTGGAACTACAGGTCACGCTGTTGTTAAAGCAAACAGTAAAGATAACGGTCATCGTCGCTTCATATTGATTGAGTGCGAAGACTATGTTGAAAACCTTACGGCAGAGCGTTTGCGCCGGGTAATCAAGGGTTATCCCTACACTGGAATTCAGCGAGAAGAGCTGCATCGAGAGAATATCACTTGGAGCATTTTCGGAAACGATAAGAAGCATAAGAAGGTAATGGATCATGTTTGCTCCATAGAAAACCTGCATGGCCCGGAATACGACAAGATAAAAAAGCAAATCAAGGATGGTGTGCTGACCGTAACCGGCGAGCGAAAGGTCGAGAAAACCGCATCAGGGCTGGGTGGCAGCTTTACCTACTGCACCTTGGGTGAGCCAATCGATATTGAAAGCCTGCTGACCGGCAAGGACATGCCAGGCTTCGAAGCACTGGCCCGCTATGTGTTCTACACCGCCACAGGCCAGTCATTAGAGAAAATCGGAAAACCCGCACCTGATGGTTTGATTGGCGAAACTGAGTTGTTCCGGGTGCACCTGTTCTATCAGCCCGACAAGGAATGGCTGCGCTCCAACGAAGCTGCGCTGAATGCCGAGCGAGTGACGGCGATTGAGAATGGCAACAAGGGTGGGAAACGCGCTATCGTTTTTGCAGTGGCCAAGTTCATGAGCCAGAAGGAACTGACTTCCCGGCGCATCGAGTTTTGCCAGTTGCCCTATGCCGTCCACCGCATTCTGGGGGACTAAGTATGGAACTGAAGGAATATCAGCAAGGTGTACTCAGCAAGCTGAATCGTTACCTCACGGTACTGGCTGAGCAACGCGAAGAAGCCGAAGATTTCGTTGAGTTCCAGAAGAGCAAGGGCAAGACAGCTACCTTGGGCGACTACTGCCGGGAAGCCTGGGATCAACTTAATACCGAGCGCTTGTTGCCCTACCTCTACAAGAGTGGCGACCCGGTGGTTGCGCCCTACCTGTCGCGCCATGATGGGTTGGAGCTGTCTATTCCCAATATTTGCCTGAAGGTACCCACGGGCGGCGGCAAGACACTGCTGGCCACGGCAGCGCTGGAACGGATACAAACCGATTATTTTAAACGGCAAACGGGGCTGGTGCTGTGGGTTGTGCCGTCTGAGGCGATTTACCGGCAAACCTGGAAGCAGTTGGCGAACCGGGAGCACTCCTATCGTCAGATGCTGGAGCGAGCCTCTGGTGGGCGAGTAAAGCTAATGGAAAAGGGTGATGCCTTTACTCGCCAGGACGTGGAGGGTCAGTTATGCGTCATGTTACTGATGCTGCCTTCGGCAGCGCGAAAGTCCAAGGAAACGCTGCGCCTGTTCCGCGACAGTGGTCGTTTTACTTCGTTCTTCCCGCTGGAAGATGACAACGATGCCAACGAAGCCTTGCTGAATCAAGTGCCCAATCTGGATCAGAATGATCTCGCTGATCTCGGGTTCGGTGATGGTGTGGTGCCTGGGTCTGTTTCTGTCAAACAAAGCCTTGGTAATGTGCTGCGCCTGGTGCGCCCGGTGGTTGTCGTCGATGAAGGGCATAAGGCCTATTCCGATACCGCTCGCGAAACCCTCGCTGGTTTTAATCCGCGTTTTACCTTAGAGCTTTCTGCGACCCCGAACACTAACGGTAAGCATCAGTCTAATGTCTTGGTTAATGTGCCTGGAGCGGATCTAAAAGACGAGGAAATGATCAAGCTCCCTATCAATGTGATCAACGAGGGCAAGGGCGGCTGGAAGCACACGTTATCTTTGGCCCATGCCAAGCAGCAGGAGCTGGAGCAGGCGGGATTATCTTTCCAGAACGAATCTGGCCGCTATATTCGGCCCATTGTGCTGATTCGTGTGGAGCGTACCGGTAAGGATCAACGTGATGCCGGTTTCGTTCACGCGGATGATGCCCGTGAATACCTGCGCGACCAGCTTGGTGTAAAGGAAGAGTATATCCGTCTTAAGACTTCCAGCGATGATGAGTTGGCTGATGAAGATTTACTATCTCCAACTTCGCCGGTGCGTTTTATTATCACTAAAGACGCGCTGCGCGAAGGCTGGGATTGCCCCTTTGCCTATGTGCTGGCTGTCCTTTCACGGACAACGGCTACCACCGCTCTGACCCAAATGATCGGACGTGTATTGCGCCAGCCACATGCCCAGGCCACCGGTGTGGAATCTCTGGATGAGTGTTACGTGTTTACCTTTGACCAGGATGTAACGGAAGCGGTCAATGGAGTCCGTAGGGGGCTGGAAGATGAAGGCATGGCTGATCTGGCTTCCAGCGTTAAGGCAGTAGACCCAATCAGCGGGCAAGCCCGTAACATGCGCCGGGAAACAATCAAACGGAGTGACCAATTTGCGGGGCTGCCGCCGATTTTTCTGCCGCGAGTGTTGCATCAGGATAGCAGTGCGCCCGATGGCTATCGCGCTTTGGATTATGAGCGAGATGTTCTGGGAGCGCTTGATTGGGAGGTCTTGCAGTTTCTGGATGCCGCCAAAACCTCAATGGAGGACGATACGCTACAGCGTACGGTGGCACGTGTAACCTTAGACAGGAAGGCTAAAGAGGCCGGCCAGGCAGTATTTGACCTCGAACAGGAAGATATCGACGTCATGCCAGAGGAGGGTATAGATGCCCCATATCTGGTGCGCCAGTTGCTGGATGTAGTGCCAAATCCCTGGCAAGGGATGCGCTTGCTAGACGAGACCTTGGAAGCTTTGCGAGCCAACGGCGTCACTGATGAACAGATTTATGTTAATCGGTTAGATCTGGTGCAGACCATGAAGGCCGATTTGCGTAAGCAGGTGGACGCCATGGCGGAGTCATTGTTCCGGGCAAAACTGGAAAGCGGAGAAATCGCGCTGCGGCTCGTATCCTCCAATGATCCTGCGTTGAATTGGAAAATCGCGGAAACCTTGGAAATCGATGTTTCCGACGTTGACCCCTTGCTACGAAGAAAAAATGGCGAACCGCTAGAAAAAAGCTTGTTCGAGAAGGTGTATCAAAAGGAATTCAATGACCTGGAGAAGAATACGGCGTGGTATCTGGATGAGCATCAATGCGTGCATTGGTGGCATCGTATTGCTGTGAATCAGCGCTCCTATGGTTTACAGGGCTGGCAGCGCCATAGGGTCTATCCAGATCTTCTGGCCTGCGTACACGGTACTCAAGATGGCAAATTCCGTTTCTCTGTATTGGAAACCAAGGGTGATCATCTGAAGGGTAACGATGATACCGAATACAAGCGCAAGCTATTTGAGCTTCTTACTGAATATGCTGATGTTACCGCAGAGGTAGGCCAATTGGCGCTTGAGGGACAGGATGAGCCGATTCGGTTCCAGATGGTAATGGAAAAGGACTGGAAAAATACAGTCTCTGAGTCATTGGGTTAGGCTTATTTTAGCTGCTAAAGCCTTGGCTTTTGATTTTCTGTTTTCTGGATAAGGAGTTGTGGCACTAACCAACGGTGTAACTCCTACATCGTTGGTTAGTGCTTTTCAGCCTAATTTCGGTTAACAAAGTCGTTCACTTCGTCGTGCTTGGAATCGGGAACGTCTGAGCCGGCATCACTACTGCCGGAATCGGTCGGAGCTTCACTGGTGCTCTGTGAGGCGCCTTGTTCCCTGATGGCCGAGGCGATCTTGCCGCCTGCGGTGTTGGAAAGGGATTCACGCGCACCCTCCATGTGGTTGCTGATCCCTTCTTTCGCAGCCTTTGCTGTGCCTTTGCCCAGGTTGGCCGCCACATCGCTCATATAGTTGACCCCGGTGTTCATGGCCGCAGCAAAGCTAGATGTCTTGCTGCCGCCGCTTCCCGCACCAACAGGGGCGTTTTTGAAGGCTCCTTGTCCTGATGACATGTTGGTATTTGCTTGTTTGAAGGCCGCATTTAGGGCTGAAGCCCCGCCGAACGCTTGTTTCGCTCCCGCTACCGCTGTAGCGCCCCCTGTGGCAACGGCTGCTCCACCAAGAGCCACGGCGCCCATGGCGGTGCCAGCGCCGAAGCCTCCTGGCCCGCTGATGCTGGAGCCGTTAATGATGCCGGCCACCATCTGGGGCACTTTATCGACCAAGAGGAACAGGATGATGGCGGCTATGGCCACTACAGCCAGTTCTTTCAGATGAATCCCCTCTGAAAGGCTGGTGTAGTAGTCATCTAGAATGCTATTTCCGATGCCGATAATCAGCACCATGGTCATAATGCTGGCCGCTAAACCCAGGACGGTTTTGAAGTAGTTGATGGCAATATCGCTCGTCCACTTGGAGCCGCCAAAGCCCAGGAAGAGGACGCCGGCATAGAGGAGAATCCAGGAACTGCATAGCAGTACGATCATGTTAGCGGCGATCAGGCACATCATAACAATAATGATCAGACCTAGAAAAAAGGCGAAAATAGACTCTGCCAACTGCCAGGCGCTGCTGTTATCAAGGATGCGAAAGAAGATCTCAAAACCCATATCCATTACGTTGCCTGGCACAAAGCCTTCACCAAGGCCGCTCGCTTTCCCCCCTATTTGCTGCAGACCCTCAATGATGTCAGAGGCCATATCCGGGCCGTTAATGAGCAACCACCAGTAGAAGCCGACGAAGACAGTAAAGCGGATGAATTCAGCGAAGAATTCCCCTATATCTGCCTGGCGTAGAGCCATAAAGCCGAAGGTGAAGATCATGGAGATAGCGACCAGGCACCAGAAAAGCCAGCTTGCCCGGTCTGTGATTACTACCGACCAGGAAGCCGCTTGATTCATGAAGGCATCGAGCACGTTCTCGGAGATGTCAGAATTGTTAACTGCTGCATTACCAGTTTTTCCTACGATGAGCAGCATGGTCATAGTTATGACCCTTAATTGCCACTGGTTAACGAGTTGAGCGAATTTCATGATAACGATCCCTGTTACTTCTCTTCCGTATCTTTGATGGAGCCAACGGTATAGCTCTTTCGCGAACTCTTCTTAAAATCGCCACCATGAATTTGTGTGGCTGATTTGGATTGATCTGTGGTTGGGTTGGTTGGCTCATTTTCTCCGCAGCCAGATAGCAATACTCCAGAGAAAAAGATGGTGCTTGCTAGAATGAACTTCATCGGGCGTCTCCCACAGTGTATGACTTCCTGCTACTTTCCTTGTACGTGCCCGCACGGAGGTTTTCTGAGCTGGCATGCTGCAGAGCCTCGCGACTGTTCTCAGCCTGCATACGGGCAACCAAAGCTTGGTTTTGCTGGGCCATCAGGGAGCGAATCTGCAGGAGCTGGGCAGACTGCTGGCTGGCAAACTGATTGGCATATTCCAGTGCGGCCAGACGGCCTTCCGGGTTCTGTGCCTGGTTCTGGAGCTGCCGCAGCCGTTGGGCATCCTGCTCTAGCTGATCCTGCTGCATCTGGACGCCCACCAGGGCCTTATCATTGGCCGCTTTCTGGGTGGTGCTGCCGGCGGCGTACAGATCGTCATAGGTGCCCCGGCAACCGTCTTCCTGGAAGCAGTTGATGTTGCGATACTCGCCCAGGTCGCCCCCGAATTTATCCAGCCAGGCATCGAGGCTGCCGGCCTGCTGGGAATACACCTTAATGGCGTCAGTGGCATCGATAAGCTGGTTGATCGTGGAATCGGTCTGATCCCAAAGATAGTCATTCACACCTGTGGTGTTCTTGATCTGATCTTCGAGCTGCAGCAACTGAGTCCGGTATTCCTCGATCTGCTTTGCCGTCTGGGACATATTTTCAATCGAGGACAGCGTGGTCTGGATGATGTTGGTCACGTCGATGGTGGCGATTCCAGCATTGGCAGAATTGAATGAGAGCAATACGAGAAGAGATGCAATAAATGTTTTATTCATGGTTGCAGCAATTTTAATCAGGATGTCGGGATGCTATCAGAAATGATGGCGGTATTTCTTTGAGGTTATGCACGATATTAGAGTTATTCCGAAATGGTTAATTTTAGCCGCTAAAATTTAGCGTAGGGTTATTCGCTTTTGTTTAGCTTTATGACGCCTATTCGGACCGGAATTCAGAATGACCTTTCGTGAATGTATGACGGTGAAATTTACATCCATGGAATTTTCGCCTGCTATTTTTGCTATTAGAGACCGGAATACAGGGTCACCCGATAACTCGAGGTTATTCCCATATTTGGTCTTGGCTAGAGAAAGCGTCGCAATAAGCGTCTCCTCCTTCGGCTGCGGCGGTAATATCAATTTCTCGCCATCGTCACGTACAGCCTGCCCATGAATCTGGTAAATAATGGTGCCTTTCCTGGTGACCCCATCGGCTCGGATTCCTGACGCCTGGTTGCCTTTTTTGTGCTGAGGCTGGCCGATACTATTACCCTGAGATGGCTTGGATCGCTGTGATCTCAGCACTTGCAGTGCCTCATCGTTACCCTGTTTTGCCTGATTTCTTAGCCACTCGTTCCAGCCTGGAAGAAGGTTTCGGCTCTTGATTTTATTCCGCTCTCTGGCGTATTTCTCACGGATGCTCTTAATCTCGTTCTGAAGTGAGCGGTTGATCCTCATATACACCAGGCGTTTTGCGGTTCGCCCACTGGCCAAAGTTCTAAGTGCCTGGCGCTTCAGGTTGGCAGAACGCCTGGCAGTGGCAATTAACTTTTCTCTTTTGTCAATGGCTTCTTTGATGGCTTGGCTTTGTAAGGCTCGCCCTTCCGATTTGGCTTTACTGTATTCAGCGAACAATTCTGCTGAATATGAGCCTCGCTGGACCGGCTCGCCTCGATACTCAACCTCTGGTTCCGGGGCTTGTCCTTCAATGGCGCGGTAGCCGCCAAGCCTTTTCTCAAGCCTTGTTTTTGAGAAATCACGACTGACGGTGCTGGCCTTCAGAGCTATCCCTGATCCCGATTTAAATACCAGGCCCGCCCCTTGCGGTACTAGCTTTATATCGTATTTCGCTATGGCTTCATGGAGCTGCTGCCAGGTTTCTGCTTCCTTCACCGCTTCCGCACAGTACTTGTGAACCCAGCTCAAGAGGCTTTCCCGACCGCTCATGTTCTCCATATCTTGTGCTCGGCCTTCAGCCAGCGTGCGCTTTTTTTTGTGATTATCGCGCTGCAGGTTGTGTTTTTTCTCTAGCTCCAAGCAGACGTTGTCCCGAATCCTGTAGTCGCGATATGGCTCATGCATGGTCAGGCGTACGGGATGAATTTTGTTGATCGCAAGGTGGATATGAAAATTATCTGTGTCTTGGTGGGCGACACTGATGCGCTGGTGCTCGCCATAGCCAAGTGCGTTACACATATCGGTTTCTATGATTTTCAAGACCTCTGTTTTGGGTGTCTCTCCCTCGGGAAAGGAAATAACCAGGTGGTAGGTTTTATCGCCAGTAGCTCTTTGGTTGAGGCCTTGAGTGGTCTCAATCTCCAGGGCTGCCCACTCCGGGGTTTCTGAGCGGCAGTTAGTGATCGAGATGGAACCGACCCTGAATTCCTTGCCCTGGGAATTGACCAAATAGTTGGCCAGCCTGCTGAAGCTGCTCTTGCCGCCGTGGTTCATGGTGACCCGTTTGCTGATCATGAGAACTTTAGCCGCTAAAGTTTTAGCGCGGAGGCTTTTTGGAAGAGAAGGGCTTGAATGGTTTTAGTGTCTCTAAGGGCAGCCAGGATGATGCTTTCGAGTCTGGCAGGGTTGTACCCCTCAAATTCAAGCTTCTCGTCGTTGGTCAGCCACATTTTCAGCAAGCCGCCAATTCGGCCTAAATCGGCATTGATCTTCACTAGCTCCATTACTGCTTCCTTGTCAGCTATGCCTGTCACTGGCGTACCCATTCCGACATTTCGTAAATAGGCGGAAGCGCTAAGGCCCGCGGACTTTGCCTTATTCACAATGTCACCTTTTTCATCAGGCAACACCCATACCTTAATGGGGGTTGTGCCTTTTCGAGTTGGCGATCCATTCATCATTATCTCTTTCGGCGGTAGCCTTTGCCTCGCAGAGTAGGACCCGTTGAGCACTTGTGCGAATAAGGATTGTGAAGTGGTGCGCCGGGCTTGTCCCGGTGGGCCTACTTCACCTGTCCTGCCATAATAAAAAACACTTTTAAAACGATTTATGATGCGATCCTATCGCTTTTTATTTGCTTTTTTAAAGCCGAAATAAGAGATTTTTTATTGGCTTAGTAATTTGGCGAAAGTGGGAGTAATTAATGATGCTGAAAATCGCTATAAAAGCATTTGGAGGAGTAAAAATAGTGGTCTGGAAGCAGAGTAAAAGCGTTGTGGCAGCGTTTCTGGCGAGGCCATCCTTGGAGGGCTATTTGAATTTGGCTCTTCTTTTATGCTGTTTTCTCAGCTTGTTCTTGGCCCAAAGCCCATCCCTTTGCATCTCACGTCGCAGATCTTCAATTTCTTCTTGTGTCAGTTTTCTGGGGCCTTGATCTGATCCTGATGCTGAATTTGACGTCATGTCTTGTTCCTTTCGTCCAGTGTTCAAAAAACCTTTAGCCGCTAAAGGATCCCCGTGCGATCAGTATCGATCTGTTTTCATGCTAGAAGGACTATTTGTCTTTGTTGGCTTTCCGAAGCCGCAGCCTTTCTTGCATCCTTTTGAGGTCGTGTTTTGCCTCTTCTCGAAGTGCTTCGATTTCCTGCTCGGTGAGCCGCCTTGGCCCAAGATCAGAGTGGGGTGGTGATCTGTCGTTCATTTCCCCTCCGTTGTCACTTGTGGATGATTATGCTTTAGCCGCTAAATTGACGATGGTTATCATGGGCAAAGCACTAAGACTGTTTGTCGTTTTTCCGGGCCTTGCGAAGGCGAAGCTGCTCTAGCCCCCATTCTATGTCCCGCTTGGTCTCTTCCCGAAGTTCCTGGATTTCCTGCTCGGTAAGCCGTCTAGGTCCATGGTCATGGCGATATGGTGGTCTGTCGTTCATTTTTCTCTCCGCTACAGTGTTATTTGGCTGCTCTCATTTTAGCCGCTAAAGGTGGGAATGTGTCAGCTTCGCTGACGGGTTGAACGCCAAGATGGGGTGTGAGAGGCGTATTCTGGTGTTGTGTGCCTTTTCTTGGCGTTGAATGGTCAGCGTAGCTGACACTTGGCGAGCCCTGTCTGAGCCTGAAAGGCGCGGACTGGGCCGCGCAGCGTAGTTATTATTAGTAATATCCTAGTACGGAATTCGATGTGATCGATGTATGCCAGTAATGGCGGGGGCTACAGCGAATTTTTTGAAGTAAGAACGTGACCGTTGGGCCGGTAAAGCGTGACTGTTTGGCCGGTAAAAAGTGACCGTTTGGCCGGTACTAGTATCGCTCTACTAATCGCGGACGCTTTATAGTGGCTTTGAGTGTGGCACCTCGTCCCTGAATTGTTACTTTCCAGCCAGGAAGCCTGTTAATTTCCTCCAACGCTGCGCTAATTCGTCCCCGGCGCTTACGGTTAGTGGAGGCCTTCTTGGGAGGCCCCCAGACCTTCTCGGCAAGCCGGTCAAGCCGAATACTGTTTTGGCCGCCCTGTCGCAACCATGCCGATAGCCATGCATGGGCTATCTTTGCGGTATCACCCTCCAGTTTCCGGCGCTCTGTCAGCGATACATGCACATGGTGCCCGGACAGCGCTTCAGCGAAGCGGGGATTCAAGGCAATATGAATTTGTCCTCCAGGGGTTTTGGCGTAGGAGAGAAGCCGCATAGACCAGTCATAACCGTCCCTGCGAGCGCGGCAACCTACCATGCTGAGACGTTCCAGGCAGCTTTCAAGCAACCCATAATTTCGTCCCTTGTCATCAAGTCTTGCTGCCTGTATTAGCGCGTAGCGGGTGGTTTTAACCACGATTGCTTGGTCCATTACTGCACTTTCTGATGGTTCGAGATCAAGCCACAATTGCTGTCCCCTTGGGTGGGCCGCTTCTGCTCCGAGCCTGGGGGCTTGACCTGCTCCATTTAGCATGCCGGCGAGCCCAATGGCTCCCAGTAAAACCGCCTGATCACGACTATCAAGCCCTTGCCATACATTGAACTTAAGCTTTAATCCGCCATGCTCGTGTTCAATGGTTGTCCCGCCAGGTCTACGGCCTCTGAAGACGGGGCGGAATAGTGCGACCAGGGCCAGGGCCGGATCTTGACGAGCATGGTCCACTTCAGCTCCATGGTGATTAACCAGAATAGTCATTGGCTGCTTTTGATTTATTTGTCTTTGAATTTTTGGGTGAGAGGGGAAATAGCTGTACGAGGCTTAGTAGGCCGTCATCGTTTCTTTTGTACCAGCGGTCATCAGGCCTGGCGCCGTAATTTTGCTTGCTGACGCCAAAACGAATAAACCGCTTTCTGTCTGTAGGGCAGATAGGCCGATTACCAAATGGGGTTTCTGAGAGATTTTTAGATTCATGCTCTGTCATAGCGACCATATAGCCGCACCAACGAGCGTTGTCGATTAGTGATGATGCTCCTCGTGCTGAGTGCTGCTGATCAATATAGCTGTCTCGAATGCCACTCTTGCTGCTGTGATGTAGAAAGAGGACGGCTGATCCTGTTTTTACTGCCACGGTTTCTAAACTTCTAAGAAGCTGAGCCATCTCACTATTACTGTTTTCATTGAGTTGATGGAAACGGCTAAGAGTGTCCAGAATTATGAGTCTAGCTCCTTCGGAATCCTGGATGATTTTTGACCTATGTTTTTCGCTCATTACGTCGATAGATGTTCCCGCAATTGGTATTACGGATAGCCACTTGTTGGCCAGCATTCGTTCTGATCGAGAGAGATTCTTGCCTATTGCATGGAGGCGTAGTCTTAAGATATCACCAGGATCTTCGGCGGCTAGATAGATTACTTTTCTGGCTTTATCTGTGCGGAGATCTATTAAATCGGGAGCTGATCCGCCAGTGGCTACGCTAATGGCTACCTGTAATGCCCAGAAGCTTTTCCCGACTCCACCAGGAGCTATTAATGCTCCTACTGTTCCTGCTAAAAGCCCAGGCCAGACAAAATCAAGTTCTGGTGGTGTATCTTCAAAAGCGGCTTGTATGTTTAGCTTCATACAGAGCCCCGTGTATCAATGTCGTTATCTTCACTAAGAACCTCGGCAATTTCAGAAGTGCGGAAGTAAACCCTGCGGCCAATTTTTAAACGAGCTTGGTTTATTCTTGTTGCCCATTCACTGCTGTTTCTCAAGCTGATTCGTAACCCTTCCGGTGAGCGATCCAATATATCGGCGAGTTGGCTGATGCTGAGAAGAGGGCCGAAACTTTGGAGGAGGGTTTCTTCAATAGTCATGGCGTAACCTTTGGTTATTAATTTCAATTCACGCATAGGCTACGGTAGGATGATTTTAATGACATTAAGATAGTTGGTGGGTTATGGCTGATTTTGAAAAAATAAAATATTTTTGTGTGGTCGGTGAGTGTGACCCTGTTGTTGGGAATGCAATTAATGAGTTTTTTTCTGGGTGGGAGGGGTTCTCTATTTCTTCTAGGAAAAAACCTCTTTTCTCTTTGATTCGTGATGTGATCGACGATTCGATTAAGTCATATTGGTCCTCCGTTTCGGAGGTCCAAGTACTCTATTATTATGGTTATGATAGGCCTTTCAGTGTGGTTTGTTATGAGGTCGGTTTTGATAGAATGAGTCAAATCATTCGTGACTGCGTGCGTTGCATGGTGCTGGATAATGATTTTTCGAAAAACCAGGTCCACATTGATACTTTGGAGTCACTGGTCTATTTATGCTACGAGTGCGCAGATAAAAAAGTATCTAAGAAAACGCGTCGAGGGGAAGGGATTAACCTTCAGAGGAGAGGGCGTTTTTGTCGATATTGCGGCAATCTCTCAGAGTTTGCGATGTATTATCAGGGGCTTTTGGATGTGGGCGACAAGAAGACTCGTTTGAGCTCTCGCTATTGTCATGAGCATAAGCCTCGATTCCCTAATGGTGCTTGGAATATCAAATACAAGCGGGTCAGGAACAACCAGGACGTTTTTGATTTGGAACTAGCTCGCTTGTATAGGCAGGGGGCTAAACCAGAGTTTCCAAGCTCTGGCAGTGGTAATGAGCTTATCGATAGATACTTTTTTTGCTTGATTAATCAGCACGTCAATCTGCCGCCAGTGCACGCCGAAATTAGAAATCTTGCTAGATGTATGGTTGACGAGAGGCTAACGGATAGGAAAAAGGAAATTGCCATTCTGATGCGTGCGGGGCTTTCCCAGGCGGATGTAGGAAGGATGCTAGGGATTAAGCCCCAAACGGTACACAAACTGGTCGCTAGCCTTTCTAGGCTGTCCCCTATTTTTCGGCTCGACAAGCCGTAGTGGCGTCTCGTGTCTTTGTTCGATGTAAATTTTCGGGCGGAGAGGGGGCTGTTTCGCGATTTCTGGTTGAAGTCGTAATAGGTCAAGTTGGATTCTTTAGCGGCTAAATTTTAACTCTAATGCGATATTGGTATTCGTTAGTAGCTTTTATTGTCAATTCCATCAATGCCTCTCTTGTCAGGCAGTTCGCCTTGATTGCGATCACAGAGGAAGTCTGACGGCATTGAATACTTATCCAGCATGGCAAAGAACTCACTCCAGCCATTGGGCTTGCTGCTCAAAATAATGTCACCTGTTTCCGGGTCGCGTCGGATATAAACCTCGTCGGTATCAAAACGATAACGGGCTGGCAGTCTAACTGCCTGGCTGCGGCCATTCATAAAAAGTTTGGCTGTGTCGCTCATCAGTACGCCTCCTCCTGTCGATTGGCACGGCCGTTCAGTAAAATCGAAACATACGCTTTTCCTCTCACTGCAACGGTTGTCGCTTTGGGCATTATCGGTTTTTTATTGCACGCTTTGAGGCTATCGAATCCAGCTCATCTACCAGGTCTTCCGCTCTCAAGTGCGTGTATCGTTTTAGCATCTGCATGGACTTGTGCCCGCTGATAGCGGCCACTTGCTGGTCGCTGAGCCCGCCTTCTACTAGCCGGCTTACTGCTTCATGGCGTAGATCATGGAAGTGTAGCTCTTTCAATCCGGCGTTTTCCTTCGCCTTCAGCCAGGGTTTGTTGAAGTTATAGGGCCTGCGTTGTCCGTCCCTGCCTGGCTCGCCAAAGAACACCAGGTCTGTATCTATGGGGCGGATGGGATTGTCCTGGGCCTCCTGCAGTATCGCTACCGCTGCACTGGAAAGTGGGACGGTTCGCGGTGCGGTGTTCTTGGTCTCAAGGAGGCGCACAACCCGCCGTTTCAGGTCGATCTGGTTGCGTCGTAGTGTGGTGATCTCTGCCGAACGCATACCGGTTTCCAGGGCCAGCCGTACGATCCAGCCAAGCATGGGGTTGGAGTGGCTATCGACTGCTGCCAACAGGCGTTCTTCTTCCGCCTGGCTTAGTCGGCGCTCACGGCCGGGTGGTGGGGCAGGGCGACGGATATTTTGCACTGGGTTGGCCGGCAGACCGATTCCCCATTCCCTGATAGCGGTATTGAACATATGACCGAGCAACGCCAGGTCGAGTCTTACCGTGTTGGGTGAGCGAGGTTTGGGGTCAGGATTCCCTTTGGCGTCTTTGCGGTCCAAACCTGCGAGACGTTCATCGCGATACTTGGCAATGATCTCTGGCGATAGGGCGGCGAGAGAATATTTGCCCAAGCCTTTGATTAGTGGTTTGGAGTGCCTGAGGTCACAGGCTGCAGAAGCGGGGCGCTTGGTTGGGGATACTTCTGCCAGGTAACGCTTGAGCGCGTCCGCCACGGTCATTCGTTCTGCCGGGGCGCGTTGGATGTAGACGCCGCGCACCATTTCATCTTCGGTCCGACGCGACCAATCTTCCGCATCGCGTTTGGTGCGAAAGGTCTTTGAGGTCGTGGGGAACCCGGTTTTGCGAATGACGGCTTTCCATGTGCCGGAAGGGGTTTTGACGAGTGTTGCCATAGCCTTATCGATCCCTGCTGTATTCGGCCACTGTACCGAAATTGTACCTTTGAGAGAAATCGATTGGTGCCAGGCTAAATGGCTGAGAGGGAATTGCCGTATTGGCTTTATTACCCTTCTGATTTAAAAGGAAAAAATAGAGCGTTTGGCGTAAGAGAATGGTGGGCCCACCAGGACTTGAACCTGGGACCAATCGATTATGAGTCGACTGCTCTAACCAACTGAGCTATAGGCCCTGAGAGATCGCCTGACACCGGATGCTCGACGCCTGAGGCAATGCCAGCGCTAACGCGCGGGCACGGATTATAACGTGTATTTGATTCCGGGAAAGGCTGTTTGTTTTTGTTTTGCTTGCCGGGCTGCGAAGCAGCCCGGTAGCGTCAGGCGTTCTTTACAGGTCGCCGTCCAGGAAGCTGCGCAGGTGTTCGCTGCGGCTCGGGTGGCGCAGTTTGCGCAGCGCCTTGGCTTCTATCTGACGGATACGCTCACGGGTTACGTCGAACTGTTTGCCCACTTCCTCAAGGGTGTGGTCAGTGTTCATGTCGATACCGAAGCGCATGCGCAGGACTTTGGCTTCACGGGCGGTCAGGTTGGCCAGCACATCACGGGTGGCTTCTTCCAGGCCCAGTGAGGTGGCAGAGTCCACTGGCGATTCCATGTTGCCGTCTTCGATAAAGTCGCCGAGGCTGGAATCTTCATCGTCACCGATGGGGGTTTCCATGGAGATCGGCTCTTTGGCGATCTTCAGTACCTTGCGGACTTTGTCTTCCGGCATTTCCAGACGGACGCCCAGCTCTTCCGGGGTCGGTTCGCGGCCCATTTCCTGCAGCATCTGACGTTGTACCCGGTTGATCTTGTTGATGGTCTCTATCATGTGTACCGGGATACGGATGGTGCGCGCCTGGTCGGCGATGGAGCGGGTGATGGCCTGACGAATCCACCAGGTCGCATAGGTGGAGAACTTGTAACCACGGCGGTATTCGAACTTGTCCACGGCTTTCATCAGGCCAATGTTGCCTTCCTGAATCAGGTCGAGGAATTGCAGGCCACGGTTGGTGTATTTCTTGGCGATGGAAATAACCAGACGCAGGTTGGCTTCCACCATTTCTTTCTTGGCGCGACGGGCTTTTGCTTCACCGATGGAAATGCGACGGTTGATTTCCTTGATGTCGCCCACGGGCAGGCCAATGATGTCTTCAATGGTGCCGATCTTGCGTTGGGCACGTTGAACATCTTCTTTGACTGCACCGAGTTTGTCGGCGATGGCTTTGCCTTTTTTGGTTTTCAGCTGGCCATCGATCCAGTCCATGTTGGTTTCGTTGCCAGGGAATACCTTGATGAAATCCTTGCGATCCATGCCGCCGCGGCGAATGGTGGCGGACATGATCTGACGCTCGAATTTACGCACCAGGTCCAGGTTGTCGCGGGCACCGACGAGCATGCCGTCGAAAATGCGCGGCACCAGTTTGAACAGGGTGAAGTGTTCGGCCAGTGCTTCCAGAGCCTTGGCACTGGAGGCGTGATCGCGACCGTTGCGCTTGAGTGAGCGCTCGGCTTTTTCGTGCAGTTTTTTCAGCGTTTCGAAACGCTCTGCCGCCAGGACAGGATCCAGGCCGCCTTCATCTTCTTCTTCATCGTCGTCGCCGTCTTTGTCGTCAGTGCCTTCTTCCTTGGCTTTTTCTTTGGCCTTGGCTTTTTCTTCCGCCGCTTTCTTGGCTTTTTCGGCGAAGGCAGGATCCCGGTTGACGTTGGTTGCCGCAGCGCCATCGTCGTTGGGATCCAGGTAACCGGCAATGATGTCGGTTAGCTTGCGTTCTTCGTTTTCCACGCGAGCGTATTCGTCGATCACCATGTCGACGGCGCCGGGCCAGAAGGCGAGGGCGTGCAGGACTTCACGGGTGCCTTCTTCGATACGCTTGGCAATTTCGATTTCGCCTTCGCGGGTCAGCAGCTCCACGGTACCCATTTCGCGCATGTACATGCGCACCGGGTCGGTGGTGCGGCCGGGTTCGTTTTCTACGGAGGCGAGCACGGCAGCGGCTTCTTCAGCGGCGACTTCGTCGGTGCTGTCGGCGCTTTCATCGATCGTCAACTGATCGGCATCGGCGGCTTTTTCCACCACGGTGATGCCCATGTCGTTGATCATCTGAATGATGTCTTCCACTTGATCGGTGTCGGTAATGGAATCCGGCAAGTGGTCATTCACTTCGGCGTAGGTAAGGTAGCCCTGTTCCTTACCCAGTGCGATCAACTGCTTCAGCTGAGATTGTTGCTGCTGCTTTTGAGTCGTCATGCAATAAAGCCCGTAACGTCGTGCTGGAAGCTTGCGCTGGCCAGCGTGATGGTGGCGTGGGAAAACGGCGTATTATACCGGGATGTGGGGGCTACGGCCAGTCAATGCAACCCCGGGCGTATGGTACGGACCGGGTTAGTCGAAGGGTTTGCGGGCGTGCTGGCGCGCTTCGGCCAGGGCTTTATGTAGCGCTTGCCAGTGTGCCGGGTCGGGCATGCCGGCCTGTTCCACTTCCAGCAAGGCGGCTTCCAGCCGGGTGACTTCCAGCTGTGACAGGGCATCCAGCCATAGCCGGGTGGCCATTTCTTCGGCCATGGGCGGCTTGAGGCTGGCCTTGAGCAGGCGAGACAGGGTTTCGCCCTGCTCCAGCGCCATCAGGGCGCCCAGCAGCGCGGCGGCGCTGTGGTTCTGTCGGCACAGGCTAGCTACCTGGACCAGCAGGTCGATATGCGGCAACGGGAGCGTGTCGATGCCCTCCGGGAGCGGGTGCTGGTCAATCAGTGAAGGGTAATCCAGCAGCACCAGCACCAGGCGCTCAGCCAGGGTGAGCGGGCCTTTGCGGCCGCTGTTCTGGCGCGGGTTGGGGCGTGTGCGATTGGGGTTGCCGCCGTTGAAACCGGCATTGCCCTGGTTGCCGTCGTCCGCAAAGCCGAAGTCTTCCGGGTAGGGCATGCCAGGGTCGTCCTCCGCCGGCGGATAGCCTGCATCTTCGTAGCCGTACGCGGTGGCCTCCTGGCTGGGCTCGGAGGGTGCCGGTGGCGTGGCCGGGCGGGGCGCTGCCGGGGCCGGTTTGAGCTGGATCAGCGATTCCTTGTCCAGCCGGGTAAGGCGGCTGAGTTCTTCGGTGAGCAGGGCGCGATAAACCGGGCCGGCGGGTTTGTCCAGGTAGGGCAGGGCGAGCCGGGCCAGCCGGGCGCGGCCGTCCACCGTGTCCAGGTCGAGCCCTTCGGACAGGTGCCGGAACAGGTAAGTGGACAGGGCGTCGGCTTTGTCAGTAAGTGCTCGCAACGCCTCCGGGCCTTGCTGACGTACGAGTGTGTCCGGGTCCTCGCCGTCTGGAAGGAACAGAAAGCGCACTTGCTTGCCGTCATCCAGAGCTGGCAGCAGTGATTCGAGAGCTCGCCAAGCGGCGCGGACGCCGGCCTTGTCGCCATCGAAACAGAGGATCACTTCGTTGACCTGGCGAAACAGTTTGCGGGCGTGATCTTCGGTGGTGGCGGTGCCCAGGGTGGCGACCACGTTGGGCACGCCATGCTGGGTCAGGGCGATCACGTCCATGTAGCCTTCCACCACATAGAGTCGGTCACTGCGGTCGCGGCTCTGACGCCATTCCCACAGGCCGTAGAGCTCCTGGCCCTTGTGGAAGACAGGTGTTTCCGGGCTGTTCAGGTATTTCGGTTTGCCGTCACCCAGCACCCGGCCGCCAAAGCCGATGGTGCGCCCGCGACTGTCGCGGATCGGGAAGATGATGCGATCGCGGAATTTGTCGTAGGTGCGGCCGGTGTCGTCCTTGCGCACCAGCAGCCCGCCGGTGAGGGCATGTTCCAGGCTGGTTTCGGTGAGCGACAGGCCGTTGATCAAATTGTCATAGCCGGGTGGGGCAAAACCAAGTGCGAACGTTTTTGCAATTTGGCCGCTTAATCCCCGATTTTTAAGGTAGTTCACCGCTTTTTGGCGCTCGGGTGCCTGGCGGAGCTGTTGTGCGTAGAACTTTTCGGCACGGCTGAGCAGGTCGTAAAGCGATTGCAGGCGGTCTTTTTTTTGTCGATCTGCGGCGGTTTCCGGGCGGGATTCGGGCACTTCCATGCCGGCCCGGCTAGCCAGTTGCTTGACCGCCTCGGGGAAACTCAGGTGCTCGTATTCCATCAGGAAGCCCACCGCATTGCCGGAGGCGCCGCAGCCGAAGCAATAATAGAATTGCTTGTCTGGGGCCACGGTGAAGGAGGGGGTTTTTTCCTGGTGGAAGGGGCAGCAGGCGCTGTAGTTGCGGCCGGTTTTTTTCAGGGGCACGCGGGAATCAATCAGCTCTACCAGGTCGGTGCGGGCCAACAGATCTTGTGTGAAATTTTCCGGAATGCGTGCCATGGAACTGATTCTGCCAGAACGGTGGGCCATTCAAACAGAATTGCCATTGTGAAGAAAGTTCTATGCGGGGCAGTAGGATGCTAGATGCAGGCCGCTGGGGTCATCGAAAATAGACTGGCTGGAGTGTCGGGGGAGTTGCTTAGGCTAGCTTGGCGCGAACCTTGCCGCTGGCGGCGCCCATATCGGCACGACCTTGCAATTTCGGCTTGAGAATACCCATCACCTTGCCCATATCCTGCATACCGGACGCGCCGGTTTGCGCCATGGCGTCATCGATAAGGGAGTCGATTTCGGCATCGCTGAGCTGGGTGGGGAGGAATTCCTGCAGTACCACGATTTCCGCTTCTTCGGTTTCCGCCAGTTCCGGGCGGTCCGCGTCGCGGTATTGTGCGGCTGAATCCTTGCGCTGCTTGATCAGCTTGTCGAGCAACGCCAGTACACGGGCATCATCGGGTTCGATGCGCTCGTCCACTTCAATTTGCTTGATCGCTGCCAGCGCCATACGAAAAACGCCAAGACGTGCCTTTTCTTTGGCACGCATGGCGTCTTTCATGGCTGCAGTGAGCTGCCCTTTGAGCGCACTCATCAGACGTCTATACCTTAGTACAAACGTTTGCGTGCGAGTTGCTCACGCTGCAGTTTTTTAAGGTGACGCTTGACGGCTGCGGCACGCTTGCGCTTACGCTCTTGTGTGGGCTTCTCGTACTGCTCGCGACGACGCACTTCAGAGAGAATACCCGCTTTTTCACAGCCACGCTTGAAACGGCGCAGGGCCACATCAAACGGTTCGCCTTCTTTCACCTTCACCTGAGGCATGAAGAATCACCTTCCTAGAAATTAGAGTTTATGGGTTCGCCGCGGGCTCAGGTGGTCCCGGGGTGCGGCGAGGCGGGGATTCTACCTGAGTGGGGAATAAATGCAAATCCGGGCGTCTGGCGCTATCATGGCGCCGCAATTTCACAGGGTTGAGCACCATGCGCGTATTGGGTATTGAATCGAGCTGCGACGAGACCGGCGTGGCCATCTATGACACCGAGCAGGGCCTGCTGGGTCAGGCGCTCTATAGTCAGGTGGAGATGCATGCCCGTTATGGCGGGGTGGTGCCGGAGCTGGCCAGCCGTGACCATGTTCAGCGGGTGCTGCCGCTGGTGCGTGAAGTGATGGATGCCGCCGATACGCGGGCGGAGCAGCTTGATGGTATTGCCTATACTGCCGGCCCGGGGCTGGCAGGCGCCTTGCTGGTGGGTGCTGGGGTTGCCCGTTCGCTGGCGTTCGGCTGGGATTTGCCCGCTGTGGCCGTGCATCATATGGAAGGGCACCTGCTGGCACCGTTGCTGGAACCCAATGCGCCGGCGTTTCCGTTTGTGGCCCTGCTGGTCAGTGGCGGGCATACCCTGTTGCTGGATGCCCAGGGGTTGGGAGATTACGCCATTCTGGGCGAATCAGTGGATGATGCTGCCGGTGAAGCGTTCGACAAGGCCGCCAAGATGATGGGGCTGGGTTATCCGGGTGGGCCACGCATTGCTGCGCTGGCCCAGCAGGGCACAGCGGGGCGATTCCGCTTTCCCCGCCCGATGACGGATCGTCCGGGGCTGGATATGAGCTTTTCTGGCCTGAAGACCTTCACCCTCAATACCATCAATGATTTGGGCGGAAAAGACGTCTTGAGCGAGCAGGATCGGGCCGATATTGCCCGTGCGTTTGAAGAGGCGGCGGTGGATACCCTGGTAATCAAATGCCGCCGTGCGGTGGAGCAGACCGGGCACAAACGGTTAGTCATGGCCGGAGGCGTCAGTGCCAACCAGTCGTTGCGCGTCAAGTTGGCCGAGCAGATGAAGAAGCGTGGTGTGGACGTCTACTATCCGGCTCCCCAGTACTGTACCGATAATGGCGCCATGATCGCCTTTGCCGGTGCCTTGCGATTGCAGGCCGGTGAGCAGGCCGCCTTGCCCATCAAGATCCGCCCGCGCTGGCCGCTGACGGAGTTGGCCTCACTCTAAGCGGCCAGCCGCCTTTCTGTAGGAGCACCTCTTGAGGTGCGAACCACGCGTCAGCGTGGAAATCGCCCGCAGGGCGATCAGGACTGCCAGGCATCGCGTGAGTAATCTGGTGGCACCTGCAAGTCCTGCTTCCTTGCTCAGCCTCGGATTCGTCCCTCAAGAGGAACTCCTGCAGCGGCTTTGTTGATATCAAGAATCGCGCCGCCAGCGAGGCTCCTACGGCTGAGGGCTCAATCCTTCTTCCGGAACCCCAGTTCTTCTCCACGCAGGATTTTCTGCAGATTGCTGCGGTGCCGGGCGATCATCACCAGAGACAGAGCTAGCATGGGCCAGAAAGCCTGGGGCAGCCAGGCAAAGATACACGCCGGTGCTACTACAAAAGCGCTGAGTGAGGCGATGGAAGAAATGCGGTTGAGGGCAAAGACCAGCAGCCAGGTGCCACCGGCAAGCAGCCCGCTGGGCCAGTGCAGGGCGAACAACAGCCCGAAAGCTGTGGCCACGCCCTTACCACCCTGAAAATGGAAGAACACCGGGTACAGGTGGCCCAGAAAGGCGAAGGTGCCCACCAGGGCGGCGACAAAGGGGCCCATGTCGAGAGAGCGGGCCAATATCACCGGAATGACCCCTTTAAGTACGTCACCGAGCAGGGTGAGCGCGGCCGCCGGTTTGCCGCCAATGCGCAATACATTGGTGGCCCCGGGGTTGTTGGAGCCCTCGGTGCGCGGGTCCGGATAACCGAACAATCGACACACCAGAATGGCGCTGGAAATAGAGCCCATCAGATAGCCGGCTATGCACAATGGCACTAGCCAAAACCAGACGTCCTGTAATGTCCCTGCTTGCACCGGCTATAATCTCCCTTCAATCGCTGAGGCAGCGAAATTTGCGCCCTGTAATACATGGGGTGACATTGTACACAGCAGGGCGTTATTGCCTGCGCTGCAAGCGTAACATCTGATTACCTGAAATGGGATTCATCCGCCAGAGGCCCTGTGTCAGCGTAGGTGCCGGTGAATGCCACGCCAAGAGATCGAGTATGGATATTGTTTATATCAATGATTTGAAAGTGGATACCGTGATCGGCATTTTTGACTGGGAGCGCCGTATTCGCCAGACCGTCAGTCTGGATCTGGAGATGGCGGCGGACATTCGCAGAGGGGCAGCATCGGATCACATCGACGATGCCCTGGACTACAAGGCTATCGGCAAGCGGTTGATTGCCTTTATCGAAAGCAGCGAGTTTCAGCTGGTTGAGACGCTGGCCGAGAACGTGGCGCAGCTGGTGCTCAACGAATTTCAGGTGCCGTGGTTGAAGCTGCGGCTCAGCAAACCGGGCGCCCTGCGTGGTGCGCGGGATGTGGGTGTGATCATTGAGCGGGGTGAACGTCCCGATGGGTGAAGCGCTGGAAGGTGACGCGTCTCAGGCTCAGGTATTCCTTAGCCTGGGCTCCAATATAGACCGTGAGCACAATATCCGCTCTGGGCTGAAAGCGCTGGCCCCGCTATTTTCACCGCTGGCAATCAGTCCGGTGTATGAAAGTGAAGCGGTGGGTTTTGACGGCGATGCTTTTTATAACCTGGTGGTAGGGCTGAAGACGACCCTGAGTGTCGGGGACCTGGCGGCTTGCCTGAAGGACATCGAAAAAGACCATGGCCGGGTACGTGGCGAGAAGAAGTTTTCCAGCCGAACCCTGGATATCGATATTCTTACCTACGACGACTGTGTGGGGGAAGTGGATGGGGTGCAGCTGCCCCGCGATGAAATTCTCAAACACGCTTTTGTGTTGAAACCCCTGGTGGATCTGGCCCCGGATGCCCAGCACCCCGAAACAAAAACCTCTTACCGCACGCTTTTGGAAACAGCGAATTTCAGCGATCAGAAATTGTGGGTGGTGCCGTTCGAGGATAAATAACGGCGCGGTTCGTCGGTCCCGGCTATGGGTCTCGGAACGCAGCATGTCGGATTACGCCTTTAGGCTAATTCGACCTACTGGAGACGAACCGTTTCGCGGGCAGCGCAGCCACCGTTCGGCACCCAGTATCGCCCGCGTTGCAGCGTGTGGCGTGAAGCGTGCCGCGTCTCTTTTTAATACCAATGCGGTGCCATATCGCTTTGGGCCCAACGAAAGAAATCGTATTCCAGCCGTGAAATGCCACCCGGGTAGAGGTGCTCGATACGCTGAAGTGTTGGGCGCTGGTGGGTTTTCTCCAGGTCCTGAAGCATTTGTCGCAGGGTAGCGCGGCCCACGGGTTTGGACATGAGAAAAGCGGTAGTGGCCCAGGCAACCGTATAGGGAATGGCGTTTAGCTGGTGGGCCATTTTTCGCCATTGCGCATCGTCCAGGGACAGATACTGCCGCAGAGTAATCAGCCGTTGCTGTTCAATCCAGGTCTGAACCCGCTCCTGCGCATCCGGCAGCGCACTGATTTTCAGGCGACCGTCCGGTTGTGTTTCCAGGGTCTGGAAATACTGTGCCAGGCCTTCTTGCAACCAGACCGGGGCCGAGGGTGATAACTGGTAGAGCAGAACGTGGCTGGATTCATGCAGGATGGTCTGGGCAACTTGCCGTTCATCATCGGCCCATCGCCACACTGCCACTTCATTGGTGGCAGGAATAAAGACGCCGGCATAGTGGCGGCTGCTGGAGCCTATGCGGTCAACCATCCATTGCTGGAAGTCGTCCTGTTTTTCAATCAGGTATAAATTGACTTCCGCGGTGCCATGCAGGTCCAGGCCGAAATCCCGGCGGTAGCGCTGGTAAATGTTGCGGATGTTATCCAGCGTTTGTTGTTGCAGGTCGCCGGAGAGGGTGAAGTCCTGACGTTTAATCTGGATTTCGAGTTCTTTGAGTTGTGGGCTGATGTTCGGGGTGATGGTTTGGGTTTGTACGTCTTCCGGTGGCCGGTCACCAAAGTGCAATTTACCGTTGGCGTCACGCCACTGGAAAATTTCTGCCCGGGCGATGTCGCCGAGCAGGAGACTGAGGGTGAGAGCAAGCGCTAGAAGTCGCAATGTTCGTCAATCCATTTGCGGGTTTTTTTCTGGTCTGCGGCAACTTCGTCTGCTGTTGCGCCGCGCCGTGAGCCGTCTTCTTCAATGTATTCGAAAGGGCCTTTGAGCATTTTCAGGCGGTCTTGTGCTTCCGCGCAGGGTTTGGCAAAACGTTCCTGGTGTTGTCTTCGGGCGGCTTCTTCGGCCTGGGCTTTTTCCCGGGCCTGGGTACGCTGGCTTTCCAGCAGGCGCTGGGTGCGGGCATGAATATCGCGTGCATCCTCCTGACCAATTTTGGGGGGAGCTTTCACGTCGAGAGTGTCATGTTGTTCTTTTGGCGCCTTGTCCCCGAATTGCCAATTTCCGTTGACGTCTTTCCAGCGATAGATTTCTGCACTGGCAGACATGACCGTCAGCGACAGAATTATTCCCCCGATTAATCTCATCATTTTCCTCGAGAGTCCTTCCCGTGTTTTGTTTTTAGCTTCCCTGCAAGGCCAGTGAACGTCCCCCGTCCACGGCCAATATTTGCCCAGTAATAAACGGTGCGGCAGTGGCCAACCAGTAAACCGTGTTGGCGATGTCATCCGGTTCACCGCTGCGCTTGAGCGCGGTGGCATCCTGAATCGCCTGCTGGTTCATTTGCCCCGCCTCCGGCCACAGGATTGGCCCCGGGGATACGCCGTTCACGCGAATCTCCGGCCCCAGCTCCCGAGCCAGGCTTTTTGTCATCATCGCAAGTCCTGCCTTGGCCATGCAATACAGGGTGTGGGTTTGCAGCGGTTTTTCTGCGTAGACATCGACTATGTTGATAATGCAGCCGTGTTGTTGGCGCAGGGCCGGCGTCAGTTGCTGGCTGAGAATAAAGGGGGCGCGCAGGTTGCTGTGAATCAATTTGTCCCAGTCGGCGTCGTCGGCCTGATCAATGGGCGTGGGGTAAAAACTGGAGGCATTATTCACCAGCAGGTCCAGTTGGCCGAAACAGGCCAGCGCATCGCTGGCCAGCTGGCGTACTGCGGTCGGCTGGTCCAGATCGGCTTGTAGCACGGCGGCACTGTTCGGGCGGGTTTGATTGAGATCTGTGGCCAGGCTTTCGGCTTCCTGCTGGCTGCCCCGGTAGTGAATGATCACCCGCATACCATGTTGATGCAGGGTACGAACGATCTGGGCGCCGATACGGCGGGCGCTGCCGGTAACCAGGGCGACGGGGGTTGTCATCAGGGATTGAGCTCCTGTTGTTTGAAAGTGGTGATGGCCTGGATGCGTGCTTTTTCGATGGCGTCGCCCAGGGCGGGCCCTTCAAGACCCTCAGCGCGCAAGGCGGCCACGTCCACAGACTGGAGCGCCTGGGCCGCACCGCGCAGGTAGTTTGCCTGGGGGTAGGCACGGTCTTCGAAACCGGTGCGGCCGCGGGCATCGGCTTCGCAGGCGCCCAGAAAATCTTCCAACCGTTCGGGGCGGCGGATCACATCCAGTGCCTTGAACAATTTCCACACGGTCTGCGGTTTCAGCTCCAGAGCGCGGTGGCAGTGGGTGTGGTATTCGGCCACCAGCGCGGCGGTGTCGGCGGCGTCCCGGGGGACGCGCAGCCGTTTCGACAAGGCGCGTGACAGTCGCGCGCTGCGAATTTCATGGGCGATATGCCGGGGCCACTCTGCCTGTGGTGTCTTGGCTTTGCCCAGATCGTGGCACAGCACAGCGTAGCGGGCTGTCAACGGCAGCTTGAGTGTTGCGGCCATTTCCAGGCATAGCCATTGATGCACCAGGGTATCCACTTCCGGGTGGTGGGCTTGCGGTTGGGGGACGCCATCCAGTGCGGCCAATTCGGGGAATAGTTTTTCCAGTGCGCCGCAGGCATGCAGGACCTGGAAAAAGACCTGGGGGGCCGGCTCCATGAGTGCCCGGCTGGTTTCTTTCCAGACCCGCTCGGGCACCAGATAATCCAGTTCGCCGCTGTCACTGAGCTGGCGCATCAGTGCCAGAGTGTCGTCCGCGACGCGGAAACCAAGCCAGTGATAACGGGCAGCGAATCGCGCCACACGCAATACTCGCAGCGGGTCTTCGGCAAAAGCCGGGGAGACATGTCGTAGCAGGCGAGCTTTCAGATCGACTTTGCCGCTGAAAGGGTCGACCACCTCGCCATCTTCTGAACGCGCCATGGCATTGATGGTCAGGTCGCGGCGAATCAGGTCCTCTTCCAGGGAAACGTCGCTGGCAGCATGAAAGGTAAAGCCGCCATAGCCGTGGCCGGATTTTCGTTCGGTACGGGCCAGGGCGTATTCTTCCTGGGTGCCGGGGTGCAGGAATACCGGGAAATCCTTGCCCACGGGACGGAATCCGTTGGCTTGCATTTCTTCCGGCGTGGCGCCAACCACGACCCAGTCCTTTTCCGTCACGGGGAGGCCGAGCAGGGAATCCCGCACCGCACCGCCCACCAGATACACTTTCATCTTGTTTACCTGTGAGTTCTTGAGCAGAATGGTCGCATGCTTTCTATCGTACTGAAACTGAACTCTTTGATGCTGGTCGTCGACCGCTGTGCACGCAAATGGCGTGCGCAGGGACGACGGCTGTGTGACTGAAAGTTTCAGTTCTCAAAAAGGCCGCAGCGTCCCCGACCTGCGGCCTTTTTTTATGGGGCCGCTTCACGCAACAGGCTCCATGCAACAACGCAAATCAACGCAAGCCGGAGCCCTGAGGCACTGCCCGCGCACAAATGTTTGAGCGCGGGCAGTGAGGTGGCAAATCAAAAGGCAACGATGAGCGCGTTGATGCGTGTTGCGTGTAGCTTGAAGCGGAGAAAATCATGCCAACCCTGGCAGCGTATTTGATCGTGGTGGCGGTGTGGGCAACCACGCCGTTGGGGATTAAATGGAGTGGTGAGGCCATGGCGCCGCTGGCGGCAGCCGGTGTGCGCATGGGCATCGCCGCGCTGCTGGGGCTGGGCTGGTTGTGGATGAAACGTCAGCCGTTGCCGCTGCATCGCCGGGCGCGGCTTAGCTATCTGGCGTCCCTGCCCGGTATTTTCGGTGCCATGGGCTGTAGCTATATGGCAGCAGCGCACCTGCCTTCCGGGCTGATCTCGGTGATCTTTGGCCTGGCGCCGTTGCTTTCCGGGCTAATGTTGCAAGGCTTGCCGGGTGGGGTACGGCTCAACCGCTGGCATTGGAGTGCCTGCCTGATCGGCCTGGCCGGATTGGCACTGGTATTTGATGACAGCCTGCAGGTGCTGGCCGCCGGGCAAGGCATGGGGGAGCGGGGAGTCGGCTTGCTGTGGATGCTCAGCGCGGTGACCCTGTTTGCCGGCAGTGGCATCGCCGTGCAACGTGTGGCCGCCGGGCTGCAGCCCATGCAGCAAACCGTGGGCGGCTTGCTGTTGTCGTTACCCTGCTATGCCGCCGGTATGCTGATTGCCGGGCAGACGTTGAGTTTTAGCGGTGACTATCGGGGCTTGTCCGCCATTCTGTATCTGGCGGTGTTTGGCTCGCTGTTGGGTTTTTACTGCTACTACCAGGTACTGGCGCGCTTGCCTGCGGCGACGGTGGCGCTGGTGACGCTGATAACACCGGTGTTGGCGCTGTCGCTGGGTAGCCTGTTCAACGGCGAAAGCCTGGGGGGGCTGGTGCTGGCGGGCGCCGCATTAATTGTACTCGCGCTGTCGCTTTTCTTGCTGGGGGATCACAAGGTGCGCCGCCAGCTGAAGCAAATGGCAGAGTCTGAAGCAGCCGCTACACTAGATCCGGTGCCATGATGTCAGTCATGTCCGGATCAGGAAATAACGGTGGGCGGTGGCATGCTGAATTCGTTCAGTACGCTGCCGTGCTCAACACTCTCCAGGCGGACCTCAAACTTCCACAAGCGGTGCAGATGGCGTAGTACCTCCCGGGCACTGTTTTCATCCAATGGCCGGCCGCTGTTGCGTTGGTGGCGCAAGGTCAGCGTGCGATCACCGTGCACATTGGCGTTGACCACCTGGATGTTGGGTTCCTGAATGCTCAGGTTGTATTGCTCAGCCAGCGCGTCACGGACTTTTCGGTAGCCCTGTTCGTTATGAATGGCGCCCACTTCCACGTAGTCGTTACGGTCATCGTCGGCGATCTGGAAAAACTTGAAATAACGGATCAGACGTGGCGATAGGAACTGCTGAATAAAGCTTTCATCCTTGAAGCTTTGCATGGCGAATTTCACCGTGCTCAACCAATCCGAGCCGGCAATTTCCGGGAACCATTCTCGGTCTTCGTCGTCCGGAGTTTCGCAGATGCGGCGGATGTCCTGGAACATGTTGAAGCCCAGGGCGTAGGGATTCATGCCGCTGTAAAAGGGCGTAGTGAACGGTGGCTGGTAAATCACCTGGCTATGGTTCTGGAGAAATTCGAGCATGAAGCCATCCGTGACTTTCCCCTGATCATAAAGATCGTTCAGCAGGGTGTAATGCCACAGGCAGGCCCAGCCTTCGTTCATTACCTTGGTCTGGCGCTGGGGGTAAAAGTACTGGGCCATCTTTCGCACGATACGGATGATTTCCCGCTGCCAGGGAGCCAGTAAGGGGGCGTTTTTTTCGAGGAAGTAGAGCAGGTTTTCCTGGGGCTCAGCCGGAAAGTTTGGGGCCTCCTCGCGTAATTGAACGGCAGGCTGCAACTGCGGAAAAGTGCGCCAGAGTTCTGAAATCTGTTTCTGCAGTGACGCTTCCCGTTCCCGTTGCCGGCGTTTTTCTTCCACGGCGGAAATGGGCGAAGGGCGCTTGTAGCGGTCTACCCCGTAGTTCATCAGCGCATGGCAGGAGTCCAGGGTTTCCTCCACGGCCTTGACGCCATGGCGTTGCTCACAGTCCGCAATATAGTTTCGGGCGAACACCAGGTAATCAATGATGGACGAGGCATCCGTCCAGGTTTTGAAAAGATAGTTGTTCTTGAAGAATGAATTATGGCCATAGCTGGCATGGGCGATGACTAGCGCCTGCATGGTGATGTTGTTTTCCTCCATCAGGTAGGCGATGCAGGGATCGGAGTTGATCACGATTTCATAGGCCAGGCCCATATGTCCGCGCCGGTAGCGCCCCTCGACTTCCACGAACTGTTTGCCGAATGACCAGTGGTTGTACCCCACGGGCATGCCCACGGAAGAATAGGCGTCCATCATTTGTTCGGACGAAATGACTTCGATCTGGTTGGGGTAGGTGTCGAGGCCGTATTTGTTATGGGCCAGGTCCGCAATGGCTTCGTCGTAGCGGGCCAGTAATTCAAAATCCCAGTCAGAGCCCTCTGAAAGAAACATGCTCAGGTCTCCATGCGTTTTTTGAACAGCTCGCGAAATACCGGATAAATCTCCCCGGGCTCATCAATCTGGGCCATGGAAAAGGCAGAAGGGTGCCGCTGCATAATGTTCTGGTAGTGGTCCCAGAGCGCCTGGTGAGCCCGTGGCATGACCTCTACGTAGGAAAAGTACTGCAGCTTGGGAAGCAGCTCGTCTTCGATCAGTTTGGCGCAGGCGGGTGAGTCATCGTTCCAGTTGTCACCGTCTGAAGCCTGAGCGGCATACAGGTTCCATTCGTCAACCGGGTAGCGTTCATCGATGATGTCGCGGGTCAGCTTCAGCGCGCTGGATACGATGGTGCCGCCGGTTTCCCGGGAGTAGAAGAATTCCTCTTCACTCACTTCCTTGGCGCTGGTGTGGTGGCGGATAAAGACCACCTCGATGTGCTCGTAGTTACGCTCAAGGAACAGGTAGAGAAGCAGAAAGAAACGTTTGGCCAGATCTTTCATGTCCTGATTCATGGAGCCGGACACATCCATGATGCAGAACATGACCGCCCGGCTGACCGGTACCGGGACTTTGACGTGGTGGTTGTAGCGCAGGTCCACCGTGTCCAGAAAAGGGATACGCTCGACCCGGCGTTCCAGTCGGGCGATCTGTTCGTCCAGCTCCTGCAAACGTGCTTGCCGTTGTGGCGACTGATCCTGTTCCAGTAGCGCATCGCGCTCGGCTTTCAGGGTGCGTATTTTCTTGCGCGTGGCGGCGGTGAGGGCGCGGCGGCGCATGGCGGCCTGGCGCATGGAGCGGACGATATTGATTTTGGCGGGCATGCCCTGGCTGACGATGCCGCCGTGCCGATGTTGAAAGATATGAGCCCCTTCCAGGTGACGCTTGAGAAGATTGGGCAGCTCCAGGTCTTCAAACAGGAAGTTCAGGAATTCCTGTTTGTCGATTTCGAAGGCGAACTCGTCATTGCCTTCGCCCTGGTCACTGGCCTGGCCATCGCCGGGTCCGCCTCCGCCGCCACCGTCCGGGCGGCGAATACGGTCTCCCTGATGAAATTCCTGGTTGCCCGGGTGGACGATGCTGCGTTGCCCGCCGGGGCCGTGATGGAAAATGGGTTCAGAGAGGTCCTTGCGAGGAATGCTTATCCGCTCGCCTTGCTCCATGTCCTTGATGGAGCGGCGGCTGACTGCATCGTTGACGGCATCGCGAATGTGCGAACGATAGCGGCGCAGGAAGCGCTGCCGGTTCACGGTGCTTTTGCGTTTATCGTTCAGGCGACGGTCAATGATGTAGCTCATGGGCTTCCTCCGGAAGCAGCTTCACGCGACACGCTTGTCGCAACAACACGGGTGGGGCTTGAGCGGTTTTGACGTTGTCTCCGCGATCGAGCCAGGCGCGGAGAGAGCAATGCGTAACGCTAAAACCGTTATGCCGTGTTGTTGCGTGTTACGTGAAGCATGCTGCGTCTCCTATTGCGCCTTTCTCACCCGCAGGTACCACTCGGATAGCAGTCTTACCTGCTTCTCCGTGTAGCCCCGCGATACCATACGCTGCACAAAGTTATTGTGTTTGCGCTGGTCGTCCTCGCTGCCTTTGGCGTTGAAAGAAATGACGGGTAGCAGGTCCTCGGTGTTGGAGAACATTTTTTTCTCTATCACGTCGCGCAGTTTCTGGTAACTGAGCCAGCTGGGGTTCTTGCCGTGGTTGTTGGCGCGGGCGCGAAGGACGAAGTTGACCACTTCGTTGCGGAAGTCCTTGGGGTTGGAAATGCCGGCCGGTTTTTCGATTTTTTCCAGGTCTTCATTGAGCGCCTGGCGGTCGAAAATTTCACCGGTATCCGGGTCGCGGAACTCCTGATCCTGAATCCAGAAATCCGCATAGATTACGTAGCGGTCGAAAATGTTCTGGCCGTATTCCGAGTAAGATTCGAGATAAGCGGTCTGGATTTCCTTGCCGATGAACTCTACGTAGCGGGGCACCAGGTATTCCTTGATGAAGCGGCGGTACTGTTCCGATTTTTCCTGGGGGAACTGTTCCTGTTCAATGCGCTGCTCCAGAACATGAATCAGGTGCACCGGGTTGGCCGCTACCTCCGAGTGGTCATAGTTGAATACCTTGGAGAGAATCTTGAAAGCAAAGCGGGTGGAGAGCCCGGCCATGCCTTCATCCACGCCGGCCATGTCGCGGTACTCCTGCATGGACTTGGCGTGGGGATCCACATCTTTCAGATTCTCACCGTCGTAAACGCGCATCTTTGAATAAATGCTGGAGTTTTCCGGTTCTTTCAGCCGAGTGAGCGTGGAAAACTGGGCCAGCATGTGCAAAGTGTCCGGGGCACAGTGGGCATCGCGCAGGCTGGAGTTGCGCAGCAACTTGTCGTAGATCAGCATCTCTTCGGTGACGCGCAGGCAGTAAGGTACCTTGACGATATAGACCCGGTCGATAAAGGCTTCATTGTTTTTATTGTTGCGGAAGGTATGCCACTCGGCTTCGTTGGAGTGCGCCAGCACCATGCCATCGAAAGGGATGGCGCCCATGTGTTCGGTGCCGTTGTAGTTTCCTTCCTGGGTGGCGGTGAGCAATGGGTGCAGAACCTTGATCGGTGCCTTGAACATTTCCACGAATTCGAGCAGACCCTGGTTGGCCCGGCACAGGCCCCCGGAAAAGGCGTAGGCGTCCGGATCATCCTGGGAGAAGTCTTCCAGCTTGCGGATGTCCACCTTGCCCACCAGGGCGGAAATATCCTGGTTGTTTTCATCGCCGGGTTCGGTTTTGGCCACCGCGACCTGGTCGAGAATGGAGGGGTAGCGTTTTACCACGCGAAACTGGCTCAGGTCGCCGCCGAATTCATGCAGACGCTTGACCGCCCAGGGCGACATTATGGTGCGGATATAGCGGCGGGGAATGCCGTATTCCTCTTCGAGGATGGGGCCGTCTTCTTCCGGGTTGAACAGGGTCAGAGGGGAGTCGTTTACCGGCGAGCCTTTGAGGGCATAGAAGGGCACTTTCTGCATCAGCGCCTTGAGCTTTTCGGCCAGGGAGGATTTGCCGCCACCCACGGGCCCAAGCAGATAAAGAATCTGTTTCTTTTCTTCCAGGCCCTGGGCGGCGTGCCGGTAGTAGCTGACGATGTTTTCGATGACTTCTTCGAGCCCGTAAAACTCGTCGAAGGCGGGGTAGCGGCGGATAATCTTGTTGGAGAAGATGCGTGACAGGCGTGGGTCCTGGGCGGTATCGACCATTTCCGGTTCGCCGATGGCCATCAGCATGCGCTCAGCGGCAGTGGCGTAAGCGCTGGGGTCGTCCTTGCACAGTTCCAGGTACTCTTCCAGCGACATTTCTTCTTGCTGGGTCGCATCAAACCGGGCCTGGTAGTGGCTGATTATACTCATGCCTGCTTCCTCCTGGCGGAACGCACATTGTCACAACAAAACTACATGCAGGGTTTTTCCTTTATCGATAAAAGTCAGTCGGCTATGGCGTTAAGAGAGGGTGAAACGGGCTGCGCGTCATCGCCGCCTGAACGCATGTCTTGGCTTTAGCATGGAACCAAACGGCGGAACAAGTCAAAGAAAAGCGGGCAACTTTTTTTAAAAAAATGACGAGGTGTCGGTAACGTTGATCAGGCGTATTGCCGGGTCGCGGGACAGGTTCCCCGCAGGTATAAGGTCGCCCGCAGATGGCAGACAGATGGTAGAGGGAAACGACTTGTGGTGTTTAACGACGGATTAGCAGTCGCACTGGATGCGTACCTGATCGTCCAGGCGCAATGCTGTCAAAGTGCCACCCCAGACGCAGCCGGTATCCAGTGCGTCGACCTTGTCGACTCCGCTGTGACCTTCCAGGGCGGCCCAGTGGCCGAACAGGATGCGGGTGTCGGTGAGCACCCGCCGGGGGTGCTGGAACCAGGGCATGAACCCGGCGGGGGGCTGGTCAGGTTCGCCTTTGCTGGTCAGGTCCAGTTCGCCGGCCTGATCCACGAAACGCATACGGGTGAAATGGTTGGTGATCACGCGCCAGCGGTCTGTGCCGGAGAGTTGTTCGTTCCAGCCGGCGGGGGTGTTGCCGTACATATGGGTAAAGAAGGCGTCGGCGGAGTCGCTGCGTAGCACTGTTTCCACTTCCGCCGCCCGCTGGCCGGCCTGCTCCAGTGTCCACAGTGGCGGGATGCCGGCGTGGGTCATTACTGCGTTGTGTTCCGGCAGGGGAATCAGCAGGGGTTGGTGTTGCAACCAACCCAGCAGTTCAGCGCGATCCGGGGCGTTGAGGATCCCACTGAGGGTGTCCTTGCGCTTGCTGCGTGTGGTGCCGTTGGCCACCGCCAGCAGATGCAGGTCGTGGTTGCCCAGCACGGTATGCACGTTGTCACGCAGGGCGTGGACGCGACGCAGGGTGCCCAGGGAATCCGGCCCCCGATTGACCAGATCTCCGGCCAGAAACAGGCGGTCACGGTCGGCGTTGAAGCTTATTTTCTCCAACAGACAGTCAAACGCCTCCAAGCAGCCTTGCAGGTCACCAATGGCGTAGTCAGTCACAAGGCGCCTCCGGCGCCCGCTTGCATGCAGCACGCCACACGCGGCACGCTCAAAGGCGCAGTTTGCGTGTTGCGTGCGGCGTGATGTGTGCCGGCGTTAATGCAATGCATGCGGTACCGCAAGGGTGAAGGCGGGGATTTGTGCGTCAAAGTGGATGCCATCTTCGCCAATCATCTGGTAACTGCCGCGCATGCTACCCACTTCGGTTTCCAGTATGGCACCGCTGGTGTAGCGGAAGGTCTGGCCGGGAGCGATATGGGGCTGTTCGCCGATGACGCCTTCCCCGTGGACTTCCTGTACGCGCTCTTCGCCATCGGTGATCACCCAGTGACGGGTCAGCAGGCGGGCGCTGACGGCGCCCTGGTTGTGGATGCTGATGTGGTAGGCAAAGACCCAGCGTTCGCTTTCTGCGTCGCTCTGGTCTGGCAGGAATTCGGTTTCCACGGATACCCGGATGTCGTGGCGGGAGTCGCCGTTGGCGGTATCGCTGTTGCCTTGTTCGGTGACGCTCATGGCGTGCTTTCTCCCTTGTCTTCGTCGGCGTTCGGGCGGCTGATGTTGGCCAGTGCCACATAATCGGCCACGGACAGTTGGTCCGGTCGCAGGCCGGCATCAATGCCAAGCGCTTCGAATTGCTCGGCGCTAACCCAGGATTTTAACCCATTACGGATGGCCTTGCGCCGCTGTGTGAAGGCCTGGGCCACCAGTTTGCGCAGGTGGTCTTCGTCATCCGCTGGATGTGGCGGGCTGGCGTGGGGGATCAGCCGGACCACGGCGGAGTCCACCCGGGGAGGAGGGCTGAACGCCCCCGGAGGCACAAAGAACAGGTAATCCGCCTGGCAGTGGTACTGCACCATGATGGACAGCCGTCCCCAGTCGCGGGTGCCGGGGCTGGCGGTGAGCCGTTCCACCACTTCTTTCTGCAGCATGAAAGTCATGTCACTGATGGCGTCGGCCTGGGCCAGCAGGTGAAAGATCAGCGGGGTGGAGATGTTGTAAGGCAGGTTGCCGATCACCCGAAGGGGCTTGTCCGCAGGTTTCAGGGTGCGGAAATCAAAGCGCAGGGCGTCACTTTCATGAATGGTCAGCCGGTCGGGGGTGTTTTCCTGGCGCAGCAGGGCGATCAGGTCCCGGTCCAGCTCCACCACATGTAAATGGGGGATTTCTTCCAGCAAGGGATAGGTCAGGGCGCCCCGGCCCGGCCCGATTTCCACCAGGGTGTCGCCCGCTTGCAGGCCCAGGGTGCGAATCATGCGGTCGACCAGATTGCGGTCGTGCAGGAAGTGCTGGCCAAAGCGTTTACGGGTGCGGTGTTCTGTCATAGCGGGTCTCAGGTCGGGGCCGGGTGGTGTGTCTTAGCTGTGTTTTGTCAATGTGCAATCAGAGCAGCGTCAGGCATCACATTGCGCTGAGGCCAACGCCAATGCCTGGCGCGTGGCGGCGATCAGGCTGCTGGCGCTGGCGGTGCCGCTGCCAGCCAGGTCGAAGGCGGTGCCATGGTCCACGGAGGTGCGAATGAACGGCAGCCCCAGGGTGATATTGATGGCTTCGCCGAAACCGGCGTATTTGAGCACCGGCAGGCCCTGGTCATGATACATGGCCAGCACCGCATCGTGCTGCTCCAGCAGGAGCGGCTGAAAGGCAGTGTCGGCGGGCAGGGGGCCGGTGAGCGCCATGCCCTGGGTACGCAGTTGCTCCAGGGTGGGGATGATCACATCCAGCTCTTCGCGCCCCAGATGCCCGCCTTCGCCGGCATGGGGGTTGAGCCCCAGTACCATGATGCGCGGCTCGGCAATTCGGTATTTGCCGATCAGGTCGTCACGGAGAATGCTCAGGGTGCGGATCAGGCTGGCCGGGGTAATCGCCGCCGGAACCTGGCTCAGGGGCAGGTGAGTGGTGGCCAGGGCCACCCGCAAATCCTGCGTCCGGGCCGGGGCGGTGAGCATCATCACCACCTGCGCTACCTCCGCCTGTTCGGCGAGAAACTCGGTGTGCCCGGTGAAGGCGGGATCCGCGCCTTCACAAATCACATTCTTGGCCACCGGGGCGGTGACCATGGCCGAGAAGGTGCCGTTAAGGCAGCCCTGGGCGGCACGGGTGAGCATGGCGAGTGTGCCGGTGGCGGTGGCCGGATTCGGTTTGCCGGCGGTGACGTTGGCGCCGGCAGGTGTATGCCAGACCGGCAGGCAGTCTGTGGGGCGTGGCTGGCCGGGTTGCCAGTCGCCCAGCGGCACCGTCAGGCCCAGTTGTTGTGCCCGTTCGGTCAGCACCTGGCGATCGCCGATAACCACCAGTGGGGCGTCGGCAAAAGCGTCCGGCAGGGTCAGGACCAGATCCGGCCCGATCCCTGCCGGATCACCATAGGTGATGGCGATAGGGGCAGGCATGGTTTATTGCCCACTGCCGGGCAGGCATGTTGCGTGCTGCGTGTTGCCTGCAAGCGTCATAGCCTGATATCCACATAGGATTCGCTGCGCTTTTCCTGCACCCAGGTTTCCAGCTCTTCTTCAAAGCGGCGTTTCTGCAGGGCCTGGGTGGCCTGCATGCGGCGGAATTCGGCGCTCATGTCGGCATCGCGCACGTCGTCTACACGCAGGAAATGCCAGCCAAACTGACTTTCGAACACCGGTGACAGCTCACCCTCGGGGGTGTTGAGCATCATGTCTTCAAATTCCGGGACCATTTCGCCTTTGTTGACCCAGCCCAGTTCGCCGCCGCTGCGGGCGCTGCCCGGGTCGTCGGAGAATTCGGCGGCGGTGTCGCTGAACTGTCGCTTGCCGGCGGCGATTTCGTCGTGGAGCCGTATCGCCTGCTTGTGGGCTTGCTCGGCGCTGGTCAGGGCGTCGGTTTTGATCAGCACATGGCGAACCTGGTACTGGGTAACGACTTTTTCGGAACCGCCCTTGCGGTCGATCATTTTCAGGATATGGAAGCCGGCGCCGGAGCGCAGTGGTTCGGAAATCTCGCCTTTCTTCAGACCGATGGCGTTTTCAGCAAACAGGGTGGGCCACTGGGCAGCGGGGCGCATGCCCAGGTCGCCGCCTTCCAGGGCTTTGGGGCCGTCGGACTCAGCCACCGCCAGCTGCTGGAAATCGCCGCCGTCATTGAGCTTTTTGACAATGCCTTCAGCTTTGGCGCGGGCCTGGGTGATATCTTCCGGGCTGGCTTCTGCGGGAACGCGCACCAGGATGTGGCCCAGATGGAAGTCTTCCTGGAACATCTGTTTGCCCAGCTCGGAGTTCAGGAAGCGGTCCACTTCCCGGTCGGTGACCTGAATGCGGGAGGCCACGCTGCGCTGCTGCAGGCGCGAGATCACCATGTCTTCGCGAATCTGCTCGCGGAACTGGGGCCAGTCGTAGCCGTCTTCGCGCAGGGCGGCGGAGAAGTCTTCCAGGCTCATGCCATTCTGACGGGCGATGCCGGCCAGGGCCTGATTGAGGCTGGCGTCGTCAACCTTGATGCCACCCCGTTCGGCCAGCTGCAGCTGCAGACGTTCCAGTACCATGCGGTCGAGCACCTGCTCGCGCATCACGGCGGGGGGGGGCAGTTGCTGGCCTTTTTCCTGGAACTGCAGGGCAATGGTGTTGATTCGCTCATCCAGCTCGCTGGCCATGATGGCGCCATCGTTAACCACCGCCACAATGCGGTCGAGCATCTGCACTTTGGCCTGGCTCCAGGCCGGCACCATCAGCACGGCCATGGCGAACAGGCCAAGCAAGGTGTGTTTTGCATGCAGCGTGCGGCGTGCAGCCTGCAGCGTTACCTTAATCATATTCTCTCCTGTATCCCGGAATGCTGCGCTCCAGTAGGGAATCTATCTGGCCGCCAAAACCACCCAGGCCGATCATCTGGATCTGGAACGAGACGGTGCTATCCGCCTCAAGGTTGCCATCACCGTTGTCATCTACCAGTTCGCGCTGGCTCAATAGGCGTAATTTCCAGCAGCAATTGCGGTATTCGGCACCGGCCATGGTTTCCAGCGAGCGTTGGTTGTCCAGGTCGTATGCCCAACGTCCGATCAGTCGCCAGTGCCGGTGAACCGGCAGAATAGCGCTGACTTCGGAGGCGCGGATGTCGTCTGCCGGGCGGTCGTGATAGCCCAGGTTGACCACGCGGCGCTCCCGATCGTTATAGCCGATCTGGAAGTTGGAACGTTCGCGTTTGTTTTCTTCGGTATCCCACTGGGCCTCTGAGTAGAGGTACCAATCGCGTGCAAAGTTCCAGCGGGCATCGCCGATAACCGGTGTCTGGTCGTCGGTGGGGTCTTCCACGGCCCGTTCGGTGATCACTTTGCGGTCGTCAAAATAGAAACCCTGCGCCACCCGCAGGCGCAGCTGTTCGCGGCCGGTGCCATCATGCAGGAAGCGGCTGGTCAGGCCCACCGCCAATTTTTCTTCATCGCCGATACGGTCGTAACCAATAAAGCGATTTTCCCGGAACAGCGAGTTATAGGAGAAGGTCAGCTCGCCGGAATCGAAGTTGGGGAGCTCGCTCTGATCTTCATAGGCTACCTTGTTCAGGAACAGGCGCGGTTCCAGGGTCTGGGTGAAGCTGGCCCCGAACCAGTTGCCGGGGCGCTCGAAGAACAGGCCGGAATCCAGGCTGGCCCCCCAGGTGGTTATGTCCGGGTTGTCCTCGTCGTTGGCGTCCACGTTATCGAGCTTGTACTGGGTGTGGTAGAGCCGGGTGCGCGGTTCTACATAGCCCCAGGGCTTTTGCAGCCGCATGGACAGGGCCGGGGCCATGTGGCCACGCAGGCCGGTGGCTTTGCCGCTGTCGTCGGAGTCGCTGCGGTCGAAAGCGGTGACGTCGGACAGCCACAACCCTTTCACCGGGCCGTAGAGTGTCGGATCGCCGGTCAATTGCAGCTGGGGCAGACGCCGGTAGGGCAGGTCGGCGTCGTCCAGAGTCGGGTCGATGGTCTGCCAGGATTGCAGCCGGCCGAGTACCTGCCAGGTACGCCCGTAGTAGCGGGCTTCTGCCAGCCGTGGCAGGTGGGTCTGGGAGCTGATTTCCAGCCCGGTATCCAGATCCTTGAAGTAGAAATCGTCGGAGACGTAGGTGAAGTCGGTTTTCAGATTCCAGCGGTTGATGTTGCCATTATGGCTCCAGCGGCCCACCTGGCGGTTTTCGTCATCGAATTTACGATCGTTGAACAGCACACCATAGCTGACGCTGCCTTCACCCCAGCGGGACAGGTAGCGGAATTCGCTGTCCACGCCGCTGCCCCGGCCGTCGATATAACGGGGAGCGATGGTGGCGTCGAATTGCGGGTGCAGGTTCAGGTAAATGGGCTGGGAAATGTCCAGTCCACCACTGTCACCCACGGACAGCGTCGGGAACAGCAGGCCGGTCTTGCGCCGGTCATCAATGGGGAAAGTCATCCAGGGCAGCCAGAAGATTGGCATGCTTTTGACTTTAAGCACCACGTTGTTGGCTTCGCCCCAACCTTTGTCCCGATCCAGAAAAATACGGTCGCCCTGCATCACCCAGCCGTTGGAGCCAGGGGCGCAGGTGGTGTAGGTGCCGTTGGTGATGGTGGTGGTGTTCTGGTTCAGAAAGATATAATCGGCGTTGCCGCGGGCGCCGTTGTCGAACATGGAGTAACGCACGCCTTGCAGGCTGCCTTCCTTGCGCCGCGTCTGGCCGCTCATGTTGTCGGCAATAAACGTGGCCCTGTCGCTTTCCAGGCGCATGCCACTTTCCAGCTCGAACTTGCCGGTGGCTTGATCGAGCTCGGCAATGTCAGTGGTGATGCGGCGGCCGGGCTGTTCAATCAGCACATCGCCATCCAGCTTGATCAGGCCGTCCTGGGTCAGGGTGGAGTGATCCGCGGTCACCACCGTATCACTGCCATCCACGGGCATGCCGACACGGGGGTTATAGTAAATGCCGCCGCACCACTCGGGTATCGGCCGCTGTTGCACGGCAGGGAACGTGGCCATCTCTTCGCGGTCAACCCAGTTCAGGTCGTTTTCCGCAAGGCTGGTCCCTGAGGCAAGCAGCAGGGCAGGAATCAATAATCGAGGTATGGGCAGTGGCATCAGCTGCTCAGAACAGGTAAAAAGGCCGCTTTAATGGCGGGCGACTTTCCGTCCACCAAAAGCGGCAGTGTAATCGAACAAGGAAGGCAATGCAGCCTGATAAAAGTAAATCTGAAGCAAGTCCGGACCCGAGAAAGCACGCCCTTGACCAGTGGGTAAGCGCTTACCTTGGTGAGCCAGTGGCCGGTGAACCTGCGTCAGCGGACGCCAGCTTCCGCCGCTATTTCCGTTATTTCCACGGTGATACCAGCCTGGTGGCCATGGATGCCCCACCGGAACAGGAAGATTGCCGCCCCTTCGTGGATATTGCTGAGCGCCTGAAACAGGCGGGCCTGCATGTGCCTGCCATTGTGCATCAGGATTTGCGGCAGGGGTTCTTGTTGCTCAGCGACATGGGCACACAAACCTGGCTGACCGCATTGAACGAAGCCAATGCCAATGATTGGTATAGCGCCGCCATTGATGCTCTGATTACTCAGCAATTGCATACCGATACCGCGGGCTTGCCGCAGTACGACGAAGCCTTGCTGCAGCGGGAGCTGGAGCTGTTCCCTCAATGGTACTTGTTCCGTCATCGCGAAAAGGTGGTGACCGGGGAGCTGCGTCAACGGCTGGATCGCGTGTTTGATGTGCTGATTCGTTCTGCCCTGGCGCAGCCGCAGGTGTTTGTGCATCGTGATTACATGCCGCGCAACCTGATGGTGTCCGACCCGAACCCGGGGGTGATTGATTTTCAGGATGCGGTGGCCGGGCCGATCACCTATGACGTGATCAGCCTGTTCAAAGATGCGTTTCTAAGCTGGCCGGAAGAGCGGGTGCTCCGTTGGCTGCGCGAGTATTTCGACAAGGCAACGGCGGCGGGTTTGCCGCTGCCGGCGTCCTTTGAGGATTTTCTGCGCGACTGCGATTTGATGGGCGCTCAGCGCCACATCAAGGTCATCGGTATTTTTGCCCGTATCTGTCATCGCGATGGCAAGCCCAAGTATCTGGGCGATGTGCCCCGGTTCTTTGCGTACCTGCGCACGGTCATCGCCCGTCGCCCGGAACTGGTGGACCTGCAATGGGTGCTTGACCAGATTGAGGATAACGAGTGAAGGCGATGATTCTGGCGGCTGGTTATGGCAAACGCATGCGGCCACTCACCGATCACACCCCCAAGCCGTTGCTCCAGGCCGGCGGTAAGGCCCTGATCGAATACCATATTGAGGCCCTGCGCGACGCCGGCATTGAGTCATTAGTCATCAACACCGGCTGGCTGGGCGAGACGCTGGCGGCGACCTTGGGCGATGGCGCTCGCTATGGCATTCCCATCGTGTACTCCCGTGAAGGCACGCCGCTGGAAACCGCCGGGGGCATCAAGCGGGCGCTGCCATTGCTGGGCGATCAGCCTTTTGCGCTGGTCAACGGCGATGTCTGGACCGATTTTGATCTGTCCCGGCTAGTGGATGATCGCCCGGACCCGGTGCATCTGGTGCTGGTTGATAACCCGGAACACCACCCGCGAGGGGATTTTCATCTGACAGAGCAGGGCCGCTTGCGCGATAATGCCGAGCCCAGGCTCACCTATGCCGGTATTGGCCGCTTTGATCCCGCCGTGTTCGCCAATCTGCCCGACGGCGAAGCCAAGCTGGCGCCGCTATTGCGGGCGGCCATGGTGGATGACGCCGCTAGCGGTGAACACCACCGTGGCCAATGGTGGGATATTGGCACCCCGGAACGCCTGGACGAACTGGATCGATTGTTGAATAGCGCTGGAATGACACAAGCCATTCCAGGAGAGTGACGAGTTTCGAGAAGCGAGTGTCGAAAGGCCAAACCTCAGCTTTGGATCTTGCTTTTCGCAACTCGAAACTCGTCACTCGCAACTGTCTTTACACTGAGGAATACTCATGCCCAAGCAGGATTACCTGATCGCCCCCTCTATCCTCGCCGCCAACTTTGCCCGTCTTGGCGAAGAGTGCGACAACGTACTGGCCGCCGGGGCGGACGTGATCCACTTCGACGTGATGGACAATCATTACGTGCCCAACCTGACCATCGGCCCCATGGTCTGCAAGGCCCTGCGCGATCACGGCATCACCGCCCCCATCGACGTGCACCTGATGGTCAGCCCGGTGGATGAACTGATCAGCATGTTCGCTGAAGCCGGCGCCAGCTACATCACCTTCCACCCGGAAGCCAGCCAGCACGTGGATCGCTCCCTGCAGTTGATCAAGAGCTACGGCTGCAAGGCCGGCCTGGTACTCAACCCGGCCACCCGCCCGGACTGCCTGGAATACGTGATGGACAAGCTGGACATGATCCTGCTGATGAGCGTGAACCCGGGCTACGGCGGTCAGAAGTTTATCCCCTCCACCCTGGACAAGACCCGCGCCGTGCGCCAGCTGATCGACGCCAGCGGCTACGATATCCGCCTGGAAGTGGATGGCGGCGTCTCCGAGAAGAATATCCGCGAAGTCGCCGCCGCCGGCGCCGACACCTTCGTGGCCGGTTCCGCCATCTTCGGCAAAGACGATTACGCCGCCGTCATCCAGCAAATGCGCGACGAGCTGGCTAAGGCGTAAGCGACACCCGGCGCTCTCCTGGATGGGAAACGAAACGCTCCTCACCGCTGGCACTGGCGATGTAGGAGTTCCCTTCCAGGGGACGAACCGTGCGAAGCACGGAGTCTCCCGCAGGGCGATCAGGGGGGGGGAAGGCTAACGCTCGAAGCAGGGAACCTTCCCGCCGCCCGGCTGCCTGACTCCTTAAGTCAGCCATCACTATCACGCCATGCGCCGCTATTCCGCTATTCCTGCCCGGCTTCCCTTCCTGCTTCTGGTATTAACCAACCTGGCAGCCTGCAGCTTGGTGCCCTCCGAACGGGAATCTCGGCAACCGGAAATAGCCGAAACCCCACAGGAGCTGCCACCCCGGCAGACCCTGATCCTCGACAGTCTGCTCGCCCAGAAAGAAGACTGGCAGGGCGTGCCTTATCAATACGGCGGCCTCAGCCCCAAAGGTGTGGACTGCTCCGGCTTTGTCTACCTCACCTTCCTCTCGCAGCTGAACATGAAAGTCCCCCGTACCACCTCCGCCCAGATGCAGGAAGGCGACCCCGTGGCTCGCAACGAGCTGGAAGTCGGCGACCTGGTGTTCTTCAAAACCGGGCCGGGCAATCGCCACGTGGGAATTTACATGGGTGGGGATGAATTTATGCATGCATCGGTGAGTGGCGGTGTCATGCAATCGTCGCTCAACAACCCCTATTGGAGACAGCGGTATTGGAAGGCACGGCGGCTGGTGAATCGGTAGCGCACGTTCGGTCTTACTCTTAAGAAATTTCCCGGATCCCCCGCGTCTCCCGAAATCACAGCACCAAGGCGGAACCCGCTAGAAAAGCGGGCGCTCCTTGCCGCCAAGATACCTCCTGCCCGGCCCCTTCATTAATCGAATCCCAGTCGTTCTCATCCACGCGAAAGTTTAATTTGTAGGATATGGCTTACATATTTTTGTAAGCGGTTGAGTTAATGTTGATTTTTTAAAGCTCTGGCGAGGGCTGCAAGCCCTGATGCGAATGTTTCTTATGGGGAAAAGGTTAGAGCAATGAAGTGTAAATCTTGCGGTGCGGAAACCGTAGAGGGTTGGGAAGGTATCCCGCTGGAGTTTTGTGAAAATTGCGAAAAAAACCGGAGCGAGGCTGTTGTAAGTAAGAGTCTAAAGAGCGGAGGTAACGATAAATATCGTGCCGCTATTGTGTTTAATAAATTATTTTTTGTAATTTATATTCTTGCAGCCTTGGGGTTTGTGGCGTCTTTTGCTTCGGATGAGATAGCCCAAAGTATTGGGTCGGGTGTTACTGGTTATGATGCAATTAAGGCTGCTCTGATCGGCAGCTTGATGGCTTTATTGCATTATGTTGTGGTTTTGGGGATCAAGAAAGAAAAGTCTCTGGCTGTTTTTTTTACTCTTATTGTTAGTTTTCTTTGCTTGCCTTTGTTCCCTATAGGAACGGTAATCGGTGGGGTTGTCATCTATTCGATAGTTAAAAACTGGCATTTCTGAAAAAGCAATGGGGTCAGGTCTCCCAAGTTCCATCAGGTTGGGAAATGTGAGGTATGACCCCGATGACCCTGCATAAACTATTAACCTTTATATCTAAGGAAAAGGATCTAGAAAAAATGAAGAGTCTGCTTATCGTTGTTGCTGTTTTTTTTGTTGGGTGTGCATCCAGGACAGAAATGCCAGTAATGGATGGGGTTTTGCAGATTGATGCTTCTGACGTGACGGTAACTGTCAATGATGTCAATGTGAAGTATGACGGGGTGGTTGGTGCTTACCCGGACGAAGTTATGCTAAAGGCTTTGTTCGTTAATGAAATTAATGATTCATTGAGGATGCTGCAGGAGAAGGAGCCCCTCCCGTTGTTGCTAGGAATGGATAAGATTGAGACCAATGTGATCTATAACCGGAACTACACTCTGGCTAAAGGTGGCATTGGCCTGCCAGGGGGGAGCTATTCTATTTCTGCGCTATCGGACGGCGGCGATGTGATCTGGGAGAATAAGATGGACGACGTTGTGGTTCAAGGTACATTTTTTCTTAATATTTTAGATATATATAAAGTGCCTGTAGGTCAGTTCAAACAAGACGAAGAGAAGAAATATTTAACGATATGGGCTCAGGGTCTTGCGGACAGAATCTATTCTTCCCAGCGAGATAAGGCTATCGAAATAAGCGAGGGCGGATGAGTATGCGGGGTCAGTTATTGCCCCGTGCTTCAAGTGGAAAAAGGCAAGGACTCGTATCTTGAATCGGGGAATTCGGGGTTAGGTCTTGCATCGTGCGTTTGATTGCAACATTCAAGACCTGATCCCGGCTTTCGGTAATCGCGCCGCGAGCGACGCTCCTACGGATAGGGCGTTAATCTCGCAGATTCTCCAGTGCAAGACTGAGGTTTTCTCTGGCTGGCAACTCCAGCCGCCCCCTCAACTCAGCCGTGTGATAAATCACATCCTGATCCAGAAAACTCTGCAACACCGCACCCCGCCCTTTCCTGAACGCTGCCTCCGGCACAAAGGCATATTCCTGCCGAATCCAGCCTTCATACCGGTCGTATAGCTCAGCATATGCCCCAAGAATACTCAGGTCGATATCCTGCAGCAGTGCCATATCCGGGTCCGTGGGAGGGTGCGGATGGATAGTGGCCAGGATGAGTTCGTGCACTTGGGCACGCTGTTGGTCGGTTAGATCGCTATCGGCAAAGTGCTGGGCAAACCAGTCGGCGCTGCGGGCTTCGTTGTCGCTGGCGCGGGGGTCGTAGATGGCATCGTGGGCCCACAGGGCCAGTTCAATGCATAGAGGGTCTTCGGCGAGATGGTGGTATTGATCCAGCCAGTTCAGGCAGGCGGCCACGTGATCCAGGGTGTGATAGTGGCGATGGGGTTCGCTGTAGTGGGAGGCGAGTTGTTGCCAGGTGGCTTGCGGGTTGGGCAGTAGGGGGGCGACGACGCGGTTCCAGCGTTGTTGCAGCGCTGACACGCTAGTCACCCGACCTCCTCCCAGGGTTTGCCATCCTCATCCACAAAGCGCACATCCCGCACGGTGAGCACTTTCCCCTGCTGGTTCTGAACCACTACCGGGGCCAGTGGCTCGCCGCTCTGGCCGTCCACCAATTGCATGGCGTCTTTCTCGCCGTTCCAGCGTTCGCTCCACTGACGCAGGGCGGTGACCACGGTAAACAGATCCCGGCCCTTGTCGGTGAGGCGGTATTCGTAGCGCTTGCCGTGCTCGCCCACGTCCACGCGTACCATCACGCCGTTATCCACCAGCCGCGACAGGCGGTTGCAGAGAATGTTTTTGGCGATGCCCAGGCTGTGCTGGAAATCCACAAAGCGGCGGGTGCCCAGCATGGCCTGCTTGACCACCAGCAGGGACCACCAGTCACCGACCTCATTGAGGGCGCAGGCTACCGAGCAGCCCATGTCGTCGAAGCGTTTACGTGTCATGGCGGCAGTATAGATCAGAATGGTTGCATTAAGAAACCAAATAAGGTTTTATTACGCAACCAAATTGAATTGATCGCCCGTGAGGGCGGATGCGCTGATTCTGTTGGTTATTGAGCGAGTGCTTCTGAGAGCGCTGCTGAAAGGGCCATTGCGAGGGTGGTTGCCATTGCTGGCCCCTTTTTTGTTACCCCGAATGCTCAAGCCGAGCCTGTATCTGGCTCGGCCTGGAGAGTGAATAGATAAGACTGATTAGGAGAGCCTCATGAGTAATTCCCTGGATAGCCTGCTGCGTCCTTTTGAACACAAATCCCTGAAGATGCGTAACCGGGTGGCCATGGCGCCCATGACCCGTACGTTTTCTCCGGGGTATGTGCCCAACGATCAGGTGGTGGGGTATTACCAGCGCCGTGCTGAGGGTGAGGTGGGCCTGATCATCACCGAAGGCACCTTTGTGGGCCACAAGGCCGCCAACGGTTACGAGCGGGTGCCGGCCATTTATGGCGATGAAGCTATGGCGGGCTGGAAGAAGGTGGTGGATGCGGTGCACGCTGCTGGCGGCCAGATCATCCCACAGTTGTGGCATGTGGGCTCGGTGCGCAAACCCGGCATTGGTCCGGACAAGGACGTGCCTGCCTATTCGCCTTCTGGCCTGTTCAAGCCCGGCAAGGAAAACGGCGAGGCCATGAGCAAAGCGGATATCCAGGATGTGGTGCGTGCTTTTGCCGAGTCCGCCAAGGCCGCTAAAGAGGTAGGTTTTGATGGCGTGGAGATTCACGGTGCCCATGGTTACCTGCTCGATCAGTTCTTCTGGGAAGGCACCAACCAACGTGATGACGAATACGGCGGTTCCATCGAGAACCGTGCCCGCATTGGCATCGAAATCGTCAAGGCGGTGCGTGAGGCGGTGGGCGAGGATTTCGCCATTGTGCTGCGCTTCTCGCAGTGGAAGCAGCAGGATTACGACGCGAAGCTGGCGCAGAATCCGGAAGAGCTGGAGCGTTTCCTGATGCCCTTCGTGGATGCGGGTGTGGACGTGTTCCATGCTTCCACCCGCCGTTTCTGGCTGCCGGAATTCGAAGGCTCTGACCTTAACCTGGCGGGCTGGACCAAGAAGATTACCGGCAAACCGGTGATTTCCGTGGGCAGCGTGGGCCTGGACGGGGACTTCCTCAACAGCCCGGACGGCATGGGCGGCACCGCTAACCCGGCAGGGCTGGATGAGCTGGAGCGCCGCATGGACAGCGACGAGTTCGACATGATCGCCGTGGGCCGTGCGCTGCTGCAGGACCCGAACTGGCTGGTGAAAATGCGCGAAGGCAAGGAAGACGAGATTGCGCCGTTTACCAAGGCGGCGTTGGGCTCTCTGAGTTAAAAGTTTAAAGTTGAAACGCGGGGGCTGGTTTTCTGGCTCTGCAATGACAGAGGCCGCGTCCATAGGTTGGGTGCGGCCTTTTTCGTTGGTGTAGATGGTTTTGTGGGGGCGGCGGTTCCACCGCGAAAAACGCCGTGCCACGGCTATCGCGGTCGGACGACCGCTCCCACAGTGGGAGGTGTGGTTTGGCTTTTCTACGGAGCCGCTGTAGGAGTGCCTCTCGAGGCGCGAACCGAGCGACAGCGAGGAAGGGGCCATCAAATACATCACGACTATCTATCTGTAGCACCATCATCGAATGCGGAGGTAGCTTGATCGCCCTTCGGACGATTCCGCGTTTACACGCGGTTCGCGCCTCGAGAGGCACTCCTACAGCGGCTTTGTAGATGGCAAGGCTGAACATTAAAAGGCCGCGCCCAATGTCTGGGCGCGGCCTTTGAGTTTCAGGCTGCTTGGGCTTCAAACCGCGTTGCAGCTTGAGGCTTGCAGCTTAGTCCTCGCCCTGTTCCTCCAGCGACTGGTTGATGGCCAGCGCCAGCAGGGTGCAGATCACGCCGGACAGCAGATATACCGTGACTGACATAAGCCCGAACTTGGCGGACAGACCCAAGGCGACCAGCGGCGCGAAGGCGGCGCCGAACAGCCAGGCGAAGTCAGAAGTGAGGGCGGCGCCGGTGTAACGGAAGCGCGGCGCGAAGTTGGCCGTCACCGTGCCGGAGGCCTGGCCATAGGACACCCCGAGCAGGGCAAAGCCGAGCAGGATGAAGGTGTCCTGCATGACCGGGCTGCCGCCCATCAGCAGAGGGGTGAGCAGGCTGAAGACGCCGATCATGGCGGCCAGGGCGCCCACGGTGGTGCGCTTGCCGATGCGGGCGGCGATCCAGCCGGAACCGATGGTGGCCATGATGCCCACGAAGCCCCCCAGCACCTGTACGGTCAGCACTTCGGCGGTGGTCTGGCTGCCCTGGAAGGCGATCCAGGAGAGCGGGAAGATGGTTACCACATGAAACAGCGCATAGCTGGCCAGGGCGGCGAAGGAACCAATGAAAATATTGTGGCCTTCCTCGCGCACCATCTCGCTGGTGCGGATGGGTTCCAGCTCACTTTCCTGCATGGCTTCGGTGTATTCCTCACCCAGCACTAGGCGCAGGCGCGCAAACAGGGCGACCACGTTGATGGCGAACGCCACGAAGAACGGGTAACGCCAGCCCCAGCCCTGGAAGTCTGCGGCGCTCAGGCTGTTGTAGAGGTACAGGAACAGGGCGCTGGCAATCACAAAGCCCAGGGGCGCGCCCAGCTGGCCGATCATGGTGTACCAGCTGCGGCTTTCCTTCGGGGCGTTCAGGGCCAGCAATGAAGGCAGGCCATCCCAGGAGCCACCAAAGGCGATTCCCTGCATGACCCGGAACAGGGCCAGCAGAGCGATGGCGTGGCCGCCAAGTTTTTCATAGCCGGGCAGGAAGGCGATGCCTGCGGTGGCGGTGCCCAGCAGGAACAAGGCGGCGGTGAGCTTGATGCTGCGGCCCCACTGGCGCTGAATCCACATGAACAGGGCGGTGCCAAAGGGCCGCGCTACAAACGCCAGAGCAAACAGCATGAAAGAATAGAGCATGCCCTGCAGCTGGCCGGTAAAGGGGAAAAACAGCTGTGGGAAGATCAGTACGGAGGCGATGCCGTAGACAAAGAAGTCGAAATACTCGGAGGTACGCCCGATGACCACGCCCACGGCGATCTCGTTGGGGGCCACGGAAGCGTGGCTTTTTTCGTTTGGCATGGAAGCCGGATAGGTCTGAGACATGTTGTGCGCTCTTCACCAGAGTTGTTGTTTGTGCCTTGATGTCCATCAAGTATGGTTAGGACTTTAAGCCTATGGGACAAAATGTCCAATACCGGCTGCCCATGCCCTTGGATAGAGTCCCGTGTACTCAAAAGCCAACCAGAAGATTCGCCAATGCAATTATTCAAATACTTGCGTGGAGCGTCGTTGACGTTGCTTGTTGCCGCCCTGCTGTCGGGCTGTGACGCAGTCGTGATGTCCCCCTCTGGTGACGTGGCCGTGCAACAGCGGGATTTGCTCGTCTGGGCAACCGTACTGATGTTGCTGGTCATTGTGCCGGTGATCGTGCTGACGTTTTGGTTTGCCTGGCATTACCGGGAAACCAACACCGAGGCCAACTACAAGCCCGACTGGACCCACTCCACCGTGCTGGAACTGGTGATCTGGTCTGTTCCGCTGATGATTATCATCGCGCTGGGGGCCATGACCTGGGTAAGTACCCACAAGCTGGATCCATACCGTCCGCTGGACCGTATTGATGCGCAGACCCCGGTACCGGTAGGCCTGGAGCCGCTCACCGTGGAAGTGGTGGCGCTGGACTGGAAGTGGCTGTTTATCTACCCGGAGCAGGGGATCGCCACCGTCAATGAGCTGGCGGCGCCGGTGAATCACCCGATTCGCTTCAAGATCACCGCTTCTACCATGATGAATTCCTTCTTCATTCCGGCCATGGCCGGGCAGATCTATGCCATGGCGGGTATGGAAACCAAGCTGCATGGGGTGATCAACGAGCCGGGTGTCTACAAGGGCTTTTCTGCCAACTACAGTGGCGCCGGTTACTCGCAGATGAAATTCGACTTCCACGGACTTAGCGAAGAAGACTTCGCCAGCTGGGTTGAGGAAGTGAAGGCCAGCGACGGGAACCTGAGCCGTGATGAATACCTGCAACTGGCAGAGCCGAGCATTGATGACCCGGTGAGCTATTACGGCCAGGTAGACCCGACGCTTTACTACGGCATTTTCAATCGCTGCGTGGAACCGGGCCAAGTCTGTATGGAAGACATGATGTACCACGGCGGCATGGACAAGCACGCCGGTCATCACGGCGATGCCAAGGCTGAGCATGCCGATCATCAAGATCATGCCGGCCATCAGTCTCATGGAGGCCACCATGAATAATCCTCTCCTGATCGCAAACGCAGTAGGTGCCGCCCATGTTTGATAACCTGGACCTGACCAAGCTGATCTTTGGTCGCCTTACCTGGGACGCGATTCCCTTCCATGATCCGATCATCCTCGGCACCTTTGCCGTGGTGGCGCTGGGTGGCATTGCGCTGCTCGCCGCCCTGACACGCTACAAGCTGTGGGGCTATCTGTGGAACGAGTGGTTCACCACTATCGACCACAAGAAAATCGGCATCATGTACATCATTCTTGGCCTGGTGATGCTGCTGCGTGGCTTCGCCGATGCCATCATGATGCGCCTGCATCAGGCCATGGCCTTTGGCGACGCCACCGGCTACCTACCGCCGCATCACTACGACCAGATCTTCACCGCCCATGGCGTGATCATGATCTTCTTCGTGGCCATGCCGCTGGTGACGGGGATCATGAACTACCTGATTCCGTTGCAGATCGGTACCCGCGATGTGGCCTTCCCGTTCCTGAACAATTTCAGTTTCTGGATGACCACCGGCGGTGCCGTGTTGATGATGGTCTCCCTGTTTATTGGTGAGTTCGCCAAGACCGGCTGGCTGGCCTACCCGCCTTTATCGGGGATATTGCAAAGTCCCGGCGTCGGGGTGGATTACTACATCTGGGCGTTGCAGATCGCCGGGGTGGGGACGCTGTTGTCGGGGGTTAACCTGTTGGTGACCATCGTCAAGATGCGCGCACCGGGCATGAGCCTGATGAAGATGCCGGTGTTCACCTGGACCTCTCTGTGCACCAACATTCTCATTGTGGCGGCATTCCCGGTACTGACGGCGGTGCTGGCCATGCTGTCCATGGACCGTTACCTGGATACGGCTTTCTTCACCAACGATCTGGGCGGTAACGCCATGATGTACGTGAACCTGATCTGGATCTGGGGCCACCCCGAGGTGTACATCCTGATCCTGCCGGTGTTCGGTATCTTCTCCGAGATCGTGGCCACCTATAGCCGCAAGCCGCTGTTTGGCTACACCTCTATGGTTTACGCCACCGTGGTGATTACCGTGTTGTCCTACCTGGTATGGCTGCACCATTTCTTCACCATGGGATCGGGGGCCAGCGTGAACTCGTTCTTCGGGATCACCACCATGATTATCTCGATCCCCACGGGGGCGAAGATCTTCAACTGGCTGTTTACCATGTTCCGGGGCCGCATCAAGTTCGATGTGCCCATGCTGTGGACCATGGGCTTCATGGTCACCTTCGTGATCGGTGGTATGACCGGTGTGTTGCTGGCGGTGCCGCCGGTGGACTTCGTGCTGCATAACAGCCTGTTCCTGATTGCGCATTTCCATAACGTGATCATCGGCGGCGTGCTGTTCGGTCTGTTCGCCGGTATTACCTACTGGTTCCCGAAGGCCACCGGTTACAAGCTGGATGAGTTCTGGGGCAAGATGTCCTTCTGGTTCTGGCTGATCGGTTTCTACTTCGCGTTCATGCCTCTGTACGTGCTGGGCTTGATGGGCGTGACCCGTCGCGTCAGCCACTTCGAGGATCAGTCCCTGCAGATCTGGTTCCAGATTGCTGCCTTTGGTGCGGTACTGATTGCGGTGGGTATTGCTGCCTTCATTATTCAGCTGGTGGTGAGCTTCATGCGCCGCGAGTCCTTGAAGGATGAAACCGGTGATCCGTGGGATGGCCGTACCCTGGAGTGGTCCACATCCTCTCCGCCGCCGCCGTACAACTTTGCCTTCACGCCACGCGTTCACGAGCTGGATGCCTGGTGGCAGATGAAGCAGCACGGTTTCCAGCCCCCTGAATCCGGCTTTATTCCGATTCACATGCCCAAGGGTACCTGGGCGGGCATCGTGCTCTCTGGTATCAGTGTGGTGATTGGTTTTGCTCTGATCTGGCACATGTGGTTGCTGGCGGGTGTGTCCTTTGTGGCGCTGATCGGCACAGCTATCTATCACACCTTCAATTACGACCGTGATTACTACATTCCGGCGGAAGAAGTAGAACGGATTGAAGCAGAACGTACACGGGTGCTTGCCAATGTCTGAAAATACCATGACTGCTGACGCGAACAGCACGCAGGACGGCCAGCTGGAGTTTCTGGTGAAGGGGGATCATCACCCCCAGAACGGGACCCTGCTGGGTTTCTGGATTTACCTGATGAGCGACTGTCTGATCTTCGCTTGTCTGTTTGCCACTTACGGGGTGCTTGGCCGCAGTTATGCGGGCGGGCCCACCGGCATGGAATTGTTCGATCTGAGCTTGATCGCCATCAACACCTCGTTGCTGTTGGTGTCGTCCATCACCTATGGCTTCGCCATGCTGCAGATGCAGGCCAACAAGGTGAAAGGGACCATGTTCTGGCTGGCCGTTACCGGCTTGCTTGGGCTGGGCTTTTTGAGCCTGGAACTGTATGAATTCCATCATTTGATTCATGTGGGCGCGGGCCCGCAGACCAGTGGCTTCTGGACGGCCTTCTTCGCTCTGGTGGGTACCCACGGTCTGCACGTGTTCTTCGGTATCGTGTGGCTGGTGACCTTGTTGTTCCAGTTGAAAAAGCACGGCCTGATTCCGGAAAACAAGCGCCGGGTATTCTGCCTTTCCATGTTCTGGCACTTCCTGGACGTGGTTTGGGTTGGCGTGTTCACTTACGTTTATCTGATGGGAGTGCTGCCATGAGCGAGCATACACACGATCATGATCATCACGATGCGGACATTCCCCACGTTTCCCTGAAGGAATACCTGACGGGCTTCGTGCTGGCGGTGATCCTGACGGTGATTCCGTTCTGGTTGGTGATGGGCGATGTATTCGAAAGCTCTACCACCACGGTGATGGTGATCCTGGGCTTTGCGCTGGTACAGATTGTGGTGCACATGGTGTTCTTCCTGCACATGAACTTCCATTCGGAAGGGGGCTGGAACATGCTGGCGCTGATTTTCACGCTGATTCTGGTATTCATCACACTCGCGGGTTCCCTGTGGGTGATGCATAACCTGAACGTGAACATGATGCCGGGGATGATGGATTAGGAGACGCATCACGCAACATGCTTCAAGCAACATGCGTAAGACGGAGATCGGCGTTGCCGGTCTCCTCCCTTCCTTTCTCCACGTTTGAAGAGGCATGACCATGGCTCGTCGACGTATTCTCTCTGTCCTGTTCTTGCTGTTGACTGCGGTGGCCTTTGCCGGCTTTGTGGCGTTGGGTGTCTGGCAGGTGAAACGGCTGGCCTGGAAGGAAGACCTGATTGCCCGCGTGGACGCTCGGGTGCACGCCCAGGCGGTGGCGGCGCCGTCGCAACCTGACTGGCCCTCTGTCAGTGAAGACAGTCATGAGTACCTCCATGTCAGTGTGAGCGGCCAGTATCGGCTCGGGGCGGTTGCGCTGGTTTCAGCGGCGACGCAAGCGGGGCAGGGCTATTGGGTGATGGCGCCGTTGCAGCGTGCCGACGGCAGCTGGGTCTATGTGAACCAGGGGTTTGTGCCCCAGGAGAAACGGGGTGCGGCCCAGTCGGGCGAATATACGCCGACAGAGCCAGTCACCGTCACCGGGCTGCTGCGCCTGAGCCATCCCGGTGGCGGTGTGTTCCGGGACAATGTGCCAGCGGAAAACCGCTGGTATTCCCGTGATGTGCAAGCCATGGCTGAGCGCCAGGGGCTGTCGCCGGTGGCGCCGTATTTCGTGGATGTGCAGGCCACAGTCAGTGAACTGCCGGTGGGCGGGCTTACCGTCATCCAGTTCCGCAATAACCACCTCGTCTATGCCATCACCTGGTTCGCCCTTGCCTTTGGCATGCTGTTGGCGGCCTGGCTGGTACTGCGGGATTCACGCCGAACGCGTTAGTGTAGGTCGCCGCTGATTGTGTGACTTATGTCGAGTGCATTTTTTCACCAATCAAGGCGCTTTTCTGCAGGCATAGTGGGTCTACGTCAAAGAAAAGCAACACTGAGTGGCGGAAAAAGGCGCCGTCATAAGTTGCATTATTAGTGGCGACCTACACTAAACTGGGGTTATGGAAACCATGTCGTCGTCCTCACCCTCCAAGGGCTCCTTGTCTGGGTCGCTGTTTTCTGCGCTGCGCCGCAGCAGCGATGACCTGACTGGCCGCAAGAACCTGCAGCTACTGATTCAGCTGCGCTGGATTGCCATGTTCGGCCAGTTCGCCACCATTCTGGTGGTCAACTACGGTTTTGGTATCAAGCTGCCTGTGTCACAAATGCTGGTGGTGTTGTTTGGCCTGCTGTTGCTCAACGCAGTCAGCGTGCTGCGCCTGAGACTGCCGAAGCCGATTGGTAATACCGAGCTGTTCCTGTCCCTGCTGATCGATGTGGCCACACTCACCATGCTGTTGGCGCTCAGTGGCGGTGCCTCCAATCCGTTCGTGTTCCTGTATCTGTTGCAGGTGATTCTGGGGGCGGTGTTGCTGGAGGTCTGGTCTACCTGGGTCATTCTGATTACCACCACCCTGTGTTTTGGCTGGCTGGCCTGGTACGGCCATCCGCTACCCATGCCACTGGATCACTCCGAGGGGCTGTTCAGTCTCTACATCGAAGGGATGATGATCTGCTTTGTGCTCAATGGTGGTTTGCTGGTGATCTTTATCAATCGCATTACCCGCAACCGTCGGCAACGCGATGAGCACCTGGCGGAGTTGCGCCAGCGGGCGGCGGAAGAAGAGCACATTGTGCGCATGGGGCTGCTGGCCTCCGGCGCAGCCCATGAGCTGGGTACGCCGCTGGCGACCCTGTCGGTGATTCTGGGTGACTGGAAACATATGGAACCGTTCAAGAGTGACGGGGACATGGCCCAGGAAATTGCGGAAATGCAGACACAGGTATTGCGTTGCAAGTCCATTGTCAGCGGTATTCTGTTATCGGCGGGCGAGGCTCGCGGGGAATCGTCGGAGGAAACCTCGGTACGCGAGTTCCTCGATGATCTGGTCGACGAGTGGCGTGAAACCCGGCCGGTGAAGGGCTTTGTCTATAGCAATGATTTTGGTGAGGATCTGAGCATCGTGTCGGACTCTGCACTCAGGCAGAGTATTCACAACGTATTGGATAATGCCCTGGAGGCCTCACCTAACTGGGTGAGCCTGGATGTGCACCGCGAAGAAGAAACCTTGTTGGTGTCCGTGACAGATCGAGGGCCGGGTTTTCCGCAGTCGATGCTCGATAATCTGGGGCGTCCCTACCAGTCCAGCAAGGGGCGGCCGGGCAGCGGTCTTGGATTGTTTCTGGTGATGAATGTACTGCGTACATTAGGTGGCAACCTGAGGGCGAGTAACTCGCCAGAGGGGGGCGCCCTGGTGACCCTGTCTCTGCCGCTGTCCGTGGTCGCGCTGGAGCAGGAAAAAGGAGGAGCCAACGGTGTCTGATGAACAGCAGTCTGAAAGGCTGCTACTGATTGTCGAAGATGATGAAGCCTTTGCCCGTACCCTGACCCGTTCGTTTGAACGGCGGGGTTACCGGGTGATTCATGCGGATAGTCTGGAATCGATGAAGGTTCTGCTGGAAAGCCATGAGCCCGGTTTTGCCGTGGTCGATCTGAAGCTCAAGGGGGATTCGTCCGGGCTGGCCTGTGTGCAGACCCTGCATGAGCACGATGAAGACATGCTGATCGTGGTGCTGACCGGTTACGCCAGCATCGCCACTGCCGTGGAAGCGGTGAAGTTGGGGGCGTGTCATTACCTGGCCAAACCATCCAACACCGATGACATAGAAGATGCCTTCAACCGCGCGGAAGGTAATACTGACGTGTCTCTTACCGCGCGCGCCACCGATTTGAAAACCCTGGAGTGGGAACGCATCCACGAAACCCTGGCAGAAACCGGGTTTAATATCTCCGAAACCGCCCGGCGCCTGGGGATGCACCGCCGCACCCTGGCCCGCAAGCTGGAAAAGCAGCGGGTGAAGTAGCCCTTCCCGTAGGAGCGTCGCTGGCGGCGCGATCCCATAAGGTCGTTATCGCGCCGCCAGCGACGCTCCTACAAGAACAGGGTGGTCTGTCGAAAAGCGGCTATGACATTCGACTAGCTAGGGAAAGCTAATTTCATTCTAAGGAGAGATGCCATGTCCAAGATTCGTCTGAACCCCTACTCTGAATTTTCCGGGCACCTGCCGTGAGGCGTTCGCGTTCTACGCCGACTGCCTGGGCGCGGATATCGTATTCCAGCTGACCATGGGCGAGTCGCCCATGGCGGACGAGGTGCCAAAGGAATCCCATCACCATATCTGTCATGTTTGTCTGCAGGGTGATGGGATTGTGCTGATGGGGTCCGATTGCCCGCCAGAGTATTTTGAAAAAGCCCAGGGGACCACGCTGAGTGTGCAGGCTGATAGTGTGAAAGAGGCGGAAACCCTGTTTGCGGCGTTGGCGGAAGGGGGCGAAATTAAAATGCCCATGGAAGAAACGCCCTGGGCGGAACGCTTCGGGATGTGTAACGACCGCTTCGGCATTCCCTGGATGGTGAATTTTGATGGCAGCAAGGCCGCTTACGAAACTTGAGGCCGGGCTTTGCCTGTCAGTGCAATTCTTCCGGCGGCGGCGTGTAACGGTGGGGCGGTAATTCTACCCGTTGGGTAATGCCGCCCTGCACCACGGTGCGCCCTTCGTAACGCTCTCCACCGGTGACGGTGAATTCAAACCGGTAAATGCGGGTAATGCGGCGTTTGCCGTGGTGGTCTTTGCTCAGGGTCAGCTTTTCCAGGCCCACACTCTCATCCAGAAATTCCAGTTGTTCTCGCTCGCAAAAGCGCCGGGTAGCCACCAGCGCACGCTCGCGAATGCCGTGGGAACGCCAGAACAGGGCGCCGATGACGATCAGCAACGTGACCAGCAAGATATCGGAAAGATCCAGATTCACCGACGGGCTCCCGGCAAGCCGCCAAACAGGGCGAGCCACTGTGCCTCTGTCAGCCCGTTGAGGGTGTCCAGGTTGCGTTCGGGAATCTGCTCCGGATTCGGGTAACTGGCCAGGCCCTTGTCCAGGCTGGCTTCGCGCAGGATATGCAGAATCGGGTAGGGCGCCCGGTTGGTGTAGTTTTCCCGGTCGTCCACGGCGGTGTCGGCGAACTGGTATGCGGGGTGGAAGCTGGCGATCTGGTAGGTGCCTTCCCAGCCCTGTTGCTCCAGCAGACCATCGGCCAAGTCCAGCACATCGTTGTAATCGAGGAAGTCTTCCAGTTGATCGGTAATGATCAGCAGGGTGGTGTCGATTTCGTCTGCCGGGGTGCGATCCATGCGGTCGAGCTCTTCGTGCAGGTCACCCAGCAGGGTTTCCACATTGCGGCTGTCGCTGACGGTGAACCGTATCTGGCCAGCGTTGAAAGGCTTGCGGGCAAACGGGCACAGGTTCAGGCCGATGACAACGTCTTCGAGCCATTGGCGAGTCTGCTGGATAGGGTCCGTCATTTCCTTGTCGCTCATTCGAGCCAGGTTTCCTGGATTAAGGTTGCGCAGGGCGAGGCCGGCGTGAGCCGAATTTTGCCCTACAGGGTTTCAGTCACATGGGTGTCAATGTGATCGCCTACGCGAATTACGCCACTGGAGAGGATTTCACAACGCAGGCCGCCCCGGCCCAGCAGGGCCTTGATGACCTGCGGCGGGGTCAGATCGCCGGCCAGCAGGTGCCCTACCACGGAGCAAGGCTCACACAGCTCTATGCCGCGCAGGCGGATGTTGCCGAGCAAAAACTCCCGGCCTTCCAGGGTGTTGAGATCGACGCCTTCGGTCAGCACGTTACGGCGCAGGGTGTGCGGCTCGACCTGCTGCTTGTGCTCGCGGTTATAGGTGGCGATGGCCTCGGATTCGATCAGGGTAATTTGTTCTTCCGGCTTGGCGTTGCGGCGGTAATGGCGGTCGCCAACGATGCCGCAGCCGGCGCGCAGCTGCACGGCTGGTTGGCTTTCCACCGGGCCGCGAGACTGGCTGGCGGTGTAGAGGGCGAGGATTTTCATGGAGCTCCCGGATGGATGCCAAATGCCTGAGGCCAAAGTGCGAGTATATCAAAGAGGCCAGTCTAGCAGTTTCCTCCGGGTTTTCAGCGTCTGGCGTCTGGCGTTTTCATTAGCTAGAATTACCGCAACGACGATGATTGAGAAAGGACGTCCCTTGGACTGTGCCCTGATCGACAATCCGCTTTTCCTCCCCGCACCCGCCAGCTGGCGATGGTAATGCTCCCCCTGTGTCTGCACTGACACGTCTTTTTGTTCGTTTTCCTCTACAATTATTGCTCTTGATCGCGGTCCGCCCGAGAGTCGGGCCGTAGCGAAATGCTAAGGACAATCATGTCACCACAAGAATTGGATCAATTTGCCCGGCAGGGCTATACCCGTGTGCCGGTGGTTCGCGAGGTGCTGGCGGATCTGGATACCCCGTTGTCGGCCTATCGCAAACTGGCGTCAGGCCCTTACACCTACCTGTTTGAATCGGTGCAGGGTGGCGAGCGCTGGGGGCGTTATTCGATTATCGGCCTGCCGGCCACGGAGGTGGTACGGATTACCGGGCAGCATGTGCAGGTGGATGGCCCCGACGGGCGTCAGCAGCAGGACGTGGCTGACCCCATTGCCTGGGTCGAGACGTATCGGCAAGCCTATCGCAGCCCGGACCTGCCCAATTTGCCCCGTTTCAACGGTGGCCTGGTGGGGTACTTCGGTTATGACAGCGTGCGTTTTTTCGAGCCACGCCTGGGCCCGGCGCCCGGGGAGGACGTGCTGGGTGTGCCCGATATCCTGCTGATGCGGTCCGAGGAAGTGGTGGTCTTCGATAACCTGCGCGGTGCGCTTTTCCTGGTGGTGCATGTGGACCCGAAGGAAGAGGGGGTGTTGATGCGTGCCGAGCAGCGCCTCGATGCGTTGGAAGCCCAGCTGCGTTCCCCACTGCCGGAGCCGGAGCACACGGTGTACGGCGAACCGGTGGACGAGAACGATTTCCACAATGAATTTCCGGAAGCGGCGTTCAAGGCCGGTGTGGAAACCATTCGCGAGTACATTCTGGCGGGCGACGTGATGCAGGTTGTGCCCTCCCAGCGCATGAGCTGCCCGTTCCAGGCGCCGGCGCTGGATCTGTACCGCGCCCTGCGTTACCTGAACCCGTCCCCTTATATGTTTTATCTGGATCTGGACGATTTCCATATTGCCGGGTCGTCGCCGGAAATTCTGGCCCGCGCTGAGCAAGGGCGCATCACCGTGCGGCCCTTGGCCGGCACGCGCAAACGCGGTGCCAATGAGGCGGAAGACCAGGCACTGGAGAAAGACTTGTTGGCGGACCCCAAGGAAATCGCCGAGCACCTGATGCTGATCGATCTGGGGCGCAACGACATCGGTCGGGTCTCCAAGGCCGGCAAGGTGGATGTCTCCGACAAAATGGTGGTGGAGCGCTACTCCCACGTGATGCATATCGTATCCAACGTGGAAGGCGAGCTGCGTGAAGAGCTGGGGCCGCTGGATGTGCTGCGGGCGACCTTCCCGGCAGGCACCCTGAGCGGAGCCTCCAAGATTCGCGCCATGGAAATCATTGACGAGCTGGAGCCTACCAAGCGCGGCGTCTATGGTGGCGCGGTTGGCTATATTGGCTTCAACGGTGACATGGATACGGCGATCGCCATCCGTACCGCCGTGATCAAGGACCAGCGACTGTACGTGCAGGCCGGGGCCGGCATCGTTGCCGATTCTGTGCCGCAATCCGAATGGGACGAGACCATGAACAAGGCCCGGGCCGTGTTCCGGGCGGTGAATATGGCATTGGGTGGTCTCAACCTGGCAGACGGAGGGCAGCGATAATGCGCGTGCTGATGATCGATAATTACGACAGCTTTACCTACAACCTGGTGCAGTATCTGCAGGAGCTGGGGGCTGAGGTGCTGGTGCATCGCAACGACCAGATTGGCCTGGAAGAGATTGAAGCCCTGAACCCGGATCGCCTGATGATCTCTCCCGGCCCTTGTACGCCCAATGAGGCGGGTATCTCCATCGCTGCTATCAAGCACTTTGCCGGCAAACTGCCAATTCTGGGCGTGTGTCTGGGGCACCAGAGCATTGGCCAAGCGTTTGGTGGCCAGGTGGTGCGGGCCCGGCAGGTGATGCACGGTAAAACCTCGCCGATATACCACAGCGGCAAAGGCGTGTTTCGGCATTTGCCGTCGCCCTATACCGCCACCCGCTACCACTCGCTGGTCGTCGAAAAAGACAGTTTGCCGGACTGCCTGGAAATGACCGCGTGGACCTTGAAAGACGATGGCAGTGTGGATGAGGTTATGGGGATGCGTCACAAGACCCTGCCCATTGAAGGGGTTCAGTATCATCCTGAATCCATACTGAGTGAGCACGGTCATGCCCTGCTTGAGAATTTTTTGAAGCACGATGAGCAGGGGGATGCGGCATGAATATTCAGGAAGCGCTGGCCAAGGTGGTCGATCAGATTGACCTGAGCATTGAGGAAATGCGCGATGTGATGAGCCAGGTGATGACCGGTGGTGCCACGGATGCACAAATCGGTGCGCTGATGATGGGGCTGCGGATGAAAAGTGAATCCCTGGACGAAATCACCGGCGCGGCCATGGTGATGCGTGAGCTGGTCACCGGGGTGAGTGTGGAAAACCGCCAGTATCTGGTCGATATCGTTGGTACCGGTGGTGATGGCGCGAACTTGTTTAATGTCTCCACGGCCAGCAGTTTTGTGGCCGCTGCCGCCGGTGCGCACGTGGCCAAACATGGCGGGCGCTCGGTCAGCTCCCAGAGTGGCTCGGCGGACCTGTTGGAAGCGGCAGGTATTGCACTGGACCTGAACCCGGCGCAGATTGGCAAGTGTGTCGATAGCGTAGGCGTGGGGTTCATGTTTGCGCCGAACCACCATAAGGCCATGAAATACGCCGTAGGGCCGCGCAAGGAGCTGGGTATGCGCACCCTGTTCAATATTCTTGGCCCGATGACCAACCCGGCCGGCGTGCAGCGCCTGGTCATGGGGGTGTTCTCGGAAAAGCTTTGTCGCCCCCTGGCGGAAGTGATGGGGCGCCTGGGTGGAGAGCACATCATGGTGGTGCACAGCAAGGATGGTCTGGATGAGATCAGCCTGGCGGCGCGCACCCATGTGGCGGAATTCAAGGACGGTGAAGTCCAGGAGTACGACCTGACACCGGAAGATCTGGGGCTGGAATCCGATTCTCTGGTGGGCCTGGATGTGACCGACCCGGCGGCGTCCCTGGCGCTGATCAAGGACGCCTTTAGCAAGCGCACCACGGAAGCGGCCAACAAGGCGGCGGACATGATCGCCCTTAACGCTGGCGCAGCCATTTATGTCAGCGGTGTTACCCGGACTCACAAAGAGGGGGTACGCATGGCCGAAGACCTGATCCACAATGGAGAGGCGGCAGAGCGTATGCGCGAGCTGGCTCAGTTCAGCACCGCCCTCAAGGTTGGCGACGAATCAGCATAAGGAGCGAGGTTATGAGCACAGGCACTATTCTCGACAAGATTATCGCCCGCAAGCAGGAAGAGATTGCCATCGGCAAGAACAATTACACCTTGGGCGATTTGCAATCCATGGCAGAAAACCAGCGCAAGGCGCGGGGGTTTATTGCCAGCCTGTTCGACCGGGTGAGAGATCACCAGCCGGCGGTAATTGCCGAAATCAAGAAGGCGTCACCCAGTAAAGGTGTGATCCGCGATGATTTCGACCCGGTGTCGATTGCCCGTAGTTACGAAGCTAACGGCGCAGCCTGCCTGTCGGTGCTCACCGACAAGGATTTTTTCCAGGGCGATGAGCATTATCTGCGTGCTGCCCGCAACGCGGTGGATCTGCCGGTGTTACGCAAGGATTTCATGATCGATCCGTGGCAAGTTTTCGAGTCCCGGGCCATGGGGGCGGATGCGGTGCTGCTGATCGCTGCGGCGCTGTCTGATGCCCAGATGAATGAGCTGTATCATGCTGCCCAGCGGGCCGGCTGTGATGTGCTGGTGGAGGTTCATACCGAAGAAGAGCTGCACCGGGCGGTAGCCTTGAACGCCGAGCTGATCGGTATCAATAACCGTAACCTGCACACGTTTGAAACCAGCCTGGACACCACGCTGACGCTGGCACAACAAGTGCCGGGTGATCGCATGGTGGTGACTGAAAGTGGTATCCACAGCAGCGCTGACGTGCAATTGATGCGCAAGAGCGGCATCCACAGTTTTCTGGTCGGCGAAGCCTTCATGCGCGCTGAAGACCCGGGCGCTGAACTCAAGAAGCTGTTCTTCTGAGCGCAAAGGTGGCGTGCTTTTGCCGGTCGGCTTAGCCGCGCAGCGGCGTAAGCCGGCAAGTCGCTTTGGGTGAGAGGATTGGGTTGTCGGATTACGCCTTTCAGGCTCTCTGTGCCCTTGGGTGAATTCGACCTACATCCGACCCTGAATACAAAGAGGCCGCGCCCAATCGATTGGGCGCGGCCTCTTTGCTTTAATGAACCAGTGATCTCGTCCGCGACGCTGTCAACTGTCCACTATCAACTGTCAATTTTTACCGCGTCCCGTACACCACCATGGTCTTGCCTTTTACGGAGACCAGACCCTGTTCCTCCAGGTTCTTGAGTACCCGGCCCACCATTTCCCGGGAGCAGCCGACAATGCGGCCGATTTCCTGGCGGGTGACCTTGATCTGCATGCCGTCCGGGTGCGTCATGGCATCGGGCTGCTTGCACAGGTCCAGCAGGGTGCCTGCAACACGGCCAGTCACATCCAGGAATGCCAGGTCCCCCACCTTGCGGGTGGTGGCACGCAGGCGGCCAGCGATCTGGGCGGATACCGTGAACAGGATGTCGGCGTCTTCGCGGGCCAGCTGCCGGAATTTGGCATAGCTCACCTCCGCGACTTCGCATTCGCTCTTGGCTTTCACCCAGGCGGAACGCGAGGGGTCGTTTTCAAACAGCCCCATTTCACCGAAGAAATCCCCTTCATTGAGATACGCCATGATCATTTCGCGACCATCGTCGTCCTCGATCATGACCGTCACAGAGCCTTTCAGGATGTAATACAGCGCATCCGATTCATCGCCGGCATAGATAATGGTGCTTTTCGCCGGGTATTTACGGCGGTGGCAATGGGCCAGGAAGTGGTCCAGATTTGGAATAATTTTGTTGCCGTCAGTCATGGGCGCTCAGTCTTGAAGCCAGAAAAATGTCTTAGCCAATAAGCGTATGGATATTGCCTGTTTTTATGAGTTATGCCAAGGGAACTGGCTCTCACTCTCGATTTTCACAGGGCAGGCGGTAGCTAAACCCGGATTAAGTAACGGGTTTTCGGCCAGATACGCCGATTTTCCGGGTTGGTGATATATCGGTAAATTATTCCCATCGACCTACCCTGAAAGGGGTGGCGCAGCCCCCGTGCTATGGTACTCTGCGCCCCCTTCCGGGGTGGGCGCAATCAGGCGTTCGGCCTGCGTTTGAGATGGGGTGACAGACCAGGAGATCACCATGAAAGCAGTGGTTAAGTGGCAGGGCGAAGCCTGCTATGAAGCGGAAACCGAAAGCGGCCACAAGGTGCTGATGGATGGCCCGCCGGATCACGGTGGCCAGAACCGTGGGCCGCGCCCCATGGAAACCCTGTTACTGGGCGTGGGCGGCTGTTCCTCCTTTGATGTGATCCATATTCTCAAGAAATCCCGACAGGACGTGACTGATTGCCGCTGCGAGCTGACTGCCGAGCGGGCCGATGAAGTACCGGCGGTGTTCAGCAAGATCCACCTGCACTTTATTGTCAGCGGCAACAGCCTCAAGGAAGCCCATGTGAAACGGGCGGTTGAGTTGTCGGCAGAGAAATACTGCTCTGCCAGCATTATGCTGACACGCGGTGGTGTCGAGATCACCCATAGTTATACCATTGAAGGCTGAGGTGCCCGGTGGGTGCCTCAGTAACGCAATATGCCGGCTTGGCCGGTGATTCGCGGCGTCCTTCGGGATGTTGCAAACAAGGTAGCCGCACGGGGTGCGGTGGTGTGTTTGTCTTAACGTGGCGATGAAACGCCCATGGGGTACGGCTGTGGTGAAAGATCCCAATCCCAAGATTACGGTTCATGGTTTCAACAACCTGACCAAATCCTTGAGCTTCAATATTTTCGATATTGCTTACGCGAAGACCGAGCAGCATCGTCAGGAATATATCGAATATATTGACGAGCTGTATAACGCGGAGCGTCTCACTGAGATTCTCACCAACGTGACCAAAATCATTGGTGCCAACATTTTGAATGTGGCCCGCCAGGATTACGATCCGCAGGGTGCCAGTGTGACCATGCTGATCGCCGAGCATGAAACCCCGCCGGATGGGTCTGACTGGGACGAAGAAGCGCCGGGCCCGTTGCCGGAGACGGTGGTGGCTCACCTGGACAAGAGTCATGTGACGGTGCATACCTATCCGGAATCCCATCCAGATAACGGTATTTCCACGTTTCGAGTGGATGTGGATGTCTCCACCTGTGGTGTGATTTCCCCGCTGCGTGCGTTGAATTACCTGATCCACAGTTTCGATTCCGATATCGTTACCGTGGACTATCGGGTGCGTGGCATGACCCGGGATCTGGATGGCACCAAGCACTTTATTGATCACGACATCAATTCCATCCAGAATTTCCTGACCGAAGATACCCAGAACGCCTATCAGATGATCGACGTGAATGTGTATCAGGAAAATATCTTCCACACCAAGATGCTGCTGAAGGACTTCGATATCGATAACTATCTGTTTGGTGCGGGTAGTGATGAGTTCGAGCAGGAAGAACTGGATCAGATCGAAGAGCGTTTGCGCACAGAGATGCTGGAGATTTTCTACAGCCGCAACCTAGGTTAAACCCGCAGCACGCTTCACGCTGCATGCGACACGCAAAACAAAAAGGCCGCACCTTGGGTGCGGCCTTTTTGTTGTTGGCTGCGAAGCCGCTGTAGGAGCACCACTCGAGGTGCGAACCGAGCGACAGCGAGGCAACAACCCTTTCAGGACTCGACAGATTTTTCTATCTGGAATGCCTGATCGTCCTTCGGCCGATTTCACGCTACGCGTGGTTCGCACCTCAAGATGTGCTCCTACAGGTGAAATTCTTGAAGCGTTGGTTAGATCCGGTAGGTGGTAAAGGTCATCACCTTGCTCATCAGCGTCATGGCGTGGCGTACGGGCAGAGGCAGGTCGGCGCCGCCGGCGTCTTTGGCGGTGACGGCGTGTTTGAGCTCGTCGGTTTTCATTTGCTCGAGAATGGCCCGGGTGCGCAGGTCGCTTTCCGGTACCTGATAGAGATGGGATTCCAGGTGTTTGACCACCTGATTTTCCGTTTCTGTCACGAAGCCCAGGCTCCAGCGATCACCAATCAAGCCGGCGGTAGCGCCTACCGCATAGCTCATGGCATAGAACAGCGGATTGAGTTTGCTGGGCACGCCGCCCAGTTCCTGAATGCGCTCTTCACACCAGGCCAGGTGGTCTTCCTCTTCCCGGGCGGATTCTTCCATGGCATGGCGGATATGTGGCAGGCTGGCGGTGCTGGCCTGACCCTGATAAAGCGCCTGGGCACACACCTCGCCGGTATGGTTAATGCGCATCAATCCAAGCACATGGCGGCGCTGGTCGCCGGGCAGTGTGCCCGGCTGTATGTCGCTGCCGGGACCGGTAGGCGAGGACGTGGGGCTGCGTTCGGCCTGTACGGTGCCGGGCGTGAGGGTGCGCAGGGCATTGTCGGCACGGGCCAGCAGGCGATCCAGAGGTGACAGTCGGCGTTCAGTCATAGTTATCAGCGCTGCATGCAAACACACAACATGCTTGCATGCTGAAAGAAATGGGAGATCTAGTGTAGCCTAAGAGCCCTCAAAACAAGAAGGGCGTTGCATGCCAGCGTGAAGCGTGAGGCGTGCAAGCATAAAACAATGAGTGATCTGAACGACCTGAAAATGCTGCTTGAGTCCCGCTATCCCATCGTGGTGATTGAAACCTGGGAGGAACTGCGGGCGCTGGATTTGATTCGCCGCCTGGGGATGCGAGAGGGGAGACCGGTGTTCGGCTGGAATGCGGTGGACGGCCTGCGCCGACTGGAACTGGAAGACAGCCCCAGCCAGAAACACACCATTGAACCGGATGCCATGCTGGGACAGATTCGCGGTACCAATGAGCCGGGGATCTATGCGCTGTGTGATCTGCACCCTTATCTGGACGGTGAGCCAAAGCACGTCCGGTTGCTCAAGGAAATCGCCCTGCACCATGAACGCCTGCATCACACTCTGGTGCTGATCAGCCATGAATTGACCATTCCCGCGGAACTGCGCCGTTATTGCACTCGCTTCAGCCTGTCCATGCCCGATGAAAAGCAGTTGGAGCACATCGTTCAGGACGAAGCGCGCCGTTTCAAGAAAGAGCGGGGCGAACGGGTGCGCGCGGACCGGGCCTCGCTGGACCGGCTGGTGCGCAACCTGCGTGGCTTGAGCGTGGAAGATGCCCGTAAGCTGGCCCGTGGGGCGATTATCCACGATGGCGCCATCACCGAGGCGGACCTGCCGGAGGTGAACAAAGCCAAGTTTGCATTGATGGAAATGGACGGCGTACTGAGCTACGAATACGACACTGACAGCTTTGCTAATGTGGGCGGGTTGCAGGGTCTGAAAGACTGGCTGGGCAAGCGTGAAAGTGCCTTCCATGGCAATCAGGGTGAAGGTATCGACTCGCCCCGTGGGGTAATGCTGGTGGGCGTGCAGGGCGGCGGTAAAAGCCTGGCGGCCAAATCGGTGGCCGGGCTTTGGGGGCTGCCGTTGCTGCGCCTGGATATGGGGGCTATCTACAACAAATTCTTCGGGGAATCCGAGCGTAATGTGCGCGAGGCGTTGGCCATGGCGGAAACCATGTCGCCCTGTGTGCTGTGGATCGATGAAATTGAGAAAGGGATTGCGGTTGGCGATAACGATGGTGGTACCTCCCGCCGGGTGCTTGGCACTTTATTGACCTGGATGGCGGAAAACCGCAGTCAGGTGTTTATGGTCGCCACTGCCAACGATATTGAGCGATTGCCGCCGGAATTGATCCGCAAGGGGCGTCTGGACGAGATCTTCTTTGTGGATTTGCCATCCACTGAGGTGCGGGAAGTGATCTTCCGGATCCATCTGGAAAAGCGTGGACAAGCAGCGTCAGCGTTCGATCTGGCTCGCCTGGCGGAGCACAGCGATGGCTTTACTGGCGCTGAGATCGAGCAGGCGGTGGTGGCCGGATTGTATAGCGCGGGGGCCGGGGATCAGCCACTGGGTCAGGCCTTGCTGGAAGCCGAGCTGGCCGCGACCGTACCGCTGTCGGTGACCATGGCGGAATCACTGGCGCGGCTACGGCAATGGTGCCAGGGGCGAGCGGTCAGTGCCGGTGCTTGATCCCCGGTTGGCGGGGTCGGAGCAGAGCCTGTTTACTGCTTATGTGGCGGCGGTTTTGCCTGCGCTGCTGGGGTTGCTGAGTTCCGCTCGTTCAGTCGCGCTTTTCGTCGTTGGCGATCCATGAGTCCGAATCGGTGGCGTCGGGGCGGGTAAAGCGCACCAGCGTTTCGCGCAGCACATTTAATTCCACCGGCTTGGGCAGGTGGGCGTTCATGCCCGCTGCCAGGCTGCGGTCCTTGTGCTCACGCAGGATATGGGCGGTCAGGGCCACAATGGGGACGGCAGGAAGCGACTGTTTCTGCTCCTGTGCCCGGATCATCCGGGTGGCCTCAAAGCCATCCATTTCCGGCATTTCGCAATCCATCAGGATCAGGTCGTAGCGCGTGCTGCTGGCCAGCTCCAGCGCTTCCTTGCCGTTGGAGGCGATATCCGCCTTCAGGCCCAATTTGCCCAGCATGCCGCGAATCACCTTCTGGCTCAGGTAATGGTCTTCAGCCACCAGCAGTTTCAGCCCCGGGTCCGGCTGGTGTTGTGGTCTGTTGTGTTCTGGCATCGACGGATGCCCCAAGCCTAATTCTTCTGCCAGTGCCTGGCGCAGCCGCGGCGCGGAGACGGGCTTGGACAGCACACGGTGAATGCCCACGTTGCGGGCCTGGGTGGCGGTGGGCGCATTGTTGATGCCGGTGAGCATGACGAGCACGGTGGGGTGCACGATGACCGGGTCTTCATGGATGCGGGCAGCCAGCTGCATGCCGTCCATGCCAGGCATGTGGTGATCGAGGACAACGATATCGTAAGGCTCGTTGATATTGGCCTGGGTGCGCAGGGATGCGAGGGCCTCGCGTGGGTCGTGGCAGGCGGTGACGCGCATGCCCCACGAGAGGGCGTGGTGGCGCAATACCCGGGTTACGGTGCTGGAGTCGTCCACCACCAACAGGCTACGCCCGGAGAGCGCGGTTGTGTCCACGTTGGAGCTTGGTGTGGGGGCATCTTCGGCCGGTAGTGGCACCACGAACCAGTAATGCACCTCCTTGTGATCCTGCAGGGTGCCCATGCGCCCACCCAGGGCTTCCACTAATTGTTCGGCGATGGCCAGGCTCAGGTGGCTGCTCTCGTTCTGCTTCTGGTTGTCCCGCAAGCGTTTGAAGGTTTCCTCGTTCATGGCGCTGCCGGTGAAACCAAAACGAACGCGGTCGGCCTGTCCGGTGGGTTCCATGGAAACGTCCACCACCATTTCTCCGGGGTGGCCATGGCGAATCAAGGCCCCCGTCAGGTTGGTGAGAATCTGGCGCAGGCGGCCGGCATCGCCAACCACCCGGCCCGGCACATTGGTGTGCACATGGGTGATCAGTTCTATCTGCTTTTCTTCCGCCCGTTCCTTGAATAGATCAACGGCTTCCATGACCAGGTCATGAATATCCAGTGCGCTGTGGTTGATGTCGGTGCCGCGGGTGGAGAGCTGCGAGTGCTCCAGGACATCGTTGATGATGCGCAGCAGGTTGTCACCGGCGTTTTGAATAGCGCCGACGCACTCGCGCTGGTTGGGGGTTAGCGGGGTGTCGGCGAGAATCTCCGCCATGCCGAGGATGCCGCTGAGCGGGGTGCGCACATCATGGCCAATCCGGGACAGGGTTTCCCGGCGTGTGGCATCCACGGTTTCCGCCACGGCCTGTGAGCGCTGTTGTTCGATGTTTAGAAGTGCTTGATGGCGATGGCTGACCCGCAAGCCGATGCCAAGGGTGACGGCTTCCAGCACGGTGGTTGCCAGCAGCCATTGAGGCAGTTCTGCGCTGGTTTGCAAGATGCCCAGATAGGCCAGGCAAACCAGCAGGGCAGGGCCGCTGACTAGGACAGTGGTCAGGAAAAATAACCCGCCACCATTCAGTTCCCGATGCCAGCTGGTGTAGCCCAGAACCAGCAGGATAAATGCGGCCAGGCTGACGGTGGCAAAACTGAGGCTGGCGGCCAGGGCAATGGGGAGGGCGAGAGTCAGGGGAATGATGGCGAGCGCGCCCCACTTGAGCATTATCGTGATGCGGTGCAAAAGGGGGGCCTTGATGGAAAGATCGAAAAAGGAGCGCGCCACCCCAGTGGCGGAAAACAGTGCGACCATCATCATCACGAACAGGGTGCGGGGCTGGACGGTGCTGTTCTCTGTGAGTGACAGGGGAAGATAACCGGCCAGCACCAGGCTGATGATCAGAATGGAGAGAATAAAGCCGCAATGGTAGAAGTAGGTGCTCCCACCCCGCATGGCGCCGGCGATCAGGTTGTAGATGGCGAGAATCAGCAGGGCACCGGCGAGCAGCATGTACACGGCGTTGGTGTGGCTCTGTTGTGCCACCTGGGCGTTGATGCCGTTCAGGGTGAGGCCGTAAGTGAGATACCCCTGGGGCTGGAGCTGCAGGTAAATCAGCTGTGGTTCACCGGTGGGCAGGTGTAGCCGGTAGCTGGCTTCACGGCCGGGTATGCGTTGCTCCTGGCTCGCCTGGGTGTAATGACCATCGGCGCCGGGCAAGAATACGCGGGCACTGGGGTTGCCTTTGAGGATCAGTGCGTAGTCCTGCTTATTGCTGAGCTCGTTTTGCAGGGCGACGCGTACCCACCAGGCACCGTCGCGAATCCCCAGCCGTTCGATATAGCGTGTGGCGGGTTGGAAATGCCCGGTAACAGGGGGTTGGCTGATGGCGCCAATATCCGCGTTGCCGGAGGCGTCACGGTAATATTCGGAATAGATGGTGATGCGTGCCTGGTCGGGCTGGCTATGGACGACGAAGGGCGGCGGGATATCTGCGAAGACCGCATTGGTGCTGGCACACAGGGCCAGCACCAGAAGAAAGAATAGAGAGTCAGGCCTGTTCAGCCTCAGCATGGGATTCTTCTTTTGCATCCGTCGGTTTTCCCCGGTCAAGCACATAGGCGTTCAAGCCTGCTTCGGAGAGGATATAGGCTCCAAGCTCACTACGTCGACCGTCACCGCATACCACGTAGAAAAAATCCTTCTCGAGGTTTTGGACTTCACGGCGTAATTCATTGAGCGGCAGGTTGCGAGCACCGGGGGTGCGGTCATGGCGGAATTCCATGGGCAGGCGCACATCCACCAGGATGCAGGCAGTGTCGGCTTCCAGCACCATGGTGTCCAGCTCATCTTCGGTGACGTGGCGAATGACCGAGTCCTGCAGAATAGCCTGAAAGTCATTTTTACCCAGGCACATCAGTACACCATCGCTGGTCATGGTGATCGTGGCGTTGCGCGGGCTGTCGCTGATCAGGGCGTCTTCGCCGAAAAAACGGCCGGCAGAAAGGGCAGCCAGGGTTTCCTGCTTGGCGCCCTTGACGCGGGTGACCATGGCTTTGCCTTGTTTAATCACGAACAGGGTGTCGCCGTCTTCGCCTTCGGTGACAATGGTTTCACCCAGCTGGACTTCGCGTTCCTCGAATTTCACGAACAGGCTGTGAATCATGGCCGGGGGCACTGCGGAGAACAGTTCCGAGGAAAGCAGTGCGTCCATCCAGTCCCGCTCATTTTCATCGTCGTCTTCGTCAAGCATGGACTCGGCGGCCTGGGTCCAGGTCATCAGCAGGTCCAGCTTGTTGCGGTCGATGGCGTAGAGCGTGGTCGTTTCGGCGGTAATGGCGTTGATGGTGTGTTCGGCGTAGTTGTCGATGGCCAGGTAGTTTTCATCGTCGTCGGCGGTGAAATGGCGCACCTGAAAACTGGCGTCGGTGAGATCCAGTGCGCCTTCGACTAGAAAGTAGGCCTTGTCGCTGCTTTGGCCGCGCTTGAACAGGAGTCGACCGGGGCCAATCTTGATGACCTCAATTTGGCCCTGGATTTCATTGCGGTGGGATTCGCTGAGGCAGTCAAAAGGAATGAAATCCTCAAGACGTGACATATCCGCCGTTTGATTCGACATGGCAACCCCCGAAGGTGTGTTGGTGGGTGAGCCGGGTCCGGCTCACCTTTAATTCTTAGTTGCCTGTACTTTATGCTTTTTCGCGGGCCACTGCACGGTAGCCGATGTCGGAACGGTATTGGGCGTCGCGCCATGTGATCTGCTTCACACCCTCATAGGCGTTGGCTTGAGCTTCGCCCACGGTGTCGCCGACGCCGGTGACACACAGGACCCGGCCACCACTGGTGACCACCTGGCCATCTTTCTCGGCGGTGCCCGCGTGGAACACTTTCACCGTGTCGGAGTCGGCCTGGTCCAGCCCTTCGATCACGTCACCCTTGTTGTAGCTGTCCGGGTAACCGCCGGCGGCCATGACCACACCGAGGGTGGGGCGCGGGTCCCACTGGATGTCGGTCTGGTCCAGTTTGCCGTCCAGCGCGGCCAGGCACAGCTCGGCCAGGTCAGATTGCAGACGCATCAGGATCGGCTGGGTTTCCGGGTCGCCGAAGCGGCAGTTGTACTCGATCACCTTGGGGGCGCCCTGGGGGCTGATCATCAGGCCCGCGTACAGGAAGCCGGTGTAGGGCATGCCTTCAGCGGCCATGCCTTCCACGGTGGGGGTGATGACCTCGTCCATGATGCGCTGGTAAACCGTATCGGTGACCACCGGGGCCGGGGAGTAAGCGCCCATACCGCCGGTGTTGGGGCCTGTGTCGCCGTCGCCAACGCGTTTGTGATCCTGGCTGGTGGCCATGGGCAATACATTCTTGCCGTCTACCATGACGATAAAGCTGGCTTCTTCGCCTTCCAGAAACTCTTCCACCACCACCCGGTGGCCAGCATCGCCAAACTTGTTGCCGTCCAGCATGTCGCGGACCGCATCTTCGGCTTCCTGTAGAGTCATGGCGACGATCACGCCCTTGCCGGCGGCCAGGCCGTCGGCCTTGATGACGATGGGAGCACCCTGCTCACGGACGTAGGCCAGCGCTTCGTCCATGTCCGTGAAGTTGCCGTAGGCACCGGTGGGAATGTTCTGGCGGGCCAGAAAATCCTTGGTGAAGGCTTTGGAGCCCTCCAGCTGCGCGGCCGCCTTGCTGGGGCCAAAGCACTTCAGGCCGTTTTCCTGAAAGGCATCCACCAGGCCTTCCACCAGTGGCGCTTCCGGGCCGACGATGGTCAGGTCAACGCCGTTGTCCTTGGCAAAGGCCAGCAGGGCCGGCTGGTCCAGTACATCGATGGCCACGTTTTCCAGCTTGGCTTCACGGGCGGTACCGGCGTTGCCGGGAGCCACGAAAACCGTCTCAACCTGTTCTGCCTGCGCCACTTTCCAGGCCAGCGCATGCTCGCGGCCACCGCCGCCGATGATGAGTACCTTCATGATTTCTCTCACTCCGTTCGAGTGCATGCACGCACCACGCTTCACGCTGGCACGCAAAAAGCGTGGTGCATGTAGCGTGCCGGCGTGTAAGCGTTAATGCCTGAAATGACGCATGCCGGTGAAGACCATGGCCATGCCGGCCTCGTCGGCGGCTTTGATGACTTCTTCGTCGCGGATTGAGCCGCCGGGCTGAATCACGCAGCTGATGCCCACCTTGGCGGCGTTGTCGATGCCGTCGCGGAAGGGGAAGAAAGCATCGGATGCCATCACCGAGCCTTCCACCTGCAGACCGGCGTGCTCGGCCTTGATGGCGGCGATGCGCGCGGAGTTCACCCGGCTCATCTGGCCGGCGCCCACGCCTACCGTCTGACGATTTTTGGCGTAGACGATGGCATTGGATTTGACGAACTTGGCCACTTTCCAGGCGAAGATCAGGTCGTGCATTTCCGCTTCGGTGGGGGCACGCTTGGTGACCACTTTCAGCTCACCTTCGGTGATCATGCCAAGGTCACGGTCCTGCACCAGCAGGCCGCCGTTGACACGTTTGTAGTCCAGTCCGGAAGCCTCTGCACCCTCCATTTCACCACACACCAGTACCCGCACATTCTTCTTGGCGGCGGTGATGGCCAGCGCTTCTTCTGTGGCGCTGGGGGCGATGATCACTTCCACAAACTGGCGATCGACGATGGCCTGGGCGGTGGCGGCATCCAGTTTGCGGTTGAAGGCAATGATGCCGCCGAAGGCGGATTCGGTATCGGTGGCGAAGGCCAGATCATAGGCGGTGGTAATGCCATCCAGGCTGACCGCCACGCCGCAGGGATTGGCGTGCTTGACGATCACGCAGGCCGGCTTGGTGAAGCCTTTTACGCATTCCAGTGCGGCGTCGGTATCCGCAATGTTGTTGTAGCTCAGTTCCTTGCCCTGCAGCTGTTTCGCGGTGGCGATGGATGCCGGGGCCGGGTTGCGCTCGGTGTAGAAAGCCGCTTTTTGGTGCGGGTTCTCGCCATAGCGCATGTTCTGGGTTTTTTCGAAGTTCAGGTTAATGGTGCGCGGGAAGTCCTGATTGTTCTCACCGACTTTTTTGCCAAAGTAGTTGGCAATGGCGCTGTCATAGGCGGCGGTGTGCTCGAACGCCTTGATGGCCAGGTCGAAGCGCAGCGTGTCGGACAGGGCGCCGTTGTTGGCGGCCATGTCGTCGAGTACGCGCTGGTAGTCGCTGGCATTGGTGACGATGCCCACGCTGGCATTATTCTTGGCTGCTGAACGCACCATGGTCGGGCCACCGATATCGATGTTCTCGATGGCGTCTTCCAGGGAGCAATCCGGGTTGGCAACGGTGGCTTCGAACGGGTACAGGTTAACCACCACCAGATCGATGCGGCTGATATCGTTGTCGGCCATGACCTGTTCATCCTGGCCGCGACGGCCAAGGATGCCGCCGTGCACTTTCGGATGCAGGGTTTTTACCCGGCCGGCCATCATTTCCGGGAAACCGGTGTAGTCGGAGACTTCGCGTACCGCGATGCCTTCGTCCTGCAGTTTCTTGTAGGTACCGCCAGTGGAAAGAATTTCCACGCCCTGCCCGGCCAGGGCCTTGGCAAATTCGACGATACCCGTTTTGTCGGAAACACTGATCAGTGCACGTTCAACCGCGTTGCTCATAAGTCACCTTTGGTGATGCTTGCACGCTGCCACGTATCAGGCTGGCACGCGCTGGCGTGCGAACAGGATTGGCGTGGGGCGTGAAGCGTGTTTGCGTAAATCGAGTTGACCAAAAACAAAAAAAGGGCAGTAGTGTCTACTGCCCCGGTTCTTCCTGGCCCGCTGTTACAGCAGGCCGTACTGCTTGAGTTTCTTGCGCAAGGTGCCGCGGTTCAGGCCCAGCAGCTCGGCGGCTTTGGTCTGGTTGCCACGGGTGTACTCGAGTACTTTCTCAAGCAGGGGGATTTCCATCTCAGCCAGTACCATCGGGTAGAGCTCGCTCACGGCTTCGCCGTCCAGCTGGTTGAAATAATCGTTTAACGAACGTCGCACACAATTGCGCAAGGTATCGTGGGTTTCACTGCGCGCAATAGTGAGATGCGGCTGCTTTCGTGCTTCAGCGGTGTTCATTTCAGTAAGTGTCCGTGCAGCGGCTGTGTTAACTGAAGAAAGGGTCATGCGGCCAGGGCTCCGTTTTTCTTCCGGGCAGACACCTCGCCATAACGACCGAAACGAACCCGGTCGGTAGTGGCGCTGATCTGTTGGAAAAACTGCTCGATTGCCACGCATTGGTCGGTGGCATTTTCCAGTGTGTTAAACCCGCGCCGGAAGTCTTCCCCATCGGGCAGGTTCTGTGTGTACCAGCCCAAGTGCTTGCGTGCGATACGCACCCCCATGAACTCACCATAAAAATGATGCAGTTCGGACAGGTGCTGCTGCACGCAGTCATGGACTTCCGTTACTAACGGCGCTGCGGGCAGCGAGCCGTGCTCGAGGTAATACAGGGTGTCCCGGAAGATCCACGGGTTACCCTGAGCAGCGCGGCCGATCATGATACCACCGGCGCCGGTGGATTCCAGTACCCGTTTAGCTTTTTCCGGGCTATCCACGTCTCCGTTAGCCATTACCGGAATATTCACCGCGTCCACCACCTGCTTGATGGTGGTGTATTCGGCGTCTCCGTTGAACTTGTCGGCGCGGGTGCGCCCGTGAATGGCGAGGGCCTGGATACCGGCGGCTTCGGCGATGCTGGCAATGGTCAGGGCATTGCGCTGATCGCGGTCGGGGCCGGTACGGATTTTCAGGGTGACGGGGACATCCACCGCATTGACCACCGCATCCAGGATGCGGGTGACCAGATCCGGGTCGGCCAGCAGGGCGGACCCTGCGGCGCGCTTGCACACTTTTTTCGCCGGGCAGCCCATATTGATATCAATGATCTGGGCGCCGTGGTCCACGTTGGCGCGGGCCGCTTCTGCCAGCATGGTCGGCTCGCCGCCGGCAATCTGCACAGAAATGGGGCCCGGTTCGCCGCTGTGATCCAGCCGTTGGCGAGACTTTCGAGAGTTCCACAGACGGGTGTCCGAGGTCACCATTTCCGACACCAGCAGGCCAGCCCCCAGGTCCCTGCACAAACGCCGGAAAGGGCGATCCGTGACGCCGGCCATGGGGGCCAGAATCAGGGAATTGGGCAGGTTATAGGGTCCGATCTGCATGGCGCCGGCTTGGGGTGTCTAAAAGGGGGGACAATGATAGAGATCGACGGCCCGGGATGAAAGGGCAGCCTGCCATGAGCTGACGGGCTGCCGATCGATTTCTATTGAATGAGGCGTGCGAGGCGCGTTTAGCGCTGACTGACCTGGTCGCGGGGCTGTGGCGCTGGCAACAGGCGCAGGTTGTAGTTCACCGCCTTGTCGCCCGGGTCCACAATTTCCAGCGAGATATGCAGCGGGGTGCGTGTGGGCATGGTCTCCATGCCGAGCAGATCTCCTTGCAGGTATTCCTGTGGGGTGAAGCGTCGGCTGGCTACGGGGCCGCCATTGAGGGCGCTGAAGCTCAGTTCCAGTTCCGGGAAGGGCTGGGGGTACTTGGCTTCATTGAACAGGATAGCGTCCACAATCAGGGCGTTGGCGTAATTCGGGTGGCTTCGTACCACCAGATTGGCGCCACGTAGCTGGGTGATGTCTGAGCGGCTGGGCAGGTGGCAGCCGAGTACATCACAGGCCTGCTGATACAGGGGGCGCCATTGCGGGCTACGGGCCAGGTCATTGAAATTGAAGAAGGCGTATTGGCCGACCAGCACGACCAGGGCAATAACCGACAGAGAGGTCCACTTGAGCATGCCGCCCCAGTCCCGGCGCTGGCGGAAATGGTTGTCACGTTCACGCACTGGCTTGCCGATGGGGACGGGCTCTTCATAGAGGTCATCGCCAAACAGGTCCAATCCACCGAACAGGCTGTCATCGTCATCCTCGGGCTCTGCCGGTCGGGATTGTTTTGGCGCTGGAGTGTCTGTTGTTTTGCGCACTGCCGGCTGCTCAGGGGCTGAGTGGCTGGCGGGAGCGGGCGTGGTCGTTTCGCCGGGGGTGGGCTCGGCGGGGTCGTCGTCTTCCAGCTCCTGCAGCAGGGCTTCGGCCCAGGATTCGTCGGCATTTTCATGGTGGCTGGCCCGGCCGGCGCCATGCATGTCGGCGAAGTCTTCGCCCAGCCCACTAGCGGGGTCATCTGCATCCAGGTTCATGAACGAGTCGCTTAACTCCATGCCCTGAATGCTCAGGCCATCGGCGTCAGCGCCGTCATCGTCGCCAAATTTCTGCTCGTCCCCGGAAGAGGCTGCGTCACTGTGGGTGCCGTCCAGCGCCCCGGCCCAGCGATCCTGCGGGGCGGCTTGTTGCGGTGCCGGGGGGTCAACCAGGTAATCATTGGCCTGGAATATCTGCAGGCAAGAGCCACACCGTACTGCACCGCGTGCCTGTTTCAGGTGTTCATCGGTAATCTTGAACTGGGCTGCACAGTGGGGGCAGCGCGTCTTGTATTGGGTGGCCATGGCTTTCGCCTGAATTGTTATTGGACGAGATGCAACATGCTGCACGCGACAGGCTTTCACACAACCCCGGAATCCCTACAGTGCGTGCAGATGGGTCAGGTATGTTTTACAGAAAAACCGGGACAGGCCGCAAGGACCTGTCACTCAGTTTTCCCTGAATCTGTGGATTCAGGTGACGCGGCGCACCCCGTCAATGCGTACCCAGTCACCCTGTTGGGTGGTGGGGGTCAGATCAAACCAGGGGGAATAGGCGGTGCGGACCGATTCTGCCTGTTCCGCCAAAATGCCGGACAGAGCAAGAGTGCCTCCGGGTCGACAGTAGCGGGCCAGCAGCCCGGACAATTCCACCAGCGGGCCGGCCAGGATGTTGGCGACCAGTACGTCGCACTGGTAATCCGCGGGCATCTGCTCCGGCAGGTGCAGGGTGAACGAGTCTGCCACGCCATTATTACGGGCATTGTCTTCACTGGCGATCAGTGCCTGGGGATCGATATCCGTGCCGGTGGTATCGCCGGCGCCGAGTAGCAGCGCGGCGATGGCCAGCACCCCGGAGCCGCAGCCGAAATCGAGCACGGTTTTGCCGTGCAGGTCAGCGCCGTCCAGCCATTGCAGGCACAGCGAGGTGGTCTCGTGGGTGCCGGTGCCGAAGGCAAGGCCCGGGTCCAGCTTCAGGTTTACGGCTTGCGGGTCTGGCGCCTCGCTCCAGCTGGGAATGATCCACAGGCGCTCACCAAATTGCATGGGCGAGAAGTCGTCCATCCAGGCCCGCTCCCAGGTCTGGTCTTCCAGGGTTTCGTGGTGGCTGGCTTCTGCATTCAGTCCCTGGGCGGTGAGGGCGGCGAGTATCAGCTCGGGAGTCTGGTCCTGCTCAAACAGGGCGCTGACCACGGTGTTCTGCCACAACGGCCGGGTGCCGGGCGGTGGTTCGAACACCGGCTGGTCGGCACCGTCAGTCAGTGTCACGGCCACGGCGCCGAGGTTTTCCAGTGCAGCCTGAAAGGCATCGGCGTGTTGTTCGGTGGTGGCAAGGTGGAGCTGAAGCCAGGCCATGGACACTCCTGCAAGGCGTTGTGATGTACGGGTGGTGTGATGTACGGGCGTAAAGTGGCGGCAGTCTAGCGGATTCTGCTGCCCTGTGCTGCCTGTCGTTATGCTGGGCGGTTCGCTGGTGCGGTAATGTTTTTGCCGTTGCCGGGCCAGAAAAGCAAAGGCCGCGCCGGGTTAGCGGGCGCGGCCTTTATTGTGGCGCTGAGGAAAAAGCCGGCGCTTACTGATCGCCCAGCTTTTTCTCCAGGTGGTGAATATCCACTCCGCCTTCAATGAACGCCTTGTCCTTGAAGATTTTGTCGCGGTGCAGGGCGATATTGGTCTTGATGCCTTCTACCACGATTTCGTCCAGCGCGTTTTTCATGCGCGCAAAGGCGATGTCACGGCTTTCCCCCCAGGTGATCAGCTTGCCGATCAGGGAATCGTAGTAGGGGGGGACGGTGTAGCCACTGTAAATGTGGGAGTCCACCCGGACGCCGTTGCCGCCAGGCGCATGGAAGTAGGAAATTTTCCCAGGGCAAGGAGTGAAACGCACCGGATCTTCCGCGTTCACGCGTACTTCTATGGCGTGGCCCTGGAACTGCACGTCGGCCTGTTGCAGCGCCAGCCCTTCACCGCCGGCGATTCGCAGTTGCTCTTTGACGATATCCACCCCCGTGACCATTTCGGTAACCGGGTGCTCTACCTGAACTCGGGTGTTCATCTCGATGAAGTAGAAACGCTCGTCTTCATAGAGGAATTCGAACGTGCCGGCGCCCCGGTAGTTGATGGTCTTGCAGGCATCCACGCAGCGCTGGGCGACTTCGTCTTTCAGGTGCTGTGGGATGCCGGGGGCCGGGGCTTCCTCCACTACTTTCTGATGGCGGCGTTGCAGTGAGCAATCGCGGTCACCCAGATGGATCGCATGGCCAGCACCGTCAGCCAGTACCTGCACTTCCACATGTCGCGGTTTCTGCAGGAATTTTTCCATGTAGACGGTGGCATCGCCGAAGGCGTTTTTGGCTTCCGAGCGGGTCAGGGTGATGGCGTTGAGCAGGTGTTTGGCTTCATCCACGACGCGCATGCCGCGGCCACCACCACCGGCGGCGGCCTTGATGATGACCGGGTAACCAATCTGTTTGGCCATGGCCAGTGAGGCATCATCATCGTCCCCGATGGGACCATCAGAGCCGGGCACGGTGGGGACGCCGGCTTTTTTCATGGCCTCGATGGCCGCAACCTTGTTGCCCATCAGGCGGATGGTGTCTGCTTTCGGGCCGATAAAGGTGAAACCGGAGCGTTCCACGCTTTCGGCAAAGTCCGCGTTTTCCGCCAGGAAGCCGTAGCCGGGGTGAATGCCGTCGGCATCGGTGACTTCCGCTGCGCTGATCAGGGCAGGGATGTTCAGGTACGAATCGGTGGATGACGCGGGGCCGATACACACGGCTTCGTCGGCCAGGCGTACGTGCATCAGGTCCCGGTCGGGCTTGGAGTAAACGGCCACGGTGCGGATGCCCAGCTCCTTGCAGGCGCGAAGGATACGCAGAGCAATCTCGCCACGGTTGGCAATGACGACCTTTTCCAGCATGAGATGCCTCCGTTAAACGATGGAGAACAGAGGCTGGTCGAATTCAACCGGCTCGCCGTCTTCTACCAGAATGGCATCCAGCGTGCCGGACTTGTCGGCCTCGATCTGGTTCATCATCTTCATGGCTTCCACGATGCACAGCACATCGCCTGCCTGGACCTTCTGGCCCACTTCGGCAAAGGACGCTGCACCCGGCGACGGGGAGCGATAGAAGGTGCCGACCATGGGGGAGCGCACCAGATGGCCGCTGGGCGTGTTGTCTGCCGGCGCAGGGGCTTCGGTGGCAGAGGGAGCCGGAGCCGGAGCAGGTGCCGGCGCTGGTGCCTGTGGCGCGGCGTAATAGTGCGCCGGCGCTGCGGGTTGGCGTGAGCCGCGGCTGATGCGGACGGACTCTTCCCCTTCACAGATCTCCAGCTCTTCAATGCCGGACTCTTCGAGCAGCTCAATCAGTTTCTTGATTTTGCGAATATCCATGTTCAGTCATCCAGTTGTTCGAGAGCAGCGGTGAGTGCCAGCGCATAGCCGGTGGCACCGAGACCGCAGATAACGCCCTTGGCAATATCGGAAAAATAAGAGTGGTGGCGGAAGGCTTCCCGGGCATGCACGTTGGACAGATGCACTTCGATAAAGGGAATGTTCACCGCCAGCAGGGCATCGCGCAGAGCCACACTGGTGTGAGTGAACGCCGCCGGGTTGATGATGATGAAGTCGATTCCCTCGGTGCGGGCATCGTGAACGCGTTCGACCAGCTCGTATTCCGCGTTGCTTTGCAGATGCTGCAGGTGATGGCCGGCCGTGCTGGCCTGTTCCTGCAGTTGCTGGTTGATATCCGCCAGGGTGGTGTGGCCGTACTTGTCCGGCTCGCGGGTACCGAGCAGATTCAGGTTTGGGCCATGTAAGACCAGAATGGAAGCCAAAACGGGTCCCCTTGCGAATTTGTCGTTATTTGCAGTGATCGTGCTGGAAAAATCCAGATTAGCCCGGGCTTTCTCGCACAAATGCAATATTAGGGGCAAACCATGACAGAAAAAAGGGCTTTACAACATTCGTTACAAGTTACCGGAAGATTGCGTGATATCGGTACCATTTCATGGGGTTTGTATAGCGGGCTGGTTTGGGCTGTGAAACCGCTGCGCTCCGTTCCCCTTGCAGGCTGGCAGGGGAACGGTCGCCAGGGAAGGCGAGCGTTACAGCGTCGGCATCACTCGCTTGTCCAGATGTTCAATGAAGCGTTCCGGGCCCATCTCACCCAACACGCGAGAATCGGGGATTTCGGTGCCGGCGGGGGTAAAAAACACCAGTGCCGGCAGGCCGAGAATATTGTGCTGCTCCATGATGGCCTGGCTGTCGGCGTTGATCTCGGTGATGTCCACGCGGTACAGGTCGAAGCCGTTCATGGCGTTGAGTACATCCGGGTGGCTAAGGGTGGTTTCTTCCAGCACCTTGCAGGCCACACACCATTCGGCGAAGAAATCCACCAGCACCGGTTTGCCGGCCTGGCGGGATGCGGACAGCGCCTGCTCCAGTGAGGCTTTGCCCACGATGGTCTGCCAGGGGCCGTGGTCGTTCGCGGTTGGGGCATTGCTGGGGGGCGCACTGCCAGCCACCGGGGTTGCTGGCTGGGTCATGTGTGCCAGCGGTTGCAGGGGATCTTTGCCGCCACTTAACGCGCCGACAATCATTACCGCGCCATACAGGGCCAGCACCAGGGCCAAGCCGCGCTTGAGGCGGGCCATACCTTCACCGGCAGGTTCCAGTGCGCCGAGCTGTACGCCATAGACGGCAAGCAACAGGCCATAGAGACCCAAGGTAATGGTGTCACCGATAATGCGATCCAGCAGCCAGATGGCCACGCCCAGCATGACCACGCCGAAGAACCGTTTGATCTCTTCCATCCACATGCCGGCACGGGGGAGCAGGCTGCCGCCGCCGGTGCCGAAGATGATCAGGGGCAGGCCCATGCCGATGGACAGGGCAAACAGGGAGGCGGCGCCGGTGGCCGCATCGCCGCTGGCGGCCACATAAATCAGGGCGCCGGCCAGGATCGGGGTGACGCAAGGGGAAACCACCAGGGCTGAGATTGTCCCCATGATGGCGGCGCCGATCAGGCTGCCGCGGGCTTCCTGCCCCGGTTGATGGAGCTTGTTGCGCAGCGCCGCCGGCAGCTGGAGCTCATACAACCCGAACATGGACAGGGCCAGTACGATAAAGACCACCACGGAAGTGATGATGGCCGCGGGTTGCTGCAGCAAGAATTGCAGGTTCAAGCCGGCGCCGAAAAGTGCCACCAGCAGGCCGGCCAAGGTATAAGGCACCGCCATGCCCAGAACATAGCTGACACTCAGTGTGAAGCCGCGGGCTGCACTGGGTTCTTTCTCTCCGGCAATGATGCCGGACAGAATTGGCACCATGGGGAAGACGCACGGGGTAAAGGCCAGTAGCAGGCCGCCCACAAAAAACAGGCCGATGATCAGGCCAAGGGGCTGGTCCTTCATCCACTGATTGAAGGCGTTGGCATCTTCGGACTGCAGTGTGTCGAGAAAGCCTGGACCAGCGCTGGAGTCAGATGCCGCTGCTGGCGGAGCGGCCACCGGCTTTTTTGTCGGTTGGGGATTGGCGAATTCGATGATTTTTTTGGTTGGCGGATAGCACAAGGTGTCTTCAATGCAGCCCTGGTAGCGCACTTCCAGTTCCGTATCTACCAGCGGCACGCTATGCAAGGGAAGAGCCAGATCCAGGCGATCGAAATACACCTGGACGTCGCCGAAGATTTCGTCGGTTTTGGCTTTGCCGGCGGGCAGGGTCAGCTCGGCAAAATCGTTAATCACATTGCCGTTGGTGTCGCGCAGTGTGAATCCAAAACGGTGCTGGTAAAGATACACCTCGTCGATCAGTTCGAAATTCAGCAGCAGTTGCTGGTTATCCCAGTCCGCATCGGCCACCAGCTGGATGGCTTCATCCACGGTGGGCAGGCGTTCTTCTTCGCCGAACAAATTGTTGGCGCTTGCCCAGGACAGTGGGGCCAATAGAACGATGGCGACCAGGAAACGTTGCCAGCACTGCTTCATTCGATACTCCTCTCCGGTGCCGTATGCGCCAGATTGCGTGACGCTTGGATGTAAAAACAGGCACTTAGTTTCATTCGTTTACTTTAAGGCCAGGTTAACCGGCGCGGCCACGGAGTGTTTCCACCCGTTACTTGGTTACCCGTTAATGGCAGAGCGCATCAGCTGGCGTACATGGGGGGCTGCTCCTGGGCTTGCTGGCGCAGTTTAACCAAAAAGCCCATGGCTGTAGACCTGCAGTGGCGTCACTGATGCGGATAGAGTTTGCGCGTTTGTTGGGCAGGGCCAAGGGGCCGGGGTATCAATGGCAGGATCGGGAGCGTGGATGGTGTGGTGGTTGTGGATTGTAGGTGGTGTTTTGTCTCTCTATGGTGGAACCTTGCCAATTAAGAGGGAAAGTCGCGAACCCGGGCAAGAGGTAATTGCCTGCAGCTTGAGTGGCTGGTGAGCTATAGTGGTGAGCGGAGTAGTGGCTTGAAGGATCCTGGGAGTGGTCATGAGTAACGATAAATTCAGTGAGAAAATGGGGGATGCCATGCTGGACCCTCGCAATAATCGAATCTGGAAGGGTTTGTTCTGGTTGCTTGGTTTGCTGTTGTTGATCGACGTGCTGCTGGGCTGGTACTGGAGCCAGGAGCCTGAGTTGCGTGAGGTGACGGCGAAAGCGGATGCTGTGCGAGGCGAGACTACCGCGCGGGAGCTGATTTTTGTTGCTGATACCCTGCTGTCCAAGCCTGGTGGTTACCTCAGTAATGATGTGCTTCCGCACCGTCTGTGGCTGGATAACATGCCCGCCTGGGAATATGGCGTATTGGTGCAGGTGCGCGATTTCAGCCGGGTATTACGCCGGGACATGAGCCGTTCACAATCCCAGAGCCAGGAAGATAAAGACCTGGCTATTGCGGAGCCGCAGTTCAATTTCGATGCCCAAAGCTGGGCCATGCCGGCCACGGAAAGCGAGTATCGCCGGGGCATCAAGGCGTTGCAGCGTTATGTGGATCGGCTGACGGATGCCAATGAAAACGACGGCAAGTTCTACGCCCGGGCCGATAACCTGAACTATTGGTTGAACGAGGTGCAGAACCGGTTGGGGTCCCTGAGTCTGAAACTGAGCCAGAGTGTCGGGCGCAGCCAGCTGAACGTGGACAAGGATGGCACCATCGTGGCGGCCAAGCCGGAGAGCGACGAAGACTTCGTCAAAACCCCCTGGCTGAAAATCGATGATGCGTTCTATGAAGCCCGTGGTGCCACCTGGGCCCTGGCCCAGTTGATGCGTGCCGCCGAGGTGGATTTCGCGGATGTGCTTCGCAAGAAGAACGCCACTATCAGTTTCCGGCAGATGGTCCGTGAGCTTGAAGCGACCCAGGAAACGGTGTGGAGCCCACTGATTTTGAATGGAGATGGTTTTGGCATGCTGGCAAACCATTCTCTGGTCATGGCCAACTATGTGTCACGGGCCAATGCCGCGTTGATTGACCTGCGGAAATTGCTGCAGGAAGGGTGATAAAGGCAATTAATAGTTAACAGTGAATAATTAATAGCTGCGCGCCTAGCGCCAGTGATTTCTTGAAGCTAAGAGGCCGCGCCCAACCTTTGGGCGCGGCCTCTTGCGTTTAAGGCAAAAAGACGGGCTTCGCGACGTTATTAACTCTTAATTATTCATTATTAATTCTGCTACGCCGCGCTTTTCCCTTTGGGGGCAGGCAGCGTCTTTCGCCATTCTTCAATCAGCGCACTGTTGTCGTCGTCCCAGGGGTGGAAGCCGGGTTTCAGGTAGCTGAACCAGGCGGGGATTATGCTGCTGATCACGCCTCTGTAGCCAAACCCTTTCCACAGCCCTTTGGCCAGGGTGAGGGGTTTACGGTGGACATTGTCTCGCTTGAGCATCTGCCAGGTGAAGTAGCTGGAGAAGCCGATCAGGTAGGCAGTGCTGGAAAGAAACAGGCGCTGGCGTTCCAGGTAGTTACCGTTCACGTCCGTGTACAGGTCGTAGGCCACCGCCTTGTGTTCGGTTTCTTCAATGGCGTGCCAAACCCACAGGTCGCGCACCGCCGGGTCCATCTTTTTCATCAGGTCCGGGCGGCGCAGGATGGCGTCGGCCAGAATGGCAGTGAAGTGCTCCAGGCCGGCGGTGGCGGCCAGCTGCTGGCGTTTGCTCATGTATTTGCGGGCACCGGCGAGCAGCTTGTTGGTGACACCCAGAGCATGGGCAACGATGTCGTCATATTTGCCATCGGCAATCAGGTCATTAAAGGCCTGGTGCTCCAGAGAGTGCATGGCTTCCTGGCCAATAAAGCCAGAAATATCCTTTTGGCGATCCTTGTCCTCTACCTGGTCGCGCAGGGCACGAACAGAATCCACGAAGAAACGTTCACCGTCGGGAAAGGTCAGCGACAGAATATTCAGCAGATGGGTCAGCACCGGGTCGTTATCAAACCAGTAATCATCGTGTTGTATGCCATCAAAGGAAAACCCCATACGGCGGGGTACGATGGGCACAAGCGGTGCCTTATGTTTTTTTGTCAGCGGCAATTTCATGTTGGCTCCTGGCGCAAATGCCATTGGTGACATTGCTCAATGACAACTACTATGCAGGCAGGGATAACCAAGTTCTTGTCGTGGAGGGCCAACAAATGGTGAGTTCGGGCCGCACCTGGGGCAATGCCGGGGTGCCGGGCATCTATGTGGTGCTGTTGTACGACCTGTTGGTGGCCCTGAAGTTGGATGCGCCGGCCCTGCTGGTGGGGTTGGGGGTGAGTCGGGATGAGTTGCTGGCGGTGGATCGCCGGGTCTCCATGTCCCTGGCCCAGACAGTGGCCGAGCGAGGGGTTGAAATGGTGGGGGACCGTGGCCTGGGGTTTCGCTATGCCCGCGCCATGAGCATTACCCTGCATGGCCCGGTGGGGCTGTTGGCCCTGTCCAGCGCCAGCGCCCAGGATGCCCTTGAGGCGGCCTGTCGGTTTCTCGGCCTGCGCGCCCCGTTTCTGGAAATTCATCAGGCCCGCCATGCAGACCGGGCCCATCTTCAATTACGCAGCACCCGCCCGTTAGGGGTGGCCCATGATTTTATTATCGAAGCCATGCTGGTGGGGTTGGCGTTCATGATCGAGCAGCTGTTGGAGAGCCTGCCTGAGGGGCTGGAGATTCACCGTCGCGGGCCCGCGCCGGCCTGGCTGGCGGCGCTGCGGGACGATGTGGGGGTGCCGGTGCGGTTTGATCAGTCGGAAGACGCGCTGGTGTTCCCCTTGTCGGCGCTGGAGGCGCGGCCGCGGCTGGCGGACCCGCAGGTGGCAGCGATTGCCCGGGAGCAGTGCGAGATGGAGTTTCGTCAGTGGCGCACGGAAGAAGATGGCGTGATGGCGGAGCGTATCCGCGCAGCGTTGCAGGACCATGCGGCGCCGTTGCCGTCGCTTGAAGGCATGGCGAATCGGCTGGCGGTGTCTGCCCGCACTCTGAAGCGTCACTTGCAGCAGGTCGGGTTGAGCTATCGCCAGTTGCAGGACGAAGAGCGCTATCGGCAGGCTTGCCGCTTGTTGGGGAAGGCGGAGCAGAGTATCAGCGAGGTGGCTTATCATCTTGGTTACAATGATGTGGCGAACTTTTCCAAGGCGTTCAAGCGCTGGAGTGGACTGACTCCGAAGGGCTATCGGGAGCAACACTCGCGGGTGTGAGGCGCGAGTAACGAGTTTCGCGTTGCGAAGATCAAAACCTTTACAGGCCAGGCGCTTCGGTTTTTGCTTTTCGAAACTCGAAACTCGAAACTCGAAACTCGAAACTCGAAACTCGAAACTCGAAACTCGCAGGTCTTGCCCCCCCGTGCTTCTCAAAACAAAAAGGCCGCGCCCGGGTAACCGGGCGCGGCCTTTTTGTCGCTGGCGTTGTTCTGCCAGTCTCGTGTCGGCTTACTTGGCGTTCTCGTAAGCTTCGACAGATTTGATGATCTCGGCTTTGGCCGCTTCGGCGCCATCCCAGCCATCAACTTTCACCCACTTGCCTGCTTCCAGCTCTTTGTAGTGCTCGAAGAAGTGCTTGATCTGGGCGAGCAGCAGCTCGGGCAGATCGTTGATGTCTTTCACGTTGTCGTAGATCTTGGTCAGCTTGGTGTGCGGTACCGCAACCAGCTTGGCATCTTTACCGGCTTCGTCGGTCATGTTCAGGATACCGACCGGGCGACAGCGAATCACGGAGCCTGGCACCACCGGGTAGGGGGTGACAACCAGCACGTCCAGCGGGTCGCCGTCTTCGGACAAAGTGTTGGGGATGTAGCCGTAGTTGGCCGGATAGAACATGGGGGTTGCCATGAAGCGGTCTACGAATACGGCGTTGCTGTCTTTGTCGATCTCGTACTTGATCGGGTCAGCGTTGGCCGGGATTTCGATGGCCACGTAGATGTCTTCGGGGAGGTCTTTCCCGGCGGGAACCTTAGCAAAATCCATGGTCTGTCCTTCTCAACAGGGTTGGTGGTGGGCGCGGATTATAGCAATGGCAGCGGGCTGCGGCTAATCGCCGAAGGTCGAACCTGCCTATGGAATAGGAATATCCTTATTCCACAGGCGGTCAGGGTGGTGGTGGTGGGCAAATCGGTGCTTATTGGGCTGACTTCCAGCCCGGGTAATCCCCTTGCAGTAGCTTCACGTTCTTGAAGCCGGCATTTTCCAGCACGGTGGCAGCAGCGCTGGCGCGGCGCCCAGATTGGCAATACAGCACAATATCTTCCTTGCGATACTGCTCCATCATGTCCAGGTGGTGCTCCATCTGCTTGGCGGGGACCATGATGGCGCCCGGAATATGCCCAGCCAGATATTCGTCTTCATCGCGCACATCGATAATGATGGGGGCTTTGCCGTCCTGCATTTGCTGCTTCAGTTCGCTCACAGAGAGGCTGTCAGTGGCCCAAAGTGGAGCAGAGAGTGCGTTCAGTACGGCGAAAATTGAGATAATCAAATAACGTTTCATGGTGGTGACTCCTGTCGATTTTCCCATTCCTGTAGTTCCTCCCACAGTTTTTCGGCGTCGCGTACCATGCTGGCGATGGAGGGCTTGGCTGCGGGATTAGAAAAACTGGCTGCGAGAGCGCGGCTAGCACACTCATAAACAAACGCTTTTTGGCTCATTTCGGCAAGGGTTTTGTTCACGATTTCTCCCTGTTTTTCTTTTCTTTGACGTTAGCACTGCCTGGTTAGTGGGGATAGGCCCGCTGCGAGACTGCGTGTGCACCGGTGACATTTTCGCTGTAGCCGTCACAATATCGCCATTGCCGGAGTGATCCGTGTCCCGTTCAGCTTGTATCAAGGAGCCTGCCACTATGAGTGTCCACGAAATTCGCCATCCGCTGGTTAAACACAAGCTTGGCCTGCTGCGTCAGAAAAGTCTGAGTACGCGCAGTTTCCGCCAGCTCACCGCGGAAGTGGGCAGCCTGCTGACCTATGAAGCCACCAGCGACCTGGTGCTGGAGGATTATCAGGTCGATACCTGGATGGGCAAGGCGCCGGCCCAGCGCATCAGAGGCAAGAAAATCACCGTGGTGCCGATTCTGCGGGCCGGACTGGGGATGCTGGATGGCGTGCTGGAACTGATCCCCAGTGCCAAGGTGAGTGTGGTGGGTGTGTACCGGGATGAGGCAACCCTGGAGCCGGTGGCTTATTTCGAGAAGCTGGCCCACGATATCGACGAGCGTACGGCGCTGGTGATCGACCCGATGCTGGCGACTGGTGGCTCCATGCTGGCTTGTATCGATATGCTGAAAAAAGCCGGTTGTACCCAGATTCGTGCCCTGGTGCTGGTGGCGGCACCGGAGGGTATTCGCAAGGTGCAGGAGGCGCACCCGGATGTCTCACTCTATACCGCATCGGTGGATCAGGGGTTGAACGAGAACGGTTACATCATGCCGGGCCTGGGGGATGCCGGAGACAAGATCTTCGGGACCAAATAACCGGGCATTGCCCGGTGATCCAAACCACAGGCAATCACAAATCAGGAGCTGTACATGAGCCAGGCCGGCGGATTCTGGAACTGGAAGATTATTCTCATCGGCGCGCAGATGCTGTTTGTGGCGTTCGGGGCCATGGTATTAATGCCTTTGCTCACCGGACTGGACCCCAGTGTGGCACTGTTTACAGCGGGGCTGGGCACGTTGTTGTTCCAGTGGATTACTCGCCGCTCGATTCCTGTTTTCCTGGCGTCCTCGTTTGTCTTTGTGGCACCGATTTCTCATGGGGTGCAGCAGTGGGGCGTGCCGGCCACCATGGGCGCCTTGTTCTGTACCGCTGTGGTCTATGTGATTCTGGGGGCATTGGTGAAGTGGCGGGGGCCGGGTTTTCTGCATCGGCTGATGCCGCCGGTGGTCACCGGCCCCATCATCATGGTGATCGGGCTTAGCCTGGCGCCCACGGCGGTGAACTTCGCCATGGGCATGTCCGGCAATGGCGAGATGCAGATGTTCCCTTACGGGGATGCCCTGCTGGTTTCCATGGTGTCGCTGCTGACCACCATGCTGGTGGCCACGCTGGGGCATGGCCTGTTTCGGTTGCTGCCAATCCTGTGTGGTGTGGTGGCGGGGTATCTCACCGCGCTGGCCATGGGGATGGTGGATTTTTCCGGGGTGAATCAGGCGGGCTGGTTATCAGTCCCGACCTTTATTGCGCCCACGTTTTATTGGCCCGCCATTTTGTTCATGGTGCCGGTGGCGTTGGCGCCTGCCATTGAGCATGTGGGTGATGTGCTGGCCATCAGCAATGTCACGGGCAAGGACTACATTCGCAAACCCGGCCTGCATCGCACGCTCACTGGCGATGGCGTGGCGAGCATGGTGGCGGCCCTGTTTGGCGGCCCGCCGAATACCACCTATTCGGAAGTTACCGGCGCGGTGATGCTCACCCGGGTGTTCAATCCGGTGGTGATGACCTGGACGGCTATTTTCGCCATTCTGCTGGCGTTCATCGGCAAGTTCGGGCTGCTGCTGCAGAGTATCCCTACCCCGGTCATGGGCGGCATTCTGATCCTCATGTTCGGGTCGATTGCCAGTGTGGGCATGAATACCCTGATCAAGGCGCAGGTGGACCTGCACGCCCAGCGCAACCTGGTGATTGTGGCGGTTACCCTGATTTTTGGCATCGGCGGCATGGTCATGGGCAACGGCGACTTTACCTTGCAAGGCATCAGCCTGTGCGGGCTGGTGGCGGTGTTCCTGAATCAGGTCTTGCCCCACGCACCGCCCGTCACGGATGACCTGCATGAAGAGCAGGAATACGTGGAGGATTTGCTGGAGCACGCCCGTAAAAACGGGCGTGATGACCGCTCCTAGCCATTTGCCTTCGCGTCACCGGGTGCGGTGACAGATAGCTGCCATGACACCCCGAAGCGGTCCTGCACCCAGCCGAACCAGGGGTTGAAATCATAGCTGTCCAGGGGCATCAGCACGGTGCCGCCGTCTGCCAGTTTTTCAAAGGTGTCGGTGACTGCCTGTTCGTGCTTCAGTGCAAGGCACAGCGAGGTCGATGGGGTGAAATCAAAGTCGTGGGGCACCGGGCTGTCAAAACAATGTACCCGCACGTTGCCGACACGAAACCAGGCGGCTTTCACCTGGCCGGTTTCCCCCATCTCGTCCGGGCCGTAGACGGTTCGGTTCAATAGCTCGAACGCAGGGATGGCGCTGTCGTAGAGATCGAGGGCTGCGTTGGCCCGGCCCTGGAACATCAGTTGCACGGTTAGCGTGTCAGTCATGCGGGGCCTCGCTTTTCTGCAAAACGCGCTGATAGTGCGTTTCCCATTGTGTGTGTGTTGGCCAGAAGGGCGAGCGGGATTGGCCGTTCAGCTCTTCAACCAGAATGCCCAGATGGGTGTGCCAGCCGCTGGCGACACTGATGCGGGTATTTTCGTCAGCAGGCAAGCGACGGTGGGTAAGTCGTAGATAAACCTGATCGCCCTGCGCGCTCAGGGAAAAGGTGACTTCGCCTTCATTATCACCCCAGGTATGGGCCAGCACGTGGGGTGGCTCAAAGCGGGTAATGATGCCAGTCAGCGTGGCTCCACCTTCAATGGATTTGTACTTGTCCGGGGCCGGCTGGATATCCTCTGACAAATCCTGATGACGGAAATGAATCACCACTGCGCCACCCACAAACTCGCCCAGGGTGCCGCCACCCAGCCAGCGAGCGCGTTTGTCCGGGTCGGTCAGATAGGCCCATACCCGCTCAATGGGGCCGGGCAGAGTGCGTTCTATCGTCAGGGTCGTAGCGTCGTCGAATCGTACACCGGTTTCCATCACAAACCTCCTGTCAGTCTCCGTCCTTGAGCGCCTGTTCAAGCGCGTCCAGTTTGTCGTTCCAGAACACCCGATAGCGTTGTAGCCAGGCGTCAGCCTCCGCCATGGGGGCGGCGTTCAGTCGGCAATGGTGCCTTCGGCCCTGCACCTCCCGGATAAGCAGCCCGGCCTTCTCCAGCACCTTGACGTGCTTGGAGGCGCCAGCGAACGACATGGCGAAAGGCTCTGCCAGCTCGCCCACGTTGCAAGGGCCCTGTTCCAGCTGTTGCAGCATGGCCCGCCGAGTGGGGTCGGCAAGAGCGGCAAAGACGGCATCCAAGTGTTGATCGTTTTGTTTAACCATAAGGTTTAATTTATAGAGGCAAAAATCAATATTCAACCATTTTGTTTAATAATATTCGGGTTACCGACAGGCGGTGCGTCCGGTGAGTTGCTGCATGACGCTGTCGGCGGTCAGCGTTAGGTCATCCATGGGAATAGCGAGAGCGGTGAGTTGCCGGGCCGTCCAGCTGTTACAGGTATTGCCGAGCCAGAAGGTGCCGTGCGCGGGAAAGAAGCGGCTGTCGCCATACAGCCCGGGATCGGCGCCGACGGGGGTGCCGCTATCGTCCAGCACAAAGTCGTTGGCGATTGCCCGTTGCATCGCCGCCAGTTGCGTGCTGTTGACGCACAACGGTTGGATATCCCCGTGGGGGAGCGTTTCGGGGTGCCGGTCCAGTGCGACCACATGCAGTACGCTGTTCGTTGGCCACAGCATGGCGCGAACCAGTCGCCAGGTGTTGTTGTCCTGGCGGTAGAAAGCATCATCACCCCAACCCATTTCATAGTAGGCGGGTTTCGAAAAATAGGCAGGGAGAAACTGCAGTGCAGAGTCGAGCTGCTCCGCAGGGAAGGCAATACCGGTGTGCCAGCGATGGCGTACTACCAGGACGGTCACCTTGCTGTCATCGGCCGGGCTCCTGCCCGGTAACGACAAGAGCGCCGCAAGTATCACTACAGCAACACGCATCATGGCCCCAGTGTAGCCGGTGATCTGATGGCGATCATGTGCAAGCGGGGCGCGATCTTGTAACGTCAATAAACCCGGCAAAGCCGGGTTCGGCATGGTCAGCCCGCGATATGGTCGAGCTGGAATCAACCGATACCCACGGGTCATTCAAGGAGAGAAGATAATGGACAGATCGAAAACCGGATTTGCATTCACGGTATCCGCGTTAACGGCGTTAGTGGTTGGCTCGCTTTCAGCACCTGTGGCGGCGTCTTCCCGTTGCGATGGCTTGGCTGGCTGTGAGCGGAAGTTCTGTGAGATTGAAACGCAGATAGATAACGCCGAGAAGCAGGCCAATGCAGATAAGGTCGCCGGGTTGAAAAAAGCCCTTTCTGAGGCCCGGGATCATTGCACGGATGACTCCCTGCGCCAGGAATTAAAAGACGATATTAAAGAAGCGCGAAGTGATCTTCTGGACTATCAGGAAGATCTGGATGAGGCCCGGGCTGATGGTGACGAGGAAAAAGTCGCCAAGTACCAGAAAAAAATAGCGGATGAGATAACAGAGCTGGAGGCCTTGCAGAAGGCCTTGTCCGAATTTTAAGTGATTGCGTGCCAAGGCCCCGCTATTTGTGAAGGTGGGGCTTTTCTGGTTAATTGGCTTATGAAAAACGTGGCATTGGTGGGCAGGCTTGCGTCTCGCCGCCACGGGAAGGGAAGCCAATAAAACTGGAGGGATCATGTTGAAACGCATTATGGCGGTGGTATTCGCCTTGGGAATGTCTGCCACGGCCAGTGGCAACACTTGCCACTATGATTTTACTACTGAACGGGGAGACGCCTACTCACTTGACGACATTGTGGCTTTTGTCACCGAGGAGATCCGGCCGAAGCTGGGCAATGACAATACCATCCTGGATATCCATATTACCGAGCGCTGCCCGGGCAAGAAGCCAGTGGTAAACACGCTCGGCATGAACACCAAGAATCTCTACCTGCTTACCATCAACAAACTGCCGTTGCCGGACCATATCGTTCGCTATAACAACCGGCTGCCACTGACGCTCAACAAGGCCAATTTCGAGCACGCCCTCAGTTTGATCGCTGACCAGGATTTCCTGAAGTTTTACGCCGAGGGAGTAACCCGGAGTTACCGGGACGTGGAGGAGGAAATTCAGCAGCAGAAGATTCTTAAAATGCTGGCTTTCGTGTTCGCGGAGGCCCCGCGTTTTGAAAGTGCTGAAGTGGCTTTGAAGAAGACCATGGCGGGTCATTGTTCCATCAGCTGGCATGATTTCGATTTCGCGTTACACAACTGGAGCAATATGTCCCGATTTGCGATTGATACGGAAACGGTGGGCAAGAAGCAGTATCGCGGAGGGGGTGAGGATCAATTGCTTGCGCCTGTGACGCTGAAGCAGGAGGCCGCTTTTTTGAAAGCCATTGAGGCGGGGGAAGACTACCGGTTTAGCCATAACGCGGTGTTCGGGCAGTATGACTATGAGTGTTGATGGCAGATAGCCGAACACGAAGAAATAGTCATCAGGCTGTCGAAATCGTAATGCGCCAATCGATTAGATCATGACGGCACATTGTGCCAGGCCCTAATGACTAATCAAGGAGACAGCACCATGACTCGAATGATCTTTGTGAACCTGCCCGTGGCGGATTTAGCGGTAGCCATGAATTTTTACTCTGCGCTGGGGTTTGAGAACAATCCGCAGTTCACGGACGAGACGGCCGCCTGCATGGTGTGGAGCGAAGCGATCCATGTGATGCTGCTGACCCACGACAAGTGGCGGACCTTTACGGACCGGCCGATTCCGCCTTCTTCTTCCAGTGAAGTGATGCTGGCGCTTTCCTTTGACAGCCGCGATGCGGTGGATGCCGTGAATACGGCCGCGGCAGAAAACGGCGGCACCGCCGACATCAACCCGGTTCAGGATCTGGGGTTTATGTATAACCGCAACCTGGCGGACCCGGACGGGCATGTGTGGGAAATGATGTGGATGGACATGGCGGCGATGGGGGATGCACAGGCGTCGTAGGAGCGCCGCTGGCGGCGAGATAACCCAGCCTAAGAAACGAGTGACGAGTTTCGAGTTGCGAAGACCTAGGGATGTTCAAGGTTTTGCCTTTCGAAACTCGCTTCTCGTAACTCGCAACTGTTTTGATCGAGCTGTCTACCCGAGGGGCACAGAGAGCGATGCTCCTTCGGAGGACGGTTTTCCGCACAAACAAAAACGCCCCGCGATGCGGGGCGTTTTTCGTTTCGGGGTGTGGCTTAGGTGTGGCTTACACCTCGAAGGCGTCGTTCAGCTTCTTGGCCACCGGGGCCAGTTTCAGCTTGGCGAACTGCGGCAGGCCGTTTTTGAAAGGCGGGTAGGACTCGCCACCAATCAGCGGCTCCAGGTAGGCGCGGCCGGCGGGGGTGATGCCAAAGCCATCCTTGCTGATGTACTTGCGCGGCATTTTCTTTTCCACGTTGGCGACTTTCTTGAGCGGGGCTTCGCCGATGGTCCAGCTGTACTTTTTGGTGTCCTTGCGAACTACGGTGGGCATAACCGCATTCTTGCCGGCCACGGCGAATTCCACCGCGGCACGGCCAACGGCGTAAGCCTGCTCCACGTCGGTGGCGGAGGCAATGTGACGTGCCGCCCGTTGCAGGTAGTCGCTCACCGCCCAGTGGTATTTGTAGCCCAGTTCGTCTTTCACCATCTGCGCAATGACCGGGGCCACGCCGCCCAGCTGTTTGTGGCCAAAGGCGTCGGTGTTGCCGGCATCGGCCAGGAAAGTGCCGTCTTCGTAACGTGCGCCTTCGGAGACAACGATGACACAGTAACCGGCTTTCTTGACGGTGGCGTCCACCTTCTTCATGAAGGCGGCCTTGTCGAAGGCAATTTCCGGGAACAGGATCAGATGCGGCGCATCATCGGCGTCTTCCTTGGCAAGACCGGCCGAGGCGGCAATCCAGCCTGCGTGGCGGCCCATGACTTCCATCACGAACACCTTGGTGGAGGTGGCGCACATGCTGGCCACGTCCAGGGCGGCCTCGCGGCAGCTCACGGCGGTGTACTTGGCCACGGAACCGAAACCCGGGCTCACGTCGGTGAAGGGCAAGTCGTTGTCCACGGTCTTGGGCACGTGGATGGCCTGGATCGGGTAGCCCATTTTTTCGGACAGTTGGGACACCTTCAGGCAGGTATCGGCGGAGTCGCCGCCGCCGTTGTAGAAGAAGTAGCCGATGTTGTGGGCCTTGAACACCTCAATCAGGCGTTCGTATTCGCGCTGGGAGGTCTTCAGGTCTTTCAGTTTGTAGCGGCAGGAGCCGAAGGCGCCGCCCGGGGTGTGCTTGAGCGCTTCAATGGCGCTTTTGCTTTCTTTGCTGGTATCGATCAGCTCTTCGGTGAGGGCGCCGATGATGCCGTTTCGGCCGGCGTAGACCTTGCCGATGACATCCTTGTTTTCCCGGGCGGCTTCGATAACGCCGGCGGCGGAAGCATTGATGACAGCGGTGACACCGCCGGACTGAGCGTAGAAAGCATTTTTACGCGCCATGTGAGACCCCTTGATTCAATTTGCGTGCATTCTAGCGAAGCAGGCCATGAAACACACCCGGTGTTGTCGGACGAAAAAGACAAGCCAGGCGCTTCCAGCTGTGAGACGCGGGATGGGGGGCTACCTGGTGCGCTGTGCCCTAGGGAGGAAGGGAGTCACGGCAGTGGTTTTATGTTTTCTAGTAGCTGGAAGCTGACAGCTAGTAGCTGTTTCCCCCCGGCTCTGAAAGAATAGCGGCCCGGAGGATCCATGACTGTATTGATGACCCTGTTTTGGCGGTTGGCCATATTTCGTGCCAGCCCGGAGAATGCCCCGTATTCCCCATCGTTGCTGGCGTTGGTGCTGGCCGGCTGGTTTGTGTTGCAGCTACTGGTGGGCAGCCTGCAGACCGCATTGCCCATTGGAGTGTTGGTAAGCAGCCAGTTGCTGTCGTTGACGGTAGTGCTGGCGGGCACTGGCCTGTTGCTATCGTTCAAGGGCTTGCAGGGGCGCTGGTTGCAGACCGCCCTGTCGCTGGTAGGGGTGGATGTGATTCTGACCCTCATGAGCCTGCCGTTGCTGGCGCTGAATGCCAGCATGGAGCAGTCGCTGAGTGCTATCGAGCTGCTGTATCTGGTGCTGGTGAGCTGGCAGTTGGCGGCGCAGAGCTTTATTTACCACCGCTCTCTGAACGTGGGCCCGTTCCTTGGGCTTGGGGTGGCCATGACGTTGTTGGTGGCCAGTTATGCGGGGGTGGTATTGCTGCTCCCTGAGGTGGTGACCGGCGCTCAGTGAATCTGGGTAAGGTACTGAATGACCATGGCGGCTGCGGCGGTTCGGTTCTCCACACCCAGCTTGCGGAAGATCTGTTCAAGGTGTTTGTTCACGGTGCGGGGGCTCAATTCAAGAATCTGTGCAATCTCCCGGTTGGTTTTACCGTGGGCAATCCACACCAGCACCTGTGCTTCGCGGTGCGTTACATGTAATGCACTCTTCAGTAGCTCCAGCTCCGCATCGCTGTCGTGATGTAACAGCCGGAACAGATGCTCTGCGTTTTCTTCCCCGCTTGCCGAATGGCCCAAATAACGTAATCCCAGGTTGCCGGGGAGCTGGTTGAGTTGTTGGCCCCGTTCGGGCTGATGCTTCAGCCAGCGCTCTATGGGCTCGGCCAGGGCGCTGCGGTCCACATTGGCTTTTTCCAGTAGCAGGTCTGTCTGGGGGGTGGCCCAGCGCCATTGTCCGGTCGGGTCGGTGGAGAAACTGGTCTGGCCGAGCCGGTCGAGGGTGGTGTGGGCGCTTTGCGTCATACGGGCATTGTTCAGATGTACGCGAATCCGGGCGATCAGTTCGTTTGGCCGCACCGGTTTGGTGATGTAGTCCACGCCTCCGGCTTCCAGCCCCCGCACTACATCTTCACTTTCAGTCAGCCCGGTCATGAAAATTACCGGGACGGAGGCCAGTGCGGGATGCTTTTTCAGGCGCCGACAGGTTTCGAAGCCGTCCAGGTTGGGCATGATCGCATCCATCAAGATCAAATCCGGTGTCATTTTTTCAGCAATGCTCAGCGCCTGTTGCCCTTCAAGCGCAATCAGTGCGGTTAGCCCTGCCTGATCCAGTGCCTGGTGGATCATGCCGAGGGAGTCGGGGGAGTCGTCCACGACCAATATCAGGTCTTTACGTTGCGAGGCTGTCATGGGGTGGTCTCCAGTAATCGGATTACGGACTGAAAATCGAATACCTTGAGCAGAGCCTGCATGTCTTCAGCCAGGCCCGCGTCCAGATGAGCATTGTCGCGTGCTTGCACGATGCGCTCGCGCAGGCCAGTGAGATGGCCGATTTCAGCCAGGGCGAGAAGTTCATCGCGCAATGGGGCTTGCAGTGTGTGCACGGGGCTGGTCTGTTGCACCACGGCGATGCGCTTTTGCAGCGTGTTCTGGCGATGGACCCAGGTGAGTGACAGGTGGCGGGCGAGACTATCGAGCAGACTATTGAGCTTCAGGGGTTTGGTCAGGTAATCGTTGTGCAGGCCGTCGGCAATGGCCGGGTTGTTTTCGCGGGCATTGGCCGACAGCATGACCACCGGACCACGATAGCCCTGGCGGCGAATATGCTGGGCGGTTTCCCAACCGGTGAGGCCAGGCATGGCAATGTCCAGTAGTATCAGGTCGGGGTTGATGTGGCGGGCCAACTGCATGCCGGCTTCCCCGTCAGGGGCTTCATTGATGATGAATCCCAATGGGGTGAGCAGGTCACTGATCAGGCCACGGTGTGAAGGATCATCATCAATGATCAGCAGAGTCTTGCGCTCACCGTCATAACCGGCCACTGGCTGGCGTTCCTGGCGCGTGGGGGCTGGGCCGCTGAGCCTGGAGAGCATGACCGACAAGCGGAATTCGCTGCCTTGTCCTGGCACACTGTCCACTTGAATATCCCCCCCCATAATGTCTGCCAGCAACTGGGTAATGGTGAGTCCCAGGCCGGTGCCATGGACGCTGGGGGTACCGGGTTTTCGCACTCGCTCGAATGGCCGGAAAATTCGCTTTAGGTCTTCTTCGTCAATGCCGACGCCGGTATCAGCGATTACAAACTCTGCTACCTGGTTGCGATAGCGGAAGGTCAGTGTGACCTGTCCGTCGCGGGTAAACTTGATGGCGTTGGAAAGCAGATTGATCAGAATCTGACGTAGCCGTTTTTCATCGGTGGTAACCCAGGCTGGCATCGGGCTTTTGCTGCGGAATTCAAAGCCGATGCCCTTTTCTGCCGCCTGCAACTGAAACATGGTGACCAGCTCGTCGATCAGTTCCGGTACACATACCTGATTTCGATACAGCTCCAGCCGACCCGCTTCGATCTTGGATATTTCCAGCAAACCTTCAATTAAATCGGAGAGATGTTCGGTGCTGCGCCGTATGGCACTAATAGCGTCGCGCCGGTTTTCCGGGATGCTTGGGTCTTGCTCCAACAGTTGGGCATACCCGAAGGCGGCGTTCAGGGGGGAGCGCAGTTCGTGGCTGAGCCCGGTAAGGTAGCGGCTTTTTGCCTGATTCGCGGCCTCCGCCAGTTCCTTGGCTGCCTGTAATGCCAGGTCGGTTTTTTCGTGGGCCTTGATCTCTTCCATCAGCATGCGAGTTTGCCGCCGGCTTTCTTCCTGGGCGACCACCCGGCTTTCATGGGCGAGCACAAATAACCAGGCCACCACGCCACTGATAATAATCAGAATGGCGAAGACCTTGGTCAGCGTGTCTGCCATGAGCTCTTTGATGAGTGGATCTGTGATAGGGATCTGATAATAAATGAGCGCCAGCAGCCCGCTCATGATCAGAGTCACGATAACCAGCAGGCCGAGAAAATGCCCCATGCGTGAGCGCAACAGATTAATCAGTGACGCGGGCAGAAGGCCGCCCATCCAGTCAATCAGTTGTTCGGAGAATCGGGCGTGATGTTTACAGCTGTCGTTGCAGCGCGCATCCAGTGAGCAGCACAGCGAACAGATAGGGCCGTTGTAGGCAGGGCAAAAGGCCATGTCTTCCCGGTCAAAATGATGTTCGCAGATACAGCAGGCGAGCCCCTCCAGTTCCCGGCTGGGACTGGGAGGGCGAGCGATGTAGTAGCGACTGCGGGTGAGCAGTGCAATCAGTGGTGCAGTGATAAAGGTGCTGAACAGGGCAATGAAGGAAGCCAGAGCCAGGGCAGTTTCGCCCCACAGGCCCGCGCGGGCGCTGAGGCCGATGGCGGTGGCTATGACCATGGAGCCAAACCCAACCGGGTTCAGGTCGTAGAGGTAGGCGCGCTTGAATTCAATATGTTTTGGGCTTAATCCCAGTGGCTTGTTGATCACCAGATCGGCTACCAGAGCGCCCATCCAGGCCACGGCGACTACCGCGTAGCTACCAAGGATGGATTCAAAGGCCCGGTAAATGCCGATTTCCATCAGTACCAACGCGATCACAACGTTGAAGACCAGCCACACCACCCGGCCGGGATGGCTGTGGGTGAGCCGGGAGAAAAAATTGGACCAGGCGATGGAGCCGGCATAGGCGTTGGTGACGTTGATTTTCAACTGCGAGAGGATCACAAAAATGCCTGCCAGCGCCAATAGCATGGTGGGGTTGTGAGTGACATGACTGAATGCCACCAGGTACATGTGCATGGGTTCCTGGGCCTGTTCCAGAGGGAGCCCGGAATAAAAGGCCAATACCGCCAAAAAGGAACCGGCCAGGGTTTTCAGGCCGCCAACCACGACCCAGCCTGGCCCGCCGGCCAGCAAGGCAGTCCACCAACGCAGCCGTTTGCCTTTTTCCGGTTCTGGCATGAAGCGCAGGAAATCCACTTGTTCACCGATTTGCGCTACCAGCGAAAACAGCACGGTGGCACCGGCGCCGAACATGATCAGATTGAAGCCGCCGCCATCGTTGTTCAGGCCCTCGAAGGCGGCCCAGCGAGGCAGAGTGGATGGGTCCTGCAGAAGAATGAAAACAAACGGCAACAGTTGCAGGAATACCCATACGGGTTGTGTCCACAACTGGAAACGGGTGAGCGTAGTGATGCCATGGATGACCAGAGGGATGGCAACCAGGGAGCTGAGAAGATAGCCAATAGTGGGAGGAATACCGAACAGGATTTCCAGCGCCATGGCCATGATGGCCGCTTCCAACGCGAAGAAAATAAACGTAAACGACGCGTATATCAGTGAGGTGATGGTTGAGCCCAGGTAGCCGAACCCCGCGCCTCGGGTAAGCAGGTCGATATCCACCCCATAGCGTGCGGCGTAATAACTGACCGGTAGACCGAGCAGAAAGATCACTCCCATCACCGCACAGATAGCCGCCACGGCATTGGTAAAGCCGTAATTTAGCGTAATGGCGCCGCCGATAGCCTCAAGGGCAAGGAACGTGATGGCTCCAATGGCCGTGCCGGCCACCCGCCCGGCAGACCAGCGGCGCGCTCCCTTGCCGGTAAAGCGCAGGGAGAAATCCTCCAGGGTCTGGTTGGCAACCCATTGGTTGTAACTGCGTCGCACACGGAAGATGCGCTGCTCAATAGCCATAACGTTTCCGTTGTCGGCAGCAGGATATCCATTTCGCGGATGCCGGGTTGAAGGCTGGGTGGAGCGCTTGCTCCAGGATGTTGCAAGAAACAATGCACAAAACGTGCCCACCCGTGTACGCGCATTACTTTATGGGTCCTTGAGCGAACCGGGAATGCGTCAAATGACGTAGTGCGATGGCGCAATCACCGAATGGGCCGGGGGCGGGCAGGTTTCCATACTCGTTGGCGAGGGACACGACGTGCTTCCCGTGAATTTCGCTGATGAGGGGTAAACCATGAAATTGAGCAAAACCCGTTCTTCAAGTCACCGGTCGTCCTGGACGCGCCGGCATCTTCTGGGGGGGCTGATGGCGCTACCTGCGTTGTTCGCCCTGTCCAATACGGCGCTGGCTGCCGATGTGAACACCACCGGCCTGGCGGTTACTGATGACACCGTGAAAGTGGGCATCCTGCATTCGATTACCGGCACCATGGCAATCAGTGAGACTGGCTCAGTCCAGGCCGAGAAGCTGGCCATTGAGCAGATCAATGCTTCCGGGGGGGTGTTGGGCCGGCAGATCGAATACATCCAGGAAGACGGCGCCAGTGACTGGCCCACCTTTGCTGAAAAATCCCGCAAGCTGCTGGTAAACGATAATGTTGCTGCGGTTTTTGGTTGCTGGACCTCCGCTTCCCGTAAAGCGGTTCTGCCAGTCTTTGAGCAGTACAACGGCATGCTTTATTACCCCACGTTTTATGAGGGGCTGGAAGAATCGCCGAACGTGATCTATACCGGTCAGGAAGCCACGCAGCAGATTCTTGCGAGCATTGACTGGCTGGCTGAAGAGAAAGGCGCCAAGACATTCTACCTGCTGGGTTCCGATTACATTTGGCCGCGCACCTCCAACAAGATTGCCCGAAAACACATCGACAAGCTGGGTCTGAAAGTGGTGGGCGAAGAGTACTACCCGCTTGGTCATACCCAGTTCAACTCGGTGATTAACAAGATCAAGTTGAAAAAACCGGATGTGATCTTCGCGTCAGTGGTGGGTGGTTCCAATGTGGCGTTCTACAAGCAGATGAAAGCGGCTGGTATTGATCTGACCAAAGAGAGCCCGCTGTTGCTTACCATCTCGGTTACCGAAGATGAAATTCTGGGTATTGGCGGTGAGAACGTGGAAGGTGCTTACGCTTCCATGAAGTATTTCCAGAGCCTGGGTAATGACAATAACCAGGATTTTGTGAAAGCGTTCAAGGAGCGCTGGGGGGACGACATCGTTATCGGTGATGTGACCCAGGCCGCTTATCTTGGTCCATGGTTGTGGAAAGCGGCGGTGGAAAAAGCCGGCTCTTTCGATATCGACAAAGTGCGTGAAGCGTCTCCCGGTATTGAATTGACCACTGCTCCGGAAGGCTATGTTCGCATCCATGAGAATCATCACTTGTGGTCCAAGGCCCGTATCGGTCAGGCACAGAAAGACGGTCAGTACAAAGTGATCTACGAGACCGAAGAGCTGATGGAACCAGACCCGTTCCCTAAAGGTTACCAGTAAGTTGCGTTACCGGCGCCCAGAACATCGGGCGTCGGATTTTCCTTTTCCATCCTGTTTCTTTTACTGAATTTCCCTATTTCATTCTTGGGAGTACCTGCCATGTTCGCTGACTACACCATGACGGAGCTGACTTCTATCTTCGCCATGCAGGGGTTTGCCGGTCTATCGCTATTTTCCATTTTTGTGCTGATGGCGCTGGGGCTGGCGATTATTTTTGGGCAAATGGGCGTGATCAACATGGCCCATGGTGAATTCATGATTCTGGGCGCTTACACCACGTACCTGACCGCTCAGTTGTTTGAAAACTATATGCCCGGGTTGTACGGGGGCTATTTCTTTGTGGCCATGATATTGGCCTTCTTCGTCACCGCCGCGCTAGGGGCGTTGGTGGAATGGTTAATGATACGGCATCTCTACCACCGCCCGCTGGACACATTGCTGGCCACATGGGGCCTGAGTCTGATTCTCCAGCAAACGTACCGCAGTGTCTTTGGTGCACGTGAAGTGGGTGTGAGTTTGCCGGACTGGATGATGGGGTCGATCGCAGTTACCGATCTGGTGGAAATCCCTATCAACGGGATCTTCGTTATGGTGCTGGCATTGGTGATTGCCTTTGGCGTTTATCTGTTGATGTTCCGCTCCGGCTGGGGAAGACAGGTGCGTGCAGTGGTTCAGAATCGCCCCATGTCTGAAGCTGTCGGTATCGATAGCGGTAAAGTTGACCGTGTCACCTTCGCGTTAGGTTGTGGTATTGCGGGTGTGGCGGGCAGTGCGTTCACCATGATCGGCTCTACCGGTCCGACTTCCGGGCAGCTGTATATCGTCGACACCTTCCTGGTTGTGGTGTTCGGCGGAGCGCAGAGTCTGCTTGGCACGATTGCTTCTGCATTCACCATTTCCCAGGCTCAGTCCACGATGGAATTTTTCCTCAGTGGTTCCATGGCCAAAGTGCTCACGCTGCTGGTTGTGGTCGGCATTCTCATGCTGCGCCCGCAGGGTTTGTTTGCACTCAAGGTTCGTCGCTAGGAGATCGCCATGAAATCAACGTCATTTTTTCAATGGTTAGGGTCCCGCGAGGGGATATACCACCTGCTTTTGGCACTGCTGCTGGTGGTGGTGTTTCCACTGGCACTGGATGCCTTTCGTCTTAACATGGTTGGCAAGTACCTTACCTATGCGTTTGCTGCGCTCGGGCTGGTTCTTTGCTGGGGGCGCAGTGGCATTCTGAGTCTGGGGCAGGGCATATTCTTCGGTCTCGGCGGCTACTGCATGGCGATGTTCCTGAAGTTGGAAGCGTCCAGCCCGGAGAATACGTCAATTCAGTCTACCCCCGGTATTCCCGACTTTATGGACTGGAACCAGCTCACCGCGTTGCCCTGGTTTTGGGAACCCTTCCACAGCTTTTCATTCACTCTGATAGCGGTAGTTGCGGTGCCTGCGATTCTCGCCTTGATCATCGGCGTAGCCATGTTCAAGCGTCGAGTGGGTGGTGTGTATTTCGCCATTATTACCCAGGCGATCGCTGCGATCCTGACTATTCTGATTATTGGTCAACAGGGTTTCACGGGAGGGGTGAATGGTATTACCGACCTGCGCACCCTGATGGGTTGGGATATCCGTAGTGACGAAGCCAAAACGGCCTTGTACTTCGTGTGTGTAGGCATGTTGTTCCTGTGTCTGATCATTGGTCGCTGGGTTATGCACAGCAAGCTGGGTCGTATTCTGCTTGCCATGCGTGATCAGGAAGACAGGGTACGTTTTTCCGGTTACGACGTGGCTTCCTTCAAAATCTTCGTATTCTGCCTGGCGGGTATGTTTGCCGGTGTTGGGGGAGCGATGTTCACCCTGCAGGTAGGGTTCATGTCGCCAACCTTTGTCGGAATTGTGCCTTCCATTGAAATGGTCGTGTTGTGTGCCGTCGGCGGCCGTAACTCTTTGTTGGGTGCCGTTTATGGTGCCTTGATCGTTAATGCCGCGAAAACCGGTTTCTCCGAATCGTTCCCGGAGTTGTGGCTGTACGCCATGGGCGCCTTGTTTATTGGTGTGGTGCTGGCATTCCCTGATGGTCTTGCTGGCCTCTATAACCGCTATCTACAGCCGCTGGAGAGAAAGCTGCCTTCGCTGCTGCGCCGCCGTCGTAGTGATGCCGGTAACTTGTCTGTGGAGGAAGCCAAATGAGCCCGAGCAATAATGATTTCATTCTTTCGGTAGAAGGGCTGACGGTATCGTTCGATGGGTTCAAGGCCGTTAATGATATGTCGCTCTATCTGGAACCCCAGGAAATCCGGGTGATTATCGGCCCCAATGGGGCCGGTAAAACCACCGTTCTGGATCTGATTTGTGGCAAAACCCGTGCGACGGAAGGGTCGATAAAGTTCAAGGGTAAAGAGCTGAGCAAGATGAGCGAGCACAAGATTGTCCGCTCAGGGGTCGGCCGAAAATTCCAGAACCCGTCCATCTATGAAGACCTCACCGTGTTTGAAAATCTGGAAGTCTCATTTCCCCGAGGTCGCTCGGTGATGGGGGCGCTGGCATTCAAGCGCGATGCAGAGGTTATCGGCGCGGTGGAAGAGGTTGCCAGAACCATCTTCCTTGAAGAGCTTCTGGACCAGCCTGCGGCCTTGCTTAGTCACGGCCAGAAGCAGTGGTTGGAGATTGGCATGTTGCTGATTCAGAAACCGGATCTGCTGATGCTGGATGAGCCTGTGGCGGGTATGTCAGTCGCGGAGCGCAAGAAAACGGCGGAACTTCTGCGGGTTATTACCAAAAACCATACGGTGTTGGTGATCGAGCATGACATGCAGTTTGTCGGAGATATTGCCGATCGGGTCACGGTTATGCACCAAGGCAAGGTGCTGTCCGAGGGCTCACTGGAAAAGGTGAAGTCAGACCCGAAGGTCATCGAAGTTTATCTGGGACATTGAGCCGGTTGTGATCGGAGTTGAATCATGGCTCCGACGCGGATTGGGAGTGCAGATTATGTTGAAAGTATCGAATTACGAGGTGGCCTACGGGCAAAGCACCATTATTCGCGATATGAACCTCAAGATTGAGGAAAACGAAATTGTCGCAGTAGTGGGCCGTAATGGCATGGGTAAAACCACCCTTATGAAATCACTGATCGGAATGGAAAAAGCCCGGTCTGGAATAACCGAGCTGGATGGGGTTGATCTGTCGGCCATGAAAAGTTGTCAGCGAGTAAAGGCTGGCCTGGGGTTTGTTCCCCAGGGACGCATGATTTTTCCGTCGTTGACGGTGAAGGAGAACATCGAAACAGGCTTGGCAGCGGTGGGCGAAAAGAAAGTGCCCCAAGATCTATATGAGCTGTTCCCGGTTCTGGAAGAAATGCAAAGTCGACGTGGCGGCAATTTGTCAGGCGGGCAGCAGCAACAGTTGGCTATTGCTCGTGCTCTGGCGACCCGTCCAAAGGTATTGCTTTTGGATGAGCCCACCGAGGGTATTCAGCCCTCCATCATCAAGGATATGGCACGTACATTGAAACGTATCCGTGATGAGCGGGGGTTATCCATTGTGGTTTCCGAACAGGTTCTGAGCTTTGTTATGGATGTGGCAGACCGGATTCTAGTGATCGAGAAAGGCGAAATTGTTCATGAAGAAAGCGGAGAAAGCATGAACCAGGAAAAAATTGCCGCTTATCTTGCAGTGTAAACAGGGCTGATCGAAACGGTTTATTCCCGGTAGTAGAGGAGAAGACAATGCGACATGGCGATATTTCCAGTAGCAATGACACCGTAGGTGTCGCTGTCGTCAATTACAAAATGCCAAGACTGCACAGCAAAGCTGAGGTTCTGGCTAATGCCCGTAATATTGCGGAAATGATTAAGGGTATGAAAAAGGGGCTGCCTGGTATGGATCTGGTGGTTTTCCCGGAATATAGCACTATGGGCATCATGTATGACCCGGATGAAATGATGGAAACTGCAGCCACTATCCCTGGCGATGAAACAGCCATATTTTCGGCGGCGTGTCGTGAAGCCGACACCTGGGGCGTATTTTCCCTGACCGGTGAGCGTCACGAACAGCATCCAGAGAAAGCGCCTTACAACACCCTGGTGCTGATCAATAACGAAGGCGAAATTGTTCAGAAATACCGCAAGTGTATTCCCTGGTGCCCTATTGAGGGCTGGTATCCCGGTGATACCACCTATGTTACTGAAGGTCCCAAAGGGATGAAGATCAGTCTGATCATTTGTGACGACGGTAATTACCCGGAAATCTGGCGGGATTGTGCGATGAAAGGAGCCGAGCTGATCGTCCGCTGTCAGGGGTACATGTATCCCGCCAAGGAGCAGCAGGTAATGATGGCCAAATCCATGGCGTGGGCAAACAATTGCTATGTGGCTGTCGCCAACGCCAGTGGTTTTGATGGGGTGTACTCGTACTTTGGTCACTCTGCGGTAATCGGTTTTGATGGCCGTACGCTGGGTGAATGCGGCGAAGAGGATATGGGTATTCAGTACGCCCAGTTATCGATCAGCCAGATCCGTGATGCCCGTGCCAATGATCAGTCTCAGAATCATCTGTTCAAGTTGCTACACCGTGGCTATACGGGCATGCATGCTTCAGGAGATGGTGACAAGGGGATTGCGGATTGTCCGTTCGATTTCTATCGAACCTGGGTGATGGATGCACAGAAAGCCCAGGAAAATGTGGAGGCGATGACGCGTAAGACAGTGGGTGTGGCGGAGTGTCCGGTGGGTGAGTTGCCGGTTGATGGAAAAGAGAAAACGGCAGGTGGCTGATGCCCTTTATCAATGAGAAATTGGCGGCGAACGAGGCGGAGGCTGGTCGACTGAGCAGGACTGCCGATCCAGAGCGAATGAGCCGGTTTGTCTTTGATCCGGCTACGGTAATGGCTCTATTGAGAGAACGTATCATCGGTCAGCCCCATGTGCTGGAGAGCATCGATAATATGTTGCGGGTACTCAAGGCGGATATTGTTCCTGATGATCGCCCTTTGGGGGTGCAATTGTTTGTGGGCCCGACCGGAGTCGGCAAAACTGAAACGGTGCGGCTGCTGGGCGAAGCTATCCATGGTAGTGCTGATTCGATATGCCGTATTGATATGAGCACGTTGACCCAGGAACATTATGCTGCCTCTCTAACCGGGGCACCGCCCGGCTATGTGGGTAGCAAGGACGGGCAGACCCTGTTTGATGTGGAGGCCATTCAGGGTAGTTTCAGCAAGCCCGGGATTGTGTTGTTCGATGAGTTGGAAAAAGCCAGCCCAGAGGTTGTGAGGGCATTGCTCAATGTACTGGAGCGCGGGCGGATGCGACTCAGTGCGGGAAACCGCGAAATCGACTTTCGTAACAGTCTGATTTTTATGACCAGCAACGCCGGCGCGTCACAGGTGTCGGTTCTTAGGGGCCGACAGCAGAAACGGTGGTGGTCGTGGGGAGATTCAAAGACCCAGATCAACGAAGTGGTGGATCGGGCATTGCAGAAACATTTTGATCCGGAGTTTCTTAACCGCATTGATAACATCATTACGTTTAATCCTCTGGATAAGGATATCAGTGAAAAGTTACTTGATATTGAGCTGGTAAAGCTCAACAAACGGCTACAAAAACGCAAGGTGCTGCTGAGCCTGGGTGAAGGAGCAAGGCGTTATCTATGTAACACCATGGATGCCCGTTATGGTGCCAGGGAAATGGCTCGCCGGATACGCAATGAACTCTCTCCTCCGTTGGCCAGAGTGATGCTGGATTACCCTCAAGCGGATACCTTCGAGGCCCAAGTGCAAGCTGGGGCGCTAATCGTTCTTCCGGTTTGATCGATTATCGACAGGTTCATCCAACCGCCAGCTTGCTGGCGGTTTTTTGTTTCTGCCGGGGAGGCAATGCTTGCAGCTTGGAGCGCCTCGTTGACAGCCATCTCCAGGCAACCTTCTCTTGCCCGTTATTCATGAGGTGCTTGAGTACTGATTTAACGGGTTCGAGTACGTCATTTGACGCATTAACGTTACGTTATAACGTTGCAATAATCTCCTTGCAGCCATCGAGTGGGTTGTTCAAAGACATCATTAAGGAGTCGAAAAATGGCGAGTACAGGTAGTGTCAGCGCTTGGGACGAGGCGCTTCTAACCGCGATGATTCAGTACCCTGTTCCTGTGATTAAAGGGCCTGAAGATATTCAGGTACAAGTAGATCAAATTTGTCAGGCTGTAGCTTCTACCAAGGCTGGCTACCCGGATTTGGATCTGATTGTTTTTCCGGAATACTCCACGCAAGGGTTGAATACGGCAATCTGGACCTATGACGAAATGCTGTTGACCCTCGACAGCCCCGAGATCGGCCGGTTCAAGGAGGCGTGTAAAGAGAATGATGTGTGGGGTGTTTTTTCTTTGATGGAGAAGAATGAAGACCCTTCCAAAGCGCCTTATAACACGGCCATTATTATCAACAGTGATGGTGAAATCGCCCTTCATTACCGCAAGTTGCAACCTTGGGTTCCCATCGAACCCTGGTCACCAGGCAACTTCGGTATGCCCGTCTGTGATGGCCCCAAAGGCTCCAAACTGGCGGTATGTATTTGCCACGACGGCATGTTCCCTGAGCTGGCTCGCGAAGCAGCCTACAAGGGTGCGAACGTTTATATCCGGATTTCTGGCTATTCAACGCAAGTGAATGATCAGTGGATATGGACTAATCGAACAAACGCCTGGCACAACCTGATGTACAGCATTTCTGTGAACCTGGCGGGTTATGACGGTGTTTTCTATTACTTTGGTGAAGGCACGGTGTGCAACTACGACGGTAACGTTATTCAGCAAGGTCATCGAAACCCTTGGGAAATCGTCACAGCGGAACTGTTCCCGCGTTTGGTTGACAAGGCCCGGGAGAACTGGGCGTTGGAGAACAATATTTTCAACCTGGGGTGCCGTGCTTACGTGGGAGAACCTGGTGGAAGTAAGGAAAACTACCTGACATGGGTTAAAGATTTAGCTGAAGGGAACTACAAACTACCCTGGGATGACAAGGTGAAAATCCGTGATGGCTGGAAATATTATCCGGATGGCGTCAAGTTAGGTCCAATGCCCAAATAATATTTATTTAAAATCATTGCGTTAGCTGCACACCTACGTTATTTGACGTAGGTGTGCTGTGCTATTAACTCATGGTTGTCCTCAAAGCTTTCATCAATAGTGATCATGTTGATGCCCACTCGACCTAAATGATTCGCTGAGGAGCTTTGATCATGGCTGAAACGATTATCAAGATTGACCTGAAACAGTCGCCCTACGAAAACGAAAATGTTCACAATCGCTGGCACCCAGATATTCCCATGGCCAAGATGGTGAAGCCTGGAGATGATTTTATTCTGGAATGCCATGACTGGACCGGTGGCCAGATCGAAAATAACGATAGTGCGGATGATGTCCGTGATGTTGACCTGACGCAGGTACACTTCTTGACCGGACCTGTGGGTGTGGAGGGGGCTGAACCCGGAGATCTTCTGGTCGTCGATATTCTTGATATTGGCACTTTTGAGGAAAGCCAGTGGGGTTTCAATGGTTTCTTTTCCAAACAAAATGGTGGTGGTTTTCTCACCGAACATTTCCCGGAGGCTCAGAAATCTATCTGGGATTTCAATGGTATGTTCACCAAGTCGCGCCATATCCCCAATGTGGAATTTGCTGGGCTGATTCACCCGGGTTTGATTGGTTGTCTGCCGTCCAAGGAAATGCTGGATGAGTGGAACACCCGAGAGAAAGAGCTTTACGATACTGAGCCGGACCGTGTTCCAGGGTTGGCTAATCTGCCTTATGCCGACACAGCCCATATGGGTAAGTTAAGTGGTGAAAAGAAGGCCAAAGCTGCTGCCGAAGGCGCTCGTACGGTGCCACCCCGTGAGCATGGAGGTAACTGTGATATTAAAGACTTGTCCAGGGGGTCGCAGGTTTACTTTCCCGTTTATGTAAAGGATGCAGGTCTTTCTGTAGGGGATCTGCATTTTAGCCAGGGCGATGGTGAAATTACGTTCTGTGGTGCCATCGAGATGGCAGGATGGATCCATTTGCGGGTGAATATCATTAAAGGGGGGATGGAAAAGTACGGTATTAAAAATCCTATTTTCAAGCCCAGCCCCATGGCGCCCAAGTACGATGATTACCTGATTTTTGAGGGCATCTCTGTCGACGAGCAAGGAAAGCAACATTATTTGGACGTACATGTGGCTTATCGTCAAGCCTGCCTTAATGCCATTGAATACCTGAAGAAATTTGGCTACACGGGAGCCCAGGCTTATGCCTTGCTTGGTTGCGCGCCTGTGCAGGGGCATATTAGTGGCGTGGTGGATGTGCCAAATGCTTGTGCCACACTCTGGCTGCCCACGGATATTTTCGATTTTGATATCAAGCCGGGAATGGACGGGCCGCAGCACAGTGTGGCGGGTAGCGTTGATGTTCCTTTATCCAAAGACAAGTAACCACAGGAGCTGATCATGCCGGTTTATGACTACAAATGTGTTGATCACGGCTTGTTCCATGACCTGGTTCCCATGCAGGCTTCAGGTGAGTGTGCGATGTGCCCTACCTGTGGTGCCCTGTCGCCAAGGGTGATCATGGTGCCACCTGAAATGCTGGATATGGCCCCGGAAAAGCGCCAGGCCATTGAACGTAATGAGAAGGCGATGCATGAACCTCGTCATGGCAATCAGCATTCAGAAAAAGAGCAGGGTTGTTGTCATCACAAGCGTAAATCCAAGCTTTTTTACACTGCGGAGGGTAACAAGATGTTCCCCTCGGCACGGCCCTGGATGATCAGCCACTAACTTTTTCAGGGTAACTACGGCAGTAAACATTCCCTTGTGGGGCCGCATGAAGCGGCCCTTTTTTTATGCCGGGACACGGTATTAAGTGATGAGTGTTTCTGGTTACTGCAAGCGATCCAGTGCGGCTGCCCGCTGTTGCTCGCTGGCGGAAAAGAGCTGGCGCCGCAGGGCATCCAATTGCTTTTGTTTGTCGTCACTGCTCAGGGCAGCGTTATGGATCTGGTCTCGCTGTAGCGTGTAATCCTGATAACGGTGTTGCCAGGCCTGACGCTCTGCCGCCAGTGCCTGCAGACGCAGGGCGGCGGCATCGCCGAATTGCAGCTGCCGGAATGCATATAGCTCCTCGGTACTGGCTCCCTCTTGTTTCATCGACTGTTCCCGGGCCTCAAGGTGCTGCAGGTCATATTGCCGCTGGTATTGCTTTGCCAGCGTCTCCGGAAGGGTGTTGCGAAGGGCTTTCAGGGCTGTCGCCTTTTCCTCATCGGAACGGTCTGACGTCATGATGTCGTGTCGATTCAGACTGAATTGATCATAACGGTCTTCATCCGCGAACAGGGCGCTGGCGGTATCGGCGCCCAGGGTATCGGCGCGCAGTTGCTGGCGCTGTTGCAGCTTGCGGCGGATATCGTTGTCGCCATGACCTGCATAGCGGGCGGCGTAATCGCCGCTGGCAAACTTGCTGCGGTAATGCTGATAACGTTCGAGCAGGGCCAGCAAGTCGGCAGCGGCGGTGGCCCCCGCGTTATGCTCTGCCCATTGTGCCAGCGCTTTTCTGATCGCCGTGTCCGGCACTTCCCCATTCAAGGCAAGAAAATAATCCATGATGGCCTTGCTGTTACTGTCTACGATCAGGTGCCCTCGGGCATCGGTCATCAGGTTGCCGGGCACCTGTGTGCCGGCCAGCGATGTATTGGCCAGCGTGTCGGCCAGCGTCGGTTTAATGATGCGCGCTGTTGCGATGTCGAGCCCGCGGGAATGGTTCGTTTGCGTATCGGTTTGATGCGGTACCGGCTGTGCGTGGTGCTGGGGCACTGGAATACGTTTGAGCCCCCAGAATACCCCGGTGGCCAATACAAAGACGGTGGCCAGAAGAGCCAGTGTGCGTGTCATGGTCTTGTCTCGATCCGGATTGCCCCGCAGGGAAGTGGTCCCTGCGGGGAGGGTTGTGTTACAGACCAGCGTTTTTCAGGCGGTTGGCCTGGTTGCGGTATAGCGTCTTCGGGTCGGTTTCCCAGCCCATCAGCCCAAATAGCTGTCGGATGGCATCCGCGTGGTTGTGGCGATAGTTATGACGGATGGGTTTGCCCAGGTACATACCGCACAGGGGCAATACGCCGTCGTGTTTGACGCCGGAGGGGAAGGCAAACTGTGTGACGGTGACCAGCAGGCTGTCGAAGGGGTCGAACAGGTTTGTGTGCACGCCGGTTCCGCCCCAGGACCAGTAGCGCACACCATTGACGGAATGCTGGCCGCTGGTGCCACAGGCAGAGCTGGGCATGGCCTGGGGGTAGCGCTGATTGAACGCGACCATGCCTGCGGTGGTGGAGTCGGCGAGTACTGCCGTGGCGGACTGGTCATTGGCATTGGGGCCGCCGGATGCCATTTCCCACAAGGCGCCAAAACCTCCGGCGACCATGTCGGCCAGCCCTTCCGATACGCTGCCTTCGGGCAGTACTCCACGAATGATATCGGCAACCCGGGTGCCGCGGTTTTCACCGTGCACGGAGGTTACCGACGCCACCAGATCCGGGCGCACTGCTGCCACATAGCGGGCGGTGGGGGCGCCTTGTGAGTGAGCGATCAGGTTGGCTTTCTGCGCGCCGGTGACGGCCAGGTAGTTTTCGATCTGGGTAATCAGTTCTTCACCACGGTATTCATTGCTTTGCAGGGCACTGACGTTGCTTTCGTATACATCCGCACCGTAGTCGCGCATGTCATCGGCGATGCCGTAGAAATAATCGATACCGGCAATGTCATCGAACGCGATGATGCCGCCCACCAGAACGATGGGGTAGCGGGTGTCGGCGTAGCGTGTGTCTTTTCCGAACCAGGACCAGGCATGGGCCTGGCTGGTGCTCAATATCAGAGCGGTGACCATGAACAGGCCACGGGCGATGATCGACATGATTTTCTCCTATTTATTAGATGGCAGCCGGCGCCATGGCTGCGGGTTTTTGTGTCGACGACTGGACTATATGAAGGTTTGGTGATACTGACTTGTAGGAATGGGGCGTGGTTGAATCTGGATTTTCTCGCCCTGTGACGGGATTCACAGGCGGGGCTTTTTCGGCGCGGTTTGTCCTGGAAGGCTGTTTTTCGGTCGAGAATAACAATATGAACGACAAAAATAATAACGCGAACGGGCAAGGCGTAATGCCGCCTTCCACGCTGTATTTGTGGCGTTTAAGGACGCTCTACGTTGGTTATCTCGAGCGACGCATTACCTTTTCCGCCGGGGCGCATACCTTTTTGCTCGGTTTGGAAGATGATGTGTTGTTAGAGGTGAACGGCGAAACATTTCGTGCGCGAACGCTGCTGTTGCCTGCCGGCATTTCGTTTTCTGCTGATTCGCAGGGAAAACGGATAGGCTGCTGTTTTCTGGATCCTCTGGGCCGGGATTATTTGTTTCATCAGCGCCTGATGCAGCGGCACGAATCCGGTTTTTACTCTGCTTCTGCGCTGCAGGACAAACAGTTGTCGGTATTAACGCAGGCGTATAGCGATAGCCTGGAGGCAGATCAGGTGTATGCATTGCTGGCGGATTTGCTTTTCCCCGCAGCGGATACGACTGTAGCGGGATTCATGCCGGATGCCCGCATTGCCCGTATTATTGAGCTGATTCGCTCTGACCCGGCGCAGAATTATTCCAATGAGGATCTTGCTCGCCAGGTGGGGTTGTCAGGCGCACGCCTGCAGCGTGTATTCAAGGAGGCTACGGGGATTCCCATTCGTCGTTATCGCCTGTGGCACCGCCTGTTTGTGACCTCAACGATGATGTCCATGGGCAGCTCGCTCACGGATGCGGCGCTGACGGCGGGGTTTTCCGATTCGTCGCATTTGTCCCATGTCTTTCAAAGCATGCTGGGTATGCCGCCATCCGCCATGCTCAGCCATTCGCGGCAAAACCGGGTGCTGGTCGGTGCCGGGGAGCCGGGAGAATAGGCTCCTTAACTGGCATTCCGCTGAGCAGGCACTTCACCTTGGGGGCCCTTGCCGTTATGGTGCAGGGAATTTAAATGTTGGCAGTCCCTTCCCATGCATATTCATATTCTCGGTATTTGCGGCACCTTCATGGGGTCGCTGGCGCAGCTGGCCAAGGCCCAGGGGCACCACGTCACCGGCAGTGACCAGAATGTTTATCCGCCCATGAGTGATCAGCTGGCGGCTGCCGGTATCACCCTGACCCAGGGGTACGATCCGGCCCAGCTGGAGCCGGCGCCGGATCTGGTGGTGGTGGGTAATGCCTTGAGTCGGGGGAATCCGGCGGTGGAAGCGGTGCTGGATCGTGGCTTGCCGTATACCTCTGGGGCGCAGTTGCTGGAAGAAGTGGTGCTTCCCGGGCGCTGGGTGCTGGCGGTGTCCGGCACCCACGGCAAGACCACCACCAGTTCCATGCTGGCCTGGATTCTGGAATACGCGGGCTTAAATCCCGGTTACCTGATCGGCGGTGTGCCAGGTAATTTTGGTGTGTCTGCCCGGCTGGGCGAGACGCCTTTTTTTGTGGTGGAGGCGGACGAGTACGACACGGCATTTTTCGATAAGCGCAGCAAGTTTGTGCACTACCGCCCCCGTACCGTGATCCTCAATAATCTGGAATTTGATCACGCGGATATCTTTGCCGATCTGGGGGCTATTCAGACCCAGTTTCATCACCTGATTCGCACAGTCCCGTCCACCGGACGGTTGATCCTGCCCCACGGTGAAACCGCACTGGAGGAGACGCTGGACAAGGGATGCTGGAGTGAAGTGGAGCGCTTTGGAGAAGATGAAGCGCTGGGCTTCCGGCTGGATCAGGACGACGGCTCGGTCTTTACCGTGCTGGAAAACGGCGAGCCAGTGGCCCAGGTGCGGTGGGACCAGACCGGTCGTCACAGCGTCAATAATGGCATGGCCGCGTTACTGGCGGCCCGGCATGTAGGGGTGACCCTGGCCGATGGCGCGGCGGCGTTATCGGAATTTGTGGGAGTGAAGCGGCGCATGGAACTGCGCGGCGAGGTGGATGGCGTGCGGGTTTACGACGACTTTGCCCACCATCCCACGGCTATAGCCACCACCCTGGATGGGCTGCGGCGCAAGGTGGGCGACGGCAAGATTCTCGCGATCATTGAGCCTCGCTCCAACACCATGCGTCTGGGAAATCACAAGGCGGCCTTGGCAGGCAGCACAGGTTGTGCCGATGAGGTAATCTGGTATCAGCCACCGGGCCTGGACTGGTCGCTGGATTCGGTTCTGAGCGAGTCGCCAGTGCCCGCATCGGTCAGTGAATCGCTGGATGAGATTGTGGCCAAAGTAGTGAGCCACAAGGGCGAGCCGTTGAATGTGGTGGTGATGAGCAACGGCGGGTTTGGCGGTATTCACCAGAAGCTGCTGGATGCGCTGGCGGAATAAACGCTTCACGCCACAAGCAGCAACGCGTTCTGGCTGTTCATGTTATGAGTGGCCATGTCCGCGCCCTGACTTTATTCGCGGGGCCAGGTTTGTGAACAGTACAAGCTAATACGCGTTGTAGCTTGAAGCGTGTGGCGTGATGCGGTTTCAAGGAGGTTGCCATGTTCTGGTCTGTACTCTGGGCTTCGGTCCATTACCTCAGCATTCTGATGTTGTTTGCTTGCCTGTATGGCGAGCTGTTGCTGTGGCGTACCGGTATCAATGAACGCAATATCCGTACGCTCTTGTGGCTGGATATCGGTTATGGCCTGTCGGCATTGATGGTGTTGATCAGTGGTCTGGCCCGGGCCGGCTGGACAGAAAAAGGCTGGGATTTTTATCTTGCGAACCCCTGGTTCCATGGCAAGGTCACGCTGTTTGTATTGATTGCCTTGCTGAGCTTGTACCCCACTAAGGTGCTGCTGGGGTGGCGCAAATCGGTAAACGCCGGCCACGTGCCGGAAATTGATGACAAGCTGCAACGCAACCTGCGCGGCGTGCTGGTGGCGGAAATTCATTTGGTGATATTGATGCCGATTCTGGCTGCGATGATGGCCAGAGGTGTCGGGATGGGGTCATGACGCAACGGGTAACGCTTGCTTTCACCGGCGCTTCCGGTGCGCCCTACGGGCTGCGTTTGCTGCAGTGCCTGCTGAAGGCGGAATGCGAGGTGTTTGTGCTGCTGTCCAAGGCTGCACGGGTGGTCATCGGGACGGAAACCGAATTGAAGTTGCCGGCTGGCACCGGGCAGGCCGAGCAGGCTCTGCGTGAGTGGGTAAAGACCGACAAGGGACGGCTGGTCGTCTGCGGGCTGGAACAATGGACGGCTCCGGTGGCCTCCGGCAGTGGCGCGCCAGCGGCGATGGTGGTGTGTCCCTGTTCCACCGGAACCCTGTCCGCTATTGCCACGGGCGGCAGTGATAACCTGATTGAGCGCGCTGCGGATGTGGCAATCAAGGAAGGGCGCAAGTTGATTCTGGTACCTCGCGAATCACCGTTTTCCGCCATTCACCTGGAAAACATGCTCAAGCTTGCCCGCCTCGGTGTCACTATCATGCCGGCCGCGCCGGGCTTCTATCATCAGCCACAAAGCGTGGATGATCTGGTGGACTTTATGGTGGCCCGGTTGCTGGATCATCTTGGTGTGGAGCAAACCTTGGTGAAGCGTTGGGGGGAATGAGTTGAGAGTACAAAGGTAAAACGCGCGCCAGGCATTCAATATTCCTGCGGTAAGAGGCCGCGCCCACAGCTTGGGCGCGGCCTCTTGCGTTTTAGGTCAGGGTAGCTGTTGTCGCGTTTCAACTTTTAACTGTGTACTTTCAACTTACTGCACCAACAGGTGCCCCACCAGTCCCAGCGCAAAACCTGCCACCGCCCCTTGAGCGGGCATCCAGTGTTTTTCCAGGGGAACCTGCGGAGCAATGTCCTGGAAGGTGAGGTACAGAATCCCGCCACTGGCAAACAACATGATGCCACCGAGAATAAAAGGTTGTTCCACCAATACCTCGAAGCCTAACCAGGCGCTTAGTGGCCCCAGCAATGCCATGCCGGCAAAAGCCAGCACAATGCGGCTTTTGGATAGCGTATTACCATCACTGTTGTAGATTTCCCGGTAGGCGTTGAACCCTTCGGGCATGTTTTGCATGCCGATCAGGAAGGCGAGCAGGTAGGCCTGGCTGCCGCCGCTGGCCAGCGCCGCGCCCAGGGCGATGGCTTCAGGCACAAAATCCAGCAGCATGGCTAGTAGTTGCGACATTGCGCCGCCGCGTTTTGCCAGCGCCCGGTCGATCAGCATGAACACCAGCCCGCCACTGACAAAAAGCACGGTGGCGGAAAACGGGCTGTGGTGCTTGACGGCTTCGGGGACCAGCACCAGGGCCACGGCTGCCAGCAGAGCCCCGCCGCCGAAGGCAATCACGCCGTGGCGAACTTCCTGCTCCAGCCAGCTTCTGGCGATATGCTGCTGTACGCCGATCAGCGCGCCAACCGCCATGCTAAGGCCGGCGGCCAGGCTGAGGAGTAATGCCAGTGTTAATGGGCTCACAGACCTTTCCCGTATAGTGAAGATGAGAGTTCGTCGTGGCAGGCCAAAACGGCCTGACAGACCGCGCTGGATTGCACGTTAAACAGTAAAGACTGGTCGGGAGGGGATCAACTACCGGCGGTGGCAGGGGCACCGCCGGCATGATCAGCCGTTGCTAAGGTCGTAGTCCACTGGCGCAATGACACGTACCGGGATGCTGCTGCTATCCAGCTCCTTGGGGGGCGCATCAAAGCGCAGGCGTGCAACCAGTTCCTTGGTGGCTCGGTCGAGAATGCGGCTGCCGGAGCTTTCCGTGATTTCGACCTGTTCAGCGCGGCCGGAGGCGTTGATGACGAAGGATACTTTCACCGTACCTTGCTGGCGGCGCATCTTGGCCCGGTGCGGATACTGCTTGTTGTAATCAATCGTATCGCGGACTTTGGCCAGGTATTTGTTGAGCGCGTTTTCCGTGTCGCCGGATTGATGGACCCCTTTGCCCGGATCGCCTGCCATCCCCTTGGCGCCCTGGGTCAGCGGCTGGGTGGAGGCCTCTTCGTTGACACTCTCATCCGGGGTTTCCGTCGGTTTGGTTTCTGCTACCTGCGGTTCGGGCGTCGGCTCAGGCTTGGGCTCCGGTTTCGGTTTTGGCTTCGCTACCGGTTTGGGCTTGGGTTTCGGCTTTGGTTTGGGTTTGGGCTTCGGTTTTGGCTGCGGTGCAGGCTGGGCCTTGGGCTGTGGTGCTGGCGCCGCGGCTTTCGGGGCCGGTGGCGCCGACAAGTTGATGGCAATTTCGCTCACGCCGGGCTTGGCGGGGCGGCCGCCGGCCAGGGTCATCGCGCCAACAGTGACCAGTACACTGACGTGAACCAGAATGGAGACAATCCAGGCCGTAAGGTTGCGAGGTTTCATTGGGCCTCCTCGCTTGCGCTTTCAGCGGCTGCGTCACTCTGGGTGACCAGGCGAACCTGTTCTACACCCATGCCCTGCAGGGTTTCCAGGCGACCACGCAAGGCTTGCATGGTGACTCCGGCGTCGGCGAGCAGGCGCACTTCCGCTTCTTCGGGTTTGTCACCGAGCAGGGCCAGCAGTGCCTCGTCGCTGAGCGGCTCGGCGCTGTCTTCGGCAAACCATTGGCCATCATTCTGCATTACCAGCAGCAGCTTGTCCCGGGCTTCTTCGCCGTTGGCGGTCTGGCTCATGGGGGCTTCCACCGCCACGGTGGGGCGCTTGGCCAGTTGCCCGGCCAGCATAAAGAAGATCAACAGCAGGAAGACCACATTGATCAGTGGCAGTACCGGCTCCAGGGGCGGTCTGCGTGATGAGGTTTCCATGATCATCATGGCAACAGCTCCAGTTGTACATCGCGAACGCCGGCGGCTTTCATGGCGTCGACAGCGGTCAGTGCCTGTTGCAGGGTGGCGTCCGGATTCACGGTGACCCACACCTTGGTCTTGCTGGTGTCCAGGCGGTCGGCCACGGCAGCCGGGGTAAAGCTGACGCCATTGAGGGTCAGCATGCCACTGGCCTGCACTTCAACCACCAGCCAGTGTTCATCTGGCTGCTCGGTGCTGTCTGCAGGCTGAACGTTCACGGGCAGATCGTGGTACTGGCCGAAACGGGTAGCGAGCATAAAGAACACCAGCAGGATGAACACCACATCAATCAGTGGTGTCAGGCTGATAAAGGGCGTGCGATGACGCTCCGGTTCAATATGCATGCGACACCGACGGGTCGCGATCCTCTTCCAGAGGTTCGGGAGCCGTGTGGTTGTTGCGCAGTACTTTCAGGCGGGACAAGCGGTCCTGCATCTTTTCGCGGCATTGCTCGATGGTGCGGTCGGCCCAGTGGAACGCGGCCAACGTCGGGATCGCCACGGTCAGGCCAGCGGCGGTGGTGAGCAGGGCTTCCCAGATACCCCCGGACAGAATGGACGGGTCCACCTGTGAGCCGGCGGTTTCCAATGCCTGGAACGCACCGATCATGCCGAATACGGTACCCAGCAGACCCAGCAACGGGGCGATGGCGCTGATTACTTCCAACACCCGCAAACCGCCGCGTAATTCATCCAGACCACTGCGTGCCAGGCGTAGGCTCTCTTCCTGCCAGGCCGCTTCGTCCAGATTACGGTTTTGCCAGCACTGCCAGAGAACCCGGTCGATGGGGCTGTTCAGTTTGCCAGCGGGCTCGCCGGGTTGCTTGCCCTGACGCAGCGCGTTGAGCAGCTGGTCCGCCTGGCGGCTGTTGCCGGGGCGGATACGGGCAAATTGCAGGATCTTGGAAATCAGCGTGGCCAGGGCAATCACGGACAACAGGGCGAGGACCCACATGGTGGCGCCGCCACTGACAAACCATTCCGGCAAGTGCAGGGAAATTGGGGGCATGGAAAACTCCAGCTATGGGCAAATGATCAGGTGCCCGGTCTTGGGTACACAAAGGCTTATGTAGTCTACCGCGTAATAATGGAAGCCTGATGACAGGGCGTCACAGGGTGGCGCGCGGCAATTACATTAGCGTCAAGGGTTGAATAGGGTTCGCAATACTAAGAGTTTTACTCTCTTAATGCAAGTCATTCCTATTTGGGATGTATTCACAGGTAGCGGCAAAATGCCGCAGGTAAAAGGGCTGACAAGGGAGTGGGCACGAAAAAGGCGCCGAAGCGCCTTTTTGTTCTACCGATACGGATTATTTGCTGAGCAAACGGTAATTCAGGTTCGATTCGATCCGGTTGCCGGACTGGTCCAGTTGCTCAATGGCATTGACCGCGTCCTTGAGATACTGGCGTTGGGCGTCGTCATCGGCCTCGGGGTTGATAGTGTAGACGTCTTCCTGGGTAACGCCTTCCTGGTATTTGCGCGATGCCCAGTCACCCCGTTCCACGGCATTCAGTTTCACGGTGGAGCCGCTCATGTACTCTTCTCGCAGCTCGAAGCGGGTGGGGCTATCGTACTGATCCCGGTACAGGGTTAACGTGGTGCGAATACCGGAGCAGTCTGCACAGGGAAGCATCCCACTGTAGATCTCTTTCTGGGCGGTTGGGTTGATCGGTGCTTCAGGCTGGCTCTGGCAGCCGGCAAACGCAACGGTGCAGCCGAGAACGGCGGCGGCGAAATAAGTCTTCATGAACATCACTCCCTTGCAGGTTTCCCTTCTGTATTACTGCTTAGAATACGCTTTTGCCGTTTGGTTCGCTGGTTTAACAGTTTTTGAATATTTGTGCTGGTTCATCACCCTCAGGGTACGGTGAAGCGTTAACGGTGTTGTGTGGGTTGCCGGGTGGAGAGCAGCGCCAGGTTTAATGCGGGAAGGGTGTTATCAACGTCGCAGCCCCGATCGGCAGGTTGCTGAACGCGAAAGGCCGACGGAGTCTTTGTGGTTGAAAAAGGGATGCGAAGGAGCCGGTTCAGGCCTTGCAGAAGTAACAGACCGATAAGAAAACTGACAGCGAAATAGAGCAGTATCATGGGGCAGCCACACTGTGATTATTGTTGGAGTGCGAACGATTCTGTGGCAATCCTATAAAGCACGGGCAAGGTTAACCATCGTGACTTTGTTATAGCTTGTGGGATTACTGTAGCGGGCCGGAGCGCGAGGGTTTATGGCTGCCGGGCGTGGAAGATAACAGACAAGGGCGTGTGCGTTTGCGGATCCAGGGGTTCTTCCATGTAAACGTGCAAACCCTGTTGCTGAAGAAGCGCCAGCCAATCCGACAATGTGCGGAAATACCAGGGTGGGGCGTCATGGAAGGCGTCACTACAGCCGGCCCAGCTACCGGTGCGCCAGCCTGAACGGTAGTCTCCGTTGCAGGCCATGAGGGGATGCAGGGTTTGTATCAGCAGGGTGCCGTCAGCGCGCAGGTGTTGTTTTAGCGTTGCGAGTACTTGCGCAACGGAATGCTCACCAAAGAGAGAAAAATTGCATACGATAACGGCAAATGTCTGGCCGTTCAGGGCACTGGATAATCGCGAATAGTCACTGCACAGGTAGGTGCCGCCGGGGTGCTGTGCCCGGGCGTTTTCCACCAGCGCCGCAATGGCATCCACGCCGGTGATCGCGGTGATCGGCGCGTTATTTTCTGCGGCCAGTGCCCGGCACAGCCACCCCTCGCCGCAGCCCACATCCAGCACCGAGTCTGGCTGGTAGCGATTAATGGCATTGATGATTGCCGGATTGGTGGTCTGGCGGCTGGCGATGCCACAGCCTTGCAGCAGGGCGATCCAGGGGGCGGCATTGGCCGCCCAGCTGGCCAGAATGGCGTCTTCTGGTGCCTGAGTCATGGTCGTCCTGTTAACGCATCGGCGTCAGCGGGCCGGCCCGTTCCACCGCTTTCTGGTAGGCAGGGCGTGCTTCCATCTGTGCCACAAAGCGCTGGATCGAAGGCAGTTGGCTCAGGTCCGCACGGGCAGAGGCTGCCTGCAGGGGAAAGCTCATCAGGATGTCGGCCCCGGATGGGCTGTCGCCGGCAAACCAGGTCTGCGTTGCCAGGTGTTGTTCAATGACGGCCAGGTGATTTTTCAGCTGCGGGTCCAGCATGGTGCCGGTGACCTTGCCGCTGATTTTTTTGGCGATGGGTTTGGCAAAAAAGGGCATGGGGGCTTTGGCGATATGGCTGAAGATCAGCTTCATGACCAGCAAGGGCATCAGCGAGCCTTCGGCGTAGTGTAGCCAGTAGCGGTAGTTCAGCCATTGGTCATCCTCTGGCGCGGGCTGCCATTGGCCGTTGCCGTAGCGCTGTACCAGGTATTCGATAATGGTGCCGGATTCGGCAATGACGGTGTCGCCATCGGTGATGACCGGGGACTTGCCCAAAGGATGAATCTTGCGCAACTCGGCTGGGGCCAGCATGGTCTTCGGGTTGCGGGCGTAATGCTTGATTTCGTAGTCCAGGCCCAACTCTTCAAGCAGCCAGACGATACGCAGGGAACGGGAGTTTTCCAGATGATGCACAGTAATCATAGTAGGGCTCTCTGCCATGTCTCAGCGCACCCTGTTGCGTGCGTTGTGCATTGAATCGTGCGCTGCAAGACGTCTCAGTGTGTCGGGAGCATAGCAGAGAACCCCGTGACCATCATGGCAAGACGGGGCGGGCCCTTTATTGGCTGGCGGTACTGATGCTGGGTGGACGGGTCGACAGGTGCACCTGCTCAATGAAGGCGTCCAGTACCGGCTCGGTTTGCCACGCGCGCGGGTTGTTGACCATGGCGACTACCGCCCAGGTGGTGTTGTCCTCATCGCGGGTAAAGCCGGCAATGGAACGGACGTTACGCAGTGAGCCGGTCTTGATGTGGCCCATGCCGGCCATATCGGCGTTGCCCAGGCGCCGGCGCATGGTGCCGTCCATGGCCACCAGCGGCAGGGAGGCAATCAGTTCTGCGGCAAAGCGACTTTCCCAGGCATGTTGCAACAACAGCGCCATTTGTCGGGCTGTGATGCGTTCAATCCGTGACAGGCCCGCGCCGTTTTCAAATACCATGGTTCGATTATCGATGCCTTTGCTGGCCAGCCAGGCACGGATTTCCCGCTCTGCAGCGGCCAGATCATCCTTGTCTCCGGGCTGGCGACGTTTGGCGCCCAGGGTCAGGAACACCTGACGCACCATCACGTTGTTACTCCATTTGTTGATATCGCGGACCATGGTGACCAGATCCCGCGAGGAGGTGGTCACCAGCAGTTCGGTGTCGTCCCGGGGGCGCAGGCCTTCCCGGGTAGTGCCGGCCAGGGTGCCGCCCAGCTGTTGCCACAGGCTGGTCAGCAGGGCGCCGGTATAGTTCTGCTGGCTGAGCACGGACAGGTAGCTGCTGGTGCTGCAGCCTTTGGGCAGTACGCCGGTGACGGTAATCGTGGTGGTGCCGTTTTCTGCCTCAACGGGTTCATAGTCGAATTGATAGCGTCGCGGGCAGCGGCCGTAGTCGCGGAACACCAGCTGGTTGTCGATGGTGATGCCGTTCAGCGCGGGCTCGGTCCAGGTGTGGATGCCCCGGTTGTCTGCACGAGCGCGAATGCGCAGAACATTCAGGTTGGTGAGCAGGCCGTTGGGCTCCACCAGAAAGGGCGCATTGGGGTTGTCGCCGTCATCGTTGAAGTCGGCGATGCCATTGGGCAGGTTGAAAACGCTGCCATCGAGAATCAGATCACCGGCGATATGTTTGACGCCCATGGCGCGTAACTCACGCAGTAACAACCACAGCCGTTCTTCGGTGAGTTTTGGGTCGCCGCTGCCGACAAAGTACAGGTTGCCGTTCAGCGTCTCGCCTTCAATGATGCCGTCAGTGTAGAGGCGGGTGTGCCATTGAAAGGTGGGGCCGAGCAGTTCCAGGGCAGCGTAGGTGGTGATGACCTTCATGATGGAGCCGGGATTCAATGGCATGTCGGCGTTCATGAAGCGGGCCTTTCCGGGGCCATCCAGTGGAATCGAGGCCACGGCCAGATCGGTTTCGGGCAGTTGCAGCTCTTTTGCCACATCCAGCACGGGGGCCATCACCGGTGCAGGTACTTCCGCCTGTATGGGGCGGGCAAGCAGGGTGCTGACCAGGGAGAGGACCAACAAGAAAAAAGCGGGGGATTGTCTGCGGACTGCACTTCTCGGCATGACACGGGAACCTTAAAAATCGTAACGGCAACAACCGCCGGGATTAATGCGGGTTGAACTGAACGCTAGCGTAATGCAAAGCCGCGGCCGGGTCAGTGGACCGACAGTGTGGGAAATGTAAATTTAAACGGCCACGCCCGGGGCGTGGCCGTAGGCTCAGGGCTTGTGCAGCCCCACATCGACGCCTTTATGTTGTAAATCAGCATGATAGGAGCTGCGCACCATGGGGCCGGAAGCCACCGAGGTAAAGCCCAGTTCGTTGGCTACGCGGGCGTATTCACGGAACTCGTCCGGATGCACGAAGCGTTCAACCGGGGCGTGATGCTTGCTCGGTTGCAGGTACTGGCCAATGGTGATCATGTTCACGTCGTGGGCGCGCAAGTCTTTGATGGTGTTGATGACCTGCTCAAAGGTTTCGCCCAGCCCCACCATGATGCCGCTTTTGGTGCTCACGTCCGGGCGCAGCGCCTTGTAGCGCTTGAGCAGATCCAGTGAATGCTGGTATCGGGCACCGGGCCGAATGTGCTTGTACAGTTCCGGGACTGTCTCGATGTTGTGGTTGAACACGTCCGGTGCGGTCTCGCTGAGAATCTCCACGGCGGTATCCAGGCAGGGGCGGAAGTCCGGAGTGAGAATTTCGATGCGAGTGTCCGGAGTGCGCGTGCGTACCTGGCGGATGCATTCGGCAAAATGTTCTGCGCCGCCGTCGGCCAGATCATCCCGGTCCACCGAAGTGATCACCACATAATTCAGGCCCAGGTTTTCCACTGACTCTGCCAGGTGCAAAGGCTCTTCTGCGTCCAGGGCATTGGGGCGGCCAAAGCCCACATCGCAGAAGGCGCAGCGACGGGTGCAGATGTCCCCCATGATCATGAAGGTGGCTGTGCCGCCGCCGAAGCATTCCGGCAAATTGGGGCACGCGGCTTCTTCGCAAACGGTGTGCAGTTTCTGTTTGCGCAGCAGCGACTTGATGCGCTGGATCTCGCCGTTGGCGGGAACGCGCACACGAATCCAGTCCGGCTTGCGTTGATAGCCGCTTTCTTCGTTAACCATGGGGATCGTGCGGACCTTGTCGGCGCCGCGTAGTTTGTCACCGATTTGCACTTTGCGTTTGGCTTGGGCCTGTTCGCTCATGGGGTTTCCATTGCCGTCGGGTGCTGCCGAAAGGGTGGGGCAGGCATCTGTGTCTGTGGGCTACAGTCTCTTGGGCTGCGGTGTCAGGGCACTGTCAGGATCGCTGCCAGTGGTGACGTTCTCTTGGAGGGCATTGTACCAGTCTGGAGGGGGGGCTGTCCGGGGTGTCAGCCCCAGACGTTTGGTTAATAACGTCACCAGTTGTTGCTCCAGAGCAGGGCGATCCAGGTTGATCCCCTGTGCCTGCAGGGTGGTCATGGGCTGGCCCACGTGGCCGCAGGGATTGATTCGCTGCCAGGGGGCCAAATCCATGTCCCGGTTGATGGCTAGCCCGTGGTAGGTCGCGCCACGGCGGATGCGCAGCCCCAGGGACGCAATCTTGGCTCCGTTTACGTAGACCCCGGGAGCGTCATCCCGATTCACGGCCTCAATGCCTAGGCTGGCAAGGAAATCGATAATGCCTTGCTCAATGGCGGTCACCAGGCCGCGACTGCCCAAGCCCAGGCGTTTGATATCCAGCATCAGGTAAATCACCGTCTGGCCGGGGCCGTGGTAAGTCACCTGCCCGCCACGGTCACTGTTTACCACCGGGATGTCCCCCGCATTGAGCACATGTTCAGGCTTGCCGGCCTGCCCCAGGGTAAAGACCGGAGGGTGTTCCAGTACCCATAGCTCGTCGTTCTGTTGGGCATTACGGTGATCAGTGAGATCCCGCATGGCTTGCCAGCAGGGATCGTAGTCAACTTGGGGAAAGTAGCGAATCAATGCGTTCATGGGGAAAGTATAAGGCTTGGTGCACGCTACACGCTACAGCACGCAGCACGCAGCACGCAGCACGCAGCACGCAGCACGCAGCACGCAGCACGCAGCAAAAATGGGATAGGGAAGGCGAAATAGTTCCTTGGTTTTGCTCTTTTCAACTTTTCACTTTGAACTTTCAACTGATCTTTCGCGGGTAGATCGGTCACCGTGACCGGCCCAACCCGCGTTGCCGCTTGTAGCGTGTTGCCTGCTGCGTGAAGCCTGTTGCGGCCGCAGAGCGGCATAAAAAAGCCCGGCAAAAAGCCGGGCTGAAGGCAGACCCCTCACGGGGTAACAACAATAGAACCAGAAGTATCCTGACTTAAATGAGACGATTCCCTGTCCGCTGGTTAACAAGATGAAGATTCAGTTCCTTAACGCTGATGCCGAACTCAATGCCGTCATCATCGTTGAGATTGATGGTCTGGAAGGCGTCGAAATGCACGGGGGCACCGTGAACGCTTTGCAGAATATCCGGGCTGCGAGGCATGGCAGGAATAATGTTCTTTGAAGCTGGCATGGCGCTGTTCGTGCGGGCGCTGACTTGATTCGGGGTGGTGGTTTGTACTTCAACAGCGGTGAGTACCAACAGGCAGCTGCACAGACATAGCAGTGACAGTGTTTTCATGGTGGTTATCCCCGTGTTGTTGTTATGCGGTCAACATTACGGGGACGTTCGTTCCAAACCTATTGCGGCTTGGTGGCGCTTCGGTGTCGGGCTGTGACGGTGAGTAACGCAGTGTAAGGGCAATATGCGATACAGTGCACAATGGTTTTGTGCACTGGTAGCTTGTGATTTTGGTATTCGCCTGGGCGCTGTGGCTACAGGGTGATCTTCACGTGGGGCGAATCGTTGAGCGCCTTGTAGATGGCTTCCACCTGCTCCCGGTTGCGCATGGTGACCTGTGCGGTAAAGGAGATGAAGGTGCCCTTGCTGCTGGGCTTGCTGCTCAGGTGTTTGTCAGCGTCAAAATCATCCAGATGTGTGGTCAGAATCTCGATCAGGGCGTCCTCGAGCGGGGCGTCTACGGCGCCCATGACCTTTAACTGCATGTCATGGGGAAATTCCCACAGGTGTTCCTGAATAGCCATGGGTGGGCTGCTCCTGTCAGTCTCGTGTTTCGGGGGTATCAAGGCCGCAAAGTCGGCGTTTGTGCTGAACATAGTGCCGGGCCAGCATTTTCCACTGAGGTCCTGGCTGGCCGTTGCCTATTATAGCGTTGTTAAGGTGGGTCACGGGTACCACTTCCCTGGTGGAGCTGGTGATCCAGATTTCATCCGCCTGGCGCAGCTGTATCTCGGTAATTTCCCTTTCTTGCAGTGCGAGTCCGTGGTGCTGGCATAGCTCTACCACCAGGTCCCGGGTGATGCCGCCGAGAATGGCGTGGCTTTTCGGCGGTGTGGCAATGCTGCCGTCTTTGACCACAAAGACATTGCTGGCCGAGCCTTCGGTGACAAAGCCGTCACGCAGCAGAATGGCTTCGGCCGCGCCGGCGGCCACGGCCTGTTGGCGGAGCAGGCTGTTGGCCAACAGGGAAACGGATTTGATGTCGCACCGGGCCCAGCGAATATCGTCCAGCGTGATGGCTTTGGCGCCGACGGCGGTATCCGGGCTGTCGGCGGCAGGGACTGCGATTGGACTGGTCATCATGAAGACGGTGGGCGTCACGGCGGGGGAGGGAAATGCATGGTCGCGTTTTTCGGCGGCGCCGCGGGTGATTTGCAGGTACACCGAGAGATTGCCGCCGCCATTATGCTGCAATAGCTCATCACACAAGGTCTGCCAGTGTTCGCGGCTATGGGGGTTGTGAATGTCCACCTCGGCCAATGAGCGTTCCAGGCGAGCCAAGTGCTCCTCGAAACGAAACAACACGCCGTTATAGGCAGGAATGACCTCGTAAATTCCGTCCGCAAACAGGAAGCCCCGATCCATTGGGGAGATCTGTGCGGCTTCGGGGGCCATGAAACGGCCGTTGAGATAAACCTGAGGCATGTGAGAGGGCTCGACGTAACAGTGACGGCACCAGTTTAGCGCACCTGCCAGGCCCAGATGCAAAACCGGCGCAGCGCGGGTGGTATGTACCATTCAGGCTGCGACGGTTTTCTCTGCCGTCAGGCTGCTGGGGTCAAGCGTCCTGTGATCAGAACAAGCCTTTGAAGAACAGCAGCAGGTGGTGCCAGAGTTTGGTGAAAAGGCCGGCTTCCTCGACGGGCTCCAGTGCGACCAGCGATTTCTTGACCAGGACATCGTTGTCCATGCGCACGGTCAGGGTGCCGTACTGCTGGCCTTCCAGGATAGGGGCTTCCAGTTGCGGGGTGACACTGATTTCCGCTTTCAGGTTTTCATGGCTTTCGCGGGGTATGGTCAGTACCAGGTCTTCCGCCAGGCCCAAACGAAGCTGGTCCTGTTTGCCCATCCACACATCCACGGTGTCGAGCACGTCACCGGCGCTGTATGCCTTGTAGGTTTCGAAGAAACGGAAGCCGTAGGTCAGCAGTTTCTGGGATTCACGGGCGCGGGCGCTTTCCGAGGCGGTGCCCATGACCACGGCGATAAGCCGCATGTTGTCTTTCTTGGCGGAGGATACCAGACAGTAACCGGCTTCATCGGTGTGGCCGGTTTTCAGGCCGTCTACGGTCGGGTCGCGCCACAGCAGCAGGTTGCGGTTCTGCTGGGTGATGCCGTTATAGGTGAATTCCTTCTTGGCGTACAAGTCGTAGTGATCAGGGAAGTCACGCACGATGGCCCGGGCCAGGATCGCCATGTCCTTGGCGGTGGTGAAATGGTTTTCGGCCGGCCAGCCGGTGGCATTCATGAAGTGGCTGCTGTCCATGCCCAGGCGATTGGCGTGCTGGTTCATCAGGTCGGCGAAGGCATCTTCAGAGCCGGCAATGTACTCGGCCATGGCCACACTGGCATCGTTACCGGACTGGATGATGATGCCGCGGAGCAGGTCACCCACCGAGACCCGGGTGCCTTCACGGACAAACATGCGTGAGCCGCCCATCTGCCAGGCTTGAACGCTGATTGGTGCCATATCCTTTTCGGAAATGTTGCCTTTCTGCAGTTCTTCTTCCGCGATGTAGGCGGTCATCATTTTGGTCAGGCTGGCCGGGGGCAGACGCTGTTCCGCATTGTGTTCGACGATGATCTGGCCGCTGGCGGCATCCATCAGCAGGTATCCCTTGGCTTCGATCTGCGGCGCACGGGGGACCATTTGTGCCTGGGCTTGCAAGGAAAGGGCGGTGCCGAGCAAGGCACAGAGAGCAAAAACGGTAAAGCGGAAAGACTGGGGACGCATGGGTATCCTGCCTGTTGGTTGTCCTTGGATGGTTCAGGGAATCAGTAATGCGCCGGTCGTGTCGTGGCGCCGCCCGGGAAAGAGCCCGAAGGGGTAGTTGGACACGAAAAAGGCAAAAAATTCCATAAAGACCATAAAGATGCGTTGTGCCATTACTTGATGGCTGCATTCTAGAGGACTGGCGAAGGTCTGTTAACCGGAGAAACGGCTGATATGGGCGTTTTCAGGGGCTGACGGGCATGGGCCGGTCAAAACCGGCATTGGCCACCGTCTCGCGCACTTGCTGGCGCTGCTGGTTACTCTCGTAGGGGCCGATCCAGACCCGGAACAGGTCACCCGAGTGCTGTATTCGGGTGTCTACGCCCAGTTGGTTGATCAGCTCCTGTTGCAGTCGTTGTGCGCTGGTTTGGTCCGAAAAAGCGCCGGCCTGCAGGAACAGGTTGCCGCCTTTGCTGGCCTCGTTATTGTCGGCAGTGTCTGTTTGGGTGCTGGTGTTGCTGTTCGTGTCTGCAGGGGGTGGGCTGTCCACAGCGGCGCGCACGGCGGTGGGCACGGTGCTGCTGGGGCCGTCTGGCTGTTGCTGACTACTGATCGCTTCGACCCGCACCCGCCCGGTGCCAGCCTGCTCGATGCCCAGGCGCACAGCGGCGGCCCAGGACAGATCAATGATGCGATCTTCGTGGAAGGGGCCGCGATCGTTGACGCGCACCACCAGGCTTTTGCCGTTATCCAGGTTGGTGACCCGGGCATAGGTGGGCAAGGGCAGGCTGCGGTGGGCGGCGGTGAACTGGTACATATCGAACGACTCGCCACTGGAGGTGCGGTGGCCATGGAATTTCTGGCCATACCAGGAGGCCTTGCCTTCGGCCACGTAGCCGTCCGCCTGGGGCAATACCTGATAGGTCTTGCCCCACACGCTGTAGGACTCCGGATTACCGTAGCGGCTGCGGGGTTCTTTTTTGGGTACCGGCTCCGGCAGCCGGGAGATATCCCGACGCTCTTCTGGCGCGGTGTCCTGGTGGATACTGTAGCGATCCGAGCCCGGTGCGCCATTATTGGCAGCAGGGGTGTCGCTGTCGCCAGCGGGCCCGGGTGCCGTGGCACAAGCGCCGAGGAAGGCTGAGGTAATCACGGCACAAGCCAGACGTTTCATTGATTATCCTCCAGGGCGGTAGCCAGTTGTCGTGATAGTTGTAACACGGCCATGGCGTACAGGCGACTGTGGTTGTAGCGGGTAATCACATAAAAGTTGTCGGTGGCCAGCCAGAATTCCGCGCCGTCGGTGCCTTCCAGGTCAAGCAGGGCAACCCGGGTGCTGGCGGGCAGATCAAAGCAGTATTCACTGACCAGTCGATCATCGTTGCAGCTGAGCGCGGAGACCCCGGCGTTGTTGGCCTGTGACAGGGTAAAGGATGGCTTGTACCCTTTTTGGGCCAGCGGCACGTAACCGTTGCCATCCAGGTGTGCTCTGGCGGCTACGGGCAACCCGGGTTTCCAGTTGTGCTCGCTGAAATAGTTGGCCACGGACCCGATGGCATCCACCGGGTTGTTGACCAGGTCGGTCACGCCGTCGTTGTCGAAATCCACCGCGTAAGCTTGATAGCTGGTAGGGATGAACTGGCCGTAGCCCATGGCGCCGGCGTAGGAGCCGGTGATGGTTTTGGCATCGATGTGGGCGTTATGTTCCAGTTCGAACAAGGCTTTGAGCTGCTTGCGGAAGAAGCTGCCCCGGGGCGGGTAGTCGTAGCCCAGGGTGGTCAGGGCATCAACCGCTCGGTAGGTGCCCATGTAATCCCCGTAGCGGGTTTCCACACCAATGATGGCGAGAATGATTTCCCGGGGGATGCCGTAGGTCTGTTCTGCACGGGTCAGGGTGTCGGCGTGGGTATGGGCAAATTCCACGCCTTTCTGCACCCGGCTCTCCTGCAGGAAAATTTTCTGATAGGTGGCCCAGGTATGGGTGTGCTCCGCCGGACGGGCAATGGATTCGAGAATCTTGGGCTGACATTCTGCGCTGCCTAGCACTTCTCGCACTCGCGTCTCATCTTGCCCTTGCGCAACCAGTTCGCGAATCAGGGTCTGGGCCGGTTCACGTTGCAGATAATCGCTGTTTTCCGGGCAGGTGTGTTCGGCCTGGGCCGGCAGGGAGGTGAAGGTCAGAGCAGCGGCCACAAGGGTTGAGTAAAAAGTGCCGGAGCAAACAATGCCGGGAATGCACGGATAGAAACGACGCAAAGGGGTATCTCCTGTTTTCATTATTTCCATGGACCGCGTTGTTGCGGTGAGGTGCCCGCAACAACGGGTTTTCTCGCCACGCGTTCAGTAACTCATCAGCCGTCGATGAGTGTGAATCGACATCAACATGCCGAAACTGGCCAGCAGTGTTACGACCGACGTGCCGCCATAGCTGATCAAGGGCAAAGGCACCCCTACGACAGGTAAGAGTCCTGACACCATCCCAATGTTCACGAAAACATAAATAAAAAATGTCATCACCAGGCTGGCGGCAAGGAGTCGGGCGAAGGTGTCCTGGGCCTGCCAGCTGATAAAGAAGCCGCGGCCGACGATCACCAGGTACATCATCAATAAAATGACGACACCCACCAGGCCGAATTCCTCACTGAGTACCGCGAGAATGAAATCGGTGGACGATTCCGGCAGGAAATCCAGCCGCGACTGGGTGCCGTCGAGCCAGCCCTTGCCGTTGACACCGCCGGAGCCGATGGCGGTTTTCGACTGGATGATGTTCCAGCCGGTGCCACGGGGATCGGCTTCTGGATTAAGGAAGGTGTCGACCCGGTTGCGCTGGTAATCGTGCATCACGAAGAAATACATCAACGGTGCGGCGGTAACCACAATGATGACCGCCACGGCGATCAGCCGCCAGGAGAGCCCGGCCATGAACAGTACTACCAGCCCGCTGGCCGCGATGAGAATGGCGGTGCCCAGGTCTGGCTGCAAGCCGATCAGCATGGCAGGCACCCCGAGCAATAGCAGGGCGGCGATTACATCCGTGAGCTTGGGCGGCAGGGTGCGTTCGCTGAAATACCAGGCCACCATGGCGGGTACCGCCAGTTTCATCACCTCTGCCGGTTGAAAGCGCCCTGCCCCGGGGATGGACAGCCAGCGTTGCGCCCCTTTCGCTTCTGTACCGATGACCAGCACCAACACCAGCAATACCAGGCCGATGGAATAAATCACCGGTGCCCAGAAACGATAACTGCGGGGTGGAATCTGAGCCAATAGAAAGAGCACGGTAAGGCCGGCACCAAAACGGATGCACTGGCGCACCACCAGATCCATGCTTTCGCCGCCGGCGCTGTAAAGAACGCTGAGACCGCCGAACATAAGCAGCAACAGGCCCACCAGTAGCGGTGGGTCCAGGTGCAAACGTAACGCCAGCCCGGGGGATAGCGAGGCGCCGGTCTGGCCAGGCATCTGGCGGATAAATTCGCGCTGGCTCATGGGCGGTCCTCGTTATCCGCATCGTCGGCGGGAGCATTGGACGGTGGGGTGACTGGTGTGTTGGCGAAAACCGGCGGTACATTCAGCTCGCCCTGTTGATCTAGCAGCCAGGCGTCCATGACCTGGCGGGCTACGGGCCCGGCGGTAGAACCGCCATGGCGGCCGTTTTCTACCAGCACGGCCACGGCAATGGCCGGTTTTTCCGCGGGCGCAAAGGAGACCAGCAGGGCGTGGTCCAGCAGGCGTTCTGCCAGCTCGTCCTCGTTATAGGTTTCGTCCTGGCCCACCGAAAAAACCTGGGCGGTGCCGGATTTTGCAGCAATCTCGTATTTTGCCCCTGAGGCCATGGCCCGTGCGGTACCGCCGAGCTCGGTGACACCGACCATGGCCTCGGTCATTTTTTCCCAATTGTCCTGATCATTCAGAACGATGTCGGTTCGCTCCACCGGCTGGCGTTCGCCTGCCAGGGTAGGAATGATCTGTTTGCCGTGGCTGGCCATGATGGCTGTAGCGTTGGCCAGTTGCAGCGGTGTGGCAAGGACAAATCCCTGGCCGATGCTGGCGTTGATGGTGTCGCCGTGGAACCAGGGGCGACCGCGGGCGGCCTTTTTCCATTGCTTAGACGGCATGATGCCACTGGATTCGTTGTACAAATCGATACCGGTGGGTTGGCCCAGGGAAAACTGGTTCATGTAGCGGTGCATGCGCTCAATGCCCAGTTTAAAGCCCATGTCGTAGAAGTAGGTGTCGCAGGATTGCACCACGGCGTCGCGCAAATCGACTCGGCCATGGCCCCAGCGCTTCCAGTCCCGGTAGCGGTGTGGATCGTTTTCCAGTTGATAGTAGCCGGGGTCGAAAATGGTGCGTTCCCAGTTGGTGACTCCAGCATCCAGCCCGGCAAGCCCGTACATGGGCTTGATGGTGGAGCCCGGGGGATAGCGGCCCTGCAAGGCCCGGTTGAACAACGGATTGTCGTGATCGTTGCGGTAGGCGGAGTAGTCTTTGTAGGAAATCCCGGTGACGAACAGGTTGGGGTTGAAACCCGGGCGGCTGACGAACGCCAGCACGCTGCCATCACGGGGATCAATGGCCACGACGGCGCCGCGGCGCTCGCCGAGGGCATCGTAAGCGGCCTGCTGCACCCGCATGGACAGGCGCAGGCGCAGTGGTTGGCCTGGCACGGGAGCCTGCTCTTCCAGCACGCGCAGAATCCGTCCGCGGGCATTGGTTTCCACCTGCCGATAGCCGACTTCACCGTGCAGGGTGTCTTCATAAAAACGCTCGATGCCGCTGCGTCCGTAGAAATGCGTGCCCGCGTAGTTGCGCTGTTGATCCAGGGTCATGGCGTCCAGATCCTGCACATTGATCCGGTTGACGTAACCCAGCACGTGGGAAAACAGAATACCGTGGGGATAGTGGCGAATCGGGTCGGCGGAAATGCGGATCCCGGCCAGCCGATGCTGGTTGACTACCAGGCGAGCGATTTCCTCTTCCGTGAGCCGGCCGCGCAGGGGGACCGGCTCCCAGGGACGACGAGCGGTGCGACGGCGTTTTTCAAAACGCTCCCGGTCTCCTTCATCCAGTTCGATCAGTTTGCCCAGTTCCAGCAGCAGCTGGTCGAGATCGCCAGCCTGTTCAATGATCACTTCCAGGGAAAAGTCAGGGCGGTTATCTGCAAGGATTTCGCCGTGGCGGTCGGTAATCAGCCCACGGGGTGGGGCGACCGCCTGGGTTTGCACCCGGTTGTTGTCACTGAGGGTCGTGTAGCGGTTGTGCTCGATGACTTGCAGCCAGATCATGCGACCGACCAGTACGCCGGTGAGTAGTAGCACCAGAATAACGCCCACGACGAGACGCACGCTGAAAATGCGCTGCTCGTGGTGATGGTCTTTCAGCGTTAATGGTCGGCGCATGTTGGCGTCTGTGTGAGGCGATAACGATCAGCGATGATAGGGGTGCCCGGTCAGTAGCGTCCAGCCCCGGTAAAGCTGCTCGGCCAGCAATACCCGAACCAGCGGGTGGGGCAACGTCAGGTTCGAGAGGCTCCAGCGTTCCTGGGCGCTGGCCGAAAGTTGCGGGCACAGGCCATCGGGCCCGCCTACCAGCAGTATCAGATCCTGCCCCACGTCTTTTAGCTCGCCCAGTTTACGGCTGAGGGCGTGAGTGTCCAGCGCGCGGCCATTGACTTCCAGTGCCACGGTTTTAGCGCTTGGATATTTATCCAGACGTTTGCGCAGGGCATCGGCTTCTGTGCGAATTTGGTTTGCGCTGTCTCCCTTTCCGCGTTTGGGCATAGGGATTTCCTCCAGCACCATGCGCATGTCCGGGGGCATGCGCTTTTGGTATTCGCTGAAGCCCTCGGTCACCCAGGCTGGCATGCGGGTGCCGACGGCCAGCAGAACAATGCGCATGGATCAGTGATCTTGCTGTTGGTCGCGGTCCGGGTGGTGCTGGGGGTTTTTCCACAGCCGTTCCAGGTCGTAGAACTCTCGGGTAGCGGGCAGCATCAGGTGAACGATGACATCACCCAGGTCCACGAGAATCCACTCGCCGGTGTTTTCCCCTTCGGTGCCAATGGGCGGGTAGCCAGCGGTCTTGGCGGCATCGGCGACGCTGTCGGCCAGCGCTTTCACATGGCGGTTGGAGGTGCCACTGGCAATAACCATATTGTCCGCGACACTGGTAATTTCACGCACATCCAGCGGAGTGATGTTTTGGGCTTTGACTTCTTCCAGGGCGTCGATGACCAGTTGCAGTAGCGGAGTGTCAGCGCTCATGGGGCCTCATGATTCGTTAAAGGGAGTGAGTTTCGCCACATTATACAGGTCGTGGCGATGAATATGGGTAATCACGGCGTCATCCAGTGCCGGACAACGCCCTTTTTCCGCCAGGGCCTGACGGATCGCGGTGGCAGACACGTCCAGAAAGGGGCGTTTGAGCATCAGCCGCAAACTACTGGCTTGTTGCGTCAGACCCGCGGCGTCGGTTTCCGGGAAGGCGCTGAGTACGGCATCGTCCGCCAGCGGGCTGTCCGGGCGTGGCACCACGGCCAGGTGGCATAAGGTGGTGTAGTCGCGCCACTGGTGCCACTGGTGCAGGCTGGCAAAACTGTCGGCGCCAATCATGAAGACCAGCGGCCGCTGGGGGTGTTGTTGGCGAAAATGCTGCAGGGTGGCCAGGCTGTAGCTGGGGCCTGGTTGGGCCAGCTCCCAGCCATCCGGGTGCAGGTGCGGGTGCTCGGCACAGGCCAGCTCCAGCATGCGCAGGCGCTGCTCGCCGCTGGCCAGCGGTTGCGGCCGGTGCGGCGGCACCGCATTGGGAAGCAGGTGCACCGGGGCGCCATCAAGCACTCTGGACACGGCTCGGGCGGCACTGATATGTGCCCGGTGAACCGGATCAAAGGTGCCGCCGAAGAGGACTAAGGGAACGCTGGCACGCATCACGCTACACGCAACACGCTGGCCAGGGGCTCCGCGTGCCAGCGTGGTGCGTGGAGCGTGTCAGCGTTACTGCCGTATATGCCCATCACCCAATACCACCCACTTCTGGCTGGTCAACCCTTCCAGGCCCACAGGGCCGCGGGCATGGATCTTGTCGGTGGAGATACCGATTTCCGCACCCAGGCCGTATTCGAAACCGTCGGCGAAGCGGGTGGAGGCATTGACCATGACCGAGCTGGAATCCACTTCGGTAAGGAAGCGGCGGGCCAGGGTGTAGTTCTCGGTGATGATGGCTTCGGTGTGGCCCGAGCTGTAGCGGTTGATGTGTTCGATGGCTTCATCGATATCCTTGACGATTTTCACCGCCAGTACCGGTGCCAGGTATTCCTCTTCCCAGTCAGCTTCTGAGGCTGACTGTATGTCGGACACGCCCATTCCTTCCAGAAGATGGCGAGTTTGCTCACAGCCGCGCAGCTCTACGCCCGCCTGCTGGTATTGAGCGGCCAGCTCTGGCAGTACCTGCTGGGCGATGGCATTGGCCACCAACAGGGTTTCGGTGGTGTTGCAGGTGCCGTATCGCTGGGTCTTGGCGTTAAACGCCACGTTGATCGCCTTGGCGATATCGGCCTGCTCATCAATGTACGTGTGGCAGTTGCCATCCAGGTGCTTGATGACCGGCACCCGGGCGTCGTTGCTGATGCGCTCGATCAGGCCCTTGCCGCCACGGGGCACGATCACGTCCACGTATTCGGGGTGGGTGATCAGCTCGCCAACGGCCGCGCGGTCGGTGGTTTCCACCACCTGGACGGCTGCTTCCGGCAGGCCGGCGGCGCGCAGGCCTTCGCGGATGCATTCAGCGATGGCCTGGTTGGCGTTGATGGCCTCGGAACCGCCACGCAGGATGGCCGCGTTACCGGATTTCAGGCACAGGGCGGCGGCATCGATGGTCACGTTCGGGCGTGATTCGTAAATAATGCCGATGACACCCAGTGGTACACGCATTTTGCCGACCTGGATGCCTGATGGGCGGTAGGCCAGGTCGGTGATCACACCGATCGGGTCAGCCAGACCAATAATTTGCTCCAGGCCTTCTACCATCCCGTCGAAGCGTTCGGGTGTCAGTGCCAGACGGTCCAGTAGGGCGGCGTCCAGGCCATTGCTGCGGCCGGCCTCCAGGTCTTTTTCGTTGGCGCGCAAAATGGCGTCGCGGTGGTTGCGCAGGGCGTTGGTGATGGCAGCCAGTGCCTTGTCTTTGTCGCCGGAGCTGGCGCGGGCCATGGCTCGGGAAGCCTGGCGGGCCTGCTCACCCAGGCGTTGCATGTATTGCTGGATATCCATAATTGTCTGCGTTCAGTTCTCTGCGTTCGATCTGTTGGTGTCTTGCGAGCGGTGAAGCGTTGCCTGGCCATTGTGCGGCATAACCCCGCCGGGCAGGTAGGGGAAATCCGGTGATCAGGGGCCGCTGGCTTCATCGGCTGGGTCAGCGGCCAGCCTGGACTGATTTTTCCGCCCGCGAAAGGCGGCATTATAGCGATAACTGGTGCTTTACGCTTGCTCACAAATGGTGAAGAATTGAAATCCTTTGCTACACAAATGCCGTTAAATGGCTGATTTCATTGGTACGTTTGTGCCATTAGGTGTAGTGCAGTTGATGGCAAAAACAATATTGTCATAAGTAAAAAGAAAGATCGGCGCAGGGTACAGGCGCTACATAAAACAAGAACAACGTGGGCCAAATGGAGCCAATCACTATGGGCTTTCAGTATCAGGAATATACCCGTTCTGCGATCAAGGCCGATGCTATCCAGCTGTGGGTCGGCAAGTGGCGCATCGATTACCTGGCATTTTCCAGTCCTGCCAACGCACATAAGCCGCCATTGTTGGTGGTAGGCGGGGCCTTCCAGAACTTCACTTCCTACAAGTATTGCGTAGAACGCATTTACGAAGACTTTCCCGTCATTCTGGTGGACTTGCCGTCGCTGGGTAACAACACCCAGATCGCGCCGGATTTGAGTATGGAGGATCTGGCCGATCTACTCTATGAGTTCAGCCTGCAATCCGGTCTGAAAAAGGTCCATTTGATGGGGTTGTCGCTGGGCTCGGCGATTGCCAGCACTTTTGCCTACAAATACCCGCAAGCCACCGACAAGCTGATTGTGGCGGGGATCGTGACCCGCCCGCGCAAGAGCTGGCGAATGTTGGTGGAAGAATCCGTACGGGTTCTGGAGCAGGGGCGCATGGATGAGTTCAGCCAGGCGGTGGTGCTGTATCTGGTCAACTACGACCGCATGGACGACACCGGTATCAGCCCCACGGCCCGCAAGTTGTTCTACCGCCAGATGAAGCGCTTGTCGGATAATGAGTGCGAGCGTTACAAAATCAACGGTCGGCGTTTGCTGTCGGTGGAGGGGCTGCTTGGCTACCCGGAATGCGACACCCTGGTTACCACCGGTGAGTTCGACAGTTTTACCTTGCCCTGGGAAAATGCCTCCTTTGCGGAAAATTGCCCCAATGCCCAGTTCACCTTGATCAAGGGGGCAGATCACCTGCCGCAGCTGGAGAAACGTGAAGTGTCTCTCGACCTGTTTTCGACTTTCCTGCGCGGTGAAACCCTGGAAAACGTGGAGGGTATCCGCCGTTTCAGCAAAGGGGAATACGGCCAGATCGAGCGCCGCCGGGCTGAACGCCTGGTACCCTGTAACAACCACGGGCATGTCATCAGCGAATCCCGGGTGGGTGACCGCTTTCGTTTCAATAAGCCAGTGACTGTCGTGGATATCAATTTCTTTGGTTGTCTGTTGAAACTGGACGAGCCGGGTTTTTCCCTGGCGGATCACGCCCGTGATTGTACCCTGTATATGGACAGCCCGGAGCTGACGCTGGAGTTGCTGGTGTTTGATTACGACGGCGAGGGTTACCTGCGTTGCCTGTTCAAACACGGCAACATTCAGGCGGCGGAGCGGTTTACCCAGTTACTGAAGCAGGGTGAATATTTTTTGCGTCGGGACAAGGATGAAAAAGTGCGGCGTATCTATGGGTAGTTCTTAAAACGTAAGCTGCACCCATAAAAAAACCGGCATTTGCGCCGGTTTTTTTATGGAAGTGCTTTGTGCTTCAAGCCGATACGACGCCTTCCAGAATTCGCACCATGGGATTGCCCCGGGTTTGCGGGATGGGAAGCTGGCTATAGAAATCAGCGGGGTTGTGTACGGTGAGATCGTCGAAGCCCAGCTGCAGGAAGTGGCTGACGGTTTGCTCATCGGAATGAAAATGAAAACCCACCTGGCTGCGCGATATGGCGCCGAGCAGACGCCCCAGATTTTTGAGGGTGTGGTAGAACGGCATGCCATGGTAAAGCGGGTAATTGTCGGTCAGGTAAGTGCCTTGCGGGAAGCGTTGCAGGGCGGTAGCCAGTTTGCGCCAGAACTCGGAAATCACGGCTAACGGAAAATAATTCACCAGCCCCTCGGTGATCACGACCACCGGCTTGCTGCTGTCCAGCTGCCCGAGCACGTGGGCCAGGCTCAGGTCGCCGTCGTCCGCAAAAATATTGATTGGCATGACCTTGTGACGTTCGCTGAGAACATGGTGTTCGGTGAGCAGTTGCTGCTTGCGCCGGGCCATGTCTGGCAGGTCGGTTTCGATGTAGGTCAGTTGTGGGTATTGCTGGCAGAAACGGTGCCCACGGGGGGACAGGCCGCAGGCAATCTCAACGACCTGGGTGACGCCATCCTCAATAAGCTGATGCAGACGATGATCAATCAGCAGGTGGCGCTGCAGCAGAAAGGTGCGAATGTTGCCGCCGGCAATCTTCCGGCCCACATATTCGAACGGGGCCAGGGCGCCATACAGGAAAGCGCCACCGCGAGTGCGGAAGAAAGGGGCTGAGAGCCCGTCCTTCGCCCAGACATGCCCGGTGTAGAGGGCGGTAAAGCTGATGGATGACGTGTCCCGTGGTTCGCTCATTGTTGTTCTGGCCCGACAAAAAAGAAGACGAACAGGCTAGCAGAATGTTGCCATTGGTGGGTGGCAATTTGTGCCAATCCTACGAGCTACGCTCGTTGGATAGAGAAAGGTTAGAAAGTTCTCAAGACCTCGGCATTTCTACGAAGCCGCTGTCGGAACGGAGCGTAGCGGAGTAACGCACGTAGTTCCGTGCGGCCCGAAGGGTGAGTGAAGCGAATAGTACCTCTTGAGGTGCGAACCGCGCTTGCGCGGAAATCGCCCGCAGGGCAATCAGGAATCTCAGAACTCGACAGGTTTCAGAAAGAACGGCGGATAGATTTTGGCCTTTCTTGCCTCGCTACGCTCGGTTCGTCCCTCGAGAAGAACGCCCGCAGATAGGCATTCAGCCTGGCAGCGTGGAGTCCTGTGGGGATTCATGAGGCACAGGGCTTTCTTCGCGTTGCAGCTTGAAGCTTGTCGCTTGCAGCTGTCTTTTTTACCGTTCCATGCTGCGCGGTAGCGGGTGGCCGGCCAGGCGCAGGGCCAGGGAGGTGATGTGTTTCCAGGGGTCGCCTTTGGCCATGCCTTTGACACACTGGTCGGCACGGATGGCGCAGGCTTGGGCAATGCGCAGCTGCTGTGGGTTGAGGCGTTGGGCCTGGTTCTGCATGGCGCGCACCCGTTGCGGGGGCAGGCGCGGGGGCGGCCCGCCGCCGAGCATGCCATCGAGCAGGCGGATGTCGCGGCTCAGGGCCCACAGCAGCACCGGTGGCTCCACCCCTTCAGCGCGCAGGGTCTGGATAATATGCATGACGCGCTGGCTGTCGCCCTGCGCGGTGGCCTCGGTGAGGTCGAAGGGTGAGTAGCGACTGGAGTCGCCCACTGCCTGTTGTACGTCTTCCGGGCCGACCTGGCCGTCGTCCACCAGCAAGGCTAGTTTGTCCACTTCCTGGGCGGCGGCCAACAGGTTGCCTTCACTGCGCTCAATGAGCAGGGCCAGAGCATCTTCGTTGGCGCGAAGGCCACGGCTGGTCAGGCGTTCCTGTAGCCAGTTGCGCAGCCCCTTGCCTTCCACAGGCCAGACTTCGATCACTGCGCCCATTTCATCCACGGCTTTGACCCAGGCACTATTCCAGTCCTTGCGGCGATCCAGTCGCGAGCAGCGAATCAATAACAGGGTGTCACTACTGGCTCCGCCTTTCAGGCCGGCGAGCACATCGCGAAGAATCTGGCTGCCGGTCTTGTCCGGGCGTTTATCGTTGAGCACCAGCTCGAGAATGCGGCGGCCGCCGAACAGGCTCATGCTCTGCGATTCGTTGAGCAGGGCATTCCAGTCGATGCCGGTGTCACTGGAAAAACGCTGGCGTTCGTCAAAACCCTGGTCACGGGCTGCCCGGCGCAAGTCGTCGAGCAGCTCTCCCTGCTGTAACGGCTCATCGCCGGCGACCAGATACACCGGCAGCAGCGTCGCAGACAGGTGTTTGCCGAGCTGCTCGGGGCGCAGGCGCATCAGTAGGTTTCCCAATCCTTGGACGCCACGGCGATCTGGTTGATCAGCCGGAAAGTCATGTCTTCGTACAAGTCATCGCGTACTAGTTGCTCTTCATCCGAGGAGGCGGTGGCGTTTTCCGGGTACCAGGGCAGGCTGCGCAGCGCCATCATGCGTTTGGGTGTGGTCAGCAGGGCACCGGTTTTTACATCACGCAGGTGCCAGTAGAGGGTGTAGCGCAATTCGATTTCTGCCTGGCGGCCCTGATTGTCCACGGCGGAGGTGCGGCGCATCCACTCCTCGTCTTCAATAATCAGCTCGTAGGGGGATTCGTTGTGCACCAGTACGCCCTGGTTCTCCAGTTCGTCTTCCAGGCTGTATTTCAGTTCTGTGCTGGCACCAATCAGCGTCAGGCTTTCCATGGTGGGAACACTGGTGGTGCCACGTAGCTGCCAGCCGCAGGCCGTGATCAGCAGGGTGAGAAGCAAGGTGGTAATGGCGTTAACGGTAACCCTCATGGTACGCGTGCTCTCTCGGTTGTCGGGCGGGCTGGCGGAGATGGCCTGCGACCATTTCCGCCCTACGGTTCCGCTGCGTTGCAGTGCGTTCAGTTGGCGACGATGTTGACCAGTTTACCCGGTACCACGATCACTTTGCGCACGGTGTTGCCCTCAATGAATTTCTGCACGTTGGGCTCGTCCATGGCGAGCGCTTCCACGGCTTCCTTGTCGGCGTTAGCGGGCACGTTCAGCTTGGCGCGGACTTTACCGTTCACCTGTACCACCAGTTCAATGCTGTCCTTCACCAGGGCGCTTTCATCGACGCTGGGCCAGCTGGCATCAATGACCGCACCTTCGTGCCCGAGCGCCTGCCAAAGGCTGTGGGCGGCATGGGGAATGATGGGCGACAACAGTAGCACGGCGGACTCCAGAGCTTCCTGTTTGACGGCGGCGTCGGTGTCACTGTTGGCCTCGAACTTGCTGACCTCGTTGATCAGTTCCATCACCGCGGCAATTGCGGTGTTGAAGGTGCTGCGGCGGCCGTAGTCGTCGCTGACCTTCTGAATGGTTTCGTGGGTCTTGCGACGCAGTGCTTTGCCAGCGTCGTCCAGTGCGTCCACGTCCAATGTGCCTGCGTTGCCGGCTTCCACATGCTCGGCCACCAGACGCCACAGGCGCTTGATAAAGCGGAAGGCCCCTTCCACGCCGGCGTCGTTCCATTCCAGCGATTGTTCCGGTGGCGCGGCAAACATCATGAACAGGCGCACGGTGTCGGCGCCGTATTCTTCGATCATTTGCTGCGGGTCCACGGTGTTGCCCTTGGACTTGGACATCTTGGCGCCGTCTTTGAGCACCATGCCCTGACACAGCAGTTGCTTGAACGGCTCGTCGCAGTTCACCAGTCCGGTATCGCGTAGCAGCTTGTGAAAGAAGCGCGAGTAGAGCAGGTGCAGGATGGCGTGCTCGATACCGCCGATGTACTGGTCCACGGGTAGCCAGTAATCGGTGGCGGCCGGGTCCAGCATGGCACTGTCGCTCTGCGGTGAGCAGTAGCGTGCGTAGTACCAGCTGGACTCCATAAAGGTGTCGAAGGTGTCAGTTTCGCGCAGGGCGGGCTGGCCGTTAAAGGTGGTCTTGGCCCACTCCGGGTCGGCCTTGATGGGGCTGTTGACGCCGTCCATTTCCACATCGGTGGGCAGCACCACGGGTAGCTGGTCTTCCGGGGTGGGGTGCAGGGTGCCGTCTTCAGTTTCCACCATGGGAATGGGCGCGCCCCAGTAACGCTGACGGGAGACACCCCAGTCGCGCAGGCGATAGTTCACTTTCTTTTCGCCCAGAGAGCGTTCGCTCAACCAGTTGGCGATGGCGTCAAAGGCCTCGGTGGAGGACTTGCCGGTGAATTCCCCGGAGTTCACCAGGGTGCCTTTTTCGGTGAAGGCTTGCTGTGCCAGATCGATGGATTCACCGTTGGCGGGTTCAATCACCTGGGTGATGGGCAGGCCGTATTTCTGCGCAAATTCAAAGTCGCGCTGGTCGTGGGCGGGCACGGCCATGACCGCACCGGTGCCGTAGCCCATCAACACGAAGTTGGCGACCCATACCGGCACCGATTCACCGCTGATCGGGTGCGTGGCCGTCAGGCCGGTGTAAATGCCCTTCTTTTCCATGGTCGCCATGTCGGCTTCGGCGGTCTTGGTGTTCTGGCATTCTTTAACGAAGTCGGCGACTTCGTGGTTGGCGGCTGCGGCTTTTTGCGCCAGCGGATGGCCGGCAGCCACGGCCACGTAGCTCACGCCCATGAGCGTGTCGGGGCGGGTGGTGTAAACGCGCAGGGGCGTTTCACCTTCAATGGAGAAGTCCAGCTCGACCCCTTCGGAGCGCCCGATCCAGTTGCGCTGCATGGTCTTGACCTGTTCCGGCCAGCCATCCAGCTGATCCAGATCGTTAAGCAGCTCGTCGGCGTAGTCGGTGATCTTGATAAACCACTGCGGGATGTTCTTTTGTTCCACCTGGGTGTCGCAGCGCCAGCAGCAGCCGTCAATGACCTGCTCGTTGGCCAGTACGGTCATGTCGTGGGGGCACCAGTTCACGGTGGATTGCTTGCGATAAACCAGGCCTTTTTCAAACAACTTGGTGAAGAACCACTGTTCCCAGCGATAATATTCCGGGGTGCAGGTGGCCAGTTCCCGGTCCCAGTCGTAACCGAAGCCCAGGCGCTGCAGTTGCCCACGCATGTAGTCGATGTTCTCGAAGGTCCACTTGGCCGGGGCCACCTTGTTCTTGATCGCCGCGTTTTCTGCCGGCAGGCCGAAGGCATCCCAGCCCATGGGTTGCAGGACGTTCTTGCCCTGCATGCGCTGGTAACGGCTGACCACATCGCCGATGCTGTAATTGCGCACGTGGCCCATGTGCAGGCGGCCAGAAGGGTAGGGGAACATGCTCAGGCAATAGAATTTTTCCTTGCCGGCATCCTCGGTGACCTTGAAGCTCTGATTGTCATCCCAGTATTGCTGGGCTTGGGCTTCGATCTGATCGGGGCGATACTGTGCGTCCATCGGCTCTCTTTTCTTGACCATAAAAACAAACAGGAACAGGGCGACCTTGGGGAACATCCCGGTCGTGAAGGGGACATAGGATACATGAGCTTAGCCCGGATTTCTCAATGCGCAGGTGTCCATATGTGCAATCACAGCGATAAATATCCCGGGTGGAGGCACCTGCCGGGTGTGGATGCGATGGGGGCTTGCACATGGTGCTGACCTACCTGACGCTGCTGGTGCTGGTGGGGGCCAGCCTGCCGGCGGTGGTGCGCAGCTTTCTGCCGCCGTTGCCGCGCCGGATTACCGGGATTACCCCGCAGGCGGTGGTAGTGCTGGGGGCGGGCCGGCGCCAGCGAAATGGCCGGTTCTCCCTGACCACCAGAGGGCTGCGGCGGCTAAAATTGGCGGCCGAGTTGGCCAACGAGCACGGCTTGCCGTTGCTGGTCAGTGGTGGCATTAGCCAGACTCCCATGCACGATAACGAGCCCACCGAAGCGGACCTGATGGCCGAGCAGGCCCTGCGCCGTTGGCCGGGGCTGACTGTGATCAAGGAAACCCGTAGTCGCAATACCTGGGAAAATGCTTGCCACAGCAGCGAGTTGTTGGCTGAGCGGGGGATGGATGAGGTGATTCTGGTTAGCGACCGCTCCCACCTGCCCCGGGCGCTGCTGTGCTTCCAGAGCCAGGGTGTACTGGCTCAGGCTGCCTGGAGCAAACGCTTGCCGACCCAGGCCTGGCTGCCGTCGGCGGGGGCGTTATCCATGGTGCCGGAGATCTGGTACGAGTGGCTGGCGCTTGTCTGGTATCACGTTCGCTATTTGTGAAAGGCCCCACGCTCCACGCCCCATACATCACGTCTCGTGAGTGCTTCTCCCGAGTGTTTCCACCGCTTGATAGTGGCTGAGAAATACCTGGCCGCTCAGCACGCTCAGCAAGTGATTCTTTTTCAAACGATCCATCACTGGGCCTTTCACTTCAGACAGATGCAGTTGGACGCCGGCCGCGTCCAGCCGTTCGTTAAGGCTTTCCAGACTTTCCACCGCGCTGGCATCAAGGTGGTTGATAGCGGAACACATCAACACCAGATGAAGCACCTCGGGGCGGGCCATGGCCCTGTCGTAGAGCAGGTCTTCCATGGGGCGGGCGTTACCAAACCACAGCGATTCGTCCACGCGAATGGACAACACGGCGCTTTCCACGACAACGTCGTGGCGATCTATGTTGCGGAAATGGTGGGTGCCGGGGACCAGACCCACTTCGGCCACATGGGGCTGGCTGGCACGCCACAGAAACAGAACCAGTGACAGTACGACCCCGATCAGCAGGCCGGTTTGCACATTCACTAACAGCACACCGGCCAGGGTAGCGGCCATGGCCAGGCTGTCCGGGCGGCTGGAGTGCCACAGGTTTTTCAGCTCTCGTAATTCAATCAGTGAGAGTACGCCCATGACAATAATGGCGCCGAGGGCCGCCTGGGGAACGCGGGTGAACAGGCCGGTAAACCACAGGGCCACGACGCCCATGGCCAGCCCGGCGAGCAAGCCGGTCATGGGGGTGCGCGCGCCGGCTTCGAAACTGACGGTGGTGCGAGAAAAACTGCCGGTGACAGCAAAGCTGCCGGACAGGCCGCTGGCCACATTGGCCAGACCAAGCCCCAGTAATTCACGGTTGGCGTTGATACGTTCGCGGCGTTTGGCGGCCAGCGCCTGGGCCAGGGAAATGGACTCAACGAATCCGATCAGTGCCAACAGCAAGGCCGGGACTAGCACCTGATGCCATTCGCCTGTTTGCAGGCCTGGCCACACGGGGTGTGGCAGCCCGTCGGGAATGGCGCCGACTACGGCGAGACCTTGCTGATCCAGCCCCAGGCCGATATTCACCAGAGCCGTTACCAGTACGGCAAGCACCGGGCCGGATTTGCCGAGAAAGGCGCTGAGCCAGCCGGGCAGGGCGGAGCGTTTGAGTGGGCCAGCCATTTTTTTCGGAATGATCAGGCAGGCAATGGCGAGTGCGCCTATTGCCACGGTGATCCAGTGGGTCGCTTCAATGCTGCCCAGCAGGCTGCGGCCCATGGTGAGGATGTTCTCGCCATGGGCTTCGATGCCAAGTAAATGGCTGAGCTGGCTGGCGGCAATGATGATGGCGCAGCCGCTGACGAACCCCAGGATCACCGGGTGGCTGAGAAGGTTGGTGAGCCAGCCCATGCGCAGGGCGGCCATTACCAGCAGAATGGCCCCGGACAAGAGTGCCATGGCGATGGCGGCCTGGATGAAACGTTGAGGATCGCCGCCGGCAATGGCGCCAGCGGCAGAGGCGGTCATTAATGAGGTCAGCGCGGCGGGCCCCACGGAGAGGGCGCGACTGGTGCCAAACAGGCCGTAAATAATCAGTGGCAGGATGCTGGCGTAGAGCCCGGTTTCCGGGGGCATGCCGGCCAGCAGCGCGTAGGCAAGCCCCTGGGGAACCAGTAACAGGGTGACGATAATGGCAGCGATGCCATCACCGGTAGCTTCCTCTTTGTTGTAGCGAGCCAACCAGTCGCTGGCGGGTAACCAGTGTAGAAATTGGAGGGCTCGCGGCATGGTTATTGCTCCCGGCGTTGGTTGAGGCGATCGGCCAGCTTGCTCAGGTCGTATCCGGCTTGTTCGGCGGTAGCGAGAATGCTGCCAGTGTCTTGTTCGGTGGCCTGGGTCAGTGCCCACAGGGTGGTGCTGCGTGTGCCGGTGCGGCAGAAGGCCAGAACCGGCGTTTCGGCCAGGGAAACGATGGCGTCAAAGCCGTCGATATCGGTTTCGGCAATGTTGGCGCCGACCACCGGTTGATGGGCGTAGGCGAGCCCGGCGGCTTCAGCGGCCACGGCCATTTCGTTGCTGCTGGGCTGGTCGGCGGCTTCCCCGTCCGGGCGGTTGTTGAGCACCATCTTGAAACCGGCGGCGGCAACGGCAGGCATGTCTTCGGGCAGCAGTTGCGCAGATACGGACAGGTCATCATTGATCTTGTTGAATTCGGTCATGATTCAGCCTTTTTCGGATTGGGAGTGTGATGCGTTAGCTTACGCACTTGTGCCTCTGTCCTCATCCGTTGTGGGCTGGGTTGCGAAGGTATTGAGCGGAATTTTTAGATATTGCACGCCATTGTCTTCAGCCGAAGGCAGGTGGCCGGCGCGCATGTTGACCTGCACCGACGGCAGAATCAGCCGGGGCAGGCTCAGGGTGGCATCACGCTGTTCCCGTAAGGTGACAAACGCCGTTTCGCTGATGCCTGCATGGACATGGATATTGTGCTGGCGTTGCGCGCCGATGGTGGTTTCCCACTGGAAATCCTGGCGCCCTTCGGGCAAGTAGTCGTGGCAGAGAAACACCCGTGTCTCATCCGGCAAGGCCATCAGTGTCTGGATTGAACGATAGAGTGTGCGTGCATCTCCGCCGGGAAAGTCACAGCGGGCGGTGCCGTAATCGGGCATGAACAGGGTGTCGCCAACAAAGAGGGCGTCACCGATCAGGTGGCTCATGCAAGCCGGAGTATGGCCTGGGGTGTGGATCGCCCGGGCATCAAGCTGGCCGATCCGGTAGGTCTCACCGTCACGGAAAAGGTGGTCGAACTGGCTGCCATCGCGGGCAAAATCGCTGCCGGCGTTAAAGACGGTGCCGAAAGTGTCCTGAACGGTACGGATGTGTTCGCCAATGGCCAGTTTGCCGCCAAGTTGTTGCTGAAGCCACGGCGCGGCGGACAGGTGGTCCGCATGCACGTGAGTTTCCAGCAGCCAGCCCACAGTCAGTTGCTGATCACGAACGGCGTCGACGATGCGTTGTGCGCTGCAGTGGCGGGTTTGGCCGGATTCGGGAGCGTAGTCCAGTACCGGGTCGATGATCGCGCAGTGGCGCGATGCCGGGTCGACCACGATGTAGCTCACCGTGTTGGTGTCAGGGTCAAAAAAAGCCTGTATCTGGGGGCAGGGCATGGCGCCTCCGTGGATATATTCTGACCACAGTTATAGGCGCCCGGCAAAGGAATGTCAAATTTGATATAAGCTTATATCAAAAAGAAATATATCGAGTTTCACTTGTTCCTGAGCATGACCCCCAGCCCGATCAGCAGCACCGATAACAGCAGCCAGGGCCACACACCGGTGGCCATGAACGGGGTGATACCGGTGCGTGGATGGTATTCGCTGTAGAGCACGTCGCGGGTGAATTGGGGCAGGGCATCAATCACCTGGCCGTGATGATCAATCACCGCGGTGACGCCGTTGTTGGTGCCCCGTAGCAGCCACCGCCCGGTTTCTGCGGCACGCATGCGGGCCATCTGGAAGTGTTGCAGCGGGCCGGCGGAGGTGCCAAACCAGGCATCGTTACTGATGGTCAGCAGCACATCGGCGTCGTGACTGCGGGTGGCTACCTGTTCCGGGTAGAGAATTTCGTAGCAGATGAATGGCGCCACGGTGTGGCCCAGGGCGGTCAGGTTCGGCTGCGTGGGGCTGCCGGGGGTAAAGCCGGACATGGGCAAATCAAAGAAGGGGATCAGCCCACGGATCAATGACTGCATGGGAACGTATTCACCGAACGGGACCAGCTTTTGTTTGTGGTAGACCCGCGGGTTGCCATCGCCCGGCTGCAAAGGAATCGAGGCAATGCTGTTGTGGTAGGTCACCCCGCTGTTGCTGACCGTGCGCCAGGGCACCCCGGTGATGAAGCCGCCGTTACGTTCAGCGATTTGCTGGCCTTCCTGTTCCACAAAGTCAGACACATTTTGGTAGAAATCAGTGAGGGCGGATTCCGGCCAGATCACCAGTGTATCGGCAGGAATATTTTGAGTCAGATCCTGATAGATCTGCTGGGTTCGCTCACGCATGGACAGCTGCCATTTGATGTCCTGGGGAATGTTGCCCTGCACCAGCGCGACTTTCTGGGCCGGGCCGCTGGTTTGGGTGAACGTGAGCGTGTGAGCGACGGCGGTGAGCACCAGCAGGGCGCAGGCTGCGGCCAGGCCAGCGTGCCATGCTCGCCGGCTGCTTGCCGGGCGAACCAGGCTGGCACTGACCAGCACGGTGGTGAGCGTGAGCAGCCAGACCCCGCCGATGGGGGCCAGAGGAGCAAAGGGCGTATCGATCAGGGCATAGCCCGCATACAGCCAGGGGAAGCCGGTGAGGAAAACGCCGCGCACCCAGTCCAGCAGTAGCCAGCTGCCGGCAAACGCCAGCGCCGAACGTCCGAGCCGCCAGCTGGCATAAAAAGTGAGCCCGTAAAACAGGGCCAGAAAGGCAGCGAAGATACCGGTGAACGGGATGGCCATCCACAGAGGCATAAAGCCGTAATCGTGCATGGATACATGCACCCAGGAAATGCCGAAAGCGAACATGCCGAGCCCGTACAGCCAGCCGCGCAGCAGGGCTTCGCGGGCAGAACCGGCTCGCTGCTGGCACCAGTAGCCGGCGCCGATGCTGACAAACAGCAGCGGCCAGAGATCATAGGGAGCGAAGGCAAGGGGAAAAAGCAGGCCGGCAATCAAGGCCAACAGACGATCTCGCATGGGGTTCCTCGTTTCATGCTGGCGAGCGGGCCGCCTGGCGGTTTGGACTAGAGTCGATGCAATAATACGAATAAAGTAGCAGGCAAAATAACCGGTCAAGCCGGAACGACAAGTCTGGGGGCATCATAGTGAAACACCCATGCAAGTACCATCCGGGAACGGAGGCGCTGTGGTATTGCGTCCATGATGGGCTGCATCTGTGTCAGCAATGTGTGGATGGCGATGAGCACCACCGTATGGAGGCCCGTTGCTTGCTGTGCAATCACGATCTGGTGCCGGTGGGGCAGGATCAGGTCGGGCCTTTGTGGCAACGGCTGGACCATTATCTGCAACTGCCTTTTGCACTGCCGTTGTTACCACTGCTGGCGATTTGGGCGGTGCTGGCGGCGCTGGTGCCGCCATTGTGGATGATGGTGCCGGTGGCTTTGCTTGCCGGGTTGCCGACCTTTGCGTTTTCCGCCGCCTTGATGGCACTGCGTGCCGGGCCCCGGAAAAGCCGCAAGGCAACCTTGCCCGGCTGGGATTGTCTGGGTGAAAGCAAGGTCTGGCAAAGCGCGTTGTGGCAGGCACTACCGGCAATGTTGATTATCGCCCTGGCAGGCCTCCTGATGGTGGCGGTGTCGGTCCCGGCGGGCTTGATGGTACTGGTGATTGGCATGTTGTTGGTGCCGGCCCTGTGGCTGGCGGTGCTGGTGCAAGGGGCTGAACCTGGGGCCTATGCGGCGGCGGCCACCTACATTGTCTCTGCCCCCCGTGATTATGGCGTGGCTGCCGGGTTCGCATCGCTGGGTGGTGTGTTGGTCGTGGCGTTGATTAGCGTGGCCATGGATGTGTTGCCCTTGCCCCTGGTGCAGGGCCTGGCCGGGTTGCTGCTGGCCTGGTGGTGGCTGGTATTGGCCGGCCTGTGCGCAGATGTCGCCGCCCGTCATGGTCGGCTGTGGGGGCTGAACCAGGGAGGGCGGCGTGTCACCCAGCCGTTGGCCGAGCGACGCCAACGCACGCAGTTGTGTGCCGGGCGGTTCGACAAGGTGTTGCTGACCACCACGAAAGTCATCAAGACAAAGAAAGCGACAGTAGCGGATTGGCACCAGCACGACCGGATGCTGGCGGTGCTGGGTAAAGAGCAAGAGCGGGCTGCCCTGGTGGAGCCCTATCTGGATGTTCTGATTCGCGCCCAGGCCTGGAGTGATGCGCTGGCATTGGTGACCCGGCGGCGAAAACGCGACCCGCAATGGCTGCCGGGTGCACCGGTGCAAAGGCTGGCGCTGGCGGAAGGTATCCATGAACGCGAGCCAAAACTGGCGGTTGCCCTGCTCAAGGATCTGCACGACAAACACCCGGACTTTTCTGACCTGGGAGAGGCCTACCTGTTACTGGCCAAGGTGCTGGCCGAACAGTTCGGGCTGGCGGGCAAGGCCGAGCAATATCTCCGCTTTGTAGAAAGCCATTGTCGCGATGCCCGTTTACGCCAGAAAGTGTCGGAGTGCCGGGTGGCCTGGGGGTAAGACTTTATGGCTACCCCCCCCTTTTTTTTCTTTCTATTTAATCGTCACCCAAGCCTGGACCTTAGCGATAGATGTGGTCGTATTGCACTTTCAGTGTGTTGATTAGGGCTTCCATGCTGGTTTCGGAAAGGCGGGTTGTCTTCCCCGCCAATGTGACGTCGACGGGTATGGTTACCTGTGCCGCGGCGGCGGCCACTTCCTTGTAGCCACGCAGAAGGTAGAGGTTGGCCTGGCTTGAGGTCAGGTCATCGGCGCTCATCTGGGCGGCGCTAAGCATCTTGATCGGATCAGTAATGAATGCGGTCTTCATGACCTTGAGGCCTGTCATCAAGTTGGCATTTCTAAGAACTTTGGCTTCTTGAATGATGGCGGTCTGGTTATTGGAAAAGTCGTTAGTGGCGAGATAGAGGTCAAAGTGAACCTGGCTTTTTGCTACAGCAAAATCCCCCAGCGCCAGGCGAAAAGACTCGATATCCTGGACGGCTTGTTGGTCACTGTTGCTCAGATTTTTTCGGCGCCAGCGATTTGCCAGGGCAGTGTCAAAGCGGGCAATAAAATCGGCATAACGATCATCACTGATTACTGTTTCTTCTGATTGGGTGTCGGACAGTAACGTTTGACTGTCCAGTGCAAAGACACTCAAGTATTCAGCGGCAGGAAATGATGTCTCGAAGCTATCCATCTTGAGAATAAAGTACGGATACTGACGGGGAACATGTTCGCTGAATTGTGTTTTGGTTGTCTTATCCCAATGATGGTCACGGTTCAGTAATGAGAAGATGTCAGCACTGACCCCATTACAGTCCATAGCATCGGATTGAATGACTTGCGTACCGTTCATTAATCGGGTGGTTGCCGCATACAGCCCCTGGCTGTCCGGTAGTGCTTGTTGGTCAACGCGGAGGCTGACAATAGGGGCAATGCCTTTTCCGTAGGTGGCGGGCAAGCCGGACCAGGTGCCGGGGTGAAAATACGGGTCAACATAACTGATAAAATTCAGGCAGGCGTCTGCGGGCAGGGGTAGGTAAGCCCGTTTCTGGAATACTTTCCCTTCTTCATTCATGGACAGAATCGTGGGCTCAAGCACAATTTTTACGCCGCTCTCTGCCAGTTGATCGTTCATGGCCTGGTAGAGATAGAGGGCATAAAAACTGGTTTTCTCCAGGGTTTGTTGCAAGGCCTTTGGGTTGACGTCCAGCTGTCGCTTGAATTTGGCAACCATCTTTTCTTCTTGAGCTCCGGCCATGCGGGCCATGTATGGCGTATGGTCCGCAAAACGTTCGGCAATGGCTGCTTTGTGTTCCTCCTCTACCCCGGCAGGGTAGCGAATGCTGATAATTCTGTGTTGGTAAGCTGAATCGGCCAATGGCGGTGCCGGTTCGTAAAAGTGGTTGGGCAAATTGTTTTTGGGGATGTCCGAGCTGATACAGCCAGACAGGGTCAGTGACAGCAAAGCAACAGCGGGAAGGTTCCTTTTCATGTTTTTTCCTTGGTTAGGACTCAGAGAGTCAACGCTTTGGCCCGATGTGAAAGCCCTTCCTGTTCCAGGGCTCGTTGCAATGTATTGATAGCACTCTTGCGATGATCGTGTTCGTCGAGTTGTTTGGCCAGAGCTTCTGCCTGCTGAAAATCCCTGGCGTAAGTAAGGGTGAGGACAAGCTGCCAACCGGTTTCGGTGCTGAGTGGTTCGCGCTTGCGTTGATTGTATTGTTTCCAATGTTGGCTGATCTGGAGGGCCTCGCCAGAAGTACGCGCGGGGTGGCGAAATAAGGCCTCAGCGGCGTGTTTCAATGTGGTGGTGTCGCCGCTCATCTGCTGGGCCGTGAACAGGCCGGTGAGGGCGTCAAAATGGTTAGGTTCTTTGGCAAGGACCTGCTCGAAGGCAGCACTCGCGGCGTCGTCGTTCAGTTGCCCCAGGGCGTCCCAGCCCCGGGTCAGCGAAGACAGTTGCTGTGGGTCCTGGCTGCTATGGTTTTCCTGCTCCGCCTCGACGGGTTGTGGGCGCATGATCTGCACCAGCAACAGGCCGCCGAAAAAGGCCGCGAGGCCGGCGCTGAGGTTGGCGAGCAGTGGATTACTGAACAGGGCAAGGGCAGCGAGGGCCGCCACGGGCAGTGGCAGCAGGGTGTAGGGCGATACAGACAGGCGCTGCCAACGTTTGTGTTTGGGATGCCAGACCGGCAGCGATAGCGTACCGCGCTGCAGGCCGAAGAAGGCGCCGAACCAGACCAGCAGGGGCGCGGTGGCGCCGTGGAAAGGAATCTGCCCCGGGCTCGCCAACAACAGGTAACCAAAACCACTGAGCAGGCACCCGAGAATCCACAGGGCGAATACTCGGCCGTGGCCGAGGCGCCGTTCCAGGGTGGGGGCCAGCGGCACTAATAACAGCAGGCTGGCCAGGGTCAGCCAGAGCGAAGCGCCGGTGAAGGGGGCGGTAAAGAAGCGGGCCGGGCGCGGCGAGTTGTCGGGCAGGCCCCAGCGATACAGGTTGCTGGTCGTTATCTGTGTGGGGATTTGTTTGCGCAGGCGGTCCCATTGTTCGATCTCTGCAGCGGACCAGAAATCCCGGGCGCGGCGTTTGCTGTCCACCACGAAGTCATCGGCGAACAGGGCCGCGCCGTAGACATGGGCGTCCATATCCGCGTTTTGCTCCAGCTGTTGGGACAGGGCGCTTTGGTTATTGAAGCGAAGCCAGGAAAGGTAGTTGTCCCACTCCAGGGCTTTCAGACCACTGCTTTGATACCAGTTAAGCACCGGCTGGGAGGGGGTGGCGCTATTGAATAGCTGGCCAACGAGCAGGGCAATGGCCAGGCAGGCCATTACCCAGGGCGCAGAGCGCCAGGCAGCCGGGGCGGGATCAGTTGGTGTCTGCTCCGTGATCGGTGTGGTCATTGTCGTCATCCCCCGGCGGTGTTACCCGTAACAGTCGTATCGTGCGGCCGTCGGCGCTGAGCACGGTGACGCGGAAGCCTTCCAGGGTGATGCTTTCATCACGGCCTGGCAGGCGCCCGAACTTCTGCATCACCAGTCCCCCGATGGTGTCGAACTCTTCATCACTGAGCTGGCAGTGGAAGTGTTCGTTGAAGTCGTCGATGGGCGTCAGTGCCTTGACGGTGTACTCGTTGTTGTCCAGATCCTTGATCAGGTAATCGTCTTCGTCGATATCGTGTTCGTCTTCGATTTCGCCGACGATCTGTTCCAGCACATCTTCGATGGTGACCAGCCCGGCCACGCCGCCGTATTCGTTGACCACGATGGCCATGTGGTTACGGCTGATACGAAATTCGCGCAGCAGGGAGTCCAGACGTTTTGATTCTGGCACTACCATAGCCGAACGGATGTGATCTTTGATCGCAAAACGCTCCATACGGGCGGGATCAAGGATTAACGGTAGCAGATCCTTGGCGAGCAGGATGCCAATGACTTCATCCGGGTCGTCGCCCAGTACCGGAAAGCGGGAATGGGCGCAGTCGATAATGGTGGGCAAAAAATCCCGTGGGTCGGAGCTGGCCTTGATGCTGACCATTTGCGAACGGGGAATCATGATCTCACGCACCTGCATGTCTGCCACGCAGATGGCGCCTTCGATGATGCCCAGGGTGTCGCCGTCGATGATGTGGGTGTCGCGCATGGAGCGCATCAGTTCCAGTAGTTCGCTCCGGTCTCCCGGAGTGGGTGAGAAAAACTGGCCGACACGCTCCAACCAACTTCGGCTGGTACCGTTATCCGAAAAATCGTCCGACATCAGGGGTTAAACTCCGTGTTTTCAGGTGGCGCCTGGCCTTCGTCGTGGGCAGGGCTGTAAGGATCAGGAAAACCCAGCTCGCCAAGGGCGCGGATTTCCAGGGTTTCCATGACGAGCGCATCGTCATCGTCGATATGATCATAACCCAGCAGGTGCAGCACACCGTGGGTGACCATGTGTGCCCAATGGGCGTCGAGCGGTTTGTGTTGTTCGCTGGCTTCGCGGTGGACCACCGTGTCGCAGATGACGATATCCCCCACCAGCGGTTCGACGGCGTCTTCCGGTAGCCCCTCGGGCATTTCAAACGGAAAGGACAGCACATTGGTGGGCGCGTCCTTGTCGCGGTAGTCGCGATTGAGGACGCGAATTTCCTCTTCTTCCACGATGCGCAGGGTGATGTCGCCCACCACGCCGCCAGCGGCGATGGCCGCATGGCGTACCCATTCGCACAGGCGGGCTTCGTCGGGGGCGTCCGGGGCATCGCTGGCCCACTGGATATCAACGGTCGGTGTCGGTATCCCGTTCATGACGGTCGTAGGCCTCTACAATGCGTTGAACCAGCGGGTGGCGAACCACATCGCGGCTATCGAACCGGGTCACCCCGATGCCGTTGACTCCGTCCAGCACTTCCAGCGTGTTGACCAGGCCAGAGCGTTGATGGCGGGGCAAATCCACTTGGGTCACGTCGCCGGTAATCACCGCGCGGGTGCCAAAGCCAATCCGGGTGAGGAACATTTTCATCTGTTCCGGAGTGGTGTTCTGGGCTTCATCCAGAATCACAAAACTGTTGTTCAGGGTGCGCCCGCGCATGTAGGCCAATGGCGCCACTTCGATGACCATTCTGTCCATCAGCTTGGCCACTTTTTCAAAGCCGATCATTTCGTAGAGCGCGTCGTATAGGGGGCGTAGATAGGGATCGATTTTCTCTGCCAGATCGCCGGGCAGAAAACCCAGCTTTTCACCGGCTTCCACAGCCGGGCGCACCAGCAGGATGCGTTGAACTTCGGCTTTTTCAAGGGCATCGACCGCGCAGGCCACGGCCAGCCAGGTCTTGCCGGTACCCGCCGGGCCCACGCCGAAATTGATATCGTGCTTGCGGATCTGCTTGACGTACTCACGCTGGTGCGCGCCGCGGGGCTTGATGCGTACCCGCTTGGTGCGGATCAGCATGTCATCGCTGGGAAAGGGCACGGTGTTGTCTGCGTTGCCGCTGCTGGCATGGTCCGCCACGTTGGACTGTTGCAGATGCAGGTGCACCATTTCCGGGGTCAGCTCGGTGCCGTCACGGGTCTGTTCATAGAGTTCGCTGAGAATCGCCCCGGCCGCATCCACGGCGTCGGCGTCCCCGGCCAGGTGAAACTGGTTGCCACGGTTGAGGATTTCCACGTGCAGGCGCTGTGCGATCTGCTTGACGTGCTCATCCAGGCGGCCACAGAGGCTGGCCAGTCGACGGGAATCGTTGGGTTCGAGGCTGATGTGCTGTGAAACGAGTGGTGTGTCCAAGATGGAAAAGGTGGCCCTTCGGGCTGTTTAGAGAGTGTATTCAGAATACCCGGAAGCGTTGTTCCGGGAAAGCGAATTCGCAGGGGCAGCGTAGCCGCCGGCACCGGCAGCTGCAAGGAGCAGTGCGCTTGTGTCTGACAGTTGGGGGGAGCGGGTGGATGAGAAACCCCGGTCGGACTCGCCGGTTACACTTTGTCACGCGAAATTTGCCGGTTGTTTGCATCCATCCGCGTGTTGCCTGCGTATCACTGGCAGGGCACGGCACCGTGCCCGCCACTGAGGGTTCAGTGGTTCGATGGGTTGTTATCAATGGATGGAAAGGAGTAACAGGATGAACATCGGCACGTATCGCAATGTGGGCTGTGTGGCCCTGGCGGCGGCAATCAGTCTCGCTGCCTGTGGGGGTAACAGTAGTCGTAACAATAGCGTAACACCACCAGAGGTTCGCACGGACCCGATTTTGGTGATGCTCAACGGCTCAACCAATAAGGGGTTAATCAACCGGCTGGATTCGGACCTGAATGTGGAAGCGCGTTTTTCATCCGGTGGCAACGAAGGCATGGCGCAGGATCTGTTAGGTAACGTGTATGTAGCCGATGACACAACGACCCCGAGTTCCTTCCAAACCATTCACCTTGCGGCCCAGCGAGAAGACAGCAGCCTGACTGATCCGGCGCTGGAGCGCGATATCGATGCGCCCGGTTCCGCCACGGTGAAAGGGATTGCCGTGGCTCATGAGGCGGGCCTGTTGTTCGCCGCCAATGTGGGCGGTAACAGTATTGAAGTGTTTGGCACCGCGGCGGGCGACATGGCCCAGCCGTTAGCCTCCACCGCACTCCCTGCCAACTGCTGGGATCTGGCCTATAACGAAACCCTGGATATTCTGTTCCTGGCCATGACCAACGGCACTATTCTGGTGGTAGACGATTATGTGGCGGGCGGTTTCGATGCCACAGCAGCACGGACTATTACCCCAGGTGATGGCTCCAGCATTTCCAATATTCACGGGATTGCCTACCGCGCGGCCACCGACACGCTGGTGGTGACGGATGTGGGTGATGCGGCGGTGGCGGATGATGGCAAGGTTTATGTGATCAGTAATGCCAGCTCCGCTTCTGGCATGGTGACGCCGGATCGCACGATCGCAGGGCCTGCGACGATGCTGGGCAATCCGGTAGACCTGATTCTGGATGGCGACAAGGCGTATATTGCCGAGAAATCCAACGATGCGATTCTGGTCTACAACAATATTTTCTCTGGCGCGTCCGGCGATGTGGCACCGAATAAGACGGTGGCCTCAGTGAAGCCGGAATCGTTGGTGCAAATCAGGACGCCGTCACTGGGTGACGATGTTTCCGATATTGATGACAGCAGCGTCACGATCAACGGGGTGCTGGTCTCCAGTAATGCGCCGTTGCCGGGTGACCCGGATGTGGTGGTGCTGGATACCGACCTGACGACCGTGCAGCGGGATTTCACCGTGGGCGAGTCACTGGAAAGCGTCAGCGTGAATCAGTTGGGGGATGTCTATCTCACCGCTGACGATGGCGCCAACCTGGACGGCCGCATTGTGGTGGTGAACCGTTTGGCCACCGAGCGTGATGGCGAGATGTTTTCGCTGAGCCGCGACCGCATTGTGTCCGGGGCGGCAACGACACTGGTCAGCCCGAAAGGCTTTGATGTGGCGGATGAAGCCGGGCTGCTGCTGATCACCGATAATGCCGATCCGGCGGTGAAAGTGTTTGGCGCCCAGTCCGGTGGCAATGCGCCGCCACTGTTTTCAACAACCCTGACCGTGCCGCCCTGGGATCTGGCTTATGACCCGGACCAGGACCGCCTCTATGTGGCGCTCACCGATGGCACGGTGGCGGTGTTTGACGACTACGTAGCCAATGAAGGCGCGGACGATGCAGACCGGATTATCACCCCGGCTATCGGCGGTAGCGCCGTTGCTGCACCGACTAACCTGCACGGTATCGTCTATGTGGCTGACAGCAATGCGTTGATTGTCTCTGACGTGGGCAGTGGGGCGAATCCTACCGATGGCAAGTTGTATGTGATCGAAAATGCCGACCGGGCAGAGGGCAACACCAACGTGTCGGTGAACATTGATAACGGTGATGGCACCACCGTTGGCAATACCCAGCTGGGCAATCCGGTGGATATCGCCTTCGATGGCAGCAGCCTGTACGTGGCGGAAAAATCTCAGGATCAGGTGTTGCGCTTCGACAACATCCTGTCCAGCCCGGGCGGCGATGTGACACCGGATGCCAGTTATGCGCAGACCAAACCGGAGTCCGTGGTGTTGTTGCCGGATTATCTGGCACCGGCTGAGGAAGACGGCCTGCCCAGCGGCAGCATACGCTGAGACCAGGCTGCTGAAACGGGGCGTCGGGTCAGGCAGGAGTGACCCTGGGCCCCAGATTGCCGTCGCAGGTGACGGTCTGTAGTTGGCGCGGATGCACAAACAGGGTATCCCCGGGTTGTGCATCCAGCGCTTGCCAGGCGTCCCGACTCAATTCCACTTCCATCACCGCCGCTGGCCAGCCCAGCGCTTCCAGTTCCAGTGTGACCGTGCCGCCAAACACGCTGCGTGCGCCCAGTTTGACGGGCAGGTTGGCGCTGTCGCTGGGGTTTTTTCTCAGGTCCGCCTCGTGAGGGCGCAGGTAAAGGGTGAGTTCACCATCCGGGCAGGCGCCTTCGGTGGTGAGGCGCAGTTGTGCGTTGCCAGCTTGCCAGCTGCGGCCGTCGTAATGGCCCTTCAATGCATTGATATGCCCCAGGAAATCGAACACGAAACGGCTGGCCGGTTGTTCATAGACGGTGAGCGGTGACGCCATTTGTTCGATGCGCCCCTGGCTCATGACTACCACCTGGTCCGACACTTCCATGGCTTCTTCCTGGTCGTGGGTCACGAAGATGCTGGTAACAGAAATTTGTTCGTGCAGATGACGCAGCCAGCGGCGCAGCTCTTTACGTACCTTTGCATCCAGGGCTCCAAAGGGTTCGTCCAGCAGCAGGACATCGGGTTTCAGGGCCAGCGCCCGTGCCAGCGCCACGCGCTGTTTCTGCCCGCCGGATAACTGGGCGGGGTAGCGACCGGCCAGGTGGCCAAGCTGGACCAGATCAAGGAGTTCATTGACCCGCTGGCGGATTGCCGAGCGGGCGGGGCGTTCTTTACGCGGAAGCATGCGCAGGCCAAAGGCCACATTGTCGGCCACGGTCAGGTGGCGGAACAGGGCATACTGCTGGAAAACAAAGCCCACCTTGCGTTTGCGCACGTCCAGGTCGGTCACGTCCTGGCCATGGAACAGCACTCGTCCCTGATCCGCTTTTTCCAGCCCGGCAATGATGCGTAGCAGTGTCGTTTTGCCGGAACCGGAGGGGCCCAGTAGACCCACTAGCTGACCTTCCTGAACATCCAGATTGATGTCGTTCAGCGCGGTGAAATCGCCAAAACGTTTTTGAATCTGTTCGACACGAATGCTCATGGGGTGTCCTGTTCAGTGACTGTCGGTTCGGCGCTGTCTTGCGAGGTATTCTGCGTGGCCCATTCCAGCACGGTTTTCAACAGTAGAGTGACCAGCGCCATGGCGGCCAGCAGGCCGGCCGCGGTAAAAGCGCCCACGGTGTTGTAGTCCTGATTCCACATCTGCACCAGCAACGGCAGGGTCAGGGTCTGCCCGCGAATCAGGCCGGAGACCACGCTCACCGCACCGAATTCGCCCACCGCCCGGGCGTTGGTGAGGACCACGCCATACAACAGTGCCCAGCGAATTTTCGGCAACGTGACGTACCAGAAGGCCTGCCACCCGGAGGCGCCAAGAATGATGGCCGCTTCTTCTTCGTGCTGGCCCTGGGACTCCATTAACGGAATCAGCACCCGTGCCACATAGGGGCAGGTAACAAAGACGGTGACCATGACCATGCCGGGCAGGGCGAACATCAGTTGCACGCCCATGCCGCTGAACCAGTTACCCACCACGCTCTGGGCCCCGTACACCACCAGATAACACAGCCCGGCCACCACCGGGCTCATGGCGAAGGGGATGTCGATAAGGGTGCTGAGCAGCTTGCGGCCGCGGAACTCGTAACGGGTAACGCACCAGGCCAGCAGAATGCCGAACAGCAGGTTCACTGGCACGGTGATTAGCGCGACGATCAGGGTCAGCTTGATGGCGCCAAGCATGTCCGGGTTGGTCAGGTTCTGCTGCACCATGGCCCAGCCCTGGCTGAAGGCTTCGGTGAAAATCAGTGCCAGTGGCATCACCAGCAAGATGGCCACAGCCGCAAAGGCGGCCAGAATCAGTAGCCATTGGTGCCAGTGGCGGGGGCGTTCATGCATGGTTAATGCCCCTCCCAGCGGCGAGTGAGGCGGGACTGTACCAGCTGGATGCCGAACAACAGCACCAGTGACGCAATCAGGATGACCGAGGCCAGTGCACTGGCGGCGCCGTAGTCGAATTCATCCAGGCGAATGTTGACCAGCAGCGACAGAATCTCGGTTTCAAAGGGCATGTTGCCGGCGATAAAAATCACCGCACCGTATTCGCCCAGGCTGCGGGTAAAGGCCAGGGCGGTGCCGGTGAGTAGTGCCGGCATCAGCTGCGCGAGAATCACCCGGGTAAAGGTGGCCATGGGCGTGGCGCCCAGGGTGGCGGCAGCTTCTTCCACGTCGGGCGTCAGGTCTTCGAGCACCGGCTGCACGGCCCGCACCACGAAAGGCAGGCTGGTGAAACTCATGGCGATCATGATGCCCAGCGGCGTGTAGGCCACGCTAATGCCCACTGCTTCAAACCATTGCCCCAGCCAGCCGTTGGCGGCAAACAGGGCTGACAGGGTGAGCCCAGCCACGGCGGTGGGCAGGGCAAAGGGCAAGTCCACCAATGCATCCATCAGGCGCCGGCCGGGGAAGCGGTAGCGGGTGATCACCCAGGCCAGCAACAAACCGACTACAGCGTTAATGCCGCTGGCGCCGGCGGCGGCTAGCAGGGTCACGCGGAAGCTGGCCAGTGAGCGGGGGTCGGTAATCACGCCCCAGTATTGGGCCCAGCTCATCTGTGACACATGAATGGCGAGCCCGGACAGGGGCACCAGAATCACCAGACAGATAAACAACACGCTCAGCGCGAAGCTGAGCGTGAAGCCGGGTAAAACGGAGTGTTGGGTTCGCAGTAGGGGCACTGTCTATTGGCGCGGTTTAGCGCAGGCTCCGGGCCTTGGCTTGCAAGCGATCCAGCTCGCCACCAGACGCAAAGTGGGTCTTCTGGGCGTCCGCCCAGGAGCCAAAGTAGTCAGCCACTTCCAGCAGTTTTACTGGCGGGAACTGGTCGGCGGTTTCCTTCACTACGGTGTCGTTATGCACCCGGTAATTGAAGCCGGCCAGCAGTCGCTGAATGTCTTCACTGTAGAGGAAGTTCAAGTATTCAGTGGCGACTTTACGGGTGCCTTTCTGGTCCACCACCTTGTCCACCACGGTAACCGGGAATTCGGCCAGCACGGAGGTTTTCGGCACTACCACGTCGTAGTCGTCACTACCGTACTGCTTGCGGATATTGTTCACCTCCGACTCGAAGCTGATCAGCACGTCGCCAATCTCACGCTCGGCAAAGGTGACGGTGGCCGCGCGGCCACCGGAATCGAATACGGCGACGTTGGCGAGAAAGTGGGCCATGTAGTCCCGGACTTTTTCTTCGTCTCCGCCCAGGCGATCACTGGTTGCCATCCTGGCGGCCAGGTAGGTGTAGCGGCCGTTGCCGGAGGTCTTCGGGTTGGGGAAGACCACGCTGACGTCTTCTTTCGCCAGGTCAGTCCAACCCTGAATATTTTTTGGGTTGCCCTTGCGCACAAGGAACGCGGTGGTGGAATAGTAAGGGCTGGAGTTGTTGGGCAGGCGGGTATTCCAGTCCGCCGGAATCAGGTTGCCCTTGTCATGCAGTACATTGACGTCGGTGACCTGATTAAAGGTGACTACGTCCGCTTTCAGGCCCTGCAGGATAGCGCGGGCTTGCTTGGAGGAGCCGGAGTGGGACTGTTGAATGGAGACCTCTTCGCCGCTCATTTCCTGCCAGTGGGTCTGGAACTTGGGGTTCACGGCGGCAAACAGCTCACGGGCAATATCGTAGGAGCTATTCAGCAGGGTCTGCTGGGCACTGGCAGTGCCGGCAATGGCCAGCAACAGGGCGGAAATCCATACACGCATGGTTTGTCCTCACAAATGGGTCGGCGTTGGTCAACACGAACGAGGTTCAAGTCTATATAACCAGACGCTAATTAAAAGCGGTTCGCCTGGAACGAATCGCTATAACGATATGAGCCGTCCGGGCCCGGGCGTTTAGCCCGGGTTGCGCGGATCGGTGCCCAGCAGGGAGTTGCTGTAGGCCTGGGCGATGGTCACGTCTACGAATTTACCGATCAGGTCGGTGTCATCGCACTGGAAGTTCACCACCCGGTTGTTTTCGGTACGGCCCTTGAGCTGGCCCGGGTCTTTCTTGGAAAAACCGTCTACCAGAATGCGCTGGGTGCTGCCTACCATCTTGCGGGAGATGTCCTGGGCGTTCTGGTTGATGCGCTGCTGGAGAATGGCCAGGCGTTGCTTCTTTACGTCCATGTCCACGTCATCGGGCAGGTCCGCGGCCGGAGTGCCGGGGCGGGCGCTGTAGATGAAACTGAAGGACATGTCGAAGCCGATGTCATGGATCAGGTTCATGGTGTCTTCGAAATCCCGGTCGGTTTCGCCGGGGAAACCGATGATGAAATCCGAGCTGAAGGAAATGTCCGGGCGAATGCGCTGGAGCTTGCGCAGCTTGCTCTTGTATTCGAGCACCATGTGGTTGCGCTTCATCATGGCCAGAATGCGGTCCGAGCCGGACTGCACCGGCAGGTGCAGGTGGCTGACCAGCTCAGGGACTTCTTCGTACACCTGAATCAGTGCATCGGAGAATTCCACCGGATGGCTGGTGGTGTAGCGAATGCGGTCGATGCCGTCGATGTCGCGGATCAGGCGGATCAGGTCGGCCAGATCCAGCGTATCACCGTCGGCACCTACACCCTGGTAGGCATTCACGTTCTGACCTAATAAGTTGACCTCGCGAACGCCCATGTCGGCCAGGTGCTGGATTTCCTTGAGCACTGGCTGAACCGGGCGACTGACTTCTTCCCCGCGGGTGTAGGGGACCACGCAGAACGTGCAGTACTTGGAGCAGCCTTCCATGATGGATACGAAGGCGGACGGGCCGTCCACACTGGGTTCCGGCAGATTGTCGAACTTTTCGATTTCCGGGAAGGTCACATCAATGGCCAGCTCGCGGGTGCTGGCGGCCTGGGTGATCAGCCCGGGCAGGCGATGCAGGGTCTGGGGGCCGAAAACTACGTCCACATAGGGTGCGCGGTCGCGGATGGCATCGCCTTCCTGGCTGGCCACACAGCCGCCCACGCCGATGATCATGTCGGGCTTGGCGTCTTTCAGCTTTTTCCAGCGGCCCAATTGATGGAAGACCTTTTCCTGGGCTTTTTCCCGGATAGAGCAGGTGTTGAGAAGCAGCACATCCGCTTCTTCCGGGTTGTCGGTGGGCTCCAGGCCGTGGCTGGATTCGAGCAGATCCACCATGCGGGTAGAATCGTACTCGTTCATCTGGCAGCCGTGGGTCTGGATAAACAGCTTACGTGCCATGGGTTGCCTAACCGTCAAATAGAGGGAAAATGGGCGCGGATTATAGCGCTGACTGCCGCAAACTGCGAACCGGAGAATTCATGCGAAAACTGCTGTATGTGTTGCCATTACTGGCAGCGTTGGTGCTGGCCGGCTGTGGCAAGCAGGAAAGTGACCTGCCGGTGAACACCCGGCTGGGGGGGGATTTCACCCTGACCGATCAAAATGGTGCGCCTTTTCAAGCGGATAAGCTGAAGGGGCAGGTGTCGATTCTGTTCTTTGGCTACACCCATTGCCCGGATATCTGCCCGGCAGTGCTGGCCCAGGTGGCACAGGTTTACCGTCATCTGGAAGAGGAGGGGGTGGCCGATCAGGTGCAACCGGTGTTCATTACGTTTGATCCTGAGCGGGACACGGCTGCCCACCTGAAAGAATATCTGCCCTGGTTCAAGGCAGACATCATCGGTTTGACGGGCAGCCTGGAACAGATCCGTGAGGTGGCCGAGCAGTACGGTGTGGTTTTCATCAAGGATAAGGATGCCGGGGAGCAGGGCTACCTGTTTACCCATAGCGACTACATTTACCTGCTGGATGACCAGGCGCGTGTGCGCAAGTTGTACCCGGCAGATTTCAAGATAGATGAGGTGGTAACGGATGTTGAATCACTTTTGTAAGCCCGTTTGTCAGGGCCTGGCACTGGCTGTCGCACTGTGCGCGGGAGCTGCCAGCGCGGATGTACGAATCAGTGATGGCTGGCTGCGGGCCGTGCCGCCGGTGTCGCCGACCATGGCAGGCTACCTCACGGTGACCAATGAGGGTGACAGCAGCGTAAAAATTACCGGTGCTCGTAGTGAAATTGCGGGGCACACCATGTTGCACAGTATGAAAACCCTGGAGGACGGGACGCGCAAGATGGGCCACCTGCATCACGTCATGTTGGCGCCGGGGGAATCGTTTTCCTTTTCACCGGGCGGCGACCATCTGATGCTGATGAAACTGCAGCGGGTTCCGCAGCCTGGTGAGTCGGTCACGGTCTGCCTGACGCAGGCTGAAGGGGGGGCGATTTGTGCCGGGTTGCCGGTTTTGCGTGAAGCGCCCTCTGGCGCTTGATTCCCGATCACAATCACGGATAATGCCATCCTTTCGTCTTAGTTAAACTTTAATGAAAAAGACGAAGTTTCTGTGGGGGAGCTATGGGAAAGGCATTATCTGTCGTGCTCGGTGCGTCGCTGGGCATCAGCCCTTTATGGGCGACTGCTGCTGAAAGCGATGTGGAACAGACGCTGCGTGATTACCAGCAGCGGCTTGAAAAGCTGGAACAGCAACAGGTTGAAAGCAGCCTGACACAGCCTGAGCGGCTGCGTATCAACGGATTCCTCTCCGCCGGCATGAGCCGTGCCGAGGCGGACACCACCTTGGGTGACGACGGCAGCTACATTGATGGCTCCGGTGATAAGTGGAGTCATGATTCCCTCACCCGTGCCGGCGTGCAGTTCAACGCCCAGCTCACCGACAAGGCCGAGGCCGTGGTTCAGCTGTTTGCCTCCGGTGCCGATGATTTCAATGCGGAAGTGCAATGGGCCTACCTGGACTACGACGTTACCGAGAGCGTCAGCGTCAAGGCGGGGCGTATTGTGGCGCCGTTCTATTTGCACTCGCAGTATGTGGATGTGGGTTATGCCTATCCCTGGGTGTCACTGCCTTCCGAGGTGTACCAGCTGGCGCCCATCAAAACCATGGAGGCACTGGAAGCGACCTGGGGCTTCAATACCGGCCCGGTCAGTCACCGGCTTAGCGGTTTCTGGGGTTCCAGCACCGTGGATGGTGGGCCGCGTACCAACAATGCGCAATATCAGGCTGACGATCTCGCCGGCATGAATCTGACCAGTCGCTGGCGTGACTGGACTGTGCGTGCGGCCTACTCTGCGGCGGATGTGTCCGTGGGGCAGGATGATCTGGATGCGCTGATTCCTGCTACCGCATTGGGGTTGTCCTTTGACGAGGTGTACACCTACTTCGCAGGCCTGGGCCTGCAATATGATGACGGTAGCTGGTTCATGTCTGGCGAGGTGGCGCGTCTGGACTTTGGGAACTGGTACCCCAGCAGCCAAAGTGCCTATGTGAGCCTGGGTAAGTATATGGGCAAGTGGATGCCGTTGGTGACCTGGGCGGAAGTGGACCCCCGTGATCTGGATTCCTCTTTACCTGGCCCGATCAATAATGGCCTGGCCGAACAGCAGAAAAGCTGGACGGCAGGATTACGTTACTCGCTCACCGATTCCATCGCCCTGAAAGGGGAGTTCAGTTACTACTACGACTTCTCTGATGATGAGGTTTCCACCACAGGGTTCTTTGTCACCGACCCGGGGGCGGAGATGGAAGATGATCATGCCACCATTGTGCGTCTCAGCGCCGATTTGGTCTTTTAAGGGAGAATGATAATGAAGAAATGGATAATTTCATTGCTCCTGACCCTGTCCGCCACTCTGCACGCCGAGCCGGTTGTGGTGGTTTCAGCCAGTAGCGAATTGACCATGCTGACTCAGGACGAAGTGCGCCAGTTATTTAATGGGTTGACTCGCCGGGCGTCTGGCGTTGCCTTGAAACCGTTGGATTTGCCGGCTAAAAGCGCTGAGCGCACGGGCTTTTATCAGCGGGTGATGGGCAAAAGCGCGGAGCAGATGAAAAGCTATTGGGCCAGAATGATTTTCACCGGCCGAGGAATGCCGCCACGGGAAGTGTCCAGCGACCGGGAAATGGTCATGCTGGTCGGCAGTAATCGAAACTTTATCGGTTACGTGGATGAGACCAAGGTCTCACCACAGTTAAAAGTGGTGTATCGCCCCTGAATGTGTTTTTTGACCCGCCTCTCCGGCGGGTTTTTTTTGGTCTTTACGGATTGCCTGGGCGCGTTGGCTTACAGGCCGTTGCGTCTGCTGCTCTGTTGTGGCGATGCCCGCAGGCATACACTGCCCGCATGCGTTTACTCATTCTGATTGCCCTCACTATTTTCCCGCTGTGGGCCCTGGCCGATTGTGCGCAGCTTGCGCCTGCCCGTGGTGTGCCTGCTGCGTCTGACCAGACATGGGCGCTGGCAACCCTGAACCTGTGGCGCCTGCGCGATGACCACAAGAACAGCGAGCTGGATGACCCTGTGTCGTCTGTGTTGTTGAGGGCACGGATAAAGGCCGTCGCGGGCTTTATTGTGGAAGACCTGAACGCGCCGCATGTTCTGGCGCTTCAGGAAGTGGAAAACCAGGCCGTGCTGGATCGGCTGGCGGAGCGGTTGGCGCAGCGTGGTTACCGGTATCGTTCAGTGCTGCGCGAAGGCAATGACCCTTCGGGTATGGATGTGGCGGTGATGTATCGCTCGCCAGTTAAAATTGGCGGCGTGCGTGATCTTTTTGCAGGTCAGCGTTTCCATGGCCATGCGCTGTACTCGCGCCCGCCATTAGTGGTGGAAATGCAGGCGCCGTTAGTGGCCCGACTTATTGTCGTGCACTGGCGTAGTGCGAGGGGGTTAAAAGAGCCTTGGGTGTATGAAAAACGGCAAGCCCAGGCGGCACTGTTGGCAAATTGGGTGTCGGCTCAGTCGGCGCCGTTGATCATCGCGGGGGACTTCAATACCACCTGGAGTGCAGGCCGGTTTTCTGCCAGCTATGAACGCTTTGCGAAATCCGGTTTGTTCAATCTTTGGGAGTACTTGCCTGATAAGGAGCGTTACAGTTTTCGTCACCGCTGTCGCCCGCAAGCGCTGGACCATATCTGGGTGTCACCTGGATTGAAAACCACTGTTAGCAAGGTTGCGGTGAGTCGCGGCAATGCGGGGCGTTACGACAGCCTGTATGGCAGCCAGGGTGTGGACCCAATTTCAGACCATGATGCACTGGTGGTTTATTTTTCAATTAAGAGATAAAGAAAAGTGAGGGCGTGTTGCGTGAAGCGTGAGGCATGTAGCGTCAATGAAAAAAGCGCCGCAGGGTTGCTTGCGTGCTTGCGAGGACCAGGGAGAGCCCTGCGGCGTAAACAGTGGGCGACCGGAGTCGCCCAGGTAACCTTGTGGCTTAGAGCGGGAAGCTGTAGCCGACAACGAACAGCGGATCTTGCTCATCGGATACCGCAGCAAACTCGTCGCTATCTACAACCTTGGACACGGTAAAGGTCAGGTTTTCGATAGGAGAGTAGCTAAGATCCACGTGGGTATAGTTGGCGTCGTCCGCATCCAGATCCCAGGTACCTACGGTCAGACCAAACGCGTCGTATTCGTAGCCCAGGGTCAGGTAAAGGTCGTCACCAAAGTTCTCTTTATCAGAGTTGCTCAGGTTGTTTGCGCTCACGTAACCGGTGAAGGTGAAGCCGGCCATGCCAACACTGGCAATCAGTTCAGCCAGTTCGCCAGCACCAACATCATCTTCCGGATACACATAAGTCCAGTAGGAAATGTCGTAGCTCAGGCCGCCTGCTTCGCCACCGAAACCAGCGTAGAAGTCCGTTTCAGTGGAGGTTGTGCCGGAGCCCTCAACCGGAGTGACACCAGGCGCTACAACGTTAGCTTCACCGGTGAAGCTAACCGGGGTGCCAGCAGAAGAAACCCAGGAACCTGCGTAGAAGCCCATTTCGGTGGTGAAGTCCAGGCTGCCGGAAACGTTGGCGGTACCTGCGGACACGTCCTGACCACGCCACAAGTACATGCTGGCGATACCCAGGCTACCGCTGACTTCTGCAGCTGCCATAGACGGAGCCACCACGCTTGCTGCCGCAATAGTGGAAGCAATAAGCGTTTTCTTCAGACCAAATACGTTTTTCATGTGCAACCCTCTTAACAAGTCTAATTTTTTCAAGTGTGCGCAGGTGGCGCACCGCCTATCAGGCTCGAAAGAGATAATGCAGAGAGTGTGCCAGTTTTTATTTTTCTTTATTTAACAGTGGGTTGAGATTATCGGGAGGGAAGGAGAAGGGGGTAACAGAGCTGCAATGTAAAAGGGGGTGCACCGCAATAGTGCAGTGCACCAAAAAGGATTTTTATTGCGGGCATTTCCAGTCGATTTGCACGGCGTCAGCGGAGTGGCCGTTGCTATCGGTCAATGACAGGCCACATTGCGTCTGGGTGTAGTTAAATTGTGCCTGGTAGTGCTCGCCGGCAAGCGCTTCAAATTGAAGGGCTACCTTGCAGCGATTCCGCTTGGTGCTATTAGTGCTTTTCTGGTTGTAGATAATGCCAATCCGGGCTTGCGGGGATGCCTGCAGGACGGTCGTGACTTCCGGGCTTTTCTTCATGGCTTCCATCAGCTCATTCATGCTGTCGCCGCCAATTGGCTGTTGGGCAATCGAGTAATCCGTGGACTGGAAGCCCTCGCCGGGGACACAGATCACGGGCTGGGCGGCCGTATCGTTGCTGGTAAAGGTGATCTCGGCGGTGTCATCACCATAGGGTTGCTGGTAGCCGCTGAAGTGGTGACAGCCGCTGAATAGCAAGGCGAGAGCCGGAACAAGCAGAGGTTTCATACCGGGTTTCCTGAAAGTCGAGTTTGGGCAAGTGTAAGGCAGTGGGGGTTGTGACCCAACCTTGTGCACAAACAATGCAATTGCAGGGCCAATTTCCGTTTAGTTCAGTGATTGTCCAGAAACCAGTGCTGGATGGCTTGTTGGGTCAGGTGGTTGCGCTCACTGGCTGAGGGTAGCCAGTTGCCGGCGTTACTGGCCATGGCGGTGAGGAATTCAAAGAAGGGCAGGTGCTGGCGCAAAACCCGGTGATGGCGGTGGCTGATCATTGGATTGAAGTAACCGAAGAAATCCAGCATCTGGCGTGGGTTTTTGCGCACCCAGAGCCAGGACCCCATTTCCAGGGTGAAGGGCAGAAAGGTGTGATCCGGCTGCTGTTCCTGGGCGTCGTCGTACAGGTAATCCCAGAGATCCCCGTGGGTGGTGTAGTTAATCGACTGCGGCTCGATCAGGTAGGGATGGTGATTCGGGTAGGTTTGCTCAAAGACCTGTTTGAGCCGGTATACCTCGGCAATATGTGGAATGGGCCGATGACTTCGCGCGTAGCAACACCAGACCCGGTCCCGGCGGCCAAAGCCGCTGTGGCAATCCAGGCTCATGGAGAACGGTGAAGAAAACAATTTTTCTCGCACGGTGCGGATCACCGCCTGGGCCTCGGGCTCCATGGGCTCGCCTCTTTTCCCCCGATACCAGGGCAGATGCCGGCTGATGCGATGGCCGCCGACCAAAAAAGGGACCTTACCCATGGCGTCAATCGGGGCGTTGCGCATCAGATCCACCCCGTTGGGATTGCTGCGTGTACGCCGCCAGATCCCGCCTGGATTGATCATGGGCATGAAAACCAGACGTACCTTTTCCAGGCGCCGGTGAAGCTGATCATCCCATTGCAGGCGGTGAATCAGGCTATGTAACCATGACATCAACACTTGGCTGCCAATGCGTTCGACGCCATGTACGCCGCCGAAAAAACCTATCACCGGTGCGTTGGGCGATTGGCTGCCCAGCTCGATCACATGAATCGGCAGGGAGATTTGACCCATGGGCACCTGATGCACCGTGGTCACGCGTAAATGCCGTTCCCCGTGGCGGATCAATGCATCCAGTTCCAGCAGTTCCGGCAGGTGGCGTTGCAGCAGGTAGAGCTTTTCTTCCATAGGTCACTTTCGTCCACGGTGACGCTTACCTTAACGGCAATGGATAACAGAAATGTGACGATATGAGCGGCGGGCGATAAGCCACTGCCTTCGGCGGCAGCACGGGTTGGGGCTGATGGGGTTTCCCGTGTTACCTCTTGTCGCTTCAAGCTTGTGGCTCTCTCTTCCCTTTCACCAAAGTGTGATGGTGCTGTCAGCAGAGTGTCATGACGGGTTTCTAGCGTGAAGAGCAAGGGTTTCATCGCATGACGGGCGGAGTTCTTCGTTCGGATGTCATCACAACGGAAGGGCGACTGTGGCCAAGCCAGACATTCAGCCTCACGATTCTGTTGATACATTGCGCACCGGTGATCTGCTGCTGTTTTCCGGTCGGGGGTTTACCAGCGATGTGATTCGGGTATTTACCCGCAGCCCCTGGAGTCATATAGGCATGGTGCTTCACCTGCCTGGCCAGCCGGAGCCGCTGGTGCTGGAATCCACTACTCTCAGTGAATCCCCGGATGTGACCCTCGGCCACCCGATTGCCGGCGTGGCGCTGGTTCCGTTACACAGAAAAATCCGGGATTACCCGGGGGCGGTAGCGGTACGTCGCCGGCACGGACCCAACCTGTCAGAGCGCCAGCAGCGCATGGTGGCTCGCATGGCGCGCCGACTGCTGCATCGCCCCTATAAAAATTATGTGTTCTGTAATGCGTTGGATGTGCTGACCGGGTTTACCCGCCGGCCAGACCAGCGTGGCTGGTTCTGTTCCGAGCTGGTGGCCGAGCTCTATCGTCGCCTTGGCTGGTTACCCCTGGATACCCGTCCAAGCACCCTGGTGCCCGGCCATTTTGGTTCGCGTCATATGCGTCTGCAGCATGGCAAGCTGGGCCCCGTGGAATGGCTCAAACCTGAATTGCCATGGCGCCCGATGCGTGGTGAGGCCGATGATGCGCTTACAGCCAGCGCCGCACCTTCTTCCTGTATGCCTGCCACTGCTCGCCAAACTGTTGGGCATGAAACGTTTCTTCCGCCGCGATCACATGTTGCTGGATAACCCAGATGACAGGCACCCACATCACCAGCATGCCGGTGCTGTGTTGAGCCATTGCCATGGCCAGATGCAGACAGGCAAAGCCCAGGTAGATGGGATTACGGCTGAGCGAAAACACGCCGCCGGTGAGCAGGGCATTGGCTGCCCGGTGGGGCATCAATGTGGTGTGGGCCCGGCGCAGTTGAATTACCGCACTGGCGGCAAGCCCGATCCCGATAAGCGCGAGCACCACGGTGACCCATTGCTGGCCCGGAAAGTGTACCGCCGGAAGGGACAGTGCACGGTCCAGTCCGTATCCCATCAGCAGCCCGCCCAGAAAGAGAGCTGGCGGCGGCATCATGACCTGGGGATGTTCGAGCGACATGGGATTTCCTTCTGTGATGTTTGTTTGTCGGTATGCGGGGGCAAGGTCTGATTGTATCTGCCTCAGGCCGTTTTTATCACGAGAAATACCGGGCCAATGTCGGCCAGGTCAACACTGCACCGGACCGCGTTGCACACAGCGAACGCAAGGAGAGGCAAAAGATTGAGCAATGCACTATTGATCGTTTGTGAAAAGCTGGGTTATGGTAATTCCAATCCCGCCTTTGTGGGAGTGATCGCGATCAAAAGCTGAAAAAGCTTAATGCAACTGAACCGCCAAAGGGCTTAAACCGTGGCGGCAGGCGCAGGCGTCACTCTCGCAGTCCCAGATTTGACGTCAAGCCTCAGCCGCCAAAACGAAGCAACCGTACCGTCTAACCTGTATAGGGGATACGCATGGAAGAGCGCGCGGCCAGACTCCACACCCTTTCCGGCAACCACGCAAGCGCCAGTCAGAACGACAGTTCGACCTTCGAAGAAGACCAGAAAAAAACCTACGTTATCGATACCAATGTGCTGATTCACGATCCCAACTCGTTACTGAATTTCGAGGAACATCGGGTCGTGATTCCCATGACGGTGCTGGAGGAACTGGACAAGCTCAAGAGTGGAAAGTCACACACGGCGGCGGATTGCCGTGCCGCGATTCGGCAGATCGACAAGGTGTTGGGTAGTGCGACACCGGAGCAGGTGGAAGAAGGGATTCCCATTCCCCGTGGTGGCGATAATGCGCCCCAGGGCACCCTTACCGTCTTGATGGCGGAACAGAACAAGGCCTCTGCGCCGCTGCCCAATGATCTGAATGACAACCGTATTATCAATGATGTGGTTGCCATGAAAGACCAGTTCCCGGACCGCCGTTATATTCTGGTGACCAAGGACATCAACATGCGCCTCAAGGCGCGGGCATGCGGTATCGAATCGGAGGATTATCACAACGACCAATTGGTGTCAGACATCAAGCAGCTGACCCGGGGTTATTTTGAAGTGCCCGGCTCGTTCTGGGACCAGGTCACCCAGGTAGAGACCGAACAGGTGGGCGTGGATACCCTGCACCATCTGTCCCACGGCTTGCTGGTCAGTGAAATTCTGGGTGAAGAGGTCTATCCCAATCAGTATATCGTTGATGAACAGGGGTTTATCGGCCGGGTGATGACGGTGGAAAACGGGGTGGTGACGCTTCGTCATTATAAGGCGGACAGCCTGATGGAGCAGGAAGCCTGGGGCCTGAAACCGATGAACATTCAGCAGGCTATTGCCCTGCAGATGTTACTGGACCCGGATGTGCACATTGTCACGCTGACCGGGGCGGCCGGGTCAGGGAAAACCATTCTGGCGCTGGCGGCGGCCATCGAAATGACCGTGGAGCAGAAGAGCTTTAACAAGATTATTGCCACCCGCTCCACGCCACCACTGGCGGAAGATCATGGCTTTCTGCCCGGCACGGAAGAGGAAAAGATGGACCCGTGGCTGGGGGCCATCAATGACAATATCGAGGCGTTACACCTGAATGATGAGAACCCGTCCGGGAGCATCCAGTATGTGAAAGAACGCGCCAATATCCAGTTCAAGGCGATGAACTATATCCGTGGGCGCAGTTTCCAGAAATCCCTGATCCTGATTGATGAGAGCCAGAATCTGACCCCCCACCAGATGAAGGCGATCATTACCCGGGCAGGGGAAGGTTCCAAGGTGGTGTGCCTGGGCAACCTGGCACAAATCGACACGCCCTACCTGTCGCCCACCAGCTCCGGGCTGACTTACATGACCGAACGCTTCAAACGGTTCGAGCATGGTGGCTCGGTGCAGCTGAACGGGGTGCCCAGGTCCAAGTTGGCGGAATACGCGGAATCGTTTCTCTGAATTTATAATTAATAACTTCGCGAGCCACTTCAGCTTTAGCCTGAAATGTAAGAGGCCGCGCCCTGTTTGGGTGCGGCCTCTTTTTTTAAAACAATATGACCTGGTTGGGGTCAGTTATTAATTGTTAACTATTCATTATTAATTATGTTCCTGCACGCCTCGGACTGATAGAAATCGTCCAGCACCCACTCGATAAAGGGTTCCAGTACGCCTTGTTCAACCAGAACACTGGCGCCTCGGGCCAGTGCCGGCGTGGCGATCTCGCGGATCCGTTCTTCACTGATCTGCATGCCCTCCAGGACGCTTTTCAATGGTTTCTCCATCAGCGATGCCACGGCTGCCTGGATGCCCACGCTGACCAGACGGCGGGTGTACGCCAGACGGGCACTTTCATCGGTAATCGCGCAACTTTGCGCCACCACTTCCGTCACGGCACCGTTGGGCACCATTTTCATGTAATTTGCCGGTTTAAGCGGGGCGATGCGGTGGTAGCCATCGCGGGCCAGTTGCTGAATTCGCTCGTTGGTTAATTGTTTGTTCAGCCATTGCTCACCGGTTTTCAGGGTGACGCGAATATTCTTTTGCAGGTAGGTGCGAATGGATTCTTCCATGCCGCCCATGGCTTTGCCGACCACACTCTTGCGTCCCATCTTCATCATGCTGCTAACACCGGGCAGTTTCGCCAGCGCATTTTCTTCCAGCAGGAAATTCTTGATGCCGGTATAGAGCATTTCACTGACCATTTCGCTGACCAGTGGATGGTTCATGGCCGCGTGAATGGCTTTTTCCCGCAGGCTTTGCAGTTTTAGTACCTGTTCGAGAATGGCCTCGAAGTGTTCCTCGCGAAGCAGCTCACCGATGGTGGCGCCATCCTGCTCCGCAGCGTCCCACACGGCAAGGCTCACGTCGTTGATGACGTCCTGCAATCCGCGGGCACTGAGCGCTTCCTGCAACCACTGATCGACCACCTGTACAAGACTGTCCTGATCCACCAGGTTGCCGAGCGGAATGTCAGTAAGCAGGTTGCTCGCTTGAGCCATGAGGCTCTGCCAGTGTTCCGGGTCCTGAAGCTGTTGACTCAGATGTGCCTTGTGAGCATCGCGCAGGGCGCTGACCAGGGTATTGGAGGACATGGTGATACAACCTCGTTGTTATTCGGTTCTGGGTATTGAAGATCCCGGGCCTGGCGATGGGACGCAGACCCCCGCTTCGCGGTAGAGCGCATGGCTCCGAAAGCTATCTTGCGGCATTCGCACCACGCTGTATGTAACCGGGAAGACTGCTGCCGGAGGCGCTAGTGCAAACGTTACAGACGCAGTGCGGTGGTGTGTATGCCGGGTACGGTTTGCTACCAGAATGGATTGGCATCGGCGTGCGGTATGTTTTGCACCGTTGGTCAAAATTTATGCGGTTTCGGTCGGTATGCATGGGTCTGCATAATTAGAGGCGCCTATTCTGAATCGAGCGGGGCGCCAATATGTCTGGACATCCAGTCTGGTAGTCAGTGTGCGGGCAGGCCTGTGAGGTCTGGTATCAAGTTTGAACCGCGACAGCATTTGGCGGACGCCTGATTTTTTATTGATGCAGCGCAATGCTTGGTATCCGAGTGTGGCGTTCAATGGTGCCGTGTTGACCCATCAGGGGATTCACTCCGGGTTTTTGAATGAATAAGGGGAAGGGTATGAAACTGCGCGGACAGGGAAAAAGTGTGTTGATGTTGTCCACCGTCTTGTTGGCCGGGCCTGTCGTGGCTCATCAATCCGGTGACTTCATCGTACGCATGGGGGGGATCAAGGTTGCTCCTGATGTGAGCAGTGATGCTTTCGATTCGGCATTGCCAGTAGTTGGCGGGCTGGAGGTCGATGTGGACGATGATACCCAGTTGGGGCTGACGTTCGCTTATATGGTGACAGACAACATCGGTGTTGAACTGGTCGGGGCAACGCCGTTCACCCATGACATCATTCTGGATACCGGGGGAAGTGGGGTGGTGATTGGCGAAACCAGCCATTTGCCACCGACGTTGCTGGCGCAGTTTTATGCTCCCCAGTTGGGTCCTGTACGCGGGTATCTTGGAGCCGGGGTGAACTACACGCTGTTTTTCGATGACAGCATTGATGATGCCGTAGTGAGTCCTTTGCTGGGCGGTGCTGATGTGGATGTGAAGCTGAGCAATTCCGTGGGCTTTGCCTGGGAAGTGGGGGCGGATTTCCTCATCAATGAAAACTGGCTGCTCAATGCTAGCGTCTGGAATATCGATATCGATACCGAAGCGCGGCTGTATGTGAACGACGCTCGGGTGGATAAAATCGATGTTGAAATTGACCCTTGGGTCTACATGGTCGGCGTGGGCTATCGTTTTTAGGGGGTATTACACGCTTCACGCAGCACCTTGAACGCTGTCGTAAAGTCACGGTGAACTTGGACGACAGGGCGGAGAGTATGGTGAACGATCTCCGCCCTGTGTCTTCCGGCTTGGCGTGTAGCGTGCGGCGTGTTGCTTCCAGCGGATTTAGCTAGTGTGAACAGGCCCTAAGCCATTTCTTCCAGGCATTCCGGGAATTGCTGGCGAAACACCTCGTAGCCGCCGTCCAGGCTGACGGCATTGCTGAAGCCTTGTTCGCCCAGCCAGTCCGCAGCATTCTGACTGCTGTTGCCGTGGTAGCAGTACACCACCAAGGCTTGGTCTGCAGCGGTGTTGGCGAGAAACTGATCCACGTTGGCCTGGCTTAAATGCACCGCACCTTGTAGGTGTCCGGCGGCAAAGCTGGCAGGGTCGCGGATATCGACAAACAGAGTATCACCCCGATCAAACAGGTTTTTTCCATCCGTAGGGCTGATTCGCGTTGCCATGGTCAGTCCTTCTTTTCTGCGTTTTGCGTGGTGTCGTTGCCCGGCGTTTTCACTGGGGCAGCCGTTTCTTTCTCGGCCAGCAGATCGGCGGGCGGGTATTCGCATTCCAGCTTCATGCCGATGGCGTTTTCCAGTTCCGGCAACAGGAAGGCATCGTCTTCACAGGCGAAGCTGATTGACATGCCGCTGGCGCCGGCGCGGCCGGTGCGGCCGATGCGGTGTACGTAATCTTCCGGGTCTTCCGGCAGATTGTAGTTCACCACATGGGAGACGCCGTCGATGTGGATGCCTCGGCCTGCCACGTCGGTGGCGATCAGTACCTGCAGATCACCGGCTCGGAAACGTTCCAGAGTCTTGCTGCGCTGGGTCTGCGGCACGTCGCCGGAAATCAGAGAGACTTTCAGCCCTTTCTTGTGTAACCGGTCGCTGACCCGGCGGGTAATATCCCGGCGGTTGGCAAACACGATCACCTTGTCCATGTTCATGCCGGTGATCAGGTTATAGAGCAGCTTGAACTTGTCGTCGGTATTGGTGATGTAGACCTTCTGCTCGACGGTGTCGGTGGTGACCTGAGTGGGCTCGATCTCCACTACTTCTGCGTCCTGGGTCCAGCGACGGGACAGGTTCATCACATCGTCGTTGAAGGTGGCCGAGAACAGCTGGGTCTGGCGGTACTGGCTTTTCGGAGTCATGCCGACAATGCGTTTCACATCGGGGATAAAGCCCATGTCCAGCATGCGGTCGGCTTCGTCCAGCACCAGGAACTCCACCCGGTCGAGCCACAGGTCGCGGCGCTTGGCGAAGTCGAGCAACCGCCCGGGAGTCGCGACCAGAATATCAATCAGCTTGTTTTGCAGACGTTCCTGCTGACGATTGAAGTTCATGCCGCCGACCACACTCATAACCTGCAGGTCGGTGTGTTTGGCCAGTACCTTGGCATCTTTCTCGATTTGCATGGCCAGCTCCCGGGTGGGGGCCACGATCAGGGCGCGGGGTTCACCGGCAAAGCGTTGCACGTCGATAGGGTGCTTGAGCAGGTCGTTGATCACGGTGATCAGAAAGGCGGCGGTTTTCCCGGTGCCGGTCTGGGCCCGGCCGATGGCATCGGCGCCAGCAAGGGTGTGGGTCAGTACTTCAGCCTGAATGGGGGTGCAGTACTGAAAACCGGAATCAGCGATACCGTGCATCAGGTCCAGGTGCAGGTCGAAATCGTGAAAGCGGCTCTCGCCTTCCTTTTCCGGGACCTGAAATTGCTCCAGGCTCCAGGAGCTTGCCTTGTCTTTTTGCATGTATTCGCTCAGTCTGAATGCGAGAGATTTTGTGAGTGCAGTCGCCTTGTGTTCCTGTCTGGCAGGGCTTTGAAGGCGTCTCCAAACATCACAGTGTAGAAAAAATAGCCAGCGCTGTCAGAGGATGTTTGTTATGGGCTTGCTTCGCGGCGTTATTGTAGTGTTTTGGGTGGGGGTACTGTTAGCCATTTTCATGGATTTACCCGCTCCCTTTGACCGCCTGCTCATTATCGCCGGCTCGGTGGTGGCGATTCTGCATGCGCTGGAATGCCTGGGCTTTGCCCTGTGGTTGCGGGGTAAAGGCCTGTTTCACTGGCGTGATGCCTTGATGACCATGATATTCGGTGTGATTTACCTGAAACCGAGAATGCGCGGGGTTCGCCGCGCTCGCGCCTGAAACCGTCGTTTCTTACCCAAACACCAGCACCCGGTTATTGGCAGGCATGGCATGGTCTGCCAGACATTGTCGGCCGTGGCGGGCAAATTCCTGCTCTATCCATTCCTTGTCGCGGATGCCCCGCTGCGGATCAGTGGCTTTCAGCCAATCTTCAAACTCTCGATTTGAATCGCTGGTGAACTGCCCATCATAGTTGAAGGGGCCGTAGACCAAGAATAATCCTGTTGTGCTGAGTCGTTGGCAGCCTTCAGCAATGCAGCGAGCGACCAGCGATTGCGCCATGATGTGGAACGTATTGGCGGTGAACAGATAATCAAATGGTCCAGTGGGCCATTGGCCCGTCACATCCAGCGCCAACGGTGTTTTTGCCGGATTAGGGCTCTGGCTCAGCCAGTGGCGAATGGTGGGCAGATTTTCAGGGACGTCCGAGGGTTGCCATTGCAGATGGGGCAGCTGTGCAGATAACCAGGCAGCGTGCTGTCCGGTGCCGGCCCCGATTTCCAGCAAGGCGCCGGGGGCCTGACAGTGTTGCTGTAAAACCTGAAGAATGGGGCCTTTGTTGTTTTCGGCCGCCTGGGAGAAAGGAACCTCTGAGGATGTCATGGCTACTCCTGTGAGTGAGCAGCCATGGCACCATCAAAGGCTTTTTCTGGCAAGGGAAAAGCGTGATTCCCTGGCCGGTTGTTACTTTTTGCTCATGTACTTCTGGCCCATGGCCACCAGCTTCTGGTAGCTGGTGGGCAGCAGGCGCTGCATGGCGTCCACGGCAACCGCGTCCGAGCCAATCAGGACGCGGCGTTTGTTACTGCGCACGCCCTTGAGGATGGTGCTGGCGGCCTCTTCCGGGGTGGTGCGGAACATCTTCTCGAAGTCCTGGATGGATTGTTCCTTGCTGGCACCAGTGATGCGCTCAACGCCTTCGCTCATGCGTGCAGCTTTGGCAATATTGGTCTTGATGCCGCCCGGGTGGATAGAGGTACAGGACACCGGGCTGCCTTCCATTTCCAGTTCGATACGCAGGGATTCAGTGAAGCCGCGTACGGCGAACTTGGCGGCGTTGTAGGCAGACTGTGTGGGAATGCCAACCAGACCGAAGATGGAGGAGATGTTGATGATGTGGCCTTCGCCGGATTGTTTCAGGTAGGGCAGGAAGGCCTTGGTGCCATAGACCACACCCCAGAAGTTGATGTTCATCAACCATTCGAAGTCGTCGTAGTTCATGTCTTCCACGGTGGCGCCCAGTGCCACACCGGCGTTGTTGAAGATCATGTTGGCCTGGCCAAAATGGTTGACCACATCGTCGGCGAAATCATAAAACGCCTGACGGTTTGCCACGTCCAGTACCTTGGTCATCACGCGGTCTTCGCCGAGATTCAGGCTGTTGGCGGTTTCTTTCAGGCCGGCTTCATTGATGTCGGAGAGCGCAAGCTTTGCGCCGGATGCCGCCAGTTCCTGAGCCAGGGCACGGCCGATGCCCGAGCCGGCACCGGTGATGACAGCCACTTTGTCTTTGAAATTCTTCATGATCACTCCTGTGTCCACTCCCGCAGGGGCGGCTGCGTTGTTGAGTTGAAAGTGCTGAGTTCAAAAGCGCGAGCCATAGCAGTGGGAAACGAAAACCCGGGCATCCGTGTCGCATCGTTATCTGAATTTGCGGCACAGCTTTCAGGTTTTGATAAGCCATCCGGCGTCTTTCAGCGCTGGACTTTGCACTTTCAGCTCGATTCAGGCGATCGAGTGTAGACACTTTGTCACTGCAGAATGGGCCAATCTTGTCGGACAACATGCCCGGGCCGTGGCATTGGCGCCACGGTGGGCTGGCGCTGGGGTAAAGCTTGTCCGGAATGCGGCTAAAGTGAAGGTTGCGGGCAGCTGTCGTCGAGCGGTGTGGCAATGGCTGCCTGACTTTGCTGTATCAGAACTCGCAGTTCTTCTTCGCTGTTGCCATTCACGGCGAGCGGTGGGTGCAGCATGAGGCGGGTTGTGGCGCCGGGGTGAAGCCTTAAGGTGCCGGCAGGAAGAATGTCGAAGGTACCGGACACGGTCACGGGTAACACCGGCAGCTGCAGCTCCTGGGCCATCTTGAAAGCGCCTTTCTTGAACGGTTTGAGCTGGCCGTCGCGGCTGCGGGTGCCTTCGGGGAAAAACAAGACGCTGGCCCCGTTGGCCAGCCGTGCCCGGGCCTCGTTGAGTGATGCAATGGCCGCCTCGGTGTTGGCGCGGTTGATAAAAACGTGGCCGAGCCTTTCACAGCAGATGCCGATAACCGGGACTTTGCGCAGCTCGTGTTTCATCACCCAGCGAAAATCCACTCCCAGGTAGCCGTACAACACAAAGATGTCGAACTGACTGAGGTGATTGGCGACGATAACGTAGCTTTGCCCGGGTTGAAGATTGTGGCGTCCGTGCACGTCGACCCGCACGCCGCTATAAAGCAGGCAGAGTCTTGCCCAGGGAATGGCGCTGAGTTTGGCGACCTTGTCGGCGGGAAGAAAAGGAATCAGCAGTAAACAGGTCAGACCGGCCAGTAGAGTCGTGGCGACCATGAGTGGCACAAAGACCAACCAGCTATAGAGAAAGAAAAACAGCCTCATCATCACGTGCCGCTCTCCGGATTGTGCTCAGACGAGCCCCTATGGTAGCGGAGGGTTGGCCGAAAGTGACAGGCAGATAAGCACTTTGTTACGTTTTGGTGATGCTCCTTTACGGGCCGGGAGCGGCCTGCGGGCTGGCGTCGGCGGGCCGGCCGGGGCCATGCAGATCAATGTAATCGTAATAATGGTTCTGGTATTCCGGCTTGTTGACGATGCGGCGAAGGCGTTCAAGCGTGAAGTAAGGGGCATCGCGGAGCAGAATATTGGCAATCCAGGCAGGTATGTAGCCGCCGGGATCCAGAATCAGCTCATAGGTCATTTCCACTTCGTGGTTACCCAGCCGGGTAAAGCCCAGCAGCCCGGTCATTTCCGGGAAGCGGATGTAGTTATTGTTGGGGGGTAAGGTATCGGGCTGATTAATCAGTGTGATCATCACCGATTCCTGCTCGGTGTTCAGGGTCTGCGTTACTTTGGCGCGCAGCACTGCTTCTCGGTCGGCCAGCGGCCAGGGCAGCTGGGTGGTAAAGCGCAGCTGTCGGTCCAGGGGGCTGGTGCGGCCGAATTCTTCTGCGCTGTCGACAAAGTGAAGCCACTTGGGGAACGCGGGGTAATCGTTGAGCAGGGCGACGAGGGAGTACTCGTCGTTCAGGGTAAAACGGGTGATGCCGCGAAACGTTTTCAAGCGGGATTCATCCCGGTGTTTCATGTACACCTGAATGTCATTGCGGTCACTCACCAGGGTCCAGTCGGGGCCCTCATTGCTGGATGCCGGTGCAGACCATGCCGGGGAAAAGGCAGAGAACAATGCAGAAAGTGCAAGCAGAAGCCAACTGAGGCAAAAAGGTTGAAGCCTGTCCATAGGGGGCGAAGAGTCCTTGTTCGCTATTCTTGGAATTGATTTGGGCATATAACGCGACGTCATTATGACATTATCATTATAGGGCTGAACACATTTTGACCGCTTTGCCCTGTGGTTTCTCCGCGCTAACTGACAGTCGGTGCGGCAAATATGTATTAACGGCAGGCAATTTTGTGAACGGCTGCTAGACTGTCGCCCGGCGCGTTTTGCGCTGATTGAGTACTCAATAACAAGCATTTGCATATTTCTGTTGTGACGATTCCCTATGCTTAAACGAGCGTTTCATCTTTTGGTCGGTGCTGCCTTGGTGGCTGGCTATTTTGCGGCCACCCCGGCTCGGCTCTGGCAGCCGGCCCCGCAGTTGCTGGCGGCAGATCCCGCCCCGGTGCCTTCTGCTTCCCAGTGGCAAACCCGGTTTGCGTCCGATGCGGATACCAGCATGGTGCATGCCGCCTCCATGGTGGAACTGCCCGACGGCCGTTTGCGGGCTTTCTGGTTTGCCGGTACCCGTGAAGGGGCGGCGGATGTGTCCATTAATTCCGCGATCTTTGATCCCGAGTCAGGTGCCTGGTCCGACGAGACGGTGTCTGTCACCCGCGAACAAATTTCCCGGGGCTGGGGGCGCCACATCCGTAAACTCGGCAATGCGGTACCGGTGCTGGATGATGATGGCCACATGCGGTTATTTGTGGTGGCCGTCAGTTTCGGTGGTTGGGCGGCCAGCCGTCTGGTGGTGATGGAATCATCAGACCTGGGCGCCAACTGGGACTTCGATACGACATTGGTGGCGACCCCGTTCCTGAATATCAGCACGCTGGTCAAGACCCCGCCAATCCATTACAGCGATGGCTCCATCGGCTTGCCTGTGTATCACGAGATGATCGGCAAGTTCGGTGAGATTCTGCGCCTGGACCGGGATAACCGTATCCTTGGCAAAGCCCGCATCGGACATGGGCGCAAGGCCATTCAGCCGCTGGTGTTGGTGGATGACAGCAACCATGCGGTCTCTTTCCTGCGCAATGAGAATGAACCGAACAACGGGTATTTGTATCAGTCCTCCAGCAGCGATGGTGGCTGGCGCTGGTCACCGCTGGAATATGCGCCGGTGGACAATCCCAGCTCAGCCGTGGGCGGTGTGGCCATGGGGCCGGGGCATTGGCTGGTGGCGACCAACTGCAATCGTGAAGAGCGCGATGACCTGTGTATTCGTGAAACCCGTGACGCGGGGCAGCATTGGGAAGATCGCTGGTTTTTCCATAATCGTGAGCAGTGGCGGGGCAACGCATTGAAACCGGATGCGTTTGCCGATCTGATTGATGATGAATTTGTTGGTAAAGCGATCCCTGAAGATCAGCGCCTGTTCCTGGAGCGGGTAAAAGCCAACAAGTGCCAACCCCACCGAGGGTGTGAGTTTCAGTACGATTACCCGTACATGGTGCGTACCCGCAACGGGGACCTGCACCTGCTCTACACCTGGAACAAGACGGCGATCCGCCATGCCTGGCTGAAAGCGGATGCCGTGGAGGGGCGCGCGGCGCAACAACAACCAGAACAGGGAGCTCGATAATGTCACTTGATCTGGTGATTTGTGCACTGGTGCTGGTGGCGGTGCAGTTGCGTATCAGCGCCAACCTGCTGTCCTTGCGTGGGCGTGTGGTGCTGGCCGTTCTGGTTTTTGTCTGGTCACTGTTGCCCTACCCGTGGGGGCCGGGGGCCTGGGTGCTGAGTTATCTGGCGGGTTTTAGTATTTCTTCCGGCCTGCTGGCGGTGCTGGCGATTCAGCACCGTGTCGCCGGCCATTACTGGCTACCCGTGCGGGAGTTACGCACCGCCTGCTTGATGCTGGTATTGATGGCGCTGTGGTTCTACCCGATGAGCATGGGCTCCAGCTATGCGGATCCTTACTCGTTGGGTTTTGGCAGTTTTGAGTTTAGTACGGCTCTGTTGTTGATCGGCCTGCTGGCCTGGATTACGAGGGCCTATGCGTCCTGCCTGATTCTGGTGGCGGCTCAGTGCGCCTTTGGTGCCGGTTTGCTGACCAGTGACAACCTGTGGGATTACCTGATCGACCCTTGGCTGGTGTGCTGGGCGGCTGGCTGGCTGTTGCGAGATCGATTACTGCGTGCACGGGCCATGCCCGCGCCGCAGTCATCGGTTCAGCCTTCGGAGGAAGGCAGGGGCGCAGACGGTGCTGCTGAGGCGGCGGGCCAGAACAACGCCGCCAGGTAGCCGACCAGGAACATCAATACGTTGCCGATAAGGCCGGTGTAATACAGGTCGAAGGGGGCGCTCAGCGCCTCCGGCAGCAGTTGGTTATTGGTCAGGATTGTCCAGCCAGTGAACACCAGTGTGCAGCCGATGCCACACCAGGCGGCTCGCGCATTCCCTCTCTTGCTGAAGAACCCCAGTAGATACAACCCCAACATGCCGCCACCGAGCAGGGAGACCAGAATGGTGGAGGTGTCCTGCAGCGTTTTCGTGTCCGCCTGGTTCAGCCACAGCGCGCCGAGAATCATTAGCCCGGTGACCGCAATGGCAATGGTCCAGGCCACCTTCAGATAGTGGCGATCATCGCGGCCGGGGCGCAGGTGGCGTCGATAGAGATCCACCACGCTGACCGTGGTTATCGAGTTGATGCTGGAATCCAGAGAGCTCATGGCTGCCGCCAGGGCTGCGGCGATCACCAACCCGGCTACGCCGGCGGGCAGGTAACCGGTAATGAAATGCGGCATCAGGGTTTCCGCCCGGGCGTCGCCGGCCAGAATGGCGCTGGCGTGCGGGTCCGGGTATGCCTGAAAGAACACCCAGAGCGCGGTGCCCAACAACATATAAAATGCCCAGATTGGCAGTGCGGTGAACAGGTAGACCCAGAGCCCGCGTCGCGCTTCCAGCGTCGATTGGGAGGCGCAATAACGCTGCACGGTGTTCTGGTTGCTGGAGTATTCGGTGAGCCAGTTGGTCAGCCCGATCAGCAGCATCATGGTGGCGGTTTTTTCGCTCAGGGAGAACGACCAGGAGGTGTCACCCGGTGCGCCGTTTTCCCACGGTGCCAGCGCAAATTTGCCGGCATTGCCGGCCTGCTCGAAGACCTGATTCAGGCCGCCGGGCAGTGCATCCAGTATTACCCACAGGCAGATAATGCCGCCGAGCAGCAGAATCACAGTCTGCAGTACATCAGTCCAGATTACCGCATCGATGCCGCCGATCACGGTGTACAGACCCACAAAGAGACCGCCCAGCACAATGGCGGTGGCCGGTGACAGATCCGTGACCTGCTGAATCAACAGCGACAGCAGCCACAGAATCATGGCCAGGCGCACCAGTTGTGCCACCAGGAATGCCACGGCGCCATACACACGAATGGACGGGCCGTAGCGTTGTTCGAGAAATTCGTAAGCGCTGGTCATATTGCCGCGCCGGAAAAACGGCAGAAACACGAAAGCGGCCACCAGCATGGCGGGTAGCAAGGCCAGGTTGGGGAGATAACGAAGCCAGTCGGTCTTGAAGGCGTCGGCGGGGTAGGCCAGGAACGTGATGGAGCTGATGGACGTGCCCACCAGAGACAGGCCGATCACCCAGCCACGGAAGCGGCGACCGCCAACAAAATATTCTTCGGTGTTGGTGTTACGGCGGGAAAAGTAGAGGCCGATACCCAGCACCACACACAGGTAGCCGGCGAGGACCACCCAATCAGCCGTTGCTAGTGTCATTATTGTTATTCCGCTGCAGGCAATCAGGTGGCACGCAACACGCCGCCGCGTGCAGCCTGTTGCGTGCCGCGTGATGCGACTTATGTTGCTTTATTGCTCGATATAAACGTTATCGGCCTGTTCCCCGCGGTCGGACATGCGGGTATCGAAACGCACCTTGGTGCCAGTACGCAGGCTGCGGCGGCCGCCGTTCTGTACCGCTTTGAAGTGCACGAATAGCTCTTCGCCGCTGTCAGTAAGAATGAAGCCGAAGCCCTTGTTGGGGTTGAACCACTTCACTTCACCACGCTGCTGGCCATTGCTGCCGGGCAAAGAGGGCAGGGGCAGGTTGGCTGGCACCAGCTTGCTGAAGGGAATCAGCGGCAGCAGGTAGGCGAGGACCGGGATCCACAGCCACGCCTGGTGGGTGAACACGGTGTTGCCATGGCTGGCTACCAGGCCGGCCAGGTAGAAGAACACCGCCACATGCAGCGGCAGCCGCTGGCGACCGCCAAGCAGGCAGACCAGATTCACGGCAGCGGCCAGCAACAGGCCCAGGCCGGTTTGTTGACTGTGGATGTTGGAAACCTGAATCATGGCCAGGTTTTCGTGGATGGTCACCAGGGCCATTTCCGGCGCAAACAGAAGCCAGGCGCCAGGGATGGCCAGCAACAGGGTGACGATGACGTAAAAAATAGTCAGCGATTTAGAGACATTCATGGAATTGACGTTACCTTGTTTAAGCAATGAGTGATAAAAGTAAGGATAAAAACCGCCAGATGACGAGGCGGTATTGCGCGGTTAATGTGCCCGGGTAAAACCCCCGTTACCGTTGCCCTTTTTGTTGGCAGGGCTTGCCGGTAATGACTGTCAGGCGCCACACAATCCGGGCATTGTACCCAAGCTGGCGGTGAAACTCATGTTGGAGTCATTTTGACGTCATATCCATTCCTGAACCCGGCTTTTTTTCAGGCGTTGCAGCAGTGCGGCGCCACCACACCTGAGACAGGCTGGTCGCCCTGCCATGTGGAGCGTGAAGGGGCGTGGCTGCCCCTGTACGAGCGTGATCATTCCCGTGGCGAGTACGTATTCGATTTCAGCTGGGCGGACGCCTATCAACGCCATGGGCTGGCTTATTACCCCAAACTGGTGACTTCGGTACCGTTCACGCCGGTCGTGGGGCCACGCTGGCTGGGCGACTGGAGCCCGGACGCGCTTTGGCAGGCAGTGAATGAGCAACTGACAGAGCGGCAGGCCAGCGGCTGGCATCTGCTGTTCCCGGACCAGGCCAGCCGTGAGACGCTGGCAGAGCTGCCGTTGGTGTCTCGTCAGGCCTGCCATTTTCGCTGGTTCAATCGTGACTATGTCGATTTCGAGGGGTTTCTGGCCCGGTTTCAGTCCCGCAAACGCAAGAATCTACGCAAGGAGCGGCGGCGAATTCAGGAGCAGGGCATCCAGGTCGAACGGCGCCGGGGGGCTGAAATCCAGCCGGATGACTGGGCCTTGTTCTACCGTTGCTATGCCAGCACCTATCTCAAGCGCGGGCAGATGCCGTACCTGAACGAGGCCTTTTTTGCGACGGTGGCAGAACAGCAAGGAGAGCAGCTGATGATGGTGCTGGCCCGGGATGACAATACCCAGGCACCCATCGCGGCGGCCCTGTATTTCTTCGACGATACCCAGCTTTACGGCCGTTACTGGGGCTGCCTGCAGGAGCGTGATTGTCTGCATTTCGAAATGTGCTACTACCAGGGCATCGAGTTTGCCATTGAGCAGCAGTTGCAGGAATTTGATCCGGGCGTGCAGGGTGAGCACAAGATTCTGCGCGGCTTCGAGCCGGTGATTACCTGGTCAATGCACTATTTGCGCGAACCGGCGTTTCAGCGGGCGATCGGGGATTTCTGTGAGGAAGAGGCGCTGCATGTGCAGCGCTATCAGGACGAAGCGCGGACTTTGCTGCCTTTTCGGCGCGACGGCGTATAACGCCGGGAAGCGGCAGTCTGAGTCAGGCGGCTAGCTGCTTTTCACGCTGGTACAGCAGCGCCATGGTGACCTTGTCACAGAGGTCCGCCTGGGGATGATCCGGGGATTTCGGGCCCAGGGTGTCTGTCACGTCTTCGAGGTCGCAGTTCTGCGGGTCGTTCAGGTCGGCAAAGAACTCCCAGGCATGGCCGCGGTGGTCCACCAGGGTGCCGGTGTAGATGCCGTCATCGAAACGGCATATAGAGGAAAAGACGGTTTCATCCAGCGCAAAGCCTTGCGCGTCGACCCAGGCGGATAGTGCCGGGTCCAGGCTACCGTTACGGACCTGCTCGGTGGCGTGGGCCACAAATTCCCAAGTATTGCGGGTGCTGGCTTTACTGAATTCCATTGCTTCGTCCTCGTCCTATGAGGTTGATCGTCCTTGAAAGCGTGACGCCTATCACAGTTATGCCGATCAACGGCAGTGTTTCGGAGATGTTCGTATTCTGCCCGTACTTTTGTGCCAATGCATAGGGAGGAGGCTCTGATAGTTGTAAGTTAAAACTGACAATTTGAAGCCAATTCAGTGTTTTGCATAACAGAGCGGTTCGCCGACCATTACAGCGGACGGTGGCGCTTGTTGGGCGCTATCGGGAGCAATGGGCTATGGCCTGCGTCTGTTGTAGACCAGCGAGGCTCAGCTGGCGAACAGTGGTGGTAGCGGGCACTCGAGCAGGGCGGCGATGGTTCGCAGTAGTTCGGCTTCCTGCACTTGCACCTTGCCGTCGGCCAGCACCAGGTCGGCGGCGGCATCAATGACTGGCCCCTTGAGCAGGGGTGACAGGTCGGCCAGCCGGTCCACGGCATGGCCGAGCTTGTGGCTGCCGCAGTGGGTCAGGGGCAGCAAGGTGCGGCCGGCGGGGAGTAGTCCATGGGTACTGCGCTGAAACAGTGTCCGGGCCTCTTCATTTTCGGCGCCGCTGGCCCAGGTCAAGACGGAAAACAGCAGTTGTATCTCCGCAGCCAGAGCGCCGTAGCGGCGGAAACGGGTGCGCCGGTTCTTGCCAGATTGCTCGCCCAGTTGCTGGTGGGCGAGCCCCACCAGCGCCCATTCGAAAAAGGTGTAGCGGTTATCGACCTCAATCAGTGCCGTCAGGTGCGAAAGGATGCGGGCACGGCTATCGGCGGGCAATGGCTTGAGGACGGGCAGGGCCAGATCAATGAGCGGCAGGCGCAGACGGGATCCCAGTGCGCCGATGGTCTGGCTCAAAATCATGAGGTCTTGTCGTTCGTCGCTGATGTTCAAGGCGTTCAGCAATGATTCGGTGTCACTGGTGGAGGTGCTGAGGATCAAGGCGTACAGCACGCTTTCCGCTGATTGAGGCGAGCGTATCTGGCGCCGAAGGTCGTCGGGAATCGCCTCCAAGAGGCTGCGGGCATAGCCCATATCCGGTTCGCTGACGGTGCCGACCCGCTGTGAAGGGGGGGGTGATGGTGTGGCTGCCACGGGCGGTTTGGTGTCTTCTGGTACCGTGCTACCACCGGCAAAGGCGGCGGCGCCCTGTGGCGCAGCAGGCCTTGGCGTTGCTGGGCTCGCCGGGCCACTCCCGGTGTCCCGGGCGCGGCTGCGGGCACGGGCCACCCAGTCGCTGCCTATGGCGGACAGTCGCTCGTCCAGTGGCGGATGGGTGCCGAGCAGGTTGCGCAGGCGAAAGTGCAGGGTCTCTCCGAAGCACATGTGACTCATGTCTTCCGCGTGAGGTGTGGCCAGGTGGGAACCATTGCCGTTGCGGATTTTGATCAGCGCGCCGCCGAGCCCGGCCGGGTTGCGGGTGAATTGTACCGCGGAGGCGTCGGCCAGCAGTTCCCGTTGCCGGGAAATGGCGGCCTTGATCAGGCGACCGAAGAACAGGCCCACATAACCGATCACCATCAGGGCCAGCCCGGCAAACACCAGCCCGCCACCGCCCTTGCGGCTGGATGAAGAGCGGCTGAAGGAGGAGCGGCGTTGCCCACGAATCAGGTATTCGCCTACTTTGCCCAGTGCAAGAATCCCCGCCAGCACGGCTAGCAAACGCAGGTTCAGGCGCATGTCCGCGTTGAAAATATGGCTGAATTCGTGGGCGATGACGCCCTGCAATTCATCCCGGTTCAGCTCGTTGAGTGTGCCCTGGGTGACCACCAGCACGGTCTCCGATGGCCGGAACCCGGCCACGAAAGCGTTAATGGCGGTTTCGTTATCCAGCACATAGAGCTGTGGTGCGGGTATGCCCGAGGCGATGCTCATTTCCTCGACCACATTGATCAGCTGCTTTTCCTGGGTGGCGGTGCTGTCCATGGTGATGTGGCGCGCCCCGAGCATCTCGGCCAGGCCCTGGCCACCGTTGCGTAGTTGCCAGAGTTTGAGCAGGCAACCGAACACCATCACGGCGAGCGTGAGTCCGGTAATCCAATGAATGAACGGGTGGGTAAACCACTGGCTGGGCGAGACTGACTGAAAATCGCCCCAGAAGAGCGTCAGCAATACCGCCAGATTCACGCACACCACAATGGCGATGACCGCGAGAATAAAATACAGAACCAAAAGCCCGGTTTTGCGCCGGGCCCGTTCCTGGTGTTGGAAAAAATCCATGGGGAGGCCGGGTTAGAAGCTGACGTTCACGGCCTTGCGTGCCTGTTCGCTTTCGATTTGTAGCAGCTTGGCTTCGCTGAAGCGGCCAAACAAACCGCCAATGAAGTTCTGCGGGAATTGTTCGCGGTAGGTGTTGTAGTTCATGACGGCGTCATTGAATGCCTGGCGGGCAAAGCCGATGCGGTTTTCCGTGCTGCTCAGTTCTTCCATCAGCTGGGCCATGGTGTCGTTGGCTTTCAGGTCAGGGTAGTTTTCACTGAGCGCAAAGAAGTTGGCCAGTGAGCCGGACAACAGGGATTCCGCCTTGCCAAGTTGCGTCACCGCGCTGGCGTCGTCCGGGTGGGCGGCGGCGGCCTGTTTGGCACTAACCGCCTGGTTGCGGGCTTCGATCACCTGGGTGAGCGTTTCCTTCTCGTGGCTCATGTAGCCTTTGGCGGTTTCTACCAGATTGGGAATCAGGTCGTGACGGCGCTGCAGTTGTACATCAATCTGGGCGAAGCCGTTCTTGAAGCGGTTCTTCAGGGCGATAAGCCGGTTGTAGACGGCAATGATGTAAATAATGACGGCAATGATGATGCCGAAAAAAATCAGAGTGCCCATGCAGGTAATCCTTCCCCAAGCGGTGTTGTTGTAGGCCTATAAGCTACTGCAAAAGTGTTAATGGGGAAAGGCGGTACGGAGAAGTTACTGTAGGAGCACTTCTCGAGGTGCGAACCTGAGCCTGGGCGAAGGAATGGCAATAATGCCTGCTCCAAAGCGTTATCAGATAAAACTGTCGGCACAGGCCTGGAATTCATCCTCGCTGTCGCTCGGTTCGCACCTCAAGAGGGGCTCCTACAGCGACTCTGCAAGAATGCCTCAGTATTTAATTCCCCATTTGCGGTACAGAAAACCCATGATCCAGGCCGGGCCGATCATCAGGTACTGGATGTCTTCGAAGAAGGAGGGTTTCTGGCCCTCTACCTTGTGTCCCCAGAACTGGCCAATCCAGGCAAGAATGAAGACCACCAGCGAAAACAGCCAGACACTGATGCCGGCGGAAGCGATCAGGCTGAGGCCGGCCAGGCAGAGCAGGCTGAAAACCAGCATGCCGGCGGCGATGGGCAAGGACAGGCGGGCGTAGTAGAGAGTCACGAAGACCAGCGCCAGGCAGGCCCAGAAGCTGGTAAAAAAGGGCGCCGGGATGGCCCAGAGAAAGCCGATGATGGTAAAGAAAATCACCGGCACACAGACAAAATGCACTTTCTTGTTGGTGGGGTTCTGGTGGCTTTCGCCGTAGGCGTTGAGCCAGTCATCCATGCTGCGGGTTGTCATGTTTCTCTCCCTTTTTTGGCTGTTAAGGAGAGTATTGCACCGCTGGTTCAGATCGTGAAGGTTTGTCGCGAGGTGCGAGTAACGAGTTTCGAAAACCAGATGCGCTGGCGCCTTTTGACTTTCGCAACTCGAAACTCGTATCTCGAAACTGTGCTGTTTATGCCCCCAGCCAGGTGGCCACGTTGAGTGGCGTCACCGGCAGATAGTGATCCACCAGCAGGGCGGTAAACAGGGCGAACAGGTAGGTGATCGAGTAACCGAAGGTTTTCATCGGTAGCTTTGGATCTTCGGAAAAACGCAGCCGCACCGCGTGGTAAAGAAACACCAGGCCGAGAATCAGGGCGCTGAGCAAATAGATCAGGTCGCTCATTCCGGTGAGATACGGCAACAGGGTGCAGATAAAAAGCAGGATGGTGTAGTACAGCACCGACTCGCGGGTGAACGGGATGCCGTGGGTCACCGGTAGCATGGGAATGTCGGCCTTGGCGTACTCGTCGCGACGGTGAATGGCTAGCGCCCAGAAGTGCGGCGGCGTCCAGACGAAGATGATCAGCACCAGCAGCCAGGCGTAGGGGTGGGCTTCGCCGGTGACGGCGGTCCAGCCCAGCAGTGGCGGGATGGCGCCAGCAATGCCACCAATCACGATGTTCTGTGGCGTAGCGCGTTTCAGGTACAGGGTATAAATGAAGGCGTAACCGACAAAGCCGAACAGGGTGAGCCAGGCGGTGATCGGGTTCACCAGGAAGTAGAGCATGACCATGGAGGCTGCAGCCAGCAGCACGGCAAAGGTGATGGCCGCTTTCGGGGTCAGCTTGCCGGCCACCAGCGGGCGCTTTTCGGTGCGCTTCATGATGGCATCGATTTTCTGATCCATAATCTGGTTAATGGCGGCAGACGCCATCATGGCCAGGGACAGCCCCACAAAAGCCGGTATGAAAGTGCCCAGCGGCACCATGCCCGCCGGCTCGGTGGCCAGGAACATGCCGGCCACGGCGGTGACCATGAGCAGCATGACCACGCCGGGCTTGGTGAGGGCGAGATAGTCGCGCCAGTGGGCAGACTCACTCATGACGGGGCTCCTTGCTGTTTGGGGGGCTGGCGCTTGCCGCATTTTACGTTAATGGCGCGGATGAACAGCACCAGGCTGGCCAACAGTATCACTGCCACGAAGTTATGGGCCACGGCCACATCCAGCGGCACCGCGAACATCACATTACTCAGGCCCAGACCGATCTGCAGGCTGAGGATGCCAAGTATCACTAGTGCGAAATTGCGGAAGAACACACTACGGGCACGCAGCAGAATCTTGCCCACCAACAGCAGCATCAGCAGGGTGACTACCAGGGCGCCGAAGCGGTGCATCACGTGAATGGTCGTGCGCGCGTCATTGTCGAGGACGCCGTACTCGTAATCCGGTTTGTCATGCTCGTGCCCCCAGAAAATAAACGCTTCCTCGAAATTCAGCCGGTCCTGCCAGCCTTCTTCGCACACCGGCAGATCGGTGCAGGCCACGGCTGCATAGTTGCTGGCGGTCCAGCCGCCCAGGGCGATTTGCAGGATAACGGCGGCCAGAGTCACCGATGCCAGCGGTTTGAGGGTCAGCACATCACAGTCGTTGAGGAAGCTGGGCCAACGGAACACCCGGGCGGTGAGAAGAACCAGCAGGGTGAAGGTGGTAAAACCACCGAGTAAATGCAGCATCACGATAGTGGGCTGCAGCCCCATGGTCACCGTCCACATGCCGAGAATACCCTGGAAGATAACCAGTGCTACCAGGAATAAAGGCAGCTTCAGAGGCTGCTTTTCCCGCTTGCGGTTAACAAAGGACAGCGCGGCGATGATGATAATCACCAGGCCCAGGGTTGAGGCGAAATAGCGGTGCACCATTTCCGGCACGGTCTTGTGCGCCTCGCGCAGGGCGCCGGGTGTGGTTTCGTTGGTGGTGGCCACATGTTCAATGGCCTTGCGCACGTCCAGGTGACCGTAGCAGCCAGGCCAGTCCGGGCAGCCCAGGCCCGCATCGGATAGCCGGGTCCAGGCGCCCAGGGTGATCACGCCAGCGGCCAGAATGACGGCCAGAATGCAGAAGCGGCGCAGCCAGCGCTGCGATGCGGTGGTGGGGGTTTGCATAATCAAGAGCCTGCCTTAACCGATCAGTGACCCTTTTAGGGTCCGTTTGAGATCGACGCGGATGTTCTCCGCCTCTTCGAGGGTGGCATCCATGTTTTCGTGCGTGGGATAACGCATGAAGATCTGGCCGTCCGGGCTGACCAGAAAAATATCGCCAATGGGCTGGCTGGCATCGGGGGCATACACCGGGGCCAGTGCCTGGGTGACATCGGCGGAAGCGGCATGGATAGAAACCATGCCGTCCACCTTGTCGGTGAGGAACGTCTGCAATTCCGCGCCGGCCGGGGCTGTATGCAAAATGACCCGCCGCACTCGCTGAATGTCTTCGCCCAGAGTCAGGCGCACTTGCTGTACTTGATAATAGAGGCCGTTCTTGCAGCGAGTGTCGCAGTCTTCCCCGGCCACATAGAGCAGGGTCCATTGCGTGCTCATATCATTGCCGTCGTAGGGCTGCTGGTTGCTGTCAGTGGCGTTCAGGCTCGCCATGTCAATGTGTGGAACCAGCAGTTGGCCCTTGTTGACCTTGGGCAGTTCCTGGACATCAATCAGGAAGCGCCCGGCCAGGAAAAACAGGACAAAGGGAGCAATGATGGCTAACAAGGTGACCCTGTTTTTGGTCCGTGGGGACATTACTGTTCCTCTCGCGTCTTGCGTGCTTTGCGCCAGTTTCGGAGTGCGGCGGCAACATATATCAGCAGGGCGGCCAGTGCCAGTGCGAACCACTGCAATGCGTAAGCCTTGTGCCGTTCCGGGCCCATCACCGTCACGTCCTGCCAGTGCCGGGGTAGCGGTGCGTTGCTGCCCAGCGCCAGTTCCGGGGTGACCCGAATTTCAAAGGGCGCCAATTCTACCCCAAGTTGTTCGCCAATAGCGTCAAAATCCACTTTCTGAACCCGTAATGGCCACTGATTGTCGGGCAATGGCATGTCCTTGAGCACAAAAACATCACGGGACGGGCGGTATACGGCACCGGTGACGGTCAGGTTTCCTGTGATCGGGGCAATGGTGGGCAGATTGGCGCGGTCGTTGCCCCGGGGGAGCCAGCCCCGGTTGACCAGCACCCAGCGCCCTTTGCGGGTTCCAAACGGGGTTAGCAGGTGGTAGCCAGCCACGCCGTTCAGGGTGCGATTGTCCAGCAATACGTTATGGGCATTATCAAAGTGGCCGGAAATGGAGGCGTGACGGTGCATGGGATCATCGACGGCCTGCAGGGTGGACAGGTCTGCCGGTGGCAGGGTGGCCCGTTCACTCTGTTCCGTGAGCCATTGTCGCTTTTCATCGGCCCGCTCCAGCTGCCAGAAAGCCAGTCGCAGGCACACTCCAGAGACGATCAGGGTGGCGATCAGTGCGATCCAGGGGGCACGGCGGTGAGTGTGAGGCATGGCGGTCTGCCCTCATGACAGCAGTAGCGTAGCAAAACGGTGGCTTGCCCGGTCCGTGGACGGCCAGCACAGGCCAGATAGTGCGTGCACTGGCAGAGTCGGCCATTACAATAGCCGCATATAAAGGCGGCCCCGAGATCATCCCGGGTTGTCCACACAGTAATGGCGGCACATTGTACATAGCTGGCCGGGCTTTTCATCCAGGGAATCCGGGCTGTGTGTTTATACGCCTTGGTAATGCGTTCAAGGAGATAACGAGTATGTGGTGGGTAAAGCTGATTGTAGTCATTCTGCTGCTGGCGGCAGTGATTTCTCTGGGGCGTGCGCTCATGTCGCTGGTGAAGGGGCAGGGCAAGGAAGGCAAGACCATGCGAGCGCTGGCCTGGCGTGTGGGTTTTTCCGTGGCGGTGTTTCTGTTCATTATCCTCAGCATGTATATGGGGTGGGTGCAGCCGCACGATGTAAACCCGACCCTGCGGTATGGCGAGCCGATTCAGTCCGGCGAGGTCGCCCCTTCCCGGGATCAGGGAGAGTAGGGTTGTGGCGTGGTAGTGCCTGGCGCTTGTAAAAGGGCGGTAAAAACGCAGCCGGCCGGTGAACGAAGACGGAAAAGGCGCCTCTGATAGAGTAACTCGCCTTGAGTGAGATGCGCGGAGAAGGGCCAGCAAGGATGGCCAGGGAGCACGGATGCACTTCCCCGCTTCCTTTATTGGATTCCCGGGCAAGGCTTTGGCCGGGATTCGATCGCCGGCCTTAATAAGGCGGTGATAGAAGTTGAGCGGCGATTAGAGGAAATGACGATGGAATGGATGACACGGTTTGCGCTGATTCTGTTTGTTCGCATGATTGCGCGGGCTGAGCAGGCAATGCTCCTGGCACGCAGTGCTCGCGCTGATGTTTCCGCTGGCCGCTCTTTCTGTCGCCCCCTCCATGGCAGTCATCATGCCTCCCGGGATGTTCCTCGCTAACGGGAAGGTTTTTTCAGTCCTGCGGGAACCTTTGCATTCGCGCGCGGACTAATTCAGTAGGCAAAATACGTTTTCTCCTCTTAGTAACATCAGGCAACCCTCTGGGCGCTCGGTCTAACCGGCGCCCTTCTTTTTTTGGGGGCAGTGCTTTTGTAGAGACCGGTTCGCTATTTGCCCGGACCTGGCGGTATGGGGAAAGGAGAGACGTTGCTGTTGCGGGGCTCTGTGCGTGATTCAGTGATCTTGCCGACCCCTTCCTTTTCGACCTCATCAATGCGAATGACCGCATGCATGGGGATGTAAGACCGCAGAACCCCTGAAAACTCGCTTTTCAGCTTTTCTTCCGACGGATCCACCAGCACACCGCTGCGCTCATCAAACAGGAATTCTTCGACCTCGATAAAGCCGTGCAGATCACTTTGGTATATCTCGGAGGCATAAACTTCGTAGGTTTGCCCCTGATTCTGGAATATGACGCGGTAAATGGGACGGCGTTTTGACATGGCAGAAAGGGACGCTGGGTAGGGGAATAGAGGCGGAGTGTAGCATAGCGTTCGGCTTTCGTATCTGCCTGAAAGGCTTGATAAACCCTACGTTTCGGCTGGACTTTAGCCATGCGAATGACTAGAGTTGGCGCCCATAAATGCAGTGGGACAATTTGCCACACCTCCGGCAATTCAATGAAATCAGCATAGCGGTAAATAGCTATTTGATTTTATTGGGTTTTGCCTCCCATGTGACACGTTAAACGGCCGCCCCCTTGGCCGTGGATGTGACTGGGGAAGGTCTGGTGACGGTTTCGCTGCATCAATCCTGAAACTCGCTTTCCAGGCGCCGGTAACGGCAAAGAACAAGCGTGCCTGTAACGGGGTAGCGCTGGGGAAAACAGGGAGCAAACGCATGCAGTCAACTCTGTTCCACCGCGCGGCGGCGGGTCTGACGTCACTGATGATCAGTGGCATGACCTTCGCTAGCGACTGGACCGAACGTTCCGATCTCGACCTGCGACCGGGGGTAACCCAGGTCAGTCAGGAAGTTCAAAATCTTCACACCACCGTTCTCTGGATCGTGACCGTCATCGGTCTTCTGGTCTGTGGCCTGATTCTGTTCTCGATGATCCGCCACCGCCGTTCCAAGAACCCGAATCCTTCCACCTTCCACGAAAACGTGTTTTTCGAGGTACTGTGGACAGTGATCCCCTTCGTTATCCTGATCGCCATGGCCGTACCGGCCACCCGCGTACTGGTTCAGCTGGACGATACCGCTGAGTCAGAACTGACGGTGAAGGTGACCGGCTATCGCTGGAAGTGGAGTTACGAGTACCTGACGTACGAAGATGACAACGATATTGGTGTGTCTTTCTTCTCCAACCTGGCCACGCCGCCGGAACAGTACAACAACCCGGTTCTGTCCGGTGGTCTGTTCCCCTATGGCACAGCGAAAGAGCTGGTCGGCAAGGACGCTCCCGAGAAAGACCACAACTACAACCTGGAAGTGGACAACAAACTGATCATTCCGTCGGGCCAGAAAGTACGCTTCCTGGTGACGTCCGATGACGTGATCCACTCTTTCTGGGTGCCGGATTTCGGCGGCAAGAAAGATGCAATCCCCGGGTTCGTCAATGAAACCTGGGCGCTGGTACCGGAAGGTAAGGAAGGCACTTACTACGGTCAGTGTGCGGAACTGTGTGGCAAGAACCACGCCTTCATGCCGATTGCTGTAGAAGTGGTGACCCAGGACGAGTTCAAGACCTGGATTGCCGAAGAGAAAGAAAAAGCTGCTTCTGGCCCGGATCTGACGCCGTTTGCCGGTATTGATCAGGCGATGGAAGAAGGTGAGCAAGTTTATGCAGGTGCCTGCGCCATGTGTCACGGTGCCAATGGTGAAGGCGGCATCGGCCTGGCGTTTGCCGGTACCGACTTTGCTACCAACAAAGAGCACCTGAACGAGCATATCGATGTGTTGGTGAATGGCCGTGCCGCCATGCCCAGCTTCAAGGCTCAGCTGACACCTCGCCAGATTGCGGCGGTGATCACCTACGAGCGTAATGCTTTCGGCAACGACACCGGCGATCTGATTCAGCCCGCCGACGTTAACGACCACGAATAAGGGAGGGGATAGCAATGTCTACTGCAGCTGCAACCCATGATGATCATCACGATCATCACCACGCCCCGACCGGCCTGAAACGTTGGCTGTTCAGCACCAACCACAAAGATATCGGTACCCTGTATCTGTGGTTCAGCTTCGCCATGTTCCTGTCCGGCGGTTTCCTTGCCATGGTAATTCGTGCCGAGCTGCTCGAGCCCGGCATGCAGTTCGTGGATCCGGAATTCTTCAACCAGATGACCACCGTGCACGGTCTGGTCATGGTATTTGGTGCGGTGATGCCCGCCACGGTTGGCCTGGCCAACTGGATGATTCCCTTGATGATCGGTGCGCCGGATATGGCGCTGCCGCGGATGAATAACTGGTCTTTCTGGATCCTGCCTTTCGCTTTCACCATCCTGATCGGTTCGGTGGTGATGAGCGCGTTCGGTGCCGGCAACCCCAGCGCCCCGAACTTTGGTTGGACCTTCTACGCGCCGCTGTCGACCAAGTACGGCCCTGCGTCGACTGACCTGTTTATTCTGTCCGTTCACATGATGGGTATATCCTCCATCATGGGTGCTATCAACGTGGTCGTTACCGTCTTCAACATGCGTGCCCCGGGCATGACCCTGATGAAGATGCCGCTGTTCGTCTGGACCTGGCTGATCACCGCTTTCCTACTGATCGCGGTAATCCCGGTACTGGCCGGCGCGGTAACCATGATGCTGACGGATCGTCACTTCGGTACCAGCTTCTTTGATGCCGCCGGTGGTGGTGACCCGGTACTGTTCCAGCATGTGTTCTGGTTCTTCGGTCATCCTGAGGTGTACATCATGATCCTGCCGAGCTTCGGTATCGTGTCAGCGATCATCCCGGCCTTTGCCCGCAAGCCGCTGTTCGGTTACGCCTCCATGGTGTATGCGACTGCTTCCATTGCGCTGCTGTCCTTTGTCGTGTGGGCTCACCACATGTTCACCGTGGGCATGCCGTTGGCCGGTACCCTGTTCTTCATGTACATGACCATGCTGATCTCCGTGCCTACCGGCGTGAAGGTGTTCAACTGGGTCGCTACCATGTGGCGCGGGTCTATGACCTTCGAGTTGCCAATGAAGTGGGCGATTGCCTTTGTGGTGCTGTTCACCTGTGGTGGTCTGTCCGGCCTGATGCTGGCGATTACCCCGGTAGACTTCCAGTACCATGACACCTACTTCGTGGTGGCGCATTTCCACTACGTGCTGGTGACCGGTGCGATCTTCTCCATCTTCGCTGCTGCCTACTACTGGCTGCCGAAGTGGTCCGGCATCATGCCCAACAAGACCCTGGGTGAACTGCACTTCTGGAACTCCCTGATTTCCGCCAATCTGTTGTTCTTCCCCATGCACTTCGTGGGCCTGGCCGGCATGCCGCGTCGTTACGCTGACTACGCGTTGCAGTTTGCGGACTACAACTTCTGGATTTCCATTGGTGGCTTCTGGTTCGGCCTGTCACAGCTGCTGTTCCTGGCAGTGACCGTGCTGTGTGCCATGAAGAAAGGCGAGAAAGCCCCGGCCAAACCGTGGGAAGGTGCGGAAGGCTTGGAATGGGAAGTGCCGTCACCGGCGCCGTTCCACACCTATGACACCCCGCCGGTGGTCAAGTAACAGAGAGTGAAGTAACAGAGACTGACGGAGGAGCCCCATGAGTGACGAGCAGCTCAGTGTTGAACAGCGCAACAAGCGCACGCTGAAAAAGCTGTTGATTTGGGCGGTGGCCATGTTTGGCTTCGCCTTCCTCATGGTGCCCTTTTACAACGTTATCTGTGATGTCACCGGACTGAATGGAAAAACATCGAGTACGGCTGCCACTCAAGCGCCTGAGACTGTGGTGGAAGATCGTACCGTGACAGTGGAATTCATTACCCAGAAGGGCGACGGAATCAGTGGGGAGTTCACCTCTGAGACCAAGCGGGTAAAAGTGCATCCTGGGGAAATTACGCTGGTGCATTTTTTCGCAAGCAACCCGACTTCATCGGACATGATTACCCAGAGCATCCCGTCGGTAACACCGGGGGCAGCGGCTCGATATCTGCACAAGACGCAGTGTTTCTGTTTTGATCAGCAAACATTGCTGGCAGGTGAGCGTAAAGACATGCCGATGATTTTCTATCTGGACCCGGAAATTCCCAGTCACATTAACCAATTCACTCTGTCGTATACGATCTTCGATGTGACAGAGCGGGTCGCCGGTAAAAACAACAGCGTGGCTGCTAACTAGAACAGCCGGTTGTAGAGGAGATTTTTTAATGGCTACTGAAAAGTATTACGTTCCCGAGAGCAGCCCCTGGCCGTTGACCGCGTCCATCGGCCTGTTCATGACCGCTATTGGCGGTGCAAATTTTATTCAGCAGAGCACCATGGCGGACATGGAGCCCAGTTTCTTTGGCAAGCCTCTGTTCTTCCTGGGCCTGACCTGGTTGCTGGTAGTGATCGCCCTGTGGTGGCGTGACACCGTCAATGAATCCGTTGGTGGTTTGCACAGCAATCAGCTGGGCGGTTCCTATCGTCAGGGCATGCTGTGGTTCATCTTTTCCGAAGTGATGTTCTTTGCGGCCTTCTTTGGCGCCATGTTCTACACTCGCTGGCTGATCCTGCCGTGGTTGTCCGGGGAAGGCAGCAACGCCATGACCCACGAACTGCTGTGGCCGAACTTCCAGGCCATGTGGCCGCTGACCGTGACCCCGGCGGGTGATACGACCCAGGCCATGGGCGCATGGGGGCTGCCGGCCATCAACACGGCTATCCTGCTGGTGTCGTCAATCACACTGACTATCGCTCACCACGCCTTGCTGGAAGGTAAGCGCGGTACCCTGATCGCTTTCCAGGCGGCGACGGTGGTGTTGGGTATCATCTTCCTGTTCCTGCAGGTGGAAGAATACATCCACGCCTACACCGAGCTGGGTCTGACCCTGGATGCGGGTATCTACGGCAGCCTGTTCTTCCTGCTCACCGGTTTCCACGGTGCACACGTGACCATCGGGACCATCTTCCTGTTTGTGACCCTGCTGCGTGTGATCAAAGGGCACTTTGATGAAGAGAACAATTTCGCCTGGGAAGCGGGTGCCTGGTACTGGCACTTCGTGGACGTGGTGTGGCTGTTCCTGTTTATCACGGTGTACTGGTTGTAAGAGACGCGCTCGCGCGTCACGAGGCAACATGAAAAACCGCGCTCCGAAAGGAGCGCGGTTTTTTTGTGCCTACGGTTCAGCGACTAACGCTGATAATGGTGTGGGTCGCATCGACGATACGGATAACTTGTTCGGCGATAACTAATTCAGTAATGCCGTTGCCAGGATGACGAATCCTGGCATGGGCAGGCAGGCGATAACGATAAAGGTGTAAATCACGAGGAAGCGTTTGGCCTGCCTGAGCATAATGGTGCCAACCAGTGCCATAGCGAACAGGGGTGACATGAACTTGTTTAACCACGACAGTTGGTTTTTTATGCTGTCGCGTATACGCCTTGTGGTTATGCGCTTGCTTGGTCTGAACCTGGTTTTTAGCCCAGGGTGGCGGGTTGGCGAGGGCCTGGCTAGCCAAAAGGCTACTGATAATAAATGTGCCAGCAGCAATCCATTGTTTCATGATGGCCTCCTAATAGCCGGTTAAGAGGTCTTAGCGTAAGGGCAGAATGTGCAAACAACGCGAAGGCATTGTGAAAGCGAGGTAAGAGATTGGAAGGCGCACCAAAGCTGGGGCTGGGCTGTTGTGCCGGTGTCAGCTGCGCTGATGCGCCGAGATAGGCAATCTTTTTTGAGGTGATGGAACGTTGAGCCCCGCCTTATTTAGCGGGGCATTGGGCTGCTGAAACTAGCGGGAAACCGCCCGTTCTGATGGTGAGATTATCCGCCCAGTTGGCGACTGAGCCACTGGCCAATCTCACGAATCTGTTCCAGGCAGACCATGTGTTCCATGGGGTAGCTGTGATACTCGGGTTCCAGTCCCATTTCTTTGAGGCTGGCTACGGCGCGCTGGCCAAGCTGTTCCGGCACCATCGGGTCCATGCTGCCATGGCAGATCATTACCGGTAGTGAGGCGTTCGCGTTGCTGGGGCTCACCGGCATGGCCATATAGGTGGACAAGGTGAGCAGGCCGGCCAGCGGTTTGGGGTGGCGCAGGGCGGCCTGGTAGGCAACAGCGCCACCTTGTGAGAAACCCGCAATAATGATGCGTTCGCTGGGAATGCCACGGGCGATTTCCCGCTCGATGAGCGCATCTACCGCGTCCGCTGAGGCCAGCACGCCGGCTTCGTCCACTTTGCGGTCGATATTCATGGCGAGGATGTCGTACCAGGCGGGCATGACCATGCCGCCATTGACGGTAACCGGGATCTGCGGGGCATGGGGGAAGATAAACCGCACGGGCAGGTCAGCAGGCAGCTGAAGCTCGGGGACAATGGGCTCAAAATCGTGACCGCTGGCGCCCAGGCCGTGCAGCCAGATCACACTGGCGGTGGCCTGGGCTGATGGTTCAATTTCAACGCAGCGCAATAGATCACTCATGGTCAGTCTCCTCCCGAAACAATAATTCGCACGGCTTCAAGCTGGCAGCGGGCTTCGCCGAGGCACTTTTCCAGGGCGTGCGTCTGTGCTTCCAGGGCCTCCACTTCTTCATGGCGGACCGCCGGGTTTTTGGCTTGCAGGGCCTTCAGGCGAGCTAACTCATGGGCCTGTTCGGCACGCATCTTCTCCTGGGCTGCGGCAATAATGCTTTCTGCTTCTTTGCTGGCGCTGGCTTCGTCGGCTTTCAGCAATTTTTCCAGCAGGGGTTTCTGGCTGCCAACGATCTTGCGGCTAAGTGGCTTGTCCATCTTGTGGCATTGCTGGCTCAGTCCGTCGTGGCTGATGGCCTGGCTGATGTTCTTGCCATTGCCATCGAGCAGGTGACGAATCACCGTGGTGGGCAGGAAACGGTCCGCCTGCAGTTGTTTGGGGGCGATCGCATCAACAGTATAGATGGCTTCGATCAGCAGGGTGCCAGCCTTGATCTTGGGATTTTTGAGCAGGCTGACGGCGGCTTTGCCACGATGCTCGGTGAGCATCATCTCCAGGCTGCCGGTGACCATGGGATGCTCCCAGGTCAGAAATTGCATGTCGTCACGGGCCAGTGCAGTGGCCCGATTGTCGGTCATGGTCACGCCTTCTTCGGGCAGGGCGGGGAACGCATCACGCATGTGCGGGCCGGGTTTGAGGATGATGGCCGTGTCGGAATGCTCTTCCTGCTCCACCCCGTAACGATCAAAGATGCGCTGCATGAACGGCAGAGGGCTGTCGTCATCGGCTGAGATCAGGCCGGTGATCAAGGTTTCGGCTCGTTCGCTGTCGAAGGAGCTCAGTTCCAGCAGGCGATCGCGGCCGGTCTCCAGTAGCGTATGCAGCTCATTGGTGATGATGCGGGTATCGTCGACCAGCGCTTCGATGGCGGTGTATTCCGGGTCCCCGGTCAGCAGTGGCTCCAGAGCGTCGCGGCTGCGCAGGTAAATGTCGTGGCCGGCCGGGTTGGTGTGCTCGAAGGCATTCATGCCGTCGTGATACCAGCGGAACAGCACCTCCTGAGCGTGCTGCTCGAAGTAGGGCACGTGAATCTGGATATCTTCGGTCTGGCCGATACGGTCCAAGCGACCGATACGCTGTTCCAGCAGGTCCGGGTTCAGGGGCAGGTCCAGCAGCACCAGATGGTGGGCAAACTGGAAGTTACGGCCTTCGGAGCCGATTTCCGAGCAGATCAGGGCCTGGGCACCGTCGAAGTCATCGGCGAAAAAGGCGGCGGCCCGGTCCCGTTCGATCAGGTCCATGTCTTCATGGAACATCGCCACGTTCATGCCCAGCTTGTAGTTACAGTGGGCATGCAGGTCGGTGGCGGTGTGCCTGCTGGCGCAGATCACCAGCACCTTGTCGTGACGATGCTGCTTGAAAAAGTTTTCCAACCAGTTCACGCGAGGGTCCAGGCTGCACCAGCGGTCATCGTGGAACAGGGTTTCCGGGTGCAGGTGGCCGTCAATTTCTTCGTCGCTGTCGTACTTGTATTCGTCCGGCAGCGTTAGCGGAATGCCGTGCACATGGCGGGCGGGAAAGCCGGCGATGTTGTGGCGGGTATTACGGAACATGACGCGGCCGGGGCCGGAGCGGTCCAGTAGTTCAGCCTGAATCTCTTCGCGGTTGACTTCGTCAATGTCCATATCCGGCAGCAGGGCGGCGGCTTCTTTTTTCAGTGCCGCATCCCAGCTGGGTTCGTCGTGCAATCGCCCGGCCAATGCCGCCACATCCTGATAATGGGCCTGCTCTTCCTTGAAGGCCTCCAGGCTGGGGTAGCGTTCCGGATCAAGCAGGCGCAGCCGGGCATAGTGGCTTTCCAGACCGAGCTGCTCGGGGGTGGCTGTCAGCAACAGCAAGCCTCGCGCTTGTTGGGCAATGGTTTCCACGCGCTGGTAATCGTCACTGGCCTGCTGCGCGGACCATTCCAGATGATGGGCTTCGTCGACCACCAGCAAATCCCAGTCGGCTGCGGCCAGTTGATCGATATCGCACTGGCTGAGGAAATCCGTGCTGCACAGAATCAGCTGTTCGCTGAGGAACGGGTTGTCGTCACCGGAGGCGGCGCTGACATTGCCTGGCGTTTCGTCTGCGTCGTCGTCCGGGGCGTTTTCCTCTTCAATAATCTGCGCCAGCATGTCCTTGATGCTGGTTTCCGGCTGCAGGGCGTTAAGGCGCTCGGCATCAAAGATAGAGAAATGCAGATTGAAGCGGCGCACCATTTCCACAAACCATTGGTGCACCAGCGGGGAGGGCACCACCACCAGTACCCGCTTGGCCCGGCCAGTGAGCAATTGTTGGTGCAGGATCAGGCCGGCTTCGATGGTTTTACCCAGGCCCACTTCATCGGCAAGCAATACCCGCGGGGCAAAACGGTTGGCCACCTGGTCAGCGATATACAGCTGGTGGCCAATCAGGTCGATGCGCGGGCCACGCAATCCCTTGATGGTGGATTGCTGTTGACGGCAATGGGCATTGAGGGCGTCGATACGCAGCTCAAACCAGCGATTGGAAGACAGCTGATTGGACAGCAGGCGATCCAGTGCGGCCGTCAGACGCAGGGTGTGACCCAGGTTGGTTTCCGGCACTGGCTGAATATCGTCCGGGCTGCCGTCCTTGGGGTGAGCCATGTAGACCTTGAGGCCGTTGAGCTCGTTGACCTCGGTGACCACCAGCTCCATTTCATCGGCGGTGCGGATGGTGTCGCCGCTGTCGAAGGTGACGCGGGACAACGGGGCATTATTTTTTGCGTAGGTGCGCTCTTCCTCTACCGCCGGGTATTCCACGGTGACCAGTCGGTAATCCAATTCCTTGATGATGCCGAGGCCCAGTTCGGTTTCGGATTCGCTCAGCCAGCGTTGGCCGGGGATAAAGTCAGTCATTGTCGCTGCCGGTGATTGCTTGGGGGGCGAATTATACGGGTTTGTACGCCCCCCTTCGATGGGTGAAACCTATTGAATCTGATTTCGGAACCAGCGACGGGTGGCCTCATCGGCAGGGAAGTAATGTTCAATGCGCAGTTCTTCCATGACCACATCCAGCGCGGTGCCAAAACTGGCCAGGGTGGAGAAGCTCCGCAGCCGCTGGCCGGCAAGCTCGATGTCCAGGGCCATCATGGGGGCGCTGTGGTCATGACTGGTCGGCTGATGAAGCAAAGAGGGTACATCGGCCAGCTCCTCCAACCGGTCAAGCAATGCTGCCAGTGCCGGATCCGGTCGAGCTTGCTGGTCACGGTGCAGGCGGCGTAGCAGGAAGGCGGCAACCTCATCCCAGTTGCGCAGAAACGGCCGGTACCCCTGGGGATGGAACACCAGTTCGACCACATTGGCGGTTTGCGGAAAGGGGCCGCGTTCCTGAATCATCAGGCCCATCAGTCGCTGCTGGGCCTCATTGGCCATCAGCACATTCCAGTGGGCATCGAGGACGACAGCAGGCAGTGGATCGTGGTTTGTGAGCATGACGGTCAGCGCTTCGCGCACTGGTGCCATGCTCTCACTGTGGAGGTCTGTCTCTGTGAAGGCCGGTGCGTAACCGGCCGCCAGCAGCAGTCGATTGGTATCCCGGCAGTTCAGCGCCATTTCCAGTGCCAGGCGCTTGAGCATGGCAGGGCTTGGCTGACTACGTCCGGTTTCGATAAAGCTCAGGTGCCGGCTGGAGACATCAGCCCGTAATGCCAGGTCCAGTTGGCTGAGGCGGCGGGCTTTTCGCAGTTCTGCAAGAATCTGACCGGTTCGCATCGGCATTCTCTCTTTTCAGTGGCGGAGCAGCATGGGCAGGGCTGCCCGGGTTCGCCATTACCTCTGAGGTAATTGTTTCACTTCCTTGTTCGGTAGAGGGTGAATCTATCACTAACCGGTCCGCGACGGTAATCCGCCGGGTGGGCCTGAAACCTGGAGGTGCAACATGCCCTGGACGTCACTCAAAAATGCCCTGTTATTCAATGCTGCTTGTTCGGCACTGCTTGGGGCAGCGTTATTGCTGGCTCCTGATGTACTGGCATCGCTTATGGGGGAATTTAGTTCGCTTATACTGACAATCCTTGGTGGTACCTTGTTGTTTTTTGCGGCGGACGTGGCCTTTGTGGCGACGCGCCAGCCTGTTTCGCCGGGGCTGGCCAAGATGATCACGGCCGCGGATCTGGCCTGGGTGCTGGCAACCCCGGTAGTCATGTTGATGGGCGCGCCGTGGTTGTCATTCTGGGGGCATGTTCTGCTGCTGGATGTGGCACTGCTGGTGGCGTTTTGCGCCCTGTTACAGTGGCGTGGGCTGCAGCGACAAGTGCTGCAGGAACAGCAGGGGGCCGGCTCATGATTGAAATTACCGCGTTGGCTTTTCTGTTGATGGGGGTGGTGGCTCTGGTGTCGCCCCATTCAATAACGCGATGGGTGGCGATAACAACGCTGCCCGTGCCGGCCCGCAATGAGGTCCGCGCTGTGTATGGAGGTTATGGAGTGGCCATGGCTGTGCTGTTGGTGGTGTGCCGGGATCAGCCGCAATGGCGTGACGGGGTGGTGGTGACCCTGTCGATGGCTTTGCTGGGCATGGCGGTTGGCCGGTTGCTGTCCTGGTTGGTGGATCGCCGCCTGGATCGTTACCCCGCCTTGTTCATGGTAATAGAAATCGTTCTCGGGCTGGGGTTGCTGATCTCGCTTTAACCGAAAGGGCTAATTTACGGTATGCTCTTGTTACCAGTTGTAGTCACGGTGCTGAGCTAATGGGCGATATTCTGCTGTTCAAAAAACCGCAAAAGAAAACGCCAAGAAAAGGCATGTGTCAGCATGACTTTCACAAGTGGGTGGTCTGCAAGGAAAAGCAGTTTGACGTGAAGCAGGGAAAGCTGGTCACGGTTTATCGTTGTGACCGCTGCGGCAAAGAGAAAGTGAAAGCGCACTAACCGGGTAACCCTGATGCTTGAAATGCGATCCAGTTGTGAAAGCTGCCAGTGTCCGCTGGCGGCCGATGCAGAAGCCTATATCTGCTCCTATGAATGCACCTACTGTGTGGACTGCTGCACTATCCACGCAAGCCGTTGCCCCAATTGTCAGGGTGAGCTGGTGAAACGCCCGCGCCGTCAGGAGGCCAGTAATGAAAGCGGCTGAGCAAATTTCTCTGCCTGGCGGCGCAGGTTATACCCTGCCGGTAAACTGGTACCCGGCAGAAAGCGCTCGTGGATCGGTAATTTTAATGGCAGCGCTGGGTATGGGCGCGCGCTTCTATCAGCCATTGGCTCAGGCACTTCAGGCCGCTGGCCTGAACGTGGCCTTAGTGGAGCAGCGCGGCCATGGCGACAGCCCCTGGCGCCCATCGCGGGACTGTGACTGGGGCTTTCGTGAGCCCCTGGTCAATGAGATTCCGGTGGCCCTGGATTGGGTGAAAAGCCGTTCTTCGGGGGTGCCGGTTTATCTTATGGGGCACTCGTTGGGTGGGCATTATGCGGCCATGGCGGCCGGCGTCTATGGTGCACAAATTGACGGCATTATTTTGGCGGCCTGTGGCAGCCCCTGGTTGGGCGGTTTTGCCGGTGCAACCCGCCGCAAACTCAAATTCCTCTGCGCCATGATCCCGCCGGCTTCGGCATTACTGGGTTACTACCCCGGTGACAGATTGGGGTTCGGTGGTCGCGAAGCCAGGACCTTGATGCAGGATTGGCTGGCCCTGGCGAAAACCAATCGCTATCAGGCCAATGGTTTCAGTGAGGATCTGGATTGCGGTATCGCGCAATACACAGGGCCAGTGCTGAGTCTGCGTATGGCGGATGATGCCTTCGCGCCACCAATGTCCGTGGATGCGGTAACGGAAAAATTCATCACGGCCACGGTGAGTAGCGTGCTACTGGATGCACAAACACTGGGAGACCGCGCAGACCACTTTCGCTGGGTGCGTTCTCCGGCGGCCACGGTGCTGCAGATTGTTCGCTGGCACGAAAAACAACAGAGCGGGAAGTAAGAGGGGAGGCCGGGCAGCGGATTCGCATCGTGACCCCCTTCTGGTCTCATCTTCATTTACCCGAATAAGAGGGTGCCTTCATGGCCATCGTGTTGCATCAGTTCCCCATTTCACACTACTGCGAAAAAGTCCGTTGGGCCCTGGATTACAAGGGACTGCAATACCGGCTGAAAAACCACCTTCCTGGTTTGCACCTCAAAAAAATGAAAGCGGTGGCGCCGTTCAGCAGTGTGCCGGTGCTGGAGCACGACGGGCACTACGTGCAAGGGTCTGCGGCGATTATCAGCTATCTGGATACGCAGTTCCCGGCACGCACGCTAACCCCGCAGGCACCGGAGGACCGGGAGGAGGCATTACGCTGGGAAACGTTTTGCGATGACAACATCGGGCCCCATGTGCGCCGCTATTGTTATCACACCTTGCTGGATCATCCCGATCTGGTGATTCCCTTTTTCGCCCAAGGGGGCCCTTTCTGGGGTAAACCGTTTCTGCGGGTGATTTTTCCCAAACTGCAGGGGGTAATGCGCAAGGCAATGCAAATTCGCGAGCCCCATGTAAGCGACAGTCGTGTGGCACTGGAGCAGTCTATTCAGACTTTGTCACAGGTATATGGTGAGCGGCCTTACCTGGCCGCAGGGCGGTTCTCCCGGGCGGACCTGGCGGCGGCCAGCTTGCTGGCCCCGCTGTTCATGCCGCCGCAGTATGGGCTGAAGTGGCCGTCGGTCATGCCGGAGCCCTTGCAGAGCTGGGTGAACCAGCAAGAGGGATACCTTGCTCCTTATCGACGCTTTTATCAGGAGGAAAGGGCTCACGTCTGATGCTTCAAGCTCTTTATGAGCCGCTGCGAGGCTAACTTCTGGGTGGCTTGGTTCATCAGTCCAACACCATGATGGCTTGACCTGCATTGATCTGCTGGCCTTCCTGGCGGGTGAGGGCTGCAACCTTACCTGTGGCCGGGGCGTAAATCTCGATTTCCATTTTCATGGACTCCAGCACTGCTACCACATCCCCTTCGTTCACTTTATCCCCTTCCTGCACGTTCAATTTCCAGATACTGCCGGCTACTGGCGACTCGACCGGAGTGCCTGCTACATCGTCAACCCCATTGTCGGCGTCTAGGTCCTGTTCAGACTGGAAATTGATCTGGCCGCTTTCCACCCAGCGTTGCAGCTCCTCGTCGAACGCCTTATTACGGGAGTCGGTGAAGGTGGTGATGTCCTGTTGGTTGTCATCGAGAAATTGCTGGTAGGCGTTCAGGCTGAAGGTGGTGTCTTCTACCTGAATGGGATATTGCCCCTTGGGGAAATCCCGGCGGATCTGGTTGAGTTCTTCGTGGCTCACTTCGTAGAAGCGGATCTGGTCGAAGAAGCGTAATAACCAGGGCTGATCAAACGCCTCAGTCGTTCTATAGCGATTCCACATTTGCAGGGTACGGCCGACAAATTGATAGCCGCCAGGGCCTTCCATGCCGTATACGCACAGGTAGGCGCCACCGATTCCTACGGAGTTTTCCGCGGTCCAGGTGCGGGCCGGGTTGTACTTGGTGGTGACCAGACGATGGCGGGGATCATAGGGCGTGGCCACTGGCGCGCCCAGGTACACATCGCCCAGCCCCATCACCACATAGCTGGCGCTGAAGAGAATCTCTTTCACGTCATCCACGCTGCCCAGCCCGTTAATGCGGCGAATGAATTCCAGGTTGGAGGGGCACCAGGGGGCATCTTTGCGCACAGATTGCATGTATTTTTCGATGGCTTGGTGGCAGGCTTCGTCGTCCCAGCTGAGCGGGATATGCACGATACGGGAAGGGACTTCCAGATCGTCCTGCTGTTGCAGGGCATGTTCGGCGTCAGCGAGTTTTTTCAACAATGTGTTACGAGGCAGAACCCGTGGATCGAAATGAATTTGCAGCGAGCGAATGCCCGGTGTCAGTTCGATAACGCCATCCATTTTCTGCTCTTCCAGCCATAACATCAGGGCATGGGCACGGAAACGAAGACGCAGGTCCAGAACCAGCGGCCCATATTCCACCAGCAGATAGCGATCCCCCGCCGCGCGGTAGACCACGTCCACCCCAGCCTCGTCCGCCGACAGAGTGTTGAGGATGGGAGTAGTAATGGTCGTACTTTCCACCTGTTTCACGGGGTCGCTCAAGGTGTCTATACAGGCATCCTGTTCTTCTGCCAGGGCATCGGCGTCTTCCAGACTGATGGCGTCGAAACGCAAGGTGTCGCCGGCTTTTAGCTGTCCGAGCTTCCAGCGGTCCGCCAGAATGACCGTGGCCGGGCAGACGAAGCCCCCGAGGGAGGGGCCATCCGGGCCGAGGATAACGGGCATGTCACCGGTGAAATCCACCGTGCCCACCGCGTAGGCATTGTCGTGAATGTTGGAGGGGTGCATGCCGGCTTCTCCGCCGTCACTGCGCGCCCAGCCAGGCTTGGGGCCGACCAGACGAATGCCGGTGCGGCTGGAGTTGTAATGCACCTGCCAGTCGGTGTTGAAGAACATGGCCATGTCGTCGTCGGTGAAAAAGTCCGGGGCGCCATGGGGACCGTAAATAACGCGCAAGGTCCAGTGATTGCCGAGTGAAGGCTTCAAGGTATCCGGCACGGAGGCAGGTGCCGGTGCAGGGGGGGCTTCCTGGAAATGCAGCACATCACCGGTGCGCAGGGCGCGGCCACCATGGCCGCCAAACTGGCCCAGCGTAAAGGTGCTGCGCGAGCCGAGATACGGAGTGCACTGAATGCCGCCGGCCACGGTCAGATAGGCGCGGGCACCTTCACCGTTCACCTTGCCCAGCTTGAGGGTCTGCCCGGGTTGTATTGCGATGACGCAATAGGGGGCAACAGGTTGATCATCCAGTGTGGCTTGCATGTCCGCCCCGGTAAGGACGATACGGGTGGCCTGATTGAATTTCAGCGTGGGGCCGTTGAGGGTAAATTCCAGGCCGGCGGCGTTTTCTTTATTTCCTAGCAAGCGGTTGCCCAGGCGAAAGCTGAGGCCGTCAAATGGCCCCGATGGCGGCACGCCCACGGGCCAGTAGCCACTGCGACCAGGGTAGTCTTGTACGGTGGTCATGGTGCCGCCGGACAACACGTCCATGGTGAACGGCTGATAGCGAAAATCGTTCAGGTAACGGGTAGTCATTTCACCTTGGGCAAAGACCGGGTCCGCCAGAATGGCGCGGATATAATCCCGGTTGGTTTCAATGCCTTCGATGCCGGTTTCAGCGAGGGTGCGGTTCAATGCCGCCAGAGCTGCATCGCGACAGTTTTCATGAATGATGACTTTGGCGAGCATGGGGTCGAACAGGGGAGAAACGGTGAGCCCGGCTTCTACCCAGTGATCAATGCGGCGCGATTGCCCGTCAGCACTGGGGAACTGCACGGCGGTAAGTAGCCCGGCACTGGGCTGGAAATCCTTGTTTGGGTCTTCCGCGTAAATGCGCGCCTGGATGGCGTGCCCACAAGCGGTCAGGTCAGTGCCGAGCTGATCCAGTGCAAGCAGTTCCCCGGCGGCGAGCTGTACCATCCACTCCACCAGATCAACGCCGTACACTTGCTCGGTAACACCGTGTTCGACCTGTAGGCGCGTATTGACTTCCAGAAAATAAAAGGCGTTGCTGTCCTGGTCGAGGATAAATTCCACGGTACCGGCGTTGCGGTACTGTACGGCTTCCATCAGGACTTTGGCGGTGGTGTGCAAGTCGGCGCGTACGGTGTCTGGCAGGTTGGGCGCAGGGGTTTCTTCCAGCACTTTCTGGTGGCGCCGCTGGGCGGAGCAATCCCTTTCACCCAGGGTGATGGCGTTGCCCCGTCCATCACCGAACACCTGCACTTCAATATGACGGGCACGGGCGATGTATTTTTCGATGAAGACACCATCGTTGGAAAAGTTATTGGCACTGAGTCGCCGTACCGTATCCCAGGCTTTGTCCAGACTGGCGGCATTGTCACAAACCTGCATGCCAATGCCGCCACCACCAGCGGTACTCTTCAACATGATCGGATAACCGATGGTGTCGGCGGCGCTTAGCGCTGCGTTTTTATCGGTGAGCAGTGCGGTGCCAGAGAGCAGCGGGACGCCGGTATCTTCTGCCAGCGCACGGGCGGTATGTTTCAGGCCGAAGGTGTTCATCTGTTCCGGTGTGGGGCCGATAAAGGCGATGCCTCTCGTTTCACAGCCTTTCACAAAGTCCGGGTTTTCACTGAGAAAGCCGTAGCCGGGATGCACAGCATCCACGTTGTGCTCTTCCATCAAGGCGAACAGGGCGTCCTGATTCAGGTAGGTATCCCGGGCACTGCCATCGCCCAGGCAATAGCTTTCGTCTGCCTGGGTAACGTGTAGGGAATCCCGGTCGGCTTCGGCGAAAACGGCCACGGCGGTGACGCCCATTTTTTTCAGGGTACGGATAACACGGGTGGCAATGGCGCCGCGGTTGGCAATCAGTACTTTGTTGAACATGAGAGTGTCTCTCGACGGTAGCGGGCCGTCCCGCTGTGAATCCTTGCGCTATATCCGGGTCGTCCCGGCAGGCGCGATCAATCGTTCCAGATCAGTACTTCGATCGGTGTCGGGTTGTAGCCGTTGCAGGGGTTGTTCAATTGCGGGCAGTTGGAAATCAGGATGACTACATCCATGCAGGCGGTCAGCTCCACATATTTTCCTGGGGCGGAAATGCCATCTTCAAAAGTCAGCCCGCCTTCTGCGGTGACTGGTACGTTCATGAAGAAATTGATGTTGTGGGTGATGTCGCGTTTGCCCAGGGCAAATTCCGGGTGCTGGTTAACGGCGAGCATCCAGCTGTCGCGGCACGCATGCATGCAGCGTTTTTCCAGGTCATACCGCACGGTGTTGCTTTCCGTGGCGCAAGCGCCGCCCAAGGTGTCGTGACGTCCACAGGTATCAGCTACGATTTCCAGTAGAGGGTTTACCCGATTGGACATCAATGTGGTGCCTGCCGTGAGATAGACGTTGCCCTGTTCGCGAATTGTATCCATGGCGCTGTAGCGCTCCGCCGGGTCTGCGGCGCTATAGAACAGGGTGTCGGCGGCCTGGTTACCTTCCAGATCCAGCAGGCGTACTGTCTGGCCTTGCTTTACGGTATGGATGAAGTAATCACCTGCCGCCACGACTTCGCGCAAGCTGGCCTGGTTCGGTTCACGTTGGCTTTCTTTGATCATGTCTGTTCCCTTGTTGCGTGATGCCTGTTACGTGCAGCGGGGCTTACATGCCCAGGTGGTAAAGTCGGTTGTTCTCAAAAGCACGGGCGTTTTCCGGACGAAAATTCTTGCAGAAATCATCGTCGGACACGGGGGGCGCTTTGAGCATCTCGATGCCTACCGGCTTCATCGGATAAACCTTCGCCGGATTCAGTGGGTGTGGGGAGCTGCTCAAGATAACCAGGGTGTCCATTTCAAAGCGCAGGGTGAGGCTGGCCCCGGCTTTGGCCGCAGAGGCGTCGAATATCAGGTTGCCTTCGTCATCGGTGGTGACTTTGGAAAACAGGTTAAGGTTGGCGGCCATGTCCCGCTCGGTTAGGCCGTATTTGGCCAGTTCAGTGAGGAAGCTGTGTTCGCCACTGAGTGTCCATTGATTGTGGTGATCCTGATAAGAGCGGGCGGTGTACTTTTCTTGCAGCGCTTTTTCGCTGAGCGTTCCGCACACGGAGTCATGCCAGCCGAAGTCGTCCTCCACAATGGAGGCGAAAACCCGGCCCATGTCCGAATACAAGCAGTTGCCCCGGGTTAGTTTGAAGGTGTGTTGGCCTTTTAATGTGTCCGGTGCGTTGAAGCGTTCCAGCAGGTCTTCCGGGTTGTACATCAGCAGGCCGAGGTTGGCGCCGCCGTCCAGGTCGGTGAAGCGCAATTGCATGCCACGGCGTACCCGCAGCGACCAGTGAGCGCTGCCGGGCAGGGTGGTGGTGTAGAGTGCTTCCTCGTTAGCAACATTTTTCATTGTGGTCACCTTAAAAACGGTCGATGGCGCGGCTGGTGTTGTCCACGCTTTCGTTAATGGAGGTAAGCGTGCCGGTCTGGCAGTCGCCTACGGGCAAGTCATAGGTCACGCGAGCGCCGTAGGCGCCGGGGGCTTGCGGATCCAGGCGGGGCTTGTCGAAGACCCACAGACGGGTGCCCAGATAGAAGCCTTCATTGATGTCGTGAGTGATCATGAACACGGTGAGCTTTTGCTCTTTCCACAGGGATAGCACCAATTTGTGCATGTCGGAGCGAATGCCCGGGTCCAGGGCGCCGAAAGGTTCATCCAGCAGCAGAATGCGAGGTTTTTTAATCAGTGCCTGGGCGAGTGCAAGGCGTTGTTGCATGCCACCGGACAATTCGTGGGGGTACTTGTCTGCCGCTTGATCCAGCCCAACCGATTCCAGCATTGCCAGTGCTTCCTTGCGAAGCTTGCGGCGCTGTTTGCCGAAACTGATGCCCAGCCAACGGTTGCTTTGCAGCTCGCCGCCAAGCATGACATTGTCCAATGCGGTCAAATGACTGAGCACGGAGTAGCGCTGAAACACTACACCACGGCTGTCATCAGGTTCGGGGGGGAGAGGTTGGCCATCCAATAGCATTTCACCCCGGGTGGCTTCCTCTGTGCCCAGCAGCATTTTCAGGAAAGTAGTCTTGCCACAACCGGAGGCTCCGACGATGGTGACGAACTCGCCTTCCTGAACGGTGGCATTAAGCCTTTCCAGTACCACCTGGTCGCCGTATTCCTTCCACAGGTTTTTCATCTCGATAATCGCCATCAGGACTTGCCTCCATGGAACCAGGGGTAGCGCCATTGCGAGTAACGGCTGAGAATGAAGTCAATGGCAAAGGCCAGCAGGGTAATCCAAATGACGTAGGGCAGAATCACATCCATGGCCAGGTAACGTCGCACCAGGAAAATCCGGTAGCCGAGCCCCTCGGTGGCAGCGATGGCTTCTGCCGCGATAAGGAAAAGCCAGGCAGGCCCCAGGGAGAGGCGCACTACGCCAACGAGCCGTGGCATCAACTGTGGCCATACCAGGCGGGTAATGATTTGCCAGGTGTTAGCACCCAGTGTCTGCATTTTGATGATTTGTTCGGCGGGAATTTCCAGCGCCCTTTGCTGAAGATCCCGAATCATGAAAGGGGTGATGCCAATGATGATCAGCATGACCTTTGCCAGCTCTCCCAGCCCGAAAACGATGAATAAAACGGGCAGGATGGCCATGGGCGGTACGAGAGAAAGGCCGGTCACAAGGGGAGAGAATGTGGCACGAATCAAGGGAATGGTGCCGTTCCCGATCCCTACCATAACGGCGACCAGAGCACTGATTCCAACACCGATGGCGAGACGCTGAAGGCTGGCCAATGTGTCGTTAAGCATCAGGTATTCACCAGTGCGTTTACTGGGCTCAAACGCCATACGATCAATGGCCTGCACAAATGTATCCAGAGCAGGTAGCAGTTTATCGTTGGGGTTCTCTGCCAGGCGCACATCGGATGCCAGCATGTAAGCGATGAGAAGCAGCACAAAAGGCAGCATCCCCAAGGCCCAGCTGGCAGCGCTGGCTGGTCGGCGGTTGATAAATTTCTTCATGGCGTTTCCTTGGTGCGAAGACAGATGACTCGCCCACGGCAGAGGCCGACACCTTGCGTGTCAGCGTGCCGTGCCGGTGCGTCTTTACAGCTTCCCTTCGGCGGCCATGGCCATATAGTCCGGGATGAATCGCAGTTTGATGTTGTCTTCGTTGCCATAAACACCCGATGGCGTTTCGATGCCGATAAAGCCGGCATCCGGGGCTCCTTCACCCAGCAGTCCATACTGGAAAGAGAATTCCGCCACCTTCTGCATGGTTTCTTTCACTGTTGGGCTATTAACGAATGCCACGGCGTCATCCGGTTTATAGAACATGTGGGTTGAAGCGAGCTGGGCGTTGAAGCCTGCCAGGTCGGTGCCAGACGCTTCGGCCAGATATTCGCGCGCCTCAATACCGGTTTCGTCTTCGGCGGAGAGGTGCTCCATGATTTCATACCAGGCCCCGGTCAATGCCTTGCCGAAAGCAGGGTTGGCCTCCAGTGTTTCGGTATTCACGATCATCAGGTCGACGACCTCGCCGGGGATCTGTGAAGAATCAAAAACCTTATGGCTATCGGGCATAGCGCTGATTTCACTGAGCAACGGGTTCCAGGTCGCGACAGCGGTCACATCGCTGGAGGCGTAAGCCGATACCAGGTCCGCATCTGAGGTATTGACCACGGTCAGATCTCTCTCGCTAAGACCGACTGTCTCCAGCGCCCGTGCAAGCAAGTAGTGGGAAACCGATAGCTCAACGAGGTTGACGTTTTGGCCTTTCAGGTCGGCCAGATTGTTCGAGCCTTTGAGCACGATGCCGTCATTGCCGTTGGAAAAATCACCAACGATCAAGGCGGTGGAGTCCACGCCGCCTGCTGCGGGAATGGTCAGGGCATCCATGTTGGTCATGGTGCAACCATCGTACTGACCGGCGGTGTACTGGTTGATGGATTCCACATAGTCATTGATCTGGACCACATCAATGCTGATGTCGTATTTGTCGGCCCATTTTTCGACGATGGCTTTCTGTTCGCCGTAATCCCACGGAATCCAGCCCACATAAATGGACCAGCAGATGCTGAATTCGTCTTTTTCCTGGGCAACAGCAGGCGAGAAAGCAGTGAGAAGAGAAAGGGCGGCAGCGGCCGCTGTCTTGCGTATGGAAAGGGTCATGGTGGACCTCCTTGGCTACGGACGATGAGGAATCCAATGACAATGCAGTCATCGTGTCCTCCCGGGCTTTTGTCCCGCCGTGTAACCCCCTGCCGGTAGACGTTATTTCGCGTCTATCGGCGCCAAGAAGGTCGACTGCTCTCGGACCAGGCATCGGCTGCTGACGCAGACGACCGGAACCCTAGCGGTCTATTGGTGCAGATTGTTTGAGTCGGGAGCCTCTGCATAACTCCTGGCGTCAAAGCGCAGCAGATGTGCCCTTCAGGCCATGCCCTCCGGGTCTTTCAGGCTGACTCGCACCCGTTGTTGCGCTTTTTCGATGGATCGACACATACACCTTCAAAATCGCGCCTGGATTGCGAGCCAGCCTGAAAGACTGAGCATGCAAGGAGTTATGCAGAGGCTCCCTAATGGCAACAAAGCCATTCGATTCCTCTTCCGTAACAAAGCAAAGGGAGTGCCAAGATGGGCGGGGCGAGGAGGGAAAAAGCCGTGCGCCCGCGCGAGCCGTGGGCTGAGGCGAAAGCGGGAGAAAGGAAAGACGGCAGTGTATGCGAGGAGGGTGACCATGCCGGCATGTGAATTTGTGCCGGCATGGTGCGTGGTGCGCGGCGATGCGCAATTATGGTGCGGGTGATTATTCTTCGTGTTCCAGAAAGTCGACCAGCGCTTTCCAGCTGACCTGGTCCGCATGGGCACTGTAGGCCAGCGGCATGTCGAAGCGCTTACCCGCGGCATCCGCCCCCGGGTTGGTGAAGCTGTGCTTCACGCCGGGGAAGCTGAGTAACTGGAAGTCGGCGCCGGCGGTGGTCATCTCGCTGACGAAACCGCTGACCTGTTCGGCGGGTACCATGGGGTCCGCCTGGCCAGTGGCGACCAGCACACGGGCCTTGATTTCGCCGGCCTTGGCCGGGTTCTCTGTGCCCAGGCTACCGTGGAAACTGGCTACCCCGGCGAGGTCTGTCCCCCGGCGCGCCTGTTCCAGCACCACTGCACCGCCAAAGCAGTAGCCAATGGCAAACAAGCGTCCCGGCTCTACTTGCTGCTGTTTGAGCATCATGGTGCGGGCAGCCTGGAAACGGGCGTTCATGGTTTCCGGGTCTGACAGGGCGGTCTCCATAAAACTTTTGGCGTCTTTGGGGTGGGTGGCAACTTCGCCGGTGCCGTACATGTCTACCGCCAGGGCGGTGTAACCCGCTTGGGCCAGCATGTGGGCGCGGTTACGGGCATAGTCGTTCAGGCCCCACCATTCGTGCACCACAATCACTCCGGGGCCAGGGTCTTTCTGGTCATCGTTGAGGTACATGATGCCTTTGCCCAGGCCGTCAGGCAGGGTGACTTCGGTTTCAATAATATCGGCGGAGCTGGTCTGGCCAGCGACAATCAGGGATACCAGCAGGAAAAACCGTTTCATAGAGCTGTCCTTGGATGTGCCATAAGGGTGCCATAAGGCGGGTTATTTATTCTGCCAGACCCAGCGGAGCGGTTCGCCGAAGTCGTCATAAACCAGTTTGCGCTGCGGTCGGGCATTCAAGCGTTGCCGGCGAGGCTTGTGTTTGCGTGAATCAATAGTGGCTGCTACCTGGCTCAGGTCAGTGCGTTGCGCCTGACGTGGGCCATTGAACAGCACCGTCTGGTGGCCCTTGCCGGAGACTGCATCGGCGCCACTCATCCCGTTTGGCACTTCACTAATGGACCCGCCTTCGGAGAGAAAGCGTTCCATGTCGCGTTCCAGGCGATACCGTTGTTGTTCCTTGCTGTTACGAACTTTCACGGGACTCATCGGGGCTGATGGGTTGATCAATCACAATAGCAGGCTCATATGAACGCTGCCACCACCACAGAGGCTAGTCCGTCTGGCCCTGCGCACCGGACAGCGCTTGCCTGATGGCCGCTTCCAGCTTGCCACCCAGAGGCTTTTCCGCTGCGGGGAAATGGATGATGCCGTCGCCGCTGGCGGGAACCAGGTATTTGTTGAAGTTCCAGGCGGGCTCGCCGGCCGCCTGGTTCAGCGCCTGGAACACCGGGTTAGCGGCATCGCCCTTGACCTGACTGGTGGCAGCCATGGGGAAGCTGACGCCGTAGTTCACATAGCAGACGCTGGCGGTATCGGCCTCGTCGTACAGTTCCTGGCGGAAGTCGTCGGAGGGGAAACCGATGATTACCAGGCCCTGTTCACGGTAAGTCTGGTATAGCGTTTCCAGGCTCTTGAACTGTGGGGTATAGCCGCACTGGCTGGCCGTGTTGACTACCAGTGTCAGCTTGCCCGCCGTAAGGGCGCACAAATCCAGTTCGCTGGTGGCGTGCAGCTTGCGCACGGAGGTTTCCAGTGCCGGGGCGCAGGCTGAGTCGGCGCCAGCCAGCGGGGTCGCCAGCAGGGCAAGCGTGGTCAGGGCATGGCGCAGGGGGCTGGGCATGCAAGATGTCCTTTGTTCGCGTCAGCGGAGGTTGCCGGAACGCTCGATATTGAGAGTATCGCGAAGGCCGGTCAAGGCTGCGCGAAGGGGCGCTCCCGGCCTTAATAGGGTTTCCTGTTTGCCGCATCAGGCGCCCAGCCAGCGCCATCCACAATGCCTTTATTTTGCTGCCAGTGCGGGAGTGTCGAACACTACCTGGCTCAGGCCGTGGCGCATGAAGGTGCGAATATTGGCGTGGTCGCTGCCGTCCGGGTTGCCCAGCACATGTTCTCGGTAAAAGTGGCCGAAACAGGCCAGCGTTTGCGCATCAGAGAGTTGCTGGTGTTTGGCAAAGGCGAAAATTTTGCACGAGCCCTCATTGGTGCCGGCATCGTTACGTACACAGTCGTCGCCCTCGCCATTGATAAAGGTGGCCGGGGTGTAGTGGTAGTGCTCGGCAATGACGGCTTGTACCGTGTCGAAAGCGACGCTTTCGGGGGCGTTGTTCAGGGTGTCCAGCAGGGAGCTTAGGGAGGTGTTCATGGGAAATCCTGTGCGGTGTAAAGCGCTGCAGGATAGCGCCAACCCTGCACAGAGTCACGGTTGGCGCGGGGCGAGCAGCTTACTGCACAGCGGAATCTTTAGGCAGAACCATGCCAGTGCTTTGCAGCGGGCTACAGTTCTTGATGACCACCTTCCCTTCGAGCATGTTGCCACGGGAATATTCCCGGAAAATGCACTCGTTGGTTTTTGGGTCGTAGTTTTCGATCCACAGGTTGTCATCTTTCCAGGTGGCGCTGATGTGGTACTGCTCTTCCGGCACGGTAATATTCATGGTGCCGCCAAAGCGCTTCACAAAGACCTGCTGTAACCAGAAATAGTAGGCGATGGTGGCGGTGAGCCAGATGATTACGGCGATAATCAGGGCGGGCTTCCATTTGCCCAGCCGTACGCCGAGGCCAAACAGGGTGCCAATGACCAGTGCAGCCACCAGGAACCAGTAGAGATAGGTAACCATGTTTGCATCCTTGTCGTTCGTGGTTTGTTGTAATGGCGCCAAGGACGCTTTCAATAATACAGCGATTCCTTAACGCGTAGCGTCTCTGGCATCATACCAGCCATCGCAGGGGTGGGTGTAAAACCATGCAACAGTGGTGGGTGTATATGCTGGAGTGTGCGGACCGGTCCTTGTATACCGGGATCAGCACGGAACCGGCGCGCCGGTTTCACGAGCACAACACCAGCCCGAAAGGGGCGCGCTATACCCGGGCCCGCCGCCCGGTGCGTCCGGTGTTGCTGCTGCCAGGAGGCGACAGGGCCTCCGCCAGTCAGCTGGAGGCACGAATAAAACGGTTAAGCCGCCGCGACAAACAACGGTTGCTGGCGGTCCTGCAAGCAGAAAAAAGGCAGCAGCCGCTGTCGGTCTGGATCGAGGCGCTCAGTGAGCCGTGACGATGCTGACAACACAAACACCATCAAGGAGACAGGATCGATGACAAAGACACTGACCGCGCGGCCCATGCCGCGCATGGCTACCGTGTGGCGCAGCGCCATGCTGGTCTTGCTGGCAGGCTGGTTGAGCGGGTGTGGTATCAATAATATCCCCACCTATGACGAGCAGGTCAAGGCGGCCTGGTCCCAGGTGGAAAACCAGTACCAGCGCCGTGCCGACCTGATTCCCAACCTGGTCAACACGGTCAAGGGCTATGCCAGCCACGAGCAGGAAGTGCTGGTGGACGTGACCCAGGCCCGGGCCAAGGTGGGCTCCATCCAGGTGGATGGCAACATGCTCAATAATCCGGAAAAATTGCAGCAGTTCGAGCAGGCCCAGCGTCAGCTCGGTTCCGCCCTGCAGCGTTTGATGGTGGTGGCCGAGCGTTACCCGGACCTGAAGGCCAACCAGAACTTTCTGGCCCTGCAGTCGCAGCTGGAAGGCACGGAAAACCGCATCAGTGTGGCGCGTCGTGATTACATCGCTGCGGTACAGCAATACAACACGGAAATTCGCACCTTCCCCGGTCGCCTGTGGCACAGCTTCCTGTACAGCGACATGGAGCCGCGCGAGACCTATGAAGCGACCGCTGAAGACGCGGACCAGGCACCAGCAGTGAACTTTAACTGATGCGCTATTTCGCACTGATTGTTCTGCTGCTCAGCACCTCGCTGTGGGCGGCGCCGGAGTTTCCGGCGCTGTCCGGCCGGGTGGTCGATGAAGCGGGGCTGCTGACCCCCGCCGAGACCCGGAGCCTTACCCAGGCCCTGGCCGCCGCAGAACAGAACACGTCCAATCAGCTGGTGGTGGTCACTGTGCCCGATCTGCAGGGCTACGACATTGCCGATTATGGCTATCAACTGGGCCGTGAATGGGGCATCGGCAGCAAAGAAAACGACAATGGCGTGCTACTGATCGTGGCCCCCAATGATCGCAAGGTCCGTATTGAAGTGGGCTATGGTCTGGAGGGCGCTCTTACCGATGCGCTTTCCAGTGTTATCGTCCAGCAGGAAATTCTGCCGGCTTTCCGTCAGGGGCAATTCTATGGCGGTATTCAGGCCGGGGTAACCAGTATCCAGGCTGCGATCAAGGGCGAATATCAAGGCGAACGCCAACCCCGTGACAAGCCCAGCGGCCTCAAGGCTCTGTTGATACTGATCGGCATGGTCGTGCTCACCTTCCTGCTCTCCTTTGGAGGAGGCGGTGGTCGAGGCGGTCGTCGTGGTGGCTTGATGTTCCTGCCCATGGGAATGGGCGCCGGTGGTTTCGGTGGTGGCGGTTTTGGTGGCGGCGGCTTCGGCGGCGGCGGTGGTGGTTTTGGAGGCGGTGGCGCCTCGGGAGGTTGGTAATGTTGCTGGATAACACTGCACAGGATGCACTGGCCCGCGCCATCAGCGAGCAGGAAGCCCGCACCGATGCGGAGCTGGTTACTGTATTGGCCCGGCAGGCCGATGATTATCGCTACGTGACTGTCATGTGGGCGGCGTTGTTGTCGCTGCTGGTACCGGCGGTGCTGCTGTTTCTGCCCGTGTGGTTAACCCCGTTTGAAGCCTTGTTATTGCAGTGGGGCGTGCTGTTGGGGCTGGCGGTGCTGTTCCGGTTCAAACCGATCCAGTTGCGGCTGGTGCCCCGGCGTTTGCAGCAAGCCCGTGCAGCGGGCCTGGCGCGCCAGGCGTTTGTGCAGCAGGGGCTGCATCGCACTAAAGGTGCCACGGGCGTGCTGATCTTTGTCAGCGAGGCCGAGCACTATGTGGAAATTCTTGCGGATCAGGGGATCGCCCAGCATGTGCCGGACAGCGAATGGCAAAGCATGGTGGATGCCTTTATCGCGCACCTGAAACGCGGTGACGTGGCCAAGGGCTTCCAGCAATGCGTAGCCGCCTGCGGTGACAAGTTGGCGGCCCATGTCCCCGCCACGGAGCAGAAAAACGAATTGCCGAATCATCTGGTGATTTTATAAAAAGATGAGCCGGAGGCCGCCTGCGTTGGCCTCCGGTGGTGAGATGCAGTCAATTAGTACTTTGTACGATGGTTCCAGTTAGGGGGCTTGATTTGTATCAAGATTCGTCCCTGCTTGATGTTGATATAATGCTTTACTCGTATTTAACGGCCACCTGAGTGCTTTCGTAAAACAGGTAACGTTAAATTATGTGGCGAGTTGCCGCTTTTCCATCCCAATAAGAGCTGTTCGCATAATTAGCTCCACTTCTGTTTCTTGTGTATTAAATTAAAGTGAATCTTTCGCCTGTATATAGCGAAATTGAATATGCCCTCGAGTATCTATTCCGAAGAAAGCTGAAATGTATATTTTGTAAAATAAGGATGAGCGGTAAGGGGGCTGGGTAGATGACGACGCTTTTGAAGCGAAAATCAGGATTTCCTTGTTCGCCAGCGCTACAATGATTAGGTTGTATTTTTCGACATAAAACGCAATTTTCCCATTTAAAGTCAGCGTGCCGACAGTATTCGCTTGACGTATAGGCTTGAAAGGATTCCTAGAGGACATTATGGCCAGAACCATTAGCGTTGCCAAGTTTGCCTTGGTGTTTTCCCTAACGGTTGGTGCGGGTTCCGTTATCGCTGCACCACAAGATGATCTGCTAAGCGTGGTTCAAGAATCGCTTGAAAAAAATCCGGAAATTCAAGTTCGCTTACATGCTTTTCAGGCGGCTACCCATGATCAGCGTGAAGCTTTCGGTGGTTATTTGCCGTCCCTTGATTTGAATGCATCACTTGGCACGGGCGACCGCGATTACGATGCTCGTGGTAGTTATAGTCGAAATTACGGAGAAATTTCTCTCACGCAGATGTTGTTTGATGGTTTCCGTGTGCGTAATGCAGTCGCGCGAACGGAGCATAGTAGCCGTGCTCGTTATTATGAGCTTCTGGATGAAGCAGAGCGTAAAGCCCTGGAGGTTGCTGAAGCTTACCTCAGCGTAATGAAATTCCGTAAACAGGTTACTCTTGCCCAGGAAAACGTTGCTAACCACCAGCGTGTTCAGCGCCACGTTAGTGAACGCGCTGGCCGAGGAGTTAGCAATCGTGCAGATCTTAAGCAAATTGATGGTCGTCTTTCGTTGGCAAGATCCAATCTACTGACAGAAGTTGCTAATCTGCAAACCGTTACGGCCAGATTTCAGCGTTTAGTAGGGCGTTTTCCTGCTGAAGAACTAACGCCCTATGAAGTGCAGGCTGATGTAGTACCCGAGGATTTATGGCAGGTGCTTGATAGCGCATACACGAACAACCCTGCCCTTTTTGCCGCTTTTGAAGAAATTCAAGCCGCTGAAGCTTCCTATGGTGAAGCCAAGGCTGGCCGCTATCCCACCTTTGAATTTGGTGCCAGTCATGGTGCCTATAGAAACAATAACAGTTTTGATAATCGTACAGACCCGCATTCCTATGGCGATGAAACAGTAGTTGAGCTACGCATGCGATACAACCTGTACCGTGGTGGCAGCGATCTTGCAGCGGAGCGAGCGGCAGATCGCCGGATCAGTCAGGCTGAAAGCCTGCGCGACAAAGCCTGTGTCGACCTTCGCCAAACCGCCACCGTTGCTCATAGCGATGTTTTGAACTTGCAGCAGAAACTTGAGCCTCTTGCTGCTCACCGTGATCGTGCCGAGGGTGTGTTGATCGCTTATCGGGAACAATTCGATATTGGTCGACGTTCTTTGCTGGATGTTCTCGATTCTGAGAATGAATTTTTTCAGGCGCGGCGCGCATATATCAGCGGCTTCTATGACCTGCACATTAATCGTTTGCAGACACTCCAAAGCATGGGGCGGCTACTAGAGACGCTGTCGGTTAACAATCAAGAATTCCCAGACTTGGGTGACATTAATGACGATGTGGAACCTGGTAATAGTCGTTATTGCACACTGCCGGATGATGGGGATGGAAGCTTTGACCGTTACCTGCAGAGTGCGGAGCCAGAGCAGGTTATGAGCTTGGGTAGTGACACCCTGTTTGATGTTGGCAGCGCTGATTTTAAGCCTGAGGCGGAGACGCGCCTTCAGCAACTCGCTATGCGTTTGGCGGAACAAGGGACCCCGCAATCCATCGTGATTGTGGGGCATACAGACAGCACCGGCTCTGATGCGCTTAACCGTGAGTTATCACTTTCACGAGCTATTGCGGTTCGCGATGCTCTAATCACCTATGGCGTTGATGATACTGTCATGAGGGTGTCTGGCGCGGGGGCGTATCAGCCAAATGCGACAAATGATACTCCTGAGGGACGGGCGCTGAATCGTCGCGTTGAAGTCCGCGTGATCCATTCCAGAAAGTAACAGTGAAAGGGTGTTATGGATTTGACCAATGACCCCTTAAGCGCCTGCCTTCTTTGGTTGGCTGCTGAAAACGGGGCGGCAACCAGTCGTGATGCACTGGTTTCGGGTTTGCCGTTGGTCGATGGCTGTCTAACGCCGTCGGTCTTCTCACGAGCGGCTGAGCGGGTTGATCTGAAAGTGAAATTGGTGCGTCAACCTCTGGCGCGCCTTAATCGATTGTTATTTCCTTGTGTTGTGTTGCTGGAAGGCAATAGAGCGTGCTTGCTCCAGGACATGGATTTCCAGAGACAGAAGGTTCAGGTTCTTTTGCCTGAACTTGATATGCAGGCTGAGGAACTGGATTTAGCCAGTTTTCAGGAAAGCTATAGCGGTGTTGCGCTATATTGCCGCCCGGATTTTCGTTTGAATAAACGTAAAACCGGTACTCATTCTACCGCGGATCAGGGGCATTGGTTCTGGAGTGTAATTAAAGCGAATCGACCTGTGTATAGAGATATTCTGGTTGCGGCTTTCTTTATTAACCTGTTTGCCTTGGCAATGCCGCTATTCGTCATGAATGTATACGATCGCGTTGTCCCTAATCATGCCACCGAAACGTTGTGGGTATTGGCGATAGGTGCTGTAGTGATTATTTGTGCTGATTTGGCGCTACGTTTATTGCGTAGTTGGTTTGTGGAGCTGGCGGCAAACCGGGCCAATATTACAATGTCTGCTCGTATTATGGAGCGCATCCTCGGCGCTCGTCTGGAACATGCTCCTCAGTCTGTTGGTTCATTTTCGGCTAATGTCCAGTCTTTTGAGTCAGTGCGCTCATTTATTGGGTCCATGACGGTCACGGCATTAATAGACTTGCCGTTTTTCTTGTTGTTTGTGGTGATTATTGCGCTGATATCACCGCTAATGGTTATCCCTGTGTTGTTGGGGGCGGCGCTGATTATTCTGTATGCGGTGTCGGTTCAGTCCACCATGCGTCAACTTTCAGACACTATGAGCCAGGCTAGCGCACAGCGAAACTCTGGCTTGGTAGAAAGTTTGGTGGCGGCTCCGACGTTGAAGAGCTTTAACGGCTCCAGCCGTATGCAAAGCGCTTGGGAGCAATCTACTCGCTTTATATCAGGCTGTTCAGGTAAGCAACGAATGTTGGGCATGTCTGTTGGGGCTGGTGCTTCCTGGGTCCAGCAAGTCGTGGCCGTGGCGGTGATTATTACGGGAGTGTATCTGGTAATTAATGGTGATATGAGCCAAGGCGGGTTAATAGCTGCCTACATGTTGTCATCTAGAGCGATGGCGCCTGTTTCCCAAACGGCCTCTTTGCTTAGCCAGTACTATCAAGCCGCGACCGCTCTTGAGTCAGTGGAACAAATGATGGATGCGGAGCAAGACCGGGCTCCGGGAAAACAGTTTATAAGCCGGGGTAAGTTGCGAGGTGAAATTGAGCTTCGTGATGTCTCTTTTAAATACCCGGATGAGGATAAAAACGCTCTGAACGGGGTGTCTTTGCACATCCGAGCCGGTGAAAGAGTAGGGATTCTTGGGCCTGTAGGTTCGGGGAAAAGTACTCTGGAAAAGTTGGTTCTTGGTTTGTATCGGCCAACTTCAGGCAATCTTTTGGTGGACGGGGTGAATATTAACCAAATCGACCCCGCAGAGTTACGCCGCAATATTGGCTATATTCCACAGGATGTCCAACTTCTCAGCGGTACGGTTTATGACAATATTACTCTTGGTATAGATCACCCAAGCAACGAGCGCTTGATGCAGGCGATTAATATTTCCGGCCTAAAAACGATGGTGGGGGACCATGCAGATGGTTTGTCCATGCAAGTTGGTGAGGGAGGGAATCGTTTGTCAGGCGGTCAACGTCAAACTATAGCCGTTGCCCGCGCAGTAATGTCAGATAGCAGCATCTTGCTTCTTGATGAGCCCACCAGTGCAATGGATAGCATGCTGGAGCAGCATGTCAGTAAAGGGCTTGCTCAGTTTGCCCAGGGTAAAAGCATGCTGCTGATCACACATCGAACGGGGTTGCTTGATCTTGTCGACCGCTTGATTGTGATGGATGGGGGGCTGGTTGTAGCGGATGGCCCGAAGCAGCAGGTGCTGCAGGCGTTACAGCAAGGGCGCATTCAGCGGGGGGCAAAATGAATAACCAGTCTAAGCCCGCAGATAAAGCAGCCAAAAAGCAGCTTGAACAGCAAGCATTTGAACGTTTGAGTATGGCTGACTCCGTCGGTGTTCGAGGCAAGAGACTGATTGATCGACTGTTTAGGCCTTTTTTTTCCGCATTTAGTAATTTGTCTCGTCAATGGTCCGCTGATGCCGATCAGTCGATAGAAGAGCAAAAGACCATTCGCGCGCGCAGTTTAATATATGGTATTGCGTTAACTTTTATTGTTTTGATTATCTGGGCCGGCCTTTCTCCTATTGATGAAGTGACTCGCGGTGAAGGGAAAGTGATTCCTTCTAGACATCTTCAGGTCATACAGTCCGCTGATGGTGGTGTTATTGAGGCTGTCTTCGTAGACGAAGGTGAAGAAGTCAAACAGGGAGACTTGTTAGTCCGTATTGATCCAACCCGTTTTGAGGCGAATTTTCAGGAAGGAAACGTTCGCGCGTTGTCGCTTTCTGCAAAAGTAAAGCGACTGCGTGCGCAGATCAATAATGAGCCTTTACATTTGAATATTGGTGCTGCTGAGACGCCGGAGCAGGCCGAAATTATATTACAAGAGAAAGCCTATTATCAGGCAAGCCTGAAAGAGTTAAGTGAGCGTGTCGCCGTTGCTCGGGAGCAGCTGAAACAGAGGGAGCAGGAACTCGGTGAGGTTCAAGCCAGGCTTTCAGCAGCTGTGAAGTCTTACCGCATGTCAACTCAGGAGCTGCAGGCGACGGAACCATTGTTGTCGTCAGGTGCGGTTTCGGAAATAGAGATTCTTCGTTTGAGACGCGATCAGGCTGCAGCTGACGGCGAGAGGTTACAAGCTGCTGCTCGTGTCCGCCAAGTCAAATCGAGTATTCAGGAGGCTGAATCCAGGCAATCAGAAGTTGCCTCTGCTATGCGAAACCAATGGCGTGCTGAACTCAGTGAGGCAAGTTCTCAACTGAATAGCCTGGAGAAAAGTGTGGCGGGTTTGGCGGATAAAGTAAGGCTTTCTGAAATTCGCTCTCCTGTAAATGGAACTGTGCAGCGTGTTTTGTTGAATACTATCGGTGGGGTAGTTCAGCCAGGTAATGCCATTGTTGAAATTGTTCCTAGTGATGACCGGCTCTTGGTTGAAGCCAAAATTGCACCTAAAGATATAGCATTTTTACGCCCTGGGTTGCCTGCCACTATCAAGCTCCATGCCTATGATTTCTCTATTTATGGCGGCCTTTCTGCAACCATCCAGCACATTAGTGCGGATACGATTACCGACGATAGGGATAACACTTTTTATTTGGTGCGCGCAGTGACGACTGAAAAAGAATCAGCGCAGAACTTATCTGTTATACCCGGAATGACGGCTCAGCTCGATATCATGACTGGAAAGAAAAGCATTCTAGCGTACTTGCTTAAACCACTGTTGCGTGCAAAAGCAAACGCTTTGAGTGAACGCTGATACTGATTAATCAAATGTATGTCTTTTCATGCATTGATAACCATTTTGTGAGGTTTTTATGAACGCCCTGGCAATTGTTGTATATCTGGTCGGTCAAGCTTGGGCCGTTAATGCCAACGGTGAGCGTCGTGCCCTTAAGGCAGGAGATCAGCTAGGCCCTGACGAAACCTTGGTCTTGGCTGAAGGTGCGCGTATTGACCTCGATTTTGGTGATGATCAGCAGTTGACGTTTCTGGGGAATCAACAAGTCACTGCGCAACAGCGTGAAAAGCTGGCTGTGGATGAAAATGAACCAGCTAGCCTTGACCGTGAAGAAGATCCGGTGGCGAATAATACTCCTCCTTATCAAGGATCTGAGGGCTCTTCAGAAGGGCATGGTTTTATTCAGCTGGTGCGTATCGGTGAAATTATTGAGGCCAATGGTTATACGCCGGTTACCGTTGCTCGTATTAAAGAAGTGCTGCGCCCTTTCGGCTTGAGTCTGCCGCAACTTGATTTTGTAAATGATGATCCTCGTTATAGCGACCCTTCTCTTGAACGTGATGAAGGGAATAACGGTGCGCCCGATTCTGGTTCGAAATTAGTTGATGTCAGCATTTCAATTGATGTCATTGCTGGCAACGATATTGTGGATGCCACAGAAGCGGCTCAAGACATCACTATTTCGGGTGCCGTGGGCGATGGGGTGAGTCCTGGAGATGCGGTCACCGTCATGGTGAACGGAAACGCTTATGAAACAACGGTGAATGCTGATGGCCGGACTTGGCAAGTGGATGTGCCAGGTAGTGAATTGGCACAAGATAATAGCATTTTTGCAACCGTGGACAGTGTGCAGCCAAACGGTACGCCTGTTTCAGGTAGCACAGAGCGACCTTACTTGGCTGACGCTATTGCACCGACGGTAGAGGTTGAGCTTGAGCCCGGCTCCGGCCCCAACGGTGATTACAATGATATTGACACAAACGATGGCAATGTCTCTGGTACCGTAACCTTTGACCCTGGGACAACCGAGCCCGGCGACATCGTTAAAATTACTGACAAAGATGGCAATGTGCTCATCGAACGACCGATTACCGATGATGATATTGCTAACGGCATTACCCTCAATGTGCCTGTTAATGCAGGTCAAACAAACGTTGAGTTGAATGCAGAAGTCACTGACCCTGTGGGAAACACAGGGTCAGGATCGGATGCAAATCCAGTAGATAATTTGACTCCGGGCGTTGATGTTGAGCTCGAACCTGGCTCCGGTAGCAATGGCAAATACAATGCGGCAGACACCAGTGATGGTGAGGTTGAAGGCACTATTACCTTTGATCCTGGCACCACTTTTCCCGGGGATAAGCTCACCGTCACTGATAAAGACGGGAATCCCATCAATGACGGTAATGGTGTCCCTATTACCGATTATGAACTAACCCAAGATGATATCGACAATGGCTTGGTTGTGGGCGTGCCGGTGGCAGACGGTCAAACCGAAGTGGAGATCAACGTTGATGTTACGGATTCGGCAGGAAATACCAGCAGCGATTCGGCATCGAATCCTGTAGATAACGTTGTTGTTGTCGCTGAGCTTTCTGTTGACGAAACGAATGTTTTCGAGGGTGCTCCTGATCTCGAGTACACGGTTACTCTTAAAGACAGTGATGGAAACATTGTTATCGCTAATAACGATATTACCGTTACCACTACTTTGGGTAGCGTGACGATCACTGCGGGCAATTCCAGCGGAAGTTTTAGTCTCCCCGTTCAGGGTGATGATGTTTACGTTGATGGCGAGACCATCACTAATCAAATTCTCAATGCTGTTGAAGATAGTTTGGGTGGATCAGGCGTATTTGAGAATCTGACGATTGATGGTGCGCCTATAGCCACGGTGGTGAGCGACACGGACGACACCAGCACGGTTAGCCTGGACAACCCGACGGTGGCGGAAGGGTCAGACATTACGCTGACGGCGACGGTGGACAACGCGCCGCGCACCAGCGACCTGGTGCTGACGTTGAGCAACGGAGAGACGATCACCATCGCGGTGGGCCAAACCACGGGCAGCGTGACGTTCGCGAACCCGAATGGCGAAGACGTTTACGTTGATGGCGGAACGGAGAGTTACAGCATCACGGGCGCAGCCGGTGGTGATTATGAAGATCTGGACACCAGCGCGACGTCGACGGTGACGGTGACGGACACGGTAGATAGCAGCACGGTGACCCTGGGTGACGTGACGGTAAATGAAGGTGATGACATCACCCTCAGTGCGACCGTGGACAACGCCCCGCAAGGCAGTGACCTGGTGCTGACGCTGAACAATGGCGAGACGATCACGATCGTAGCGGGTGCGACGACGGGTAGCGTGACGTTCGCGAACCCGAACGGCGAAGACGGCTACGTTGATGGCGAGTCGCTGGTATACAGCATTAGCAGCAGCGATGGAGGCGGCAGCTACGAGGCGCTGGACACGTCGGACACGGCGACGGTGACGGTGAATGACACGGTGGATACGTCGACGGTGACGTTGGCGAACAGCGTGGCGAATGAAGGCGCGGACATCACCATTAATGCGTCGGTGGATACGGCGCCGCAGGGCAGTGCGCTGGTGCTGACGCTGAACAACGGAGAGCAAATCACCATCGCGGCGGGCGCGACGACGGGTAGCGTGACGTTCGCGAACCCGAATGGAGAAGACGTTTACGTTGATGGCGAGTCGCTGGTGTACAGCGTAGCGGCGTCCAGTGGCGGCAACTATGAGTCGCTGGATACGAGTTCGACCTCGACGGTGGTGGTGAGCGACACGGACGACACCAGCACGGTTAGCCTGGACAACCCGACGGTGGCGGAAGGGTCAGACATTACGCTGACGGCGACGGTGGACAACGCGCCGCGCACCAGCGACCTGGTGCTGACGTTGAGCAACGGAGAGACGATCACCATCGCGGTGGGCCAAACCACGGGCAGCGTGACGTTCGCGAACCCGAATGGCGAAGACGTTTACGTTGATGGCGGAACGGAGAGTTACAGCATCACGGGCGCAGCCGGTGGTGATTATGAAGATCTGGACACCAGCGCGACGTCGACGGTGACGGTGACGGACACGGTAGACTCCGTGTACGCCATTATTGAAGTCGATAGCGCGGCGGTTCTTGAAGGTGGTTCCCTCAGCTACACAGTGAGTTTGGTCGATGAAAACGGCGACCCGGCACCGGCAGTAGTAGGTAAAGATGTCACGGTGAACCTTAATTGGACCGGTGCGGCCGCCAATGGCAGTGATATAAATGCGCTTCCGGCAAATGTGACAATCACTGGCGGCGACGCCACAACGTCCTTTGTTGTGACGAGCAATGCCGACACTGTTTCTGAACTGAGCGAGGCACTTACCGTCACGATTGACAGCCTGGTGGATAACGGCGGAGTGAATCCTGGCTTTGAAAACCTGCAGGTCGAGGCGAGTGGTAACAGTGCGACGTCCCAAGTGCTGGATGCGCCTACCATCGAGGTGCTGGACGATAATGGCACTGCAGACGGTCAAGTTACTGTGTACGAACAGGGTTTGGACTCTGGTGATGGTTCTAACACCGTCAGTGCTGTGCTGCGCATTACCGCGCCATCAGGGCTTGAGTCGATTGAAATCGGAGGTGAACCGTTCACCTTGGCGGAGATCGAAGCCTTTGATGGCACTCAAACCGTCACTGTTCCCGGGCACGGTGAGATTACGTTGAACGGTGCCACCATGGTGGAAACGTCCAATGGACAACCTGCTGTGTGGGAAGTGGCTTTCGATTATGAATTAACTGACGAACAAATCCATAGCGCCCAAGGCGCAGATGATGCCCTCAAAGATATCCCTTTGGCTGTTACTGCGGCTGATCCGCAAAATCCAGTCAATACCGTCACAGGCTCTGGCACCCTCGGTGTTTTGGTGACAGACGACACTTCGGAAGTAGACCTTACTGGCGCCAAACTGGATGAAGCGGAAGTTGATGAAACACAGCTGGGATCTCCGGGTGGTGCAGAGGCCACCGTTGATTTCTCCGGGGCTTTCGACATTGGTTACGGAGCTGATGGTGATAATGGCGTTGTTTATGAATTAGTCATCGATAGCGCTAATTCGGGCCTTGTGGAGACGGCCAGTGGTGACCCGGTTAGTCTTTTTGATAATAACGGTGTGGTTGAAGGCCGTAATAGCAATGGCGATGTGGCGTTTACTATAACGGTTGATGAATTAACCGGTGAAGTCACACTGGTTCAACTGCTCGCTCTGCAACATCAAGACCCTCTGACCCCCAATGACGAAGTCAAAATCACTAATGGTGTGATTAGCCTGCAGGCCACCGCGACAGATGGTGACGGTGATGAGGAGAGCGCTAACGTTAATGTCGGCGATCGTTTTATCTTCCAGGATGACGGTCCATCTGCGGTTGCTGACAGTGGCGCGGTTAGCGAAGGCGCGACCCTGACGGTGGCTGCGGCAAACGGTGTACTGATTAACGATAGCGCAGGTGCTGATGGTTGGGCAGATAATGGCAATGCGGTAGTCGGTGTGATCGTCGGAGGCGGCGGTTCGATTGAAAATGCCAATGTCGGTCAGGCCCTTGCCGGTCTGTATGGCACGCTCACGTTAAATGCCGATGGCAGCTACGACTATGTGGCCACTGCCGATGGGGTGAGCGCGGATGCGCAAGACGTGTTCACCTACACAGTGAAGGACGGGGATGGTGATTTGTCGGCCACCACGCTGGCCATCAATGTGGCTGATGTGACGGGCACCCCGACGGACACGACTGGCGCAGTAGATGAAGCCGGAATCACTGGCGGTTCTGATGAGGCAGCGGATAGTGAAACAACAAGTGGCAACCTCAGCCTGCAACCTGGGTGGTCGGTCGGTGCGGCGCAAAGCGGCAGTAGTGCCCATGGCAGCTGGCAGGTCAACACCGATGGCACCTACAGTTACACGCTAACGCAAGCCACCCCCGGGGATAACGCCAGCGACAGCTTTAGCTATACGGCGGTGGATGCGGATGGCAACACAGTCATCAATACGGTAACCATCAGCATCACTGACGATAGCCCGGAGGCGGTTGCCGATAGCGGTAATGTCAGCGAAGGCGACACCCTGACAGTGGCTGCGGCAAACGGTGTGCTGGTCAATGATACTGCTGGAGCGGATGACTGGTCAGTTAGTGGCGCAATTGTCGGGATTGAGGCCGGAGATACGGGCAGTACGTCCAGTGGCGGAGTCGGGGGCCGTATCGATGGTCAATATGGTTACCTGGTCCTGAATGCGGATGGTAGCTATGAATATGTGGCTACGGCGAACGCGATTACCGCGAATGCGCAAGACGTCTTTACCTACACGGCGCGCGATGGTGATGGAGACGAAACGGCTAATACGTTGACCATCAATGTGGCTGATGTGACGGGCGCTCCGTCGGACACCCTAACCAGTGTGGATGAGGCCGGGATCATTGGAGGCTCTGATGAGGCTGCGGACAGTGAAACGGCCAGCGGCAATCTCAATTTGCAGGCCGGTTGGTTGGTAGAAGCTGCGCAAAGTGGGACTGGCGCCCATGGTGATTGGCAGGTCAACACCGATGGCACCTACAGTTACACGCTAACGGAAGCCACATCAGGAGATAACACCAGCGACAGCTTTAGCTACACGGCGGTCGATGCGGATGGCAACACGGTGATCAATACCGTGACAATCGACATTGTTGATGATGAGCCAGTAGCGGTAGCGGATGCGGGCGACACGGTTACCGAGGGCGCCATTCTGAATGTGGATGCCAGTGACGGCGTGCTAACCAACGATATTGCGGGAGCTGACGGCTGGACTAATTCGGGTAGTGCCGTAATCGGCGTGCGTGCTTCGGGTGGGGACACCAGTAGTGAAGTCACCACCGATACAGGTAACGTTATAGCGGGTGAATACGGCAGCCTGACCCTGCTTGCCGATGGCAGCTATACCTACGTGGCCAATGCGGACGAGATCAGTGCGGATGAACAGGATGTGTTTGTTTACACGGTCGAAGATGCGGATGGCGACCGTTCTACAACCACGCTGACCATCAACGTGGAAGATGTAACAGGTTCTCCTGTAAGTACGACAGGCACCGTAGATGAGGCTGGGCTTGTCGGTGGTTCTGATGAAGCGTCTGACAGGGAGTCCACTGCAGGCAGCCTGAATTTACAGACCGGCTGGAGCCTGGATCCGGGCAGTGCCGGAAATCAGGTTGGCAATCACGGCACCCTGACGATCAACGGTGATGGCTCCTATAGCTATACCCTGACGACGCCGGTTGACGATATTGATGGTGCAGATGAAACCGATACCTTCACCTACACCGCGGTAGATCAGTACGGCAATACCGTAGAAAACACGGTCGTCATTAGCATTGTCGATGACGAACCGACGGTGAGTCTCACAGGGACACCGGTTGGCAGTTTGGCCGTTGATGAAAGTGATATGGCTGGTGGTACTGTCAGCAGTAGCAATGCGCAGTTTGTCGATGGCGTGTTTGGGCCCGACTACGGAGCGGATGGCGCGGCGGATACAGAGGCGCTGGTTTACAGCCTGGCGGTCACCGATGGCACCGCTAGTGGTGTCACTGATGTGGCTACCGGCACCGATATTTACCTGTTTATGGACGGCGACGATGTGGTTGGCCGTGTCGGCGATATTAACGGTGCAGAAGCGTTACGTATCGAAATTGCCCCAGATACTGGGGCTGCAACCCTCACCCAAAGCCGCCCGCTGCAGCATACAGACACGGCTTCTCACAACGATGCGCTGAGCCTGACCGGCAACGCTATCCAGCTTGTGGCCACCGCGACAGATGGTGACGGTGATGAGGAAAGCGCCAACGTTAATGTCGGCGACCGTTTCACGTTCCTTGACGATGGGCCGGTTATTGGTGCTGCGCCAGCCATTGCCGTTCTCAATGAAGAGCACCTGCCAACGGGCAGCAACCCAGATGCAAACGCGTCGACGGTAAGCACCAATCTTGATGTTGATTTGGGTGCTGACGGGGGGGGCGGTGGCAATGCGCTTATCTTCACCGCCGATCAGGCTGCCCTCGCAGGGGTTCTCACCGCCAGTGGCAATGGCGATATTGTTGTTGCCGTTAATGACAATATCCTCACCGCCACCCGGGCTGGGGATCCAGTCTTTACCGTTACGCTCCAGGTTGATGGTAATGGACAGGGCAGTTACACCTTTGAGCTGCAAGGCTCAATGCAGCATTTGGTGCTGGATACACATGCTTTGAATTTCAGGTATCAGGCGATTGATGGCGATGGTGATACGGCCACAGGCAGTTTTACCGTGAACATTGATGATGATCAGCCTTCAGCCGTTGATGATACCGATACCGTGCCAGAAGGTTCCTACGCACCCATCGCAGGCAATGTCATTACGGATGCGACGGGTCAGGACGAAACCGGGGCCGATGGCGCCACTATTTCCGGTGTGACTGCAGGCTCAGTGAATACTGAAATTTCAGGCAGCGTGGGGAGTATCATTAATGGTAACTATGGCTCGTTGCAGCTAAACGCCGATGGCAGCTACACCTATAGCCGTAATCCCGGTACACCCGGTGATGCACAGGACATTTTCAGCTATACCCTCAAAGACTCAGATGGTGACTGGAGCACAGCCACGCTGACCGTGGGCATCAGTGATGCAGATGTGAGCATTTCTGACCTGACGCCAGAGGCAAGCGGTGGTGACGTTCTGGTTAACGAAAGCAAGCTTGTTGATGGCACCGGAGTGGGTGCGGGCGATGTCACTGCCAACGGTACCTTTACGATCAATTCACCGGATGGGATTGAGTCACTGACGATTAGCCATAATGGGACATCCGAGAACCTGGTTCTTGATAATGTCACCCAGGCGTTACCGACGATTACCACCGCTTTGGGTAATACGCTGGAGATCACGGGCTATGATGCAAACACAGGGGTGGTCAGCTATACCTATACCCTGAACGATGATGAGAACCACCCGGATGCTGGCCGGGATGATGTGTTCGAGAGCTTTGTGGTCAGCCTTGAAGATAAAGATGGCGACACGGCCAGCGACACCTTGGCAGTGCGTATCATCGATGATATCCCGGTAATCACTCAGGACACTGGTGACGCAGTATCGCTGGAGGTCGATGAAACCACACTGGCCAACAATGATAGTGCTGACTTCAGCGGGCTGTTCTCAAACGTGGATTATGGCGCTGATGGTGCTGCTGCCACTGACGCGTTGACTTATACACTGGAAGTAGACGGTAGTATTGCAAGCGGTTTGGTTGATACCGCCTCCGATGAGGCGGTGGTGCTGACGATCAATGGTGATGGCACCTTGATTACAGGCACCGCAGATGGGCAAACGGTATTAACGATCAGTATTAATGACGCCACCGGCGAGATCACACTGGATCAACAGCGGGCGGTGAAGCACGCGGATACCAATAACCCGGATGATGCAGTCACCATCGTTGAAAATGCCATCAACATTGTGGCCGCTGCTACGGATGGCGATGCCGATACGGTTACCAGCAGCATTGCTATCGGCGATCGTTTTAGTTTCAAGGATGATGGGCCGAGCATTACGGCAGGCGTTACGGGCACGTTACCAAATGCGCTAACAACCGATGATGCCGATACCGCTTCGGGTACCAGTACTGACACGGCGAACTTTTCCGGCGCCTTCTCCGTTGCATCGTCAAACGCCGGTGAAGACGGTGACGGTGGCACCGTATGGAATTATGCATTAGCGGTTACCGATCCAGCTACCGGGCTGAGCAGCAATGGAGAGCCCATTACGGTGGCCCTGTCCGGTAATACCATTACGGCGCAAGCGGATGGTAATACGGTATTCACCATCGCCGTGGATGCGGCGACTGGCGTGGTGACACTCACGCAAAATGCGGCCATCGATCATGATACGGCAGAGGCTAATAGCGCGGACTTCAGTAGCGATACGAAAGCCCTGTTAGCCGGCCTCATCACGCTGACCGGTACCGCAACCATTACGGATGCTGATGGTGATAGCGCCAGTAGCAGCCAGACTATTGATATAGGGGATAAATTCGTCTTCACAGACGACGGGCCCAGCGTGGGTGTGCCGGAGGATGCAAGCGTCAGTGAGGCAAACCTGGCTGGAGGCTCTTCAGTTAACAATGGCGCGCTAACACAAACCGGCAGTTTGGATATTGGGTTGTCTGCAGACGGCGTTGATACGACGTTCGTGTCTACCACTGAAGCCGATTTCCAGGGTTTGGGATTAACGTCTAACAACGAGGCATTGAGCTATGAGCTAAGTGCCGATGGCCATACGTTAACGGCGACTGCTGACGGCAATACGATATTTGTCGCGACCATTACAAACCCCGAAGCTGCCAATGCGGGCTATTCGTTCGTGCTCTCTGGCGTTCTGGATCACGACCAACCCGGGAATGATGCCCAGATTGATTTGCCGTTCAATTTTGTCGTCACCGATAACGATGGTGATACGGCCACGGGTAGTTTTGACGTTACCGTCAACGACGATGTGCCCACCGCCGTAGACCAGGCGGGTATTAGCTTATCCGAAGGTGGCGTCACAGTGGGATCGGCCAGCGGTGGCACTAATCTTATCACCGGGGGCGTGGCCGACAGCCAAGGAGCCGATGGCGCTCGTATAAACCAGGTTCGTTACGCGGACATTAATGGTGATCAACAAATCATTACTGTTGCTGAGGGAGGCAATACCGGAGCAGTCACTACGCAATATGGCAGCCTGACCGTTCATAGTGATGGCACTTGGTCATATACCAGCAATACTTCTGTTGAACATAGCAATGGTGTAGCGGTTGATGACCTGTTTAGTTACAACCTGATCGATGGCGATGACGATGTCAGCGGTTGGGCGGATCAGCCGCTCAGTGTAACGGATACCACGCCGGTTGCCGTGGATGATTCGTCGGTTACCGCGCCGGAGGGAACCGCCCTGTTGTCCGGTAATCTGATCGGGAACGATATACCCTCAGAAGATGGCTCGCCGACCATTTATGACTTTAGTTACACCGACGTGACTGGTAATACTCAGACCTTTGAATTCTTGCCCCTCGTTTTGACTCAGGCGGTTACCACTCCAACGGGTATTCTAACGGTGAATGCTGACGGTGGTTGGAATTTCGTCCCGAACGCCAGCTATGAACACGATGGCACTGGTTCTTCAAATGCCGGTAGCTTTGGTTATCGTTTGGTCGACAACGACGGAAGTATCTCCAATCAGGCCAATCAGCCAATTATCATTACTGATACGGATCCAACCGCCGATAACACGGTGACGCTGGCTATCGATGAAGAAAATATCAACGGCTTGGGTAGCGCTAATGCCATTGTTGATAATGAAGTCACGGTGAACCTTGGTATAACCAAGGGCCAGGATGATATTGCTGATGTTGTTTTTGATGAGGCGACTAAAGCCAATCTTGCCAGTCAGGGACTCAGTTCCGGTGGAATAGATCTGCTGGTAGATGATTTTGACATCAGTCCCGATGGGCATACGTTAACCGCTGCCATTGGTGGTAACACCATCTTCACGTTACAGTTGAACAATCCTGGCGATGCCGCTGGTGCCCTGCAAAGTATCACCATGACACTAGAGCAGCCATTGGATCATGGCATCGCTAATGGAGAGAATAACCTTCCTGTTAACGTGAACTATGTGGTCTCGGATATCGATTCTGATGTGGATGGTTCGCTGACCATCAATGTGACAGATGACATCCCCTCGATACCTGTCGACGATAGCGCTGTTAGTGTGGTTGAAGGCGCGGCCGCGGTCGGCTCGGCGAATGGTGGCGATAACCTGTTGGGTAACGATACGTTAGGTGCTGATGGCGGTTTTATTTACGACATCAGCTATACGGATTCTAACGGGAATGCGCAAACCAATGTGGCGGTCGGTAATGGCGGGCTGACGGTAAGCACCCAATTTGGTGAACTCACTGTTCAACAAGATGGTAGCTGGACATATACGCCCATTGATTCTGCGGACCATATAAAACCCGCTAACGATACCGAACTGAGAGATGATTTTAGTTATCGCGTCATTGATAACGACGGGGATATCAGTGCGGCTTCAGCCACGCAACAAATCACCGTGACAGATACGGTGCCCGAGGTGGGTACGCCGGTGAATAGCAGCGTAGACGAGGAGAATTTGCCGACCGGTGCAGATCCGGATCCTGGCTCACTAACAGCCACTGGCTCGCTAGACGTAACCAAAGCCGAAGACAGTATTGATACTGAGTTTACAGTGGCTACCACGGATGCACTTACCGCTCTGGGGTTAACGTCTAATGGGGAAAGCCTGAGTTATAGTATCAGTCTGGATGGCCATACACTAACGGCCACTGAAGACGGCACTAATGCAACTGTCTTTAGTGTTACCATCAATAATCCCACAACGTCCAGTGCGGGCTACAGCTTTACGCTGGATCGTGCCTTGGATCATCCAACAGCAGCTGATATCGATTTGCCGTTTAGCTTCACCGTAACCGATAGCGATGGGGATGTGGCCACGAGCAGCTTTAACGTTGCCGTGGTGGATGATGTGCCTGCACTCACGCAGGCCGTTGAAACAGATGAAGACACATCCGTCACATTCAATTCATCAGCAGATGCTAACCCAGGGAATACCAGTATTCCTGCCGCAGGGCTTGGTGCGCCTTCTTACGGCACCGCTACGGTTAATGCAGATGGCACGATCACCTACACGCCAACACCGGGTTCCAACTACAGTGGCGAAGATAGCTTTACCTACACTACTACGGAAAATGGTGGTGTGGTATCGACTACGACGGTCACGGTGACGGTCAACCCGATTTCTGATGCCCCTACCTTTACGGCTACTGCGGGATCGGTTGAGACGGATGAAGATACCGCTGTGTCGTTAGGTTTTAACGCGCCTGTGGTGACCGATGCGTCAGATTTGAATGGCTTGGATGCGGGTGACAATCCAGAGTTGCTCAGTGTTATCACATTGAGTGGTATTCCCGACGGGGCGACGTTGCTTCAAGCCGATGGCACAACGGTATGGCACGAGTTCGACAGCGCCGATGGTGGCAGTATCACCATTACGCTCAATGATGGTTCGCACATCAACGGTGCTAGTGGCGATCTTTCCATGTCGTCCGCTGAATTTGCAGGTTTAAAAATTCTGCCGCCACCGGATAGTCATGAAAACTTCACGGTGACAGGGGCTGTCACCAGTTATGAAGTCGATAATAGCGGCAATCCCATTCCTGATGCGGGATCAGAAACGACCACTGCGCCGGTTTTGGTCTATGTCCAGGCGGTTACGGATGATGCAGCGCTGACCTTTGATAATACTAAGGTGCCAGCGGATGTTGCCAATGTTGATGCTCTCTCCTTCAATGGCGGCCAAACTGAGGCCGATGTGACCATTAAGGAAGACACCGCCTTTGTCGTTAACGATATTCTTGAGGCGGCATTTGCAGATCTGGATGGCTCAGAAGAGCGTTCTATCACCATCTCAAATAACAGTGGTGCCGTGATTCTGGTCAACGGCACGGAGGTGGCTGCCGGTGCGGATATCACCGTGCAGGACAAGAACGGCACAAATGGCCAGACAGGAGAGATCGGTAGTTTCCCCAATATCACCATTGGCGCCACGGAAGACTTCAGTGGCGACCTGGAGAACATTGGCATCACTATCAATGCACAAGATAAAGATAGCGATGGGTTTAATGCGGGCAATAGTGGTAGCACGGTCAATGGTGTGGCCGAAGCCGATACCACGGACAATACCGTCACACTGAATCTTCATGTCATGCCTGTTGCAGGGGATGTGGGACTTGTTGCCGGGTCGAATGTGACGACGCCTGAAGACACCGCTGTTGCCTTCATGGACGGTATTGAAATCACTGACCCAGGAACGGGCACTGAAGTGATCACCAAGGTCACCTTCGAAATACCAGCAGGGTGGGACGTAACAGCCCCTGCAGCTAGTGCGGACTGGAATGTATCGACGGATGGAACGGACTACACCATTACCGCCGTGGGTGCTTACAACCTGGAAGACGTATTGGGTGATTTCACCATCACGCCTCCTCCCCATAGCAGCGTAGATCAAGACATTACAGTGACGGTGACTACCGAAGACAGTAACACCGTTGATGGGGCGGCCGTTACCAGTGATCCGGTAGAGACTGAGCTGACTATTCCGGTGGAGGTGACTGCCGTCGCGGAAGAGCTGGCTGGTGATAGTGATGTTGATGGCAATGATGATCTGACCATGAGCGGTGACCATGATTATACGGTTACCGCTACGGAAGACGTGTGGTTCGATATGAGCCAGGAAGCTGCACTGGATGGCTGGAATAACCAGGACCAGGATGGCAGTGAGCAAACATTAGCGCTGTTCACACCGACATTGACGGATGCGTCTGGTGACCCCGTCAGCGCGCTTGGGTCTCAGTTCCAATATAACGACGGTACGGGTCTCATCACCAAAACCTTTAACGGTGATGCTGTTGAAATTCCAGAAGAGTTTTTAGATACGCTCAAATTCAGGGGGCCTGATCATTTTTCTGGTTATTTCGAGGTGAATGTGTCGATTAAAACCATCGATACGGATCCCGACACTAATGATCAATCAACATGGTCAGGCGGGAACTCGGTGTTAACCGGGACAATAAACCCCGTTGCTGACGATGTGAGATTGTCAGTAACCGGGCGAGCAAGAGGGGATGAAGATACAGATATCCCGTTATCTATTCGTCCGGTAAGTTCTGATACCGATTCCTCGGAAACCTTTACGGTCACCCTGTCGGGTATTCCGGCGGATGCGGTGCTTACCTATGACGGTGTTGAGCTGGTATTAACCGATGACGGCTTGGGGAATGGCACCGTTGGGGTGGAAATAGAAGATTTCGACCGTACTGTTCCGATGACAATACGCCCGCCCGAGAATAGTAATGAAGACTTTACTATTGGCGTGTCGGCAGTGTCCGTCGATGAGCTAGGGGCGGTCACCAGTACTTCCGGGCCGGATGTTGAAAGTATTGATGTCATCGTTAAAGGGGTGGCAGATGAAGCAACATTAACGACAGATGATCCGTCGTTTACTGAAGCTGCAGCGGATGCCGCAGGGTCAAACTTTGAAGGCTTTGGTAGTGTCTCTCTTAATCAGGTGATAACAGCTTCAGCACTGACTGACGACGATGGTTCAGAAAAGCTAACCCTGAGCATTAGTGGTCTGGATGCGCAGTTCAACCTCAGCGGTGGCGCCTTTATCGGCGGCGTAGGAGAGGGCAGGACATGGCTGCTAACTGAAGATCAACTGGCAACGGCGAAAGTACTATTGCCGATTAATTTTAGTGGCACGGTTACCGCCAATGTGGTCGCGATTACCACTGAAAATGACGGGAATTCACTGTCAAGCCCTAGTGTTGATTTAGAGTTTACGGTTGCTCCCAGCATTGATGAGGCCATTAAAACCGGTACCAATAACCTGCAGGAGGACACCTTGGGCAAGGTGGACTTTAGTTTGGCTGTGCCTGGTGAAGATGATGACCGGATTGTTGATGGTAACGAGACGCTCACATCAATATGGATTGATCAGAATGCAGCAGATACTAGCGATTACACGCTGTATTTAGGTGCGGGAGGGAAAACTCTGGCGCAGGCGGTAGCTGATGGAGAGCCCGGTATTGTACTTGATGGTACCGAGTACAAAATCACGGGCGCGGCGATTGACAACATTTTCGTGCAGGGTGCTGCTAACCTTCATGGCGATTTTTCCTTCGATGTGGGTTATGAAATTACAGACCCTTCATCGGATGGATCGTTGCCGGTTGTGTCCGAACGGACTGACACCACTCATACCTTGAGTATTGAAGCGGTCACCGATGCCGCGACTCTGGTTATTGACAGTATTACTTCCGATCCTGCCGGCGCGGCTACGATCACGGGTACCACGGCCGTTCATGCAACTGAAAATACTGAACTAACGATCAATGCTACGTTGAGCAAGGACCCTGATGCTAACGCAGGTAATAGCAGTGATTACGATGGCAGCGAGGTTATTACCGAGATTTATGTGGATGGTGTGCCCGCTGGTGTAACTGTTGAAAACGCCGTCTATATTGGCAACATACCTGGCGATCCGAATACTGGCCGGTGGTTGTTATCAGGAGGGCCAACAGGAACAAGCCTTTCTGGTGGTGCAACCAGTTTTGAAATGAAGGTTTCACTCACGGGTACCGCCGCAAACCTAAGTGATTTGAGTGAGTCACTGTCGTTCAATGTCGTTACTGAAGACGCAGACGGTGGTGAACAGGTTTCATCGGATGATTTCCTGCTTACCACCCCAGCAAACTTTGATGACACCAATTCTGAAGTTGACCAGCCGGCTGTCATCGATATTTGGGAGGATGATCCCGCGTTCAACGCTACGGAAGATGTCTCCTTCAGTCTCAGTGATGCACTGAATGCCCAAATAACCGGTAGCAGCGACTTCGCTATTACGATTACGGGTTTTCCTGCGGGAACAAGTGTCTCAGGGATGACCCTTACCGTCGCTGATGGTGTGGATACATGGACTGTATCTGGAAGTGGTGGTGATGCTGCGCTTCAGGCCGCTCTCGATGCAATACAAGTAAATCTGCCTGAGGACTGGAATGATAATAATGCCCCCCCATTTGATTTTGAAACGACTCTGACAACGTACGCGGCTAGTGGTGATCGTAATGACAGCACCGCGAACGTTGCGGAACCTGTCACGCCGGTGACGGATCCTTCAGTGATAACCATCAGCAATGATGAGGTGGTGGGAGAGGATTCGCCGGTTAACTTTACTGTTGATATTGATAATTCCTCCGATGGTTCCTTCAGTAGCGTGGTAAATGGCAATTTGTATCTGCAGCTGTCTGAAACGGGTATGAGCGGCGGTACTTTGTCATATCAAGGTACGGCACTAACGGCCCAAGCCGTTAGTGGCGTCGCTGGTATCCCGGATGGTAATTACTATATTGCGGATATCGGGAACGTTGTCGGAAACGGCGATGGCAGTAGCATAGCCTTAACGTACCAACCACCAGAAAATCAAACGGGCTCGGTTGAACTGCAAGCATGGGTTCAAACGAAGGAAACGGGCGCTGCCAATGTTGAGTCAAGCTCCTCCGGTGCGGCCGATGACGGAGAAGGTGCCGCAACGATTCTGCCCGTCAATGATGGCTTTGATCTGGCCGCAAATGATGTCTCTGGTGATGAAGATACGCTCATCGAATTGGACGTGTCCGGTACCGGTTTGGTCGATACAGACGGGTCTGAATCGATTAACTCGGTCCTTCTTAGCGGGCTTCCGACCGGTTACCTGGTCTATACTGGTGCCGACGAAGGGTCTGCAGTTTTAGCCAACAATGCAGGGGTTAATGGGTGGTCTATTCCAATAGTGGGTGGACAACTGCCGGCATTTATTGGTGTACGTCCGCCGCTGAACGTTAGCGGCGTAACGCTTGCGTTGACGCTGACGGCTTTAACGGGAGAGAGTGCATTACTTGAAGTCGAGTCCTCGAGTATTGATTTTGATGTCACCGTTAACCCGGTAGCTGATGGCTTGTCCATTGCGCCTGAAAACGCAGCAGGGACAGAAGGGGATGTGATCACTATTGATGTTAACCCCTCCTTAATTGATCAAGACGAGCTGGTGAATCTGGAGCTGTCGGGGTTAGGCGAATACGCGAGCTTCTATGCTGAGGGCAGCCTGTTAACAGCAGAAGTGAGTTACGATGACCTCAGTGACACCTACACAATCAGTGGCTTAAGTGAAGACCAGTTGGGTGACCTGGGCTTTGTCCAAAAGGCGGGAACCTATACGGTAAACGTCAGTGCTGAAACCGTAGATGGCATGGATGTGAGCACAGCGACTACAGACAGCTTTACCGCTACGGTTGCTGCGGTGGTTCCATCCGCTGGTAATGACGTTTTATTGTATGGTGGCTTGGGGATTGATGCCGATGCTGGTGACGATACCATTCAGTTACGCTTTAGTGAGGACGTCTCCGCCAGCGACTTGGCCTCGAATCTTGATAATGTAGAAGTGCTGGATGCCGGGATAGCGGGCAGCAATAGCATTGGCGATGCCTCCCAGGGCCTCAGTATCCAGGATGTTTTGGATATGACTGATGCGCGTGGCACTTTGACCATAGAAGGTGACTCTAGCGATGACGTTTACATCAGTGATAACTGGACAGATAGTGGCACTAGTGGTGCTTACACTGTTTATACAAGCGCGGTCGATGGTGCTACGTTGAACGTATCGGATCAGATGAATGTCCACCTTGTGACCGATTGATAACGCAGCTTGAAAGGGAATGATCGGCGCTATACCTCGATCATTCGTTTTTAAAAGGTTGTCACAGCTTGATCGTCTCTGTAATTCGATTCTACAGGGCTGATACTTTCGTGGCGGAATCGGGGGAGAGTTACCGTATTCCGGGGTGAAGCTGGTTTAGAAGGGCCTGAAGGCAACGTCAGCTCCTTTTTTATTATCTGTGACCCGTCCGGAATAGAGTTAACACTCCCCAGTCTTGTACCTGAGAGGGCCTGACAGATCAAATAGTTGAGCATGATCAGCGAGATTGCACGCTTAGCCTTTAAACAGGAAGTGGTGGGTCATATGGAATTTGGCCGAGTCTCAAATTCATCGCTCGCGCTACTGTGATTTTTGATCTGAGGATCAGGAACGACACTGGGAGAGGCAGCTTCAGAGTGAAACTAGGGTGTATGCGTCTGTAGTTGATCGGTGATTATTCTTTTGCAATTGGACTTTAATTGGGCCGTTAGCCACGCAGTGCACAACGCCAATAATCACGCTAGTATCAACGGATAATTCAATAATGATCGCAGGGAGCGACTCATGGCTTTACTCAGAAACCTTCTTGTTCTGTCTTGCAGCATGGTGCTGGCAACGACCGCTGCCGCCGACCTCAATGTGCACGGCGCCTTGAAAGGCGGCTGGACCGATCTGGATTACGATGACGGAGATTTTCCTGCCGGCACCGATGTCGACTCCACCGATCACACCTTTTCCATCCTCGCCGGGCTCACGTTCCCGGTAGCCCGTGATCGCATTCATCTGGGAGGAGAAGTGGCGCATAGCTACCTTGGTGAGTACAGCGCAGAACTAGCCGGCACAGAGGCGGAAGTGATGCTCACCGGAAGCGAAGTTGTTTTTGCCAGTTTTTTCGAGGTAGCGACCGGCACTCAGTTATTTGTACGGGCTGGCGGTTGGGCGTGGGAGTCTGACGTTGATCACGGCGATGATGATTCCGGTTTCGATCCACTGTGGGGAGTGGGCTTCACCTATGGGTTGGACAATTTATTGTTCCGTGGTGAAGCAAACCGCTACGACGCGGAAGACGAGAGGATCGATGCCTACACCGTCGGTTTGCAGTATCAGTTTATGTAGAGGGTGTTTGTTCCCAAACAAAAAAGGGCCTGACGGTAACGTCAGGCCCTTTTTTGTTTGTCTGGTAGCAAGGGGCGGACTTGAACCGCCGACCCCAGCATTATGAGTGCTGTGCTCTAACCAGCTGAGCTACCTTGCCATTTGAGGCCGCGAATTTTCCGCGAGGTGGGGACAGGTGTCAAGCACTGCCGGTGCGGCTGGGTAATGTTTGATCAGTTGTTGCTTGCGGGGCGGGAAATCTGCGATAGTTGGCGCGTAAATGAAAATCATTATTGTTTAATGGCGATGCGGTGCTAGAATACTTGACCAAATTGCTCGGGATTACTACTCTCACTCTTTTAATACACGCAAGAAAGGTGTGGATATGCGTTTGACGACCAAAGGCCGCTATGCGGTAACCGCCATGCTGGATCTGGCGCTGCATGCAGCGACGGGGCCGGTGTCGCTGGCGGATATTTCAGAGCGTCAGGGTATTTCCATTTCTTACCTGGAACAGCTGTTCGCCAAGTTACGCCGTAATGGGCTGGTGAGCAGTGTGCGTGGTCCCGGTGGCGGCTATCAGCTGAGCCGGGACAGTGAGCAAATTGACGTGGCGGCGGTGATTGCAGCCGTGGATGAGTCAGTGGATGCCACTCGTTGTGGTGGCCATGGGGATTGCCAGGAAGGGGATACCTGCCTGACCCATCACCTGTGGTGCGATCTGTCTGACCAGATTCAGGATTTTCTCAGCGGGATTACGCTGGGAGAGCTGGTGGCCCGCCAGGAAGTGCGGCATGTGGCTCAGCGCCAGGATCGCCAGCAGCAGCGCTTGCCCGTCAGCAGTCTTTGATTATGTGCCGGCGCGCTGCCGGCCTCAGTAACCCGATACCAGCCATACGATACCCATCATGAGTAATGCCGTTTATCTGGACTATGCGGCGACCACTCCGGTAGATCCGGCAGTGGTGGACGTTATGGTCCGTCATCTTGGCCCTGAGGGCACCTTTGCCAACCCCGCGTCGCGTAGCCATCTGTACGGCTGGCTGGCGGAAGAGGCGGTGGAGTCTGCCCGCCGTCAGGTAGCCGACCTGTTGAATGCGGACCCCCGCGAAGTGGTCTGGACCAGCGGTGCCACCGAGGCCAATAACCTGGCCCTGAAAGGCGTGCTCGATGCTCGCGGCGGGGGCCATGTGATTACCAGTGCTACCGAGCACAAAGCAGTGCTGGATGCCTGTGGCTGGCTGGAAAGCCAGGGCCATGCGGTGACCTACCTGAAGCCGGAGAAAGACGGCCAGGTGAGCGTGGAGAGCGTCGTCGACGCCCTTCGTGATGACACCGTGCTGGTGAGCGTCATGCATGCCAACAACGAGACCGGGGTGATCAATGATATCGCCGCCATCGGTGCCCTGTGCCGGGAGCGTGGCGTGCTGTTCCACACCGATGCGGCCCAGTCCGTGGGCAAGCTGCCCCTCGATGTGAAAGCGTTGCCGGTGGATCTGGTGTCAGTGTGTGCTCACAAGGTCTACGGGCCCAAGGGTATCGGGGCCTTGTATGTGCGCCGTTCGCCGGACGTGAAGGTGGCCGCGCAGATTCACGGTGGTGGCCATGAGCGTGGCATGCGCTCGGGCACCCTGGCCACGCACCAGATTGTGGGCATGGGTGAGGCCTTTGCCTTGGCTGAGTCATTGAAGGATGAAGAAGGGCCTCGCATCAGCGCGTTGCGGGATCGTCTGTGGCAAGGCATCCAGGCGCTGGGCGGTGTGAGTGTGAACGGCGGTGAGGCTCCGCGTTTGCCGGGACACCTGAACGTGGCCTTCGAGGGCGTGGATGGCGAGATGCTGCTCACGGCCATGAATCAGGTGGCGGTGTCGTCCGGTTCGGCGTGTACCTCTGCCTCGCTGGAGCCCTCCTATGTGCTCAAGGCCATGGGGATAGATGACTTCTTGGCCCATGGCTCGATTCGTTTTTCTGTGGGGCGTTTTACCACGGATGAGGATGTCGAGCGCGCTATCGCGTCGGTGACTGACGCGGTATCGCGATTGCGCACGGTGCCGGCCTGACGCCAGCGGTCGGGACCGTCAGGGGAAGAATGTGACGGTTTCCGACACTGTGTTGTTTCCACTGCTTGGGCATCCTTGGCCCAGTGGTGTTTCCGGGCCGCTCAGAGGCCCGTTTTCCGGTATGGCTTTTGCTTTGTTCTCAGTGAGTATTCTCCGCACTGATCGCGAGGGCGTGCCATGCACGGTGTCATCGTTTCCAACTTCAAAACCTATCTGGATGAATTTCTTGGTGCGGATGCCTGGGGCGATGTGATTGCCGGTGCCGGGCTCGACGGAAAAACCTACCTGCCGGTGGCCCTGTACCCGGATGCGGAAATGGAGGCGCTGTTGGAGGCGGCGGTAAACGCTACTGGCTTGCGTCGGGACGACCTGCTGGCGGATTTTGGCGAGTGGGTGATTGGTCCGCTGGTGCGCATGTACCAGGCCATGATTCCGGCGGATTGGGGCACTCAGGCGCTGTTGCTGAATATGCAGACCATCCATGAGCGGGTGCTGAAACTCAAGGACCCGGCCGCCAGTGCGCCGAATATTCAGGTGCGCCAGTGCGGTGAAGGCACGCTGGAAATTCATTACCTTTCACACCGTAATATGGCGCCGATGATTTTGGGCGCGGTGAAAGGGCTGGCTGAGCATTTTCAGGAAACGGCACAGCTGCTGGCCGCAGAGGATGTGGTTTCAGGCGAGGGTGTGCAGCAGGGCGAATGCCGGTTTCTGTTTCAGCTGCAGCCGCAGTGCCTGGCGAACCAGGACGTGGGGTAGGTTTTTGTAGGAGCGCCGCTCCTGCGGAGAAGGGGCTGCAGTTCAGGCGGCCAGCTGGGCGGCCTGTTGCTTGATCTTGGCAACCATGGAGCGCAGGCCGTTGCCACGGGTGGGGCTCAGGTGGCCGAGCAGGTCGATACGGTCGAAGAAGCCGTCCATGTCGTAGTCATGAATGCCCTGGGGGGATTGCTGATTGAGTGCCGACAGGACGATGGCCGCCAGCCCCTTCACGATCAGCGCATCGGAATCCACTGCCAGAAACAGGGTGTCCGCATCGCGGTCATATTCGGTTTCCAGCCACACCTGACTCTGGCAGCCGCGTACAAACCGGTCTTCTGTTTTCAAACCGTCCGGCAGCTCGGGCAGCTGTTTGCCCAGGTCGATGATATAGCGATAACGCTCTTCCCAGTCATCCAGAAACTCCAGATCCTCGGCGATGTCCTCGGCGGTCACGTCCTTGCCAAGCTTGATGCTGCGAATATCAAATGACACGTCGTCGAACTCCGTTGTTTCTGTTTGGTGGGTTAGAAGGGGTTGCGTGCAGCGTGTTGCGTGAAGCCTGCAGCGTCTCCTGTCAGAACATCCCCAGCTCAAGCTGGGCTTCTTCGCTGATCATCTCGCGGCTCCAGGGTGGATCGAACACCAGGGCCACTTCCACCCTGTCCACGTTGGGGACTTTGCCGAGCCGGTCTTCCACGTCGCCCACTAGCACCGGGCCCATGCCGCAGTTGGGGGCGGTGAGAGTCATGCGCACCTGCACCACATTTTGCCCGTCTCGCTGGATTACATCGCAGCCGTAGACGAGTCCCAGGGCCATGATGCTTACCGGAATTTCCGGATCGAAGATGGTTTCCAGGGCAGTGTTCAGGTCTTCATCGCGCACGCTACCGTCGTCATTGGCTGGCGCAAAATCCAGCTCCAGAGGCTCCTGGCCGATGGCATCGGCGTCAGTGCCGTCGATGCGCGCCATGTTGCCGTTGATGGTGACGGTGTATGTGCCGCCCAGCGCCTGGCGCAGGTTGACGAAGCTGTTCTTGGGAATGGTGATGCGGGTGCCGTCCGGCACCTTGCGGGCCGGAACGTCGCGCTGAACCACTACCGTGCGTTGGTCTGCCATTGTTTTCCCGGGCTGGTGGTTAGACGTCGTCTACCGTAAAGCTTTCACCGCAGCCACATTCGCCGGTGGCGTTGGGGTTGCGGAATTTGAACAGACTGTTGACGCCTTCGGTGACGTAGTCGATCACCAGGCCGTTGAGCATGGGCAGCCATTTTTCCGGCACGTAGAGGTTCACGCCGTCGATCTCGAACAGCTTGTCGCCGTCTTTGGCTTTTTCCACGAAGTCCAGCGTGTACATGAACCCGGAGCAGCCGGATTCGTCCAGATCCAGACGGATGCCGGCGGCATTAGCCCGCTGGATTTCACGCAGGGCCTGTTGGTTGGCAGCCTCGGTCAGGTTAAGGGTGACCTGGCCGGGTTGGAATGTCTGAACGGTCATGTGTTACCTACCTTGCATGAAGCATGGCTGATATTGCTGTAGGAGCGTCGCTTGAGACGCGAACCGTACCTGGCACGGCCTGTCGCGAGCAGAGTTCGCGTCTCAAGCGACGCTCCTACGGTGAGGTGTGTGCCGGGCTCAGAGAAAGGTTTTGACCTTCTCCAGACCTTCGAACAGGCGATCCACCTCTTCCAGCGTATTATAAATCGAGAATGAGGCCCTGACAGTACCGGGAATGCCCAGGGTATCCATCAATGGCATGGTGCAGTGGTGGCCGGTGCGCACGGCGATGCCCTGTTTGTCCAGCAACATGCCCACATCCGCCGGGTGGCCGCCGTCCAGCAGAAAGGACAGTACACTGACTTTACTGGTGGCGGTGCCGATGATTTTCAAGCCTTCGCAGGCCTGTGCGCGCTCGGTGGCGCGGGCCAGCAGGGCGTCTTCGTGGGCGGCCAGGGTGGGCCGATCCTGCTGGTTCAGCCACTCAATGGCGGCGGCCAGGCCGATGGCGCCGGCAATGTTCGGTGTGCCGGCCTCGAATTTGTAAGGCAGCTGATTCCAGGTGCTCTTTGCGAAGCTGACGGTTTCAATCATTTCGCCGCCGGTCTGATAGGGCGGCATGGCTTCCAGCAAGGCGCGGCGACCATAGAGTACGCCGATGCCAGTGGGGCCAAACAGCTTGTGGCCGGAGAAAGCGTAGAAATCCACGTCCAGATCCTGCACGTCCACCGGGAAGTGGGCCACGGCCTGGGCGCCGTCGATCAAGGTGATGGCGCCGGCGGCTTTCGCCCGGGCAACCATCTCTTTCACCGGGTTCAGCGTGCCCAGCGCATTGCTGGCATGGCCAATGGCGAAGATTTTGGTTTTCTCACTGAGTAGCTGGACGAAGGCGTCCTGATCCAGGCTGCAGTCGTCACGCAGCGGGATCACTTTCAGTGTGGCGCCGGTGGCGGCGCAGGCCTGCTGCCAGGGGACGATGTTGGCGTGGTGTTCGCTGGTGCCAATCAGTACTTCGTCACCGGGTTGCAGGCGTTCGCGGGCCACGCACTGGGCTACCATGTTGATGGACTCGGTGGTGCCCTTGGTCCACAAAATTTCTTCGCGACTGGCGTTGAGGAAGGTCGCCACGGTTTCTCGGGCGCCTTCAAACTGGCTGGTGGCTTCGTCACTTAGGTAATGAGCGCCACGGTGCACGTTGGAATTCACCGTGCGGTAGTAGTTATCCAGCGCTTCGAGCACCGCCACTGGCTTCTGAGTAGTGGCGCCGTTATCCAGGTAGACCAGCGGCTTGCCGTTGACCTGTTGATCCAGAATCGGAAATTGTGCGCGCAGGGCCTGAATGTCCATCACGCGGCACGGTCTCCCGCTGGCGTGGTATGCGCCAGCTCGGCTTCCAGCCAGGGGGTGGCCCACTCGGCGACTTTTTCGTGGGGCAGGGTCATCAGCAGTTCGTTCACAAACCCCAGGCTGAGCATGCGCTTGGCTTCGGCTGCGGGAATGCCGCGCGATTGCAGGTAGAACTGCTGCATGGCATCGAGCTGGCCGACGGTGGTGCCGTGGGCACATTTCACGTCGTCGTTGTAGATTTCCAGCTCCGGCTTGGTGTTGATTTCAGCGCCGGGATTGAGCAGCAGGTTCTTGTTGGACAACTCGGCATTAGTGCCGCTGGCACCGGGGTGAATGTGGATGCGGCCATTGAATACCGCTTTGCCACTTTCGCCGGCCAGGCCTTTGAAGTTCTGGTCCGATTCACAATTGGGAACCGAGTGCTCCACGCACAACTGGTTGTCCACGTGGCTTTTGTCGCGCACCACGAAGATGCCTTTCATGTTCAGTTCTGCGCCGCTTTTGCTGACCAAGGCACGTACGTCGTTGCGGCGCAGGCGGTTGCCGGTCATCAGCTGGTAGCTGTCGACTTTGCTGACGCCTTGCTGGTCGATGATCAGGGTGCCGATATGCAGGCTGCTGGCTTGTTCGCCCTGCAGGCGGTAGTGGGTCAGCTGGGCATTGTCGGCGGTGATCAGCGCGGTGACGGCGTTGGTCAGGGCCTGGCCTTCTGCGTGGTAATGCTCAATCACGGCGGCTTCGGCACCCTGATTCAATACCACCACCAGGCGCGGATTGCAGTGTGCCGGGGCATCGCTGGCAGACTGAATCTGCACATGGATGGGCTGCTCGATGCGGGTGTTGGCAGCCACGGTGAGCACCACGGGCTGGCTGGCAACGGCGCTGTTGTAGAACGCAAACGGGGTCTGCAGACCGTTGATGGCCGGGCCATCGTGGGACAGGCTGACGCCGTCGGGCAGGTTATGGTTGACCAATTGGCCGTTGTTGATGGTTACCACATAGTCAGACAGGGCGGGCAGTGACTGAGTCAGTTCGCCGTCGGCGGCTGCATTGAGATGGCCATCGGCCAGCGCTTGCAGCGAGGTGTACTTCCACTGCTCGGTTTTGCGCTCCGGAAAATTGGCGGCTTCCAGGGCGGCCAGGGCATCGCCCGCACTGCCGTTAGTCTGTGCGTTGGCCAGCGCTTGGGTTTTCAGTTCCTGCGCCAGCGCAGAAGCGGAGAGACTCATGCGGACTCCTCTTCTCCGGTCAACCAGCCGTAGCCTTTCTCTTCCAGCTCGTGGGCCAGTTCCTTGCCGCCGGATTTGATGATCTGGCCGTTGGACAGCACGTGCACGAAGTCCGGCACGATGTAGTCCAGCAGGCGCTGATAGTGGGTCACCAGTACAATGCCGCGTTCCGGGCTGCGCAGGGAGTTGACGCCTTTGGCCACGGTTTGCAGGGCGTCGATGTCGAGGCCGGAATCGGTTTCATCGAGCAGCGCCAGCTTCGGCTCCATTAGCAGCATCTGCATGATCTCGTTGCGTTTTTTCTCGCCGCCAGAGAAGCCTTCGTTGACGCCGCGCTTGAGGAAGCTGGCATCCAGGTTGACCTGCTTGCAGGCCGCGCGAGCCTGACGGAGCAGGGTGACCGAGTCCCACTCTTCCTTGCCCTGGGCGCCGCGCACGGATTCCAGTGCCGCTTTGAGAAACTCCATGTTGGACACGCCGGGGATTTCCACCGGGTACTGGAAGGCCAGGAACAGGCCGGCCTGGGCGCGTTCTTCCGGTTCCAGGTCCGCCAGGCTGCTGCCTTCGAAAAGGGCTTCGCCGCCGGTGATTGCGTAATTGTCACGACCCGCCAGTACGTTGGCCAAGGTGGATTTGCCGGAGCCATTGGGGCCCATGATGGCGTGTACCTCGCCCGGGTTAACGGTCAGGTTCAGGCCTTTGAGGATCGGCTTGTCCGCCACGGTGGCGTGAAGATCACGAATTTCCAGCATATGTCGATGCGCCTTTCGGTTGGGCCGGGAATCCAGCCCGAGTTAATTCAGGGTGTTTTTCGATGGAGCGGGGGTTAGCCCACCGCCCCTTCCAGGCTGACTTCCAGCAACTTGCCCGCTTCTACGGCAAACTCCATGGGCAGTTCCTTGAATACCTCTTTACAGAAGCCGTTCACAATCATGGAGACGGCCTTTTCCGGGTCGATGCCGCGTTGGCGACACAGGAACATCTGGTCGTCACTCACCTTGGAGGTAGTGGCCTCGTGCTCAATGGTGGCCGAGGGGTTTTTCGACTCGATGTACGGGAAAGTATGTGCGCCGCAGGTGTCGCCCAGCAGCAGGGAGTCGCACTGGGTAAAGTTGCGGGCGTTTTCTGCCCGTGGGCTGATCCGCACCAGGCCGCGATAGGTGTTGCTGCTGCGCCCGGCGGAAATGCCCTTGGAAATAATGGTGCTCTTGGTGTTCTTGCCCAGGTGGATCATCTTGGTGCCGGTGTCCGCCTGCTGCATGTGGCGGGTCAGCGCCACGGAATAGAACTCGCCAATGCTGTTGTCGCCGCGCAGGATCACTGACGGGTACTTCCAGGTGATGGCGGAGCCGGTTTCCACCTGGGTCCAGCTGATCTTGCTGTTGTCGTGGGCCACGCCGCGCTTGGTCACGAAGTTGTAGATGCCGCCTTTGCCGTTTTCGTCGCCGGGGTACCAGTTCTGCACGGTGGAGTACTTAATCTCTGCACCGGGCAGGGCCACCAGCTCGACCACCGCCGCGTGCAGCTGGTTTTCGTCGCGCTGGGGTGCGGTGCAGCCTTCCAGGTAGCTCACGTAGCTGCCTTCATCGGCGATGATCAGGGTGCGTTCGAACTGGCCGGTGTTGGCTTCGTTGATGCGGAAGTAGGTGGACAGCTCCATGGGGCAGCGCACGCCCTTGGGGATGTACACGAAGGAGCCATCAGAAAACACGGCGCTGTTGAGGGCGGCGTAGAAGTTGTCGCCCTTGGGGACTACGGAGCCCATGTATTTCTTGATCAGCTCAGGGTGGTTCTGGATCGCCTCAGAAATAGAGCAGAAGATCACCCCGGCTTCCCACAGTTTCTCTTTGAAGGTGGTAAAGACGGAGGTGGAGTCGAACACCACATCCACAGCAACACCGGCCAGCATTTCCTGTTCGTGCAGCGGTATGCCCAGCTTTTCATAAGTGGCAAGCAGCTCCGGGTCCACCTCGTCCAGGCTTTTCGGGGCGTCGTCCAGGCTCTTGGGCTTGGAATAGAAGGACACCTCGTTGACGTCAATGGGCGGGTGGTGCAGGTGGGCCCAGTCCGGAGCGCTCATCTCGAGCCACTTGTGATAGCTGTCCAGGCGCCACTCCAGCATCCATTCCGGTTCGCCTTTCTTGGCGGACAGAAAACGGATGACATCCTCGCTCAGCCCGGGGGGCAGGGTCTCGGCGTCCACCGTGGTGGTGAAACCGGCCTCGTAGTTGGAGCGAATCAGTTTGTCCAGTTCGGCTTGGCTCATAGATCAGGGCCTGCGGTTCAGGTGGTGTTGGAAATACCAGAGTAATTTAGTCGGGTATTATACGCCATTACAGGGCGCTGTCGAATAGGGGGCGAGGAAGAAAATGGACGCCCCCGGCAACAGCAGGACCTGGGCGTCTCCGACGGGGCGGCAACGGTATCATAATTCGCCCCGCTTGCGTATAATCCGCCGGTTCCAAGGGGTGGTGAAACTGGCGGCTTTGACCGGCCAGCGATCACCCCTGTCATTGCCCCGGACAGCCTTTGCTGTTCCCGAGGACCATTTAACGCAAATCTGGAGTGAACTGACTGATGGCTGTTGAGCGCACACTCTCTATCATCAAGCCTGATGCCGTGGCCAAGAACGTGATCGGCGAAATCGTTACCCGTTTCGAGAAGGCTGGCCTGAGCGTGGTTGCCATGAAAATGGTACACCTGAGCGACGAAAAGGCGGGCGGCTTCTACGCTGAGCACAAAGAGCGTCCTTTCTTCAAGGATCTGGTCGGTTTCATGACCAGCGGTCCTGTAGTTGTACAGGTGCTGGAAGGTGAAGATGCGGTTGCCAAAAACCGTGACCTGATGGGGGCTACCAACCCGAAAGAAGCGGAAGCCGGCACTATTCGTGCAGATTTTGCGGAAACAATCGACGCAAACGCGGTCCATGGTTCTGACTCCACTGAATCTGCCGCACGCGAACTGGCCTACTTCTTCTCTGACGAAGAACTGTGCCCGCGCGCCAGCTAATTTCAGCTTGCGTGCAATACCAGCCACGGCCCCGGGCCGTGGCTGGCGTTTAAAGGAAACCCGGTTTCCTATTGGAGAATGCTATGACTGCCCAACAGAAGGTAAATCTGCTCGGCCTTTCTCGCCCGCAAATGGAAGAGTTCTTCCTGACCATGGGGGAGAAAAAATTCCGTGCCCAGCAGGTGCTCAAATGGATCCACCACCACCAGGCGGATTCTTTCGAGCAAATGACCGATGTGGGTAAGGCATTGCGCCAGAAATTATCCGAGGTGGCGGAAATCCGCGGCCCGAAGGTGACCCACGAGAGCATTAGCCGCGATGGCACCCGTAAATGGGTGTTTGAAATGGATAACGGCGGTGCCGTGGAAACCGTATTTATTCCCGATGGTCGTCGCGGCACCCTGTGTGTGTCGTCCCAGGTGGGCTGTGCAGTGGATTGCAGCTTCTGTTCCACCGGCAAGCAGGGTTTTCAGCGCGACATGACCAGCGCTGAGATTATCGGTCAGGTGTGGCAGGCCAGCCGCGCTTTCGGCCCGCGCCGTAACCTGGGTCAGCACCCGATTACCAATGTGGTGATGATGGGCATGGGCGAGCCCCTGCTGAATTACGACAAGGTGCTTACGGCCATGCGGATCATGAAAGATGATCTGGGTTACGGCATTGGTAAAAAGCGCATCACCGTGTCCACGTCCGGGGTGATTCCGAAAATGAATCAGCTCAGCGAGGATCTGGATGTGTCGCTGGCGGTGAGCTTGCACGCACCCAACGATGAACTGCGCAATCAACTGGTGCCGCTCAATCGCAAGTATCCGCTCAAGGACCTGATGGCGGCGTGCAAGAGTTACAGCAAGAATATTACCCACCGCCATAACACCATCACCATGGAATATGTGATGTTGCGGGATGTGAACGACAAACCAGAACATGCCCGCCAACTGGTTAAACTGCTTAACGGCATTCCTGTGAAGGTGAACCTGATACCGTTTAACCCGTTTCCGCACGCCGGTTATGAGCGGTCACGCAAGAACGATATTTTGGAATTCCACAAGTACCTGAATGACAATGGAGTAATGACCACGGTTAGGACAACGCGCGGCGATGATATTGATGCCGCTTGTGGTCAGCTAGTGGGGCAGGTGAAGGATCGCACCCGGCGCAGCGAGCGCTGGAAGGAATCCATTTTTCACCGCGCCGAACAAACCGATAACAACACAGCGCAGACCTAATGAGACGTTTTTTTCAGGTTATTTCTATCCTGCTTCTTGCAGGATTTTTTGCCGCCGGGTGTGTGACGGTGGACGATGGGCCCAAGGTAAAAGTAGATGAAGCGGTGAACAGCCGCGTGGCTGCCGGTTTGCAGTACCTGCAGCAAGGCAGTCCGTCGGAAGCGCGTCGCCATTTTTCCCGCGCGCTGAGCCTGGATGATGACAGTGCCGTTGCACACAATGCCATGGCGCTGCTTTACAAGTATGAGCAGGACCCCACCAAGGAAGAATATCACTACCGCAAGGCGCTGGATGCGGATCGCCATTACTCCCCGGCATTGAACAACTACGGTACCTTGCTTTACGCCCGTGGCGAGTATCAGGAAGCACTCAAGCATTTCAAAAGAGCCGCTAATGACCCGTCCTATGAAGGTCGCGGCAGCGCCTGGGAAAACATGGGGCGTTGTTATCAGAAGCTGGGTAACGATGAGGGTGCACGTAGTGCTTATGTGAAAGCGCTGCGTCTGAACCCGCGTTCCGTTCAGCCTAGCCTGGAACTGGCGCAACTGTATTTTGATGAAGACCGTGGCCGTCTTGCCTGGGATTATTACCAGCAATATGTGCAGCGTACCGGTCGTCAGAGTGCCCGGGCCCTGTGGCTGGGAATTCAACTGTCCAATTCATTGGGCTACCGCAACCAGCAATCCAGCTATGAGTTGGCGCTGGATAATTTGTACCGCCGTTCTGGCGAGTACCGTCAGTGGCAGGAATGGAAAGCTGAGCAAGAAAAAGGAGCGCAGCAATGAGCGATGACATGGTGGTCTTACCCGGCGAACGTTGTCGCAAAGCCCGTGAAGCCCAAGGCATGACTCAGGCACAGGCGGCCCAGCGTTTGCACTTGTCGCTGACCTATGTGCAAAGCCTGGATGCGGACGATTATGAGCGCTTGCCGGAGGCGACCTTCGTGAAAGGTTACCTGCGTAACTACGCGCGTCTTCTCGGGCTGCCGGCGGATGAAATTGCCAATACGTTTCAGCAGATGGTCAACGACGATGTGCTGGATAAGCCGCTGCAGTTGCCGTCCATTGCGCCGCCACCTTCGGTCTGGCGCAAACCGGTGCTGATCGCACTGGCGCTGGCGGCACTGGTTGCGCTGCTGTGGGCGTTCTGGCCTGCCAGTGGCGAATTGCCTGCGCTGCCGGAAAAAACACCGGCGACAGAGCAAGGCGCTGAGCCGGAGAACATGAATGACAGTGCCGGTGGCCAGCCTGTTGAAGACACTGTTGGCGGGTTCGATGGCATGGGCTCCGAGAGCGCCCCGGGTGGCGCGGATCTTGACGGCGAAGGGATCACTGGCGACGGTATGCAGGACGATGAGGCTGATGCCAGCGCCGCCAGCGATACCCAGGCTGAGGGCAGCCAGGCCGAGCAGGCTGATGACGGTTCGTCCATGCTTGCAGCCAACGGTCTGGACCGCCTGCTGCTCAGTTTCACCAGCAATTGCTGGATCAAGGTCACGGATGCCACCGGGCGCACCCTGCGCCAGGGCGAGCAATCCGGTGGCGCATCCCTGATGCTGGATGGCGAAGCGCCGTTCAGCCTGACTCTCGGTAACGCCGGTGCGGTAGACGAGTTGCTGGTTAACGGCACTGCTGTCACCTTACCGACGGATTCCCCCGGTAAAGTTGTGCGAATCTCCGCTCCCTGATTCGCGAGGGTAGAAAACACCATGGAACCGGAAGTTAAAATCCAACGTCGTAAAACCCGCCAAGTCATGGTGGGCAATGTCCCTGTCGGTGGCGATGCCCCGATCTCCGTACAAAGCATGACCAATACCGAAACCTGTGATGTAGACGCCACCGTTGGCCAGATTCGCCGTTTACAGGATGCCGGTGTGGATATCGTGCGGGTGTCGGTGCCGTCCATGGATGCCGCCGAAGCCTTTGGCAAGATCCGCAAGCAGGTGGACGTGCCGCTGGTGGCGGACATCCATTACGACTACAAGATTGCCTTGGCGGTGGCCGAGCAGGGCGTCGATTGTCTGCGTATCAACCCCGGCAATATTGGCCGTGAAGACCGTATCAAGGCGGTGATTCAGTGTGCCAAGGACAAGGGGTTGCCCATTCGTATCGGTGTTAACGCCGGTTCGCTGGAAAAAGAGCTACAGCGCAAATATGGCGAGCCCACCTCTGATGCGCTGGTGGAATCGGCCTTGCGCCATGCAGACATTCTCGACCGTTACGATTTCCAGAATTTCAAGGTCAGCGTCAAGGCCTCCAATGTGTTCATGACGCTACAGGCCTATCGCAAGCTGTCTTCTCAACTGGAACAGCCGCTGCATCTGGGGGTTACCGAAGCAGGCACGTTCCGTTCCGGCACGGTGAAATCCGCGGTGGCATTGGGCTCGCTGTTGATGGAAGGTATTGGCGACACCATTCGTGTATCTCTGGCCGCAGATCCGGTGGAAGAAGTTCGAGTCGGTTTTGATATTCTGAAAAGCCTGAACCTGCGCAAGAAAGGCGTGAACATCATTGCCTGCCCCAGCTGCTCGCGTCAGAACTTTGATGTGATCAAGACGGTGAATGAACTGGAAGCGCGGCTGGAAGACATCAACGAATCTGTGGACCTGGCCGTGATTGGCTGCCTGGTAAATGGCCCAGGCGAGGCCCGCGAAGTGGATGTGGGCCTGACCGGCGGCACGCCCAATAATCTGGCCTACCGCGACGGTGAAAAAAGCCATCACATTACCGCTGACGATCTGGTCGACGAGCTTGAGCGAATGGTGCGCGCCAAGGTCAAGAAGCAGCGCGAAGACGAAGAGAGGGGCATTATTGCCCGTAGTGAATAGACGGCGAGGGATCTTGGTCGGGCGTGGTTTAGCGTCCGGCGTTAGGTGTCCAGCGTTCTGGGTTTTTAAGGAATTTTCGTGAGCAAGAAAATCACCTCCATCCGCGGGATGAACGATATCCTGCCGGAGCAGACGGGGCTGTGGCAGTGGCTGGAAGCAAAAGTGGGGGCCGTACTGGCCAGCTACGGCTACCAGGAAATCCGCATGCCGATCGTGGAACAGACCGATTTGTTCAAGCGCAGCATCGGTGAAGTGACCGATATCGTCGAAAAAGAAATGTACACCTTCGACGACCGCAACGGTGACAGCTTGACCCTGCGTCCGGAAGGCACCGCCAGCTGCGTTCGTGCTTGCGAGCAGCATGGTCTGTTGTACAACCAGACCCAGCGGTTGTGGTACACCGGGCCCATGTTCCGTCATGAGCGCCCCCAGGCAGGCCGCTATCGCCAGTTCCACCAGATTGGGGTGGAAACCTTCGGCATGACCGGCCCGGATATTGATGCTGAAGTTATCCTGCTCACGGCACGTCTGTGGAAAGCCCTGGGCCTGGCCGACAAGGTCACACTGGAGTTGAACTCCCTGGGTGACAGTGCGGACCGGGCGCGCTATCGCGATGCGTTGGTGGATTATCTGAAAACACACTTTGACGCACTGGATGGGGACTCCCAGAAACGTCTGGAGCGCAGTCCGTTACGCGTGTTGGACAGCAAGGACCCGGGTACCCGCGAGGTGCTCAAGGACGCGCCACAGCTGGCCGATTACCTGAATGACGAGGCTGTCGCCCATTTTGAAGGGCTGAAAGCCTTGCTCGATGCCAGTGGCATTGCTTATAAAGTGAACCCGTATCTGGTGCGTGGGCTGGATTATTACGGCAAGACCGTTTTCGAGTGGGTCACCGATGCCCTCGGCGCTCAGGGCACCGTCTGTGCCGGCGGTCGCTACGACGGTCTGGTGGAGCAGCTGGGCGGTAAACCAACCCCGGCAGTGGGCTTTGCTATGGGGGTCGAGCGGCTGATTTTGCTTATTGAGCAGGAAAAACCGGAACTGTCGGCGCCAGTGGACGTCTATGTGATGGCCATGGGGGATGTATTGGCGTCCACCATGGCATTGTCCGAACAGCTTCGCGATGCCTTGCCCGGCCGTGCAATCCAGTTGCACTGCGGTGGTGGCAGCTTCAAAAGCCAGATGAAAAAAGCCGATCGTAGCGGTGCCGCGGTGGCCTTGATTATCGGCGAGGATGAACTGGCCAGTAACAGTGTTATGGTCAAACCCCTGCGCGGCCAGGCCGAGCAGCAGCAAGTATCCCGGGATCAGGTTGCCAGTGAGCTGGTAGCGCTCCTGGCGGACAATTAATAAGAAAGGAGAGCAGGGTGGCAGATTACATGCGCGATGAAGACGAACAGGCGGAGCTGCTTAAAGAGTGGTGGCAGAAGAACGGCACCGCCGCGATTATTACCGTGGTACTGGCCGTGGCAGCCCTGATTGGCTGGCGTGAGTGGCAGGGCCACCAAGGCGAGCAGTCCTCCGAAGCTTCCAAGCAGTATCAGGTGATGGTGGAAGCGCTGACCGCACAGCAAGTGGATGAAGCGGCAGTGAACAAACAGGCTGAAGCCCTGAAAGACGATTTCCCCGGCAGTGCCTATGCGGACTATGCCAGCTTGGCCCAAGCGCGTTTGGCGGTACAAGCGGGGGAGTACGATAAAGCCGCTTCCCTGCTGCAAGGTGTGGCTGACGATGGCGCCACCGATGCGCTGACTTACACCGCACGTCTGCGTCTGGTGCGTGTGTTGCTGCAGCAGCAGGCCTACGACAAAGCTGCCGCCGAGCTGGATCACAGCTTCCCGGCTGCCTTTAACGGCATGGCTCTGGAGCTGCGTGGCGACCTGGCAAAAGCCCGTGACGACCAGCAGGCCGCCACAGAGGCGTATACCCAGGCGTTGGAAACCCTGCAGGACAACGGTGAAAAAGACCGTGTGCAGATGAAACTGGATGACCTGAAGAGCTAAATGAAATATTTCCTTCTCCCCCTCGTACTGGCCAGCATGCTGCTGGCCGGTTGTAGCTCCAACCCAAATGCCATTGAGCCCAATGACCTGCCGGATTTTGATGCCAGCTACAAGGTAAAACGGCTCTGGAAAGAAGGTGTTGGCGATGGGGTGGAAGACAGCCAGCTGACCCTGCGCCCGGCCGTTACCCAGCAACAGGTATTTGCCGGTGATGTGTTCGGTGAGGTGTATGCCATCAGCCGTGACAAGGGCAAACGCCAGTGGCGGGTGAAAACCGAAGACCGTATCGGTGGTGGTTTTTACGCCGGTTACGGCATGGTGCTCTACGGCACCCGCGAAGGGATGGCCGTGGCCCTGTCCATGGAAAGTGGCGAAGAGCTGTGGCGTACCCAGCTTTCCGGTGAAGCGCTGGCGATTCCCAACAGCAACGGCACCATCGCCGTATTCCAGACTCAGGATGGCCATGTGACGGCACTGGATGCCAGCACGGGCGATCAGGTGTGGGATTATGAAACCCCGGTACCCACCCTGACCCTGCGTGGCCTGGCCCAGCCTGCCATTGCGGATGGGCGTGTGTATGCCGGTTTTGCCAATGCCAAACTGGCGGCCCTGGATGCTGACACTGGCGTGCCGGCCTGGGAGCAGCGCATTGCCGAACCCACCGGTCGCTCCGAGCTGGATCGTCTTACCGATGTGGATGGCAACATGATCGTGGAAGGTGGCGGGGTTTTCGCCGTGGCTTTCCAGGGCAAGCTGGGCGTGGCGGACCAGATTAATGGTCGCCAGTACTGGGGCAAGGAAATGTCCAGTGCCCAGGTGATCAGCGCCAGCGGTGGTCGCTTGTTTGTGGCTGATGATGTGGGTGTGGTGCGGTCTGTGGACCAGCGCACCGGTAGCGTGCTCTGGCAGCAGGACAAGCTGTACGGCCGTCGACTGACCGGCACTGCTGTGCAGGGCGACCTGATGGTGGTGGGTGATTTTGAAGGTTACCTGCACTGGATGGATGCGGATGACGGCACCTTGGTGGCTCGTAAGAAGCACGACGGTGACGGCTTTGCGGGCACCCCGGTCAGCTATGAAGACACCCTTTATGTGTTGAGTTACGACGGCAAACTGGCGGCCTACACGGTACGCCCCAAATAACCGCTCCGGTTTCTCGATGCCTGAAAAATCTGCGCCCCGCGCAGATTTTTTCGTTTGAATCCCCCTTTGGCGTTACCATAGCGCCGTTGAAACCTCGTTGAGATGACTATGAAGCCGGTAATCGCCCTGGTGGGGCGGCCCAATGTGGGCAAATCCACACTCTTCAACCGACTGACCCGTACCCGGGACGCCCTGGTGGCCGATTTCCCGGGGCTTACCCGTGACCGTAAATACGGGGATGGCCAGCTGGGCGGCTATTTGTACACGGTGGTGGATACCGGTGGTATCGGCGAGAACGATGACGGCATCGACGTGCCGATGACCAGCCAATCCCTGCAGGCCGTGGGCGAAGCTGATGTGGTGTTGTTTATGGTGGATGGCCGCGCGGGCCTGACCGCCGCGGATGAGCAGATTGCCAGCGAGTTGCGTAAGCTGCCCAAGCCCACTTACCTGATCGTCAACAAGACCGATGGAGTGGATGCGGATTCGGCCATGTCCGAGTTTTTTGCGCTGGGTCTTACCGAGGTGCTGCCGATCGCGGCGGCCCATGGTCGCGGTGTGACCAGCATGATCGAGCATATTCTGGAAGGCTTTACCGATCTGGAGCTGCTGCCGGAAGGCCAGCATCGCACTTCCAAGAAGCCCGGCGAAGACAGCATTCGTGTGGCCGTACTGGGGCGCCCCAATGTGGGTAAATCCACCCTGATCAACCGCATGCTCGGAGAAGAACGGGTAGTGGTGTTCGACCATGCCGGGACCACGCGGGACTCCATTGAAGTGCCATTCGAGCGCATGGGCCGGGCCTATACCCTGATCGACACCGCGGGGGTGCGCCGCCGCGGTAAAGTCTACGAAATGGTCGAGAAATTTTCCGTGATCAAGGCGCTGCAGGCCATGGAAGCGGCCCAGGTGGTCGTCGTGGTGATCGATGCCCGCGAAGGCATTACCGATCAGGACCTGCATCTGCTGGGCTATGCCCTGGACAGTGGCCGGGCCCTGATGATCGCCGTGAACAAGTGGGATGGCCTGGAGGCGGACCATAAAGAGCGGGTACGGGTGAACCTGGGTCGGCGCTTGGAATTCGCCCCCTGGGTGAAGATCAAGTTTATTTCTGCGCTGCATGGCACCGGGGTGGGGGACCTCTGGGGCATGGTGGAACAGGCCTGGGACAGCGCCTTTATCAAGATCGGCACCAACGAGCTGACCCGCATGATGGAAGAAATCACCAATAGTCATCCGCCGCCCCGCAATGGGCGCTTCCGGGCAAAATTGCGCTATGCTCACCTGGGTGGCAACAATCCGCCGACACTGGTGTTGCATGGCAATCGCACGGAAGCCCTGCCAGCCAGCTACAAGAAGTTTCTGGAGAACCGCTTCCGTGAGCTGCTGAAACTGGAAGGCACGCCGATCCGGCTGGAATTCAAGTCTGGTACGAATCCGTATGAAGGGCGCAAGAATGTGCTCACTGACCGACAGGTGCACAAGCGCAAACGGATGATCAAGCGAATGAAAAAATAATCCGCCTCGCTGAACAAGGAAGGGGGCCGGGGCGGCAACACGGAGGGTGAGTCATCAAACGCTGGGGGTATTGGGGAGCAGCCGGTTACTTAGGCGTGTTTTGCGCGTCTGCGCAAGCGATAGAACCAATGATGGAACCGGCCCAGCAGCCCGCCATGGTGCTGACCCCTGCCCGTGTCAGCCAGCCCCAGTCTGAAGCCCCCGCCAGCGTTACCGTTATCGACCGCACTCTGATCGAAGCCAGCGGTGCCCGCGAGCTGTATGAAGTGCTGAAGCTGGTCCCGGGCATGGCCGCCGTGAAAGTGGATGGCAATGTCCCTTCGGTGGCCTACCACCCCACCCAGGCCCGTGATCAACGGCGCATGTTGGTGCTGCTCGATGGTCGCAGCCAGTATCAACCGGGCTTGTCCCGAGTGAGCTGGAACGCCATGCCGGTGGATATTCGTGACGTAGAGCGCATCGAAGTCACCCGTGGCCCGGCGGCGGCCGCTTACGGGGCCAACGCCTTTAGCGCCGTGATCAACATCATTACCCGTGACCCCAGGGATATCAGCAAGAGCGGTGTGACCGTACAGGGTGGCAATAACGGTATTCGCGATGCGCATCTGGTCGGTGTTCGCCAGCTGGAAAACGGGGCGCTGCGTGCTTCCGTGTCGAGTCGGGGAGATAACGGCTATGACGAACCCTTCGAAGGCGAAACCCTGCCGGATGGCAAGCGCATCGATACGCTCAACACCGAGTGGGTCTGGGACGCGGATGCGCGCAATACGTTCACGGTGCAGGCTGGTGGCAGCCGCAGCCGGCTGGAGCGCCAGCAGGAAGCAGGTGTGGCCGATATTGGTGAGTATCAGGGTGACCCGGTGCAAAAAGGCGAACGGGCGTTTGTATCGTTGCAATGGCAGCACAGTTTTAGCCGGACTCACCAGCTGCAGGTGCATACTTACGGTCAGTACAACCAGGAGATTACCGATTTTGATGTCTGTTATCTCGACCCTGTAACCGGCCAGACCGGGCCCGGTGGTGGCCTGTTTTTCAGTCAGGAACTGCGGGATTTGTATCTGCAAAATGGCAGTGACATGGCGGCCACTTTTGCCGCTTTTCCGTCTGATGCTGATGCCACTAACCGTTATCTGGCCTTGCAGGGTGCGGGTGCGCCTTTCTGTGCTGGTAGCGAGCTGGATATACAGGAGGTGCGTTATGACCTGGAAATCCAGGACACCCTGCAGCTGACTCGCTGGGCACGGTTGGTCAGTGGTGCTGAAATTCGCCATGACCGGGTTCAGTCCGACAGTTATCTCGGGGGCACGCAAGACAATATCAGCTACCGGTTCTTTGGCAATCTGGCACTGGATGTTCTGGATCCGGTAACGGTGAATCTGGGAGGCTATTGGGAGCGAGACCAGATCAGCGGCGATCATTTTAGTCCCCGCGCCGGCGTGAACTGGCGGGTGCTGCCGGGCCATCACCTGCGTTATGTGTATTCCGAAGCGCTGCGCACACCGGATATCTATGAAGAGCGCGCCAATATCAATATTCAGGCGCAAACCCTGTCGCCACCGTTTGCCAGTAACACTCAGGCATTGCTGGGCTGGGCGCCGGCGTACTTTTTTGTGACCCAGCAAAGCCCCGGCACTTTCGAGCCGGAGCGTATCCGTTCCTGGGAGGCGGGCTACTACGGGCAGTTTTCTGCGTTAGAACTGGATGTGCGCTATTTCCAGGAAACCCTGATCGACCTGTTGAGCACGGCGTTGAATCCGTTTGAGTTTGAGCCGAGCAATGACGGGCGGGTGAACCATCAGGGCACAGAAGCCCAGCTTTCCTGGCGGCCGAATGTATCGCACCTGTTCCGCGTTACCGGCTCGCACATACACACGCGGACGAATGTGAAGACTGAGCAACGCCTGGCCGCCCGGGATGCCGGTAGCGCCTTGTGGTCCTGGCAATTCAGCCCCCATTGGGCGTTTTCATCCGCCTATTATCTGTCCAATGATTATAACGACAACGTTTTTGAGCGAGCGGACGTGCAATTTCGCTTTCGCCACCGCGCCGGGCCCACGGAGCTGGAATGGCGGGCGGTTGTTCAGCATAGGTTGAATGGCGCCCCGGTGGTTTTTGCAGAAAATGACTACCAGCAAGACCGAATGTGGCTGGGCGTGACGGTGAGGATATAGCCGGATGCGGAGTCAGCATGGACACATACTGGTTTTTCTCTTGCTGCTGGCAACGGCTGGTGGTGCGCTGTCCGCGCCGACGCAAACCGTACACGTACTGGCTGAGCCCAGCCCCTTCAAGGATGTGTTTGTTCTGTCGCTGGCGCAGGATCTGCCGGCGAATCTGCGTGTGGTCGATGAGCCTGACGCGGCTGATTTACTGGTTGCCCTCGGTGATGTCGCTTTTACCCGTGCCATGGACCATGAAAAACCGCTACTGGGCGTGCATGTCAGTCGCGCCTTGAGTGAAAAGGCCGCGCGGCTGGGGTGTCAGTGTGCGGCTATCTGGGCGGGGGTCAGCTTGGCGAATCAGGTGCAATTGGTGCACACCATCATGCCTCTGGCGCGCCGCATTGGCGTGGTGCTGGGGCCGGACAGTGTCTGGCCGCCGGAGGTGGTGCGTGGTTTTCGCGGGCCGATCAAGCTGGAGTTGCTGTCGGTAAAAGATACCCGGGCGCTGGGCGACACCCTGCGTGAAAACCTCAATCATCTCGATGCGATTGTGCTTCCCGTGGACGATTCCCTGCTGGGGCCGGACGCAGCCAAGCTGGTGTTGCTGACCAGTTACCGTCAGCGCCGGCCCGTATTTGGCCCGGACCTGACGTTTGTGAACGCGGGCAGTGTGGCATCGTACTATGCCAGCGGCAGCGATCTGGTCAGCGAAGCGGTTCAGCGGTTGCGTGTTTTTGCTGACACGGGCGAGTGGGGGGCTTCTGCCTTTGTGTCTCGCCCGTCCGTGGTGGTCAATGAGCACGTCGCCAGCAGTTTCGACATGCATTACCGGGAAAGCGGAGCACTTGAGGATGCGCTGAACAATGCCGGGGAGGAGGCGCCATGACGCGTGACGGTGTACCGCGCAAAGGCCCGGGAATTCGCAAGCAGTTGCAAGTGCTGGGGCTGGTGCCTGCCCTGTTCATGCTGGGGCTGTTGCTGGTGGCGTTGACCTGGCAGCGCTTTGAGGATGCCGATCGGGACCTGCACGAGCTGGGCCGTTTTCTGGCCCAGCAGATTGCCTCGGCGTCGGAATACGGCGTACTGGCCGGTAATTACACAGACTTGCGCCGTCAGGCGCAGCTGGCCATGCAGCGGGCGGATCTGCAGTACGTGGTGTTCCGCGATGGGGATGGTCAGGTGCTGCTGTACGAGGGGCGAGATCATCAGGAAAAAAGCAACGAAATCATCGAATTTCATTCCGGCATTTATCGTCAGTCTGTGGCACCGGAAGGCATGCTGGGAGGCGCGGTGGAGCGTGAGGGCAGGCCCGACCGCATTGGTGAGGTGGTGCTTGGGATGTCCAGTGCCAGATTGTTGGCACGGCAAAAGGAAATTTTGCTGGCCAGTATGATTCCCGCCTTCTTTGCCATGATTCTGGGGCTATGGATCGCCCACTATCTGGCGCGTCAGATCGCTACGCCTTTGGGGTATCTGTCCGGTCTGCTACGGACCCTGCGCCAGGGCGAATATTCTGTGCGAGGCAACAGCCGCTTGCAGGGGGAGTTGGGCGAACTGCAGGACAACATCAACGAGTTGGCTGGCGCTCTGGAAGGCGCCCGGCACAAGCAGCAGGCTGCCATGACTGAATTGCAACAAGCCCATCGTCAGGCGGAAACCGCCAGCCAGGCGAAAAGCGATTTCCTGGCCATGATGAGCCACGAGCTGCGCACTCCCATGAATGGTGTGCTGGGGATGCTGCAATTGCTGGAAGAAACCGCCCAGAACGGGGAGCAGCAGGAGTACACCGAGGCGGCGCTGGAATCCACCGGCCATCTGCTGGATGTGATTAACGATATCCTCGATTTTTCGCGCATCGAAGCCGGGCGCATGGACCTGGACCCGTCTTTCTTCGAGCTGCAGCCTCTGTTGCAGAACTGTGTTGCCACCTTTCGCTATGTGGCGGAAAGCAAGGGGCTGTATCTGCGGCTTGAAGGCGATGAGGTGCTGGCGGGCAAGGTGACGCGGAGTGATCCCACGCGGCTGCGCCAAGTGCTCAGCAATCTGATTTCCAATGCGGTGAAGTTTACCCAGGAAGGGGGGGTCACTGTCACCGTATCGGTGCAGCCGGTTCGTGGGGACTGGCTGGATTTGAGTATTGCCGTGGCCGACTCAGGTATTGGTATTCCGGAAGAGAAAATCTCGGGCCTGTTCAAGGCGTTTTCGCAGATCGATTCTTCTACCTCGCGCCGTTTCGGCGGCACCGGTCTGGGGTTGGCGATTGCGCGCAAGCTCAGCGAGATGCTCGGCGGCACTTTGACCGTTGGTAGTCAGGAGGACGCGGGCAGTGTCTTTACGCTGTCGTTGCGGCTGTTCTTCCGCGAACAGACGGCGGCCAGTGGGTCGGCGGGGCGGCACGGTCTGGCTGACCCGGAGCAGCAGGCCCTTCATGGGCTGGTGTTGCTGGTGGAAGACAATGTGGTCAATGCCATGGTGGCGCGGCGTATTCTTGAGCAGATGGGCGTTACCGTGGTGACGGCCAGCAATGGTGAGGAAGCATTGGAAAAAGCGCGCCAGCGTGACTTTGATTGCATCCTCATGGATGTGCAGATGCCGGTGATGGATGGCCTGGAGGCTACCCGGCGGCTGCGACAGTGGGAGCGGGAACAGGGCCGGGCGCCTATGCCTGTGGTGGCGTTGACCGCCAATGCCATGCATGAAGAGCGTGAGCGATGCCTGGCGGTGGGCATGAACTCCCACCTGGCCAAGCCGTTCCGACGTCAGCAGTTGGCGCGGGCACTCAGTCCGTATCTGACTCCTGGACGTGTTCCACCCGGGCAGTAACCGCGCCGTCAGCCAGGCGCGTGGTCAGGGTGTCGCCGGCCTGTAATTGCTTCACTGAGCGTACCGCCTCATCCCCTTTAAAGGTAATGCTGTAACCTCGCGCCAGGGTTTCCAGTGGGCTGGCTGTTTGCAGGCGCTTACTCAGCCCGGCCAGCTGCACTTGCTGTTGTTGAATCTGCCGTTGTATCGGTTGCGGCAATCGCTTGTTCAAGGCTGTCAGCTGTTGCTGGCGGTCCAGCAGAAGCCGCTCTGGCGATAGCCGCGCCAGGCGTTGCTGGCTGGGCTGCAGGCGGCCCTGGAGCAGAGTGAGACGGTGCTGCATCTGTCGTTGCAGGCGATTGTGCAATTCATCCAGTCGCTGGCTACTCTGTTCGAGGTGCTGGCGGGGAGAGCGAAGCCGCTGGCTCAGATGGCGCAGGCGCTCCTGCGGGGTGCGAAGCTGTTGTGCTATGACCCATCGCAACCGCCGATGCAGGCCGGCCAGTCGCTGGCTGACCACCGACAGATCCGGGCTCACCAGTTCTGCGGCGGCGGAAGGGGTTGGCGCGCGGAGATCGGCGGCAAAATCGGTCAGCCCGGTGTCCACCTCATGGCCCACGGCCGAGACAATGGGAATGGGGCACTCGGCAACCGCCCGGGTCAGGGCTTCGTCGTTGAAGGCCCACAAATCTTCCAGAGACCCGCCGCCCCGACCAATAACCAGGACGTCACATTCGTTGCGTGTCACGGCCAATTCCAGTGCCTGGCGCAGCTGTGCCGGCGCTTCTGCCCCCTGAACCGCTGCCGGATAAATCACTACCGGGATAGACGGGCAGCGGCGTTGCAGTACCTGCAGAATATCGCGAATGGCCGCGCCGCTGGGTGAGGTGATCACCCCAATTTGGCTGGGCCAGGCCGGTAGTGCCTGTTTGCGGTCTTGGGCGAACAATCCTTCGCTCTGAAGCTGGGCTTTGAGCGCGTCAAACTGGGCCTTGAGGGCGCCCTGGCCGGCAGGTTCCATGTGTTCGACCACAATCTGGAAGTTGCCACGGGGCACATACAGGGTGACTTTGGCTCGCACCAGCACCTGTTGGCCGTTTTGGGGAGCAAAATCCAGCAGCCTGTTGCGATTTCGAAACATGGCCCCATTAATCTGGGCACGCGAGTCTTTCAGGCTGAAGTACCAGTGGCCGGATGCCGGACGGGAAAAATTGGACAGTTCGCCCTGTAACCAGATCAGAGGGAAAGAGCTTTCCAGCAGGCCCTGGGCATCCAGGTTCAACTGGCTGATAGACAGTGGTTCGGCGCGGGATGAAATGGTCATCGCGGGAGGGTAGCCCGTTTTTTTGTACCCTGCCAGCGGTGATTGTGTGGTTAGCCGGTAATGTCGTATAATCGCCCGCTTAATTTAACGGGGTGCCTGTCTCATTCTAGGTGCTACCGCTCCGCCCGGTGGCATCCGCCAGGCTCCCCCCTCACTTCCTACGGTGCAATATGCTCAGAATTGCCCAAGAAGCATTAACGTTTGACGACGTATTGCTTGTGCCTGCCCATTCCAATGTGCTGCCCAAGGACGTGTCCCTGAAATCCAAGTTGACTCGGGACATCGCTCTGAACATTCCACTGGTATCCGCAGCCATGGATACAGTCACCGAGCACCGCCTGGCCATTACCATGGCCCAGGAAGGGGGCGTCGGTATCCTCCATAAAAGCATGGATACCGAAGATCAGGCGCGCAATGTGCGCATGGTGAAAAAGTACGAATCCGGTGTGGTAAAAGATCCGATTACGGTTAGCCCGGATACCACGGTGGCCGAATTGATCCGCATCACGGATGCGAACAACATTTCCGGCGTTCCGGTGGTGGAAGGTGACAAGGTGGTGGGCATTGTCACCAGCCGTGATACCCGCTTTATCACCAACTACGACCAGTGCGTAAAAGACATCATGACCGGCAAGGATCGGTTGGTGACTGTTCTGGAAGGGGCTGGCGCTGATGAAGTTCAGGCTCTGCTGCATAAACATCGTATCGAGAAAGTGATTGTGGTGAACGCTGCCGGTGATCTGCGCGGCATGATCACCGTGAAAGACATCGAGAAAGCGGCCAAATACCCCAATGCCTGCAAAGACTCCCAGGGTCGCCTCCGTGTAGGCGCGGCAGTGGGTACCGGCGCCGGCACTGACGAGCGCGTTGCTGCGTTGGTGGAAGCCGGGGTGGATGTGATCGTGGTGGATACAGCACACGGCCACTCCCAGGGCGTGATTGACCGTGTCGCCTGGGTGAAGAAGCATTTCCCCGAGGTGCAGGTGATCGGTGGCAATATCGCGACAGCAGCTGCAGCCAAAGATCTGGTTGCCGCTGGTGCCGACGCAGTGAAAGTGGGCATTGGTCCTGGCTCCATCTGTACCACCCGTATCGTAGCCGGTATTGGCGTGCCGCAGATCACGGCTATTTCTGATGTGGCTGCAGCACTGAAAGGCACTGGTGTGCCCTTGATCGCTGACGGCGGTATCCGCTTCTCCGGCGACATTTCCAAAGCTGTTGCCGCGGGTGCCAGCGCCATCATGATCGGCTCCCTGTTGGCTGGCACTGAAGAGGCGCCGGGCGAGGTTGAGCTGTTCCAGGGGGGCTACTACAAAGCTTACCGTGGCATGGGCTCGCTGGGTGCCATGTCTGGTTCCACCGGTTCTTCCGACCGTTACTTCCAGGATGCCGCGGCCGGCATCGAGAAATTGGTACCGGAAGGCATCGAAGGTCGGGTGCCTTACAAGGGCCCGATGAGCGCTATCGTGCACCAGCTGATGGGCGGCCTGCGCGCCTCCATGGGCTATACCGGCTGTGCCACCATCGAAGAGATGCGCACCAAGCCGGAGTTCGTGAAAGTCACTAACGCGGGTATGAAAGAGTCCCACGTCCACGATGTGACGATTACCAAGGAAGCGCCGAACTACCCGGTCGGGTAATTCGGACTTTGGTGTAACTGGTTAAGAGCATGGTGCTTGGAGCCAGATGCCAGATGCTGAAATCGGTCGAGCGGCGCTCGACCGATTTTTGTTTTTAAAGTGTCAGGCGCCAGGTATTTGGCGCCAGGCCCGTTCTAACAAGATCCGGCTGTAATATCGCCGGCAATCACCGGGATAGATCCCCATGACAGACATCCATGCCCAGCGCATCCTGATTCTGGACTTCGGTTCCCAATACACTCAGCTGATTGCTCGCCGCGTGCGGGAAATTGGCGTGTACTGTGAGATTCGTGCCTTCGACATGACCGCTGAAGAACTCAGCGAGTTTGCGCCCAAGGGCATCATCCTTTCTGGTGGGCCGGAGTCAGTGACTGCAGCGGAAACACCGCGTGCTCCGCAGGCCGTGTTTGATGCGGGTATCCCGGTGCTGGGAATCTGTTACGGCATGCAGACCATGGCCGAACAGCTTGGCGGCAAGGTGATTGCCGGTGAGAAGCACGAATTCGGTTACGCCCGTGTGGAAAAAGCGGAATCCAATGCGCTGCTGGATGGCATTGTCGATCACGAAGAGCAGGGCAAGGAATTTCTGGATGTGTGGATGAGTCACGGCGACCGTGTCGGCGAAATGCCGGCAGGGTTTGTGGCCACTGCCACCACGGGCAGCTGCCCCATTGCGGGCATGGCCAACGATGAAAAACGTTTTTATGGTATCCAGTTTCACCCGGAAGTGACGCATACGCTGCAGGGCGGCCGTCTGCTGGAGCGCTTTGTTCGTGAGCTGTGCGATTGTGAAGCCTTGTGGACCCCGAGCAATATCATCAGCGATGCCATCGATACCATTCGTGACCAAGTAGGCACTGACGAGGTGATCCTGGGCTTGTCCGGCGGTGTGGACTCTTCGGTGGTTGCGGCGCTGCTGCACAAGGCGATCGGTGATCAGCTCACCTGTGTGTTTGTCGATAACGGCCTGCTGCGTCACCAGGAAGGTGACCAGGTCATGGAAATGTTTGCCGACAACATGGGCGTTAAGGTGATCCGCGTGGATGCGGAAGATAATTTCCTCGGCAAGCTGGCCGGCGAAGCCGATCCGGAAAAGAAGCGCAAGATTATCGGCAACACCTTCATCGAGATCTTCGATGATGAAGCTGGCAAGCTGAAAAACGCCAACTGGCTGGCCCAGGGCACCATCTACCCGGACGTGATCGAATCTGCCGCCAGCAAGACTGGCAAGGCGCATGTGATCAAGAGTCACCACAACGTGGGCGGCCTGCCGGAAGACATGAAGCTCAAGCTGGTTGAGCCTTTGCGTGAATTGTTCAAGGATGAAGTGCGCAAAATTGGTTTGGAACTGGGTCTGCCCTACGACATGGTCTACCGCCACCCCTTCCCGGGGCCGGGTCTGGGCGTGCGTATTCTGGGGGAAGTGAAGAAGGAATACGCCGACACCCTGCGTCTGGCGGACCATATCTTTATCGAGGAACTGCGCGCCGCCGGTCTGTACCACAAGACCAGCCAGGCTTTCGCGGTGTTCCTGCCGGTCAAGTCAGTGGGCGTGGTAGGCGATGCCCGTCGCTACGAATACGTGGTAGCCCTGCGCGCAGTGGAAACCATCGACTTCATGACGGCCCGCTGGGCGCATCTGCCCTATGATTTCCTGGAGCTGGTTTCCAGCCGTATCATCAATGAGATCCCGGGCATCAGTCGGGTGACCTACGATATCTCCTCCAAGCCGCCTGCCACGATTGAGTGGGAATAAGCGATCAAGGGCACGACCTGTTGGGATGCCCTGACAGGTTGTGACCTTCGTGAAGGCGTCCTATCAGGTCTTTGCATGCGCTGCTTGATTCCGCCGTTTTTTGAATACTGAAATCTCTGTCCCCACAGCGGCTGCAATGTTGTTTGACGTTGTACGCATCACTTGATTTTTTTTCTGTCGCTCTTGTTGTAGATCGCCAAACCGAATAGCACAGGCACTAGCAGTGCCAGTCCGAGTATCAGGTTTATAGCTCCTTGCGGGCTTCCTGTATGCGTCCAGTAGGCGGCGATCGCCCAGGGGGCCGCTGCCCGTGCCAATGACATGGGGACCAGCATGATGCCGTTAATTTTTCCGTAGTGGTGTCGGGACAGTAGTTCAGGAACGGCCATGCCGCGGACGATGGTGAAGATGCCATTGGCGCCGCCGTAGAGCAGGCACAGTACAACCAGTGTCAGGGGGCTGGGCGGAGCGTTCAGTAATAGAATCGCGACCGGGAAGGTGATCCCGGTGAGCAGGCCCAGTTGCCTTATCGTGACCTTTTTGAAAAACAGCATCAGTACCCGTGCCCCGACCTGGGCAGGGCCAATAAGCGCTATGGCCATGACCACAGACTGGGTGTCATCGGAGAGCGCAATAAGCAAAGGGTAGATGTGATACGTAAAGCCTGAAAAGAGGGCCATGTAAGCACAAAACGATGCGGTTAAAAGATAAAATTTTGGCTGACGCAAGATGGGTAAAAAAGAGGGTTTATTTGCGTCGGGTGTTTTTGTTTGTGTGGCGTTACCTGCTGTTGTGGCTGGCGGAATGGCCCAGAGGTACAGCGGTGTGGCGATGGAAACGTTGATGGCCGCGAGAGCCATTAAGGTGCCGCGCCAGTCAAATGTATCCAGCATGGACTGAACCAAAGGTACGAACAGGGTGCTGGAAAAGCCTGCCCAAAGGGTTATTGCTGTGATTGCCGAGCGAGCCTGTTGAGTATTCAATTGCCGAACCACCACGGCAAAAGCAGGTTCATACAACAATGCTGCTTGAAGCCCGCCCAGTGTAATGATGGCTGCATAAAATGCCGGCGCTGTTGCAGCATGCGACCAGAATGCTGTGGTCAGTGATGCGGCGATGGTTGCCGCCACCATAATCTTGCGACCATGACCTCGGTCAATCAGTGTGCCCACCGGGTAAGCCATGGCGGCTGCCGCCAACAAGCCGATAGTGGCTGCACCGTACAGGGAGCTGCGATCCAATCCGGTGTCGTTGACTATCGCTTCCGCGATCAGGGGGAAGCTGTAATACAGCACCCCCCAAGACACCAGCTGACCAAGGCCCAGAGCCGCAACAAAGCCATATTTAGCTGTAGCTGCTTGTTGGTTCATCCCTGACACGTAGGGGCCGGGCAGGGTTGAACTGGTGTGAGCTCTTCCTCACTGTCCAGCGCGCGGATCACTGATAAAACCTGCTTGTAACCGGTGCGCAGCAAAAACGTGGGGGCCCGGCCATAGCTTTTAATGCCAACGGTATAGAGATTCGGTTCGGGGTGGGAGAGCTCGGCTGCACCATGTTCCGGGACAGAGCCACAACTGTGCAGGTTCGGGTCAATCAAGGGGGCCAGCCGGGAGGGGCTCTGTGTGGCCGGATCGATGGTGGTGCGAAGCTCGGATAGTAAGCTGAGGTCGGGGCGAAACCCGGTAGCTGCAATGATTCGGTCAACCGGTGGCAATTGCTGGCCATTACTGTGCACGGTGACGCCGTTCTGGTTTTGGGTAATGGCGTCGATTTCGATCCCGGTATGAACGTCAATTCGACCTTGTTCGAGCAACTCTTGTATATGCACTTCCAGCTCTCGGCGTTCCTGGAGTTCATCATTCGCTGGTGAGCGAACCACGTTGGTTACCGATTCGCTACGTACGGCCCAATGAACACGCATGTCGGTGCTTTGCTCTGCAAGCCGAACCAGGTCCTGTAAGGCATTAAACGCCGAGTGACCGGCGCCAACCACAAGTACCGATCTGTTGGTGTAGTGCGCGCGGGCACTGCCAAGGATATCTGGCACGCCGTAGCTAATGGCATGAGCAGCAGCATTCTCTCCCAGTGCGGGAATGCCGTGTGTGCCCAGCCAATTGGGTGTTTGGTAGGTGCCGGAGGCGTCAATAACCGCTTGGGCGGTTATGTCGTGTTCTCCATCAGGCCCCGCAATGCGGAGAACAAAAGGGGTGTTGTCTCGCCCCTTGCTGCGCAGCACATCATGGTTGCGTCTGCTCACATGTTGCACCCGGCTGTTTAATTGAAGGTGCGGAGCGATGTTCGAATGGGTCGCGAGCGGAATCACATAGTGCTCAAGTAGCTCGTTTCCCGTGGGGAAATGCGTTAGGTCTGGTTCGAGCCAGCCATCTTTTTTTAGCAGCTCGGCGGCGGCAGGATCGATGTTGTACGACCAGGGTGAAAACATGCGGACATGTCCCCAGTGAGCCAGGTGAGTGCCAGCTTGAGCTCCGGCCTCAAAGATAATCGGGGTGTAGCCGCGGTTAAGAAGATGAGCTGCGGCGCTGAGGCCGATCGGACCAGCGCCAATGACGGCGACAGGCAGTGAGGGGGCGGTATTGCGCATGTTTCTATCCTTTTATTTGGTTGTTACTGACAACAAAATGGTCAAACAAAAATAGTTAACAAATAGAGCTATGGGCCCAGGCGAGCGCGCGCTGCGGCGGTCAGCTGGCGAATCAAGGCAAGTGCACCGTCGACAACTTCCGGTGACAGGTTCTTGATCATCGATGCCTCCTCAGTGACCAGGTCTTGGCGAATGGTCTGATACAGCTCTCTTCCTTCAGGAGTCAGCGACAGTTGCACTGCACGTTGGTCTGCTGGATCAGGGGCCTTCAGCACATATTTTTTTCGTAGCAGGGAGTCGACCACACGGCTGGTGGTGCTCTTGTCCAGGTACATCTCGGAAGCCAGCGCCTGCAGCCGCAAAGGACCGCGTTTTACCAGGGTTTCGAGTGCGTAGCACTGGGCCACTGATACATCATGAGAGCAGATGTAGTCACGATCACGGAACTGGTGAACCCGTATAAGCTGGTTGACGGCTTCGTATAGCTCTTCGGCGCGATTTGGACTGGAGGGCATGTGTTGTAAGCCTGGGCAAATTAGGTTGTTACTGGCAACTATATTGAGTGGGGCGCTACCGTGCAAGATCGGTTTCCCCGGGCCTTGATGGGGTAAATGGCTCGGGATGCTTGAAAAGTAACCGGATTTGCTTAAAATACGCACCCTTCCCGGGAGTTGGGGCCAGCTTTCAAGGCATCCGATCTAATTGCCGGGTAGAAATCATTCCGTTTCAGTCAGTTGCGTACGCCGGCCAGATAAGGGCCGGGGTTGTTGTGCCCGTTGTGGTGGCATACAATGCGCGCCTATTTACTGAGGCGGTGAGGCTACTCGCCTCGTTTTCGATCACAGATTGGAGGTTCACGACATTAAGCGTGGAGGCAAAGGCCGCGAGCAGCGCGCCAATACAAATCAGCAAATCCAGGCAACCGAAGTTCGGTTGATTGATGTGGACGGTGAGCAGGTCGGTATCGTCAGCCTGCAGGATGCCTTGGAAAAGGCCACCTCTAAACAGCTGGATCTGGTGGAAATCTCCCCTGGTGCAGAACCGCCGGTTTGCCGAATCATGGATTACGGCAAGCATCTGTTCGAGGCAAAACAGAAGGCCAAAGAGGGGCGTAAGAAACAGCGCCAGACTCAGGTCAAGGAAATCAAATTCCGTCCCGGCACCGACATTGGTGACTATGAGGTGAAACTGCGTAACCTCATTCGTTTCCTTGAGGCCGGCGACAAAGCGAAAATCACCGTCCGTTTCCGCGGTCGGGAGATGGCTCACCAGGAACTGGGCCGGGAACTGCTCGCACGTATCGAGAAGGACCTGGAAGAGTACGGTTCTGTTGAGCAACGTCCGAACATGGAAGGGCGCCAGATGATCATGGTGCTCGGCCCGGGCAAAAAGAAGAAACAGTCCTGATCGACTGTTTAATTTATTCACCAACTTGAGAAGGTACCATGCCTAAAATCAAGACAAATCGTGGGGCTGCCAAGCGTTTCAAGAAAACCGCCTCCGGTTTCAAGCGCAAGCAGGCATTCAAAAACCACATTCTGACCAAAAAGTCTTCCAAGACTATTCGTAAACTGCGTCCGAAACAGGAAGTCCACGAGAATGATGTGGCTCTTGTTAAACGCATGATGCCCTACGCATAACTTTTACGGATCTGGAGACTAAAAAATGGCACGAGTAAAACGTGGTGTGCAGGCCCGTCGTCGGCACAAGAAGATTCTCAAGCAGGCTAAAGGCTACTACGGTGCCCGCAGCCGTGTATTCCGTGTAGCGGTACAGGCCGTTACCAAAGCCGGTCAGTACGCCTACCGCGACCGTAAGGTTCGCAAGCGTCAGTTCCGTCGTCTGTGGATTGTGCGTATCAACGCCGCTGCGCGTCTGAACGGCCTGTCTTACAGCCGTCTGATCAATGGGCTGAAGAAAGCGTCCATTGATATCGACCGTAAAGTACTGGCGGACATCGCTGTCCGTGATCAGGCAACCTTTAGCGCTTTGGCCGAAAAAGCCAAAGCGAGTCTCACCGCCTGATCGACTGTTACGCAGCTGCGTAGTAGTGCATTCAACGGGGGAAGAGTTCGCGCTCTTCCCCCGTTTTTGTTGGTAAAAGAGACGCAACAAGCGACACGCTTCATGCAACACGGGGAGAGGGCCTGCAGTGTTGTATGAAGCGTGCTGCGTGAGGCTGAGGAATCTAAATGGAAAATCTCAATGCCCTGGTTGACGCTGCCTTGGCAGAGGTCGAGCAGGCTGGCGACATTCGGGCGCTGGACGATGTGCGGGTGAAGTACCTGGGCAAAAAAGGTGAAATCAGTGCCTTGATGAAGGGGCTGGGCAAGCTGAGCGCAGAAGAGCGCCCGCAGGCCGGCGCCGTCATCAATGAAGGCAAGCAGAAGGTTCAGGACGCTATTGCCGGGCGCAAAAGTGCCATGGAAGAAGCTGCCTTGAATGAACAGTTAGCTAGCGAAACCGTGGACGTGACCTTGCCGGGTCGAGGTGAAATGCCTGGAGGTCTGCACCCGGTAAACCGTATGCGTCGCCGCATTGAAGATTTCTTTCTGCGTTTGGGTTTTGATATTTCCGAAGGTCCGGAAGTGGAAGATGACTTCCACAATTTTGAGGCCTTGAATATCCCCGGCCACCACCCGGCCCGGGCCATGCACGATACCTTCTATTTCGGTGACGGGCGCCTGCTGCGCACCCATACATCACCGGTACAGGTACGGGTGATGGAGCAGGGCAAGCCGCCGTTCCGGATTATTGCGCCGGGCCGGGTGTATCGCTGTGATTCAGATCTGACCCACACTCCCATGTTCCATCAGGTGGAAGGCCTGTTGGTAGACAAGGGTATTACCTTCGCCGATCTGCGTGGCACTGTGGCGGAATTCCTGCGCTTTACCTTTGAAGTGGAAGACTTGCCGGTCCGTTTTCGGCCCAGCTATTTCCCGTTCACCGAGCCCAGCGCGGAAGTGGATGTGGGCTGCGTGAGTTGTGGTGGAGATGGCTGTCGGGTGTGCTCGCACACCGGCTGGATCGAAATCATGGGCTGCGGCATGGTGCATCCGAAGGTGCTGGAAGCGGGTGGCGTTGATGCGGAAGAGTACAGCGGCTTTGCCTTTGGTATGGGGATCGAGCGTATCGCCATGCTCCGTTATGGCGTGAACGACTTGCGGTTGTTTTTTGAAAACGACACCCGCTTTTTGTCCCAGTTCAGCTAACGTCTCCCGCGAACAAGTTAAAGGAATCACGACATGCGTTTTAACGAAGCCTGGTTGCGGGAGTGGGTAAACCCCGCCGTGGATACCGACACCCTGGTGCAGCAATTGACCATGGCCGGCCTGGAAGTGGACGCGGTGGAACCGGCCGCCCCGGATTTTACCGGCGTGGTGGTCGGGCAGGTGGAAAGCTGCGAACCGCATCCGGATGCCGACAAACTCAGCGTCTGTCAGGTGACCAATGGCGCTGACACGGTGCAGGTGGTGTGTGGTGCGGCCAATGTGCGTGTGGGCCTGAAGATGCCCTTCGCCCAGGTCGGCGCGGTGCTGCCCGGTGACTTCAAGATCAAGAAAGCCAAGCTGCGAGGCCAGGAATCCAATGGCATGCTGTGTGGCGCGTCGGAACTGGGCCTGGAAGACCTGATCGATGGCCTCATGGAACTGCCGGAAGACGCCCCGGTAGGCACCGATTTCCGCGACTACCTGAGCCTCGACGACACCATCATCGAAGTGGATCTGACCCCTAACCGGGCTGACTGCCTGAGCCTGCGTGGTATCGCCCGGGAAGTGGGCGTCATGAACCAGAGCCCGCTCACCGAGGCGGCCATCAGCAAGGTGGCGCCGGCCACTGATGATGCATTGAGCGTAACGTTGGCGGATAACGTCGGCTGCCCCCGCTACCTGGGCCGGGTCATCAAGGGAGTGAATGTTAACGCTGCCACCCCGCTGTGGATGGTGGAGCGCCTGCGCCGTGCGGGCCTGCGTACCATCGACCCCATCGTCGATGTAACCAACTATGTGTTGGTGGAACTGGGGCAGCCGCTGCATGCGTTCGATTTGGCCAAGCTCAGCGGTGGCATCACCGTACGTAAGGCCAAAGCGGATGAGGCGCTTACCACCCTGGATGATCAGGAGCTGACGCTACGGGACGATACCCTGGTAATTGCTGACGACAGCGCGGCGCTTGCGCTCGCTGGGGTCATGGGCGGCAAACCGTCATCCGTGACCACGGATACCCAGGATATTTTCCTGGAATGTGCCTTCTTCGCCCCCCTGGCGATTGCCGGCAAGGCTCGCTCCTATGGGCTGCATACCGATTCCTCCCACCGCTTCGAGCGCGGTGTGGATCCGCAACTGCAGAGCGATGCCATTGAGTACGCCACTGCCCTGATCCAGCAAATTGCAGGTGGCCAGGCTGGCCCAGTCACCGAAGCGGTGGACGAAGCGCAGCTGCCCAAGCAGGCCGAGCTGACATTGCGCGCTGAGCGGATCGAAGGCTTATTGGGCATGGGTTTGCCCGCCCAGCAGGTGGAAGACATTCTCGGCCGTCTGGGCATGGATATCTCCTCGAATGAAGACGGCCTGGGCTGGACCGTGTTGGCTCCCAGCTGGCGCTTCGACATGGCCATCGAGCAGGATTTGATCGAAGAGTTGGCGCGCATTTATGGCTACGAAAAGCTGCCCAGTCGGGTGCCGGCGGGTTCGCCTTCCGGTGAGACCGTGCCGGAACGGATCGTGGCCGTGCGTCGTCTGGCTGACACCTTGATGGATCGCGGCTACCAGGAAGCGATTACCTACACCTTTGTGGAGCCGGGTCTGCTGGCGAAAGTCGAGCCTCGCGTGAAGCCGCTGCCGTTGCTCAATCCCATTTCTGCAGATTTGGGCGTTATGCGCACCACGCTGCTGGCGGGCCTGTTCAGCACTGCGCGCCACAACCTGAATCGGCAGGCTGACCGCCTGCGTTTGTTCGAAACGGGCCTGCGTTTTGTGCCCACCGATTCGCCAGACGTGGAAGGCGGCCTGGAGCAGACGCCGATGATCGCTGGCCTGCTCTACGGCAGTGCCCAACCGCAGAACTGGGAAGGCAAGCGCCCGGTGGATTTCTTCGACCTGAAAGGGGACGTGGAAGCGTTGTTGGCGTTGTCTGATGCGCAGGCGTTCAGCTTTGAGCCTGCCGAGCACCCGGCGCTGCATCCAGGCCAGACTGCGGCATTGAAGCGTGATGGTGAGGTGGTGGGTTTCCTGGGGCGGATTCACCCGCGCCTGGCCGCTGATCTGGATCTGCCGGGTCAATTGTATGCTTTCGAACTGGCGCAGGCGCCGTTGCAACAAGGTTGCCTGCCCAGCTTTGAGGCCGTGTCTGACCAGCCGCGGATGCGCCGTGACCTGGCCTTTGTGGTAGAAGACAACGTCCCCGCAGGGGATCTGATCGCTGCGGTTCGCTCTGCCTGTGACGACCGTCTCACCGGGGTCAAGATTTTCGATATATATCAAGGCGATAGCATTGGTGAAAATCGTAAAAGCCTTGCTTTGGGCTTGACCTTCCAGGACCGTTCACGCACTCTTAAGGATCAAGAGGTGAATGACCTGGTGGATGCCGTAGTATCCCAGTTAAAACAACAGTTTAACGCCGCCTTAAGGGACTGAATTAAGGAAGGGTAGGGAGCTATTAATGGGAGCGCTGACCAAAGCGGATATGGCCGAGCGTTTGTTCGAAGAGTTAGGCCTGAACAAACGTGAAGCAAAAGAAATGGTGGAAATGTTCTTTGAAGAGATCCGCCATTCACTGGAAAACAATATCCCGGTGAAGCTCTCCGGCTTCGGCAATTTCGATCTCAGGGACAAGAGCGAACGACCAGGACGCAACCCGAAAACCGGTGAGGAAATCCCCATCACCGCCCGTCGGGTTGTTACCTTTCGTCCAGGACAAAAATTAAAACAACGGGTTGAGGCCTATGCTGGAACCAAGTCATAACGACGAATTGCCGGCGATTCCAGGAAAACGCTATTTCACCATTGGTGAAGTCAGCGACCTGTGTGACGTAAAACCGCACGTGCTGCGCTATTGGGAACAGGAATTTCCCCAGCTCAAGCCCGTGAAACGCCGTGGTAACCGTCGTTACTATCAGCGCCAGGACGTGCTGATGATCCGCCAGATCCGCAGCCTGCTGTACGATCAGGGCTTCACCATCGGCGGTGCCCGTCAGCAGCTATCCGGCGGTGCCAACGCGGAGCAGGCCACCCAGTATCATCAGCTCATCAAGCAGATGATCGTGGAGATGGAAGAGGTTCTCGACGTGCTCAAGGCCTCCTGATCCAGATAGATAGCGACTTGTTGCTTGTCGACAAGCAAAAAAAGCCCCGGTAGCTCTGCTCCCGGGGCTTTTTTATGTCCTCCCGGACCAACCCATAATCCCTATCACTGTAGGAAACCATGCTTGGCATGGTGAACTGCCTCTCCACAAAACCCCATCTTCTGTAGAAACGTAGAGAAGTGGGGTAACGCCCGGGAGTGCAGCGAGTAAGTGTGCCTGTCGAGGCGCCTAACCTGCCAGCGATAAACCCGACAATCCCCCATCGCTTAAACCCTGAGCAACCAACACGTTACTGGTTCCATCCCCCAATCAAATCCGCTATTATGCTCGCCGCTTTGGTTGCTCTGTCTGCCAAGCACATCTCGGGGCGTAGCGCAGCCTGGTAGCGCACTTGCATGGGGTGCAAGGGGTCGGAGGTTCGAATCCTCCCGTCCCGACCAAATTAAGGTCGGAAAAACAAAGAGATAGGCCAGTCATGGATGACTGGCCTTTTTGGTTTTTAGGCGTCGCTTATGCTTTTCTGTGTTTCGTCACCGTTCCGTCACCGTTTCTCAATAGCT